>Ga0137418_10000684_pt1 | contig 30625 bp, 31 predicted proteins | sample CZODoug3_1_2_16f_FD_122242 | JGI IMG/M metagenome (GOLD analysis project Ga0137418, IMG submission 122242) | Vadose zone soil fungal communities from Angelo Coast Range Reserve, California, USA - CZODoug3_1_2_16fungal (Hybrid Assembly) | ecosystem: Environmental > Terrestrial > Soil > Vadose... | reverse complement strand
GACCGCTTTTATCCCTATGGCAAGACCGTCGGGCAGGTGTTTCGGGACGGTAAAGGATTTTGACAACCTCTTTGCGACAAACTTCCGAAGCCCGTTCTTCTATGGCAAGACTTACGGGCAGGTGTTTCGGGAGGAAACGTAGTACGGGCCTGGTGTGGACGAGGGGCGCGGCAAAGCTCTGACGAGGTGTGAGAGAAGTTCATGCAACGGTGGGGGTAAGAAATGGTTCAGCACAACAAAACTGCACTGGTGACGGGCGCTTCCCGCGGAATTGGACGAGCCACCGCGTTGGCGCTTGCTGAGACGGGCGCACATGTATTGGTTCACTACGGCCGCTCCGTCCAGGAAGCCCAGTCTCTGGTCGAGAGTATCCAAGCCAAGGGAGGCCGCGCGGACGCGATAAGGGCAGACCTCGGAACTCCAGAGGGAGCATTCCTACTGGCAAAGGAAGTTCGCTCCATCGTCGGCAAGCAATTGGATGTGCTCGTGTCCAACGCTGGTATCTCCAAGGCTGCAACTATCAAGGATCATACGGTAGAGGATTTTGACAATCTCTTTGCAACGAATGTGCGAAGTCCGTTCTTCCTGGTGCAGCAACTCCTGCCCGTTCTAGGTGAAGGCTCGAACATCATCGTGATCTCTTCGATCGGGGCCCATGCCGTAGTTGGGAAGCCCGGCTTGGACAACCCTTCGATCCTTGCCTACGCCTCGACCAAAGGAGCATTAGAGACTCTTGTCAAGAACTGGGCTGCCATTCTTGGACCCCGAGGTATCCGCGTAAATGCAGTCGCGCCCGGTGTGATCGACACGGACGCGTCGAACTTCGCTAAGACAGAAGCGGGTCGCGAGGTCACGCTGGGAATGCAGGCATTGAAACGAATCGGCAAGCCAGAAGATATTGCGGACGTAGTCGCGTTTCTTGCGTCAGATGCGGCGCGCTGGATCACGGGAGCGAGTATCCCGGTCGACGGTGGGTCGAAACTCTGAGATATGGAATCTGCTTGGCAAAAGGGAACTTCGATGATGAAGAAGACAGAGGAGAACAACAAGAAGCTTGTTTTGGAAGCGTTCGACACGCTGTTCAATAAGCGTGACTATGCGGCGGCCGAACGTTATTGGTCACCTCACTACATTCAGCACAGCAATCATATTGAGCCTGGCCGAGAGGGCCTGTTCAATCTCATCAAGAGCCTTCCGCCCACGCTGAAGTATGAGGCAGGCGTCATCGTCGCCGGGGGAGATTTCGTGATGGTCCATGGCCGTTTCTCTGGCTTTGGCGCGCCTGTGAACTGGATCGCCGCCGATATCGTTCGTCTCCAAGACGGGATACTCGTCGAGCACTGGGACGTGATTCAGGACGAGGCCACGCAGCAACAGTCAAAGAGCGGCTTGCCCATGTTCGGCGACAAATTTCCGGAATGAACCAAGTGAATTGCGCCGGCCATCGTCCGAACAACTTTGCCACCAACATTAGGGGAACAACTATGAGCACAACAAGCGATGGCGGACAACTCAGCCCTTGCGTCGAGCTCTTTATAGAGTTGCTCCTCCACGGAGATTCCGGAGTCAAATCGAGCGATGCCGCCGTGGTTCTTCGGCCAGAAGAGGCTGCAACGGGTCCTCAGGGCTGGAGTTCCTCCCCTACTGAGATTTCCGGAGAAGGTAAATGAACGATTTGCTGCAAGTTGCCGTCGATGCCCACGGCTGGAAGGGTCAGGGCAACGGAAAGGTTGACGTTCGTGGCGGATCCTACAGTCCCTGAAAGCATCGGATCCGTTCATGGCCGTGGCGTCTACCTGATGAAAGCGTTGATGGATGAAGTACGCTTCGAAGAAGGTGGAGTTGTCGTTCATATGCGAAAGAGCGCCGGCCAAACTGCTGCCAAAGATGCACAGAAGGACTCGCTGGAGTAGGTCAGTTTCCGATTACGACCCGGCCCTGACAGTCGGAAATTCGTGTAAGTATCTGTTCGACCGTTAACTGCGATTTTGAAGCCGAGAAAATCGAACGTGTCGGGCTTCTTTTCTCCTCTACGTTTCCGGTTCTGTTCAGCAAATCTGCCGAACTCGATCCGGCGCGTCTTATCTGGGTGTAATTCCAGCCCGAACTTTCCCAGCCGCTCTCGTAAGTTCTCCAAGAAGCGATCTGCGTCCGTCTGATACTGGAACCCCAAGATGACATCGTCCGCGTAACGGACGACCACCACTTCGCCTTGCGCATACTTCTGGCGCCAGACGTTCACCCAGAGATCGAAAGTGTAATGCAGGTAGATATTCGCGAGGAGCGGTGAAGGCATTTACGCTCATTGCCCGTTCAGTCGTCCAGACTCCTACGGTTCCTTGCAGATTTCGATCAAGTGCCCTTCTGTGTCGCGGATTTTAAAGAACTGCATGTCGCCCCCATCCTGGATAGGTCCGGCGAGCACGCCGCGACTGGAAAGATGCTCGTGGGCCTTCTTTAGCTTGTCGCAGAAGATGACGGTTGCGACCGGTGAGGGCCTGTCGAAGCGAGCATGGTCCACTTCCAACTGAGCACTCAGGAGGATCGTCGGCTCACTGTCACCTGGAAGTGTCAGGGCCACATCTGAGGGCAGCGGATTGTCCCAGTCCTGTGGAACTCTGACTACCTTGCAACCGAATGTGTCGATCCACCACTGTTTCGCCCCCTCAACGTTCAAATAACTAAGGGCCACCGAATCCGTGTGAAACAGACCCATTCTTCCTCCCAAAATGACGACGAGGCGTGATAACTGACAAAGTCGCACTATAAGAGGGCGCCCCTTTTGAAGTAGGGTGATTGGGGCGCACCCCGTGGGCGTAGTTGGTGAAATGATTCCATGACAATGTCGGTTCCCTGGCCTCAGAGCGCCATGGCAACCCAAGCCACCATTGATGCATGCCATGGCTGCGATGTCCTGATTCATGAAGTGCAGACGCTAGAGTCGCTAGCAAAGCGCCAGGATTTCCAACCCTACGTGGCGAAGTATCACACCAACACGACGCAACTCGCCGAACTTGCCGGAAAGGCCAAACCTCGCTTGCTGATCGTCTACCATGCCTCCATTGTTCTGCGGCCAGGGCTGCGTCCGCAAGCGTCATCTCCGGAACAGGTCTTAATTAAGAGAGGTGCTTTCCGGTTACGCGGGAGAGGTGGTTGTCGGTCGAGATCTCGACGTTTATTGAAACGCTCAGCGTTTGGATCAGTTGCCTCGCGATCAGGGAGTTTGCTTTGGGTTGGAGGCGCTGGAGCGGTTCGTTCATCAAGAACCAACTCCGCAGAGTCCACGAGTGCGTATTCGGAGTGCTTGCCCTTGAGAGCGAGCCAGTTGACCCAAGACTGTTAGCTTGAGCACGAAGGAATTCACGCGGTTCGTTGACGGCCGATGCATCCTTCCGTGGATCGCTTCTTATTGGCGTCTTATTGGCGTTTTCCTGTGCGCCAACTTGGCTCAGCCGTCGATTTCCATGTGTTAAGATGAATCTCGCATGAGCGCACAACAATTTATTAGCAATTTATGGGCGCGGTTTTGGCATGGACAGCTGCCATTGTAGGCACAACCAATCCTTTCAATTACTTGGGACACCGTTTGCTGTTTTGGGAGATAACACCGGCCGCCCATTTCCAGTGTATGTCACGAGCTACTGCTGTGTCCCCAATGCTGATCGTATTACTGGATCGTGATTGGCCGGTCGATCGCGCTGAGATGACGATCTTGTAAATCCTGAACGATTTCCCGCAATAAATAGGCACCAGGTTTTAGCTGAAAGGAGTGTTCTATAGCCACTGCTCGCGTATCTTCAAGTTCGGCTCGCTTCAAATCAGCCTGCTTCTTCTCGCCAATTAGCCATTTGCCTTCGCGGTTGAAGATTCCCGCCACGAAAATCAAAGAATCGACATTGGGTTCTCCTTCTTTGCGGAAACGTACCGAGTTCAGGTCCAACTTAACCACCACCGTCAGTTGTTTGAATTTCTTCGCTGTTCCCCCCACGGGGCCGACTTCGGTGCTTACATCTACGGCGAGCTGATGGAATTCTTCCCGCGAGGCCATGAGTTGCCGTATTTCGTCGTCCTGTTGCTTGGCCTGCTGATCGTGATCGCGTTCGTCCGTCTGTGCTTCGTGCCGTTTGGGCGCAAAGTAACCGCGGCGGGCTTGCAGTGTGCCTTTGGCATTAACCAGCTTGACCTGCAACTTGTGAAATTTTCCATCGAGATTGCGGGGGGCAAAAGCGAGCGTGTAGGAGAGTGGTTCATCTACTAGTCTGGCGAATCCAGCAATGAGGTCGTTGTTGTGGTGATAGAAATCTCCACCCGTCTGCTCGGCGATTTGTTCCAGCACGGCAGTAGCGTGCAGGTCCTGTGACGATGCGAAGGAATTCACCAGACTTATAAACTGCGGGTCTATAAACTGCGCATTGAAGTTGGAGGTGACGTCCACTTCCGGCATGAGCAATGCAACCCCTTTGGGATCGAGGGAGCTGATGACGATCTGAAGATTGAGCGCCCGATCTATGATGCGGTCCACTTCTTCTTGCAGTTTGCGGGGGATGAAGCCCGGGGAAGTCAGAATGATTTCTTTTTCCCCATACATGTGGGCCATGTCGAGAACGATTGCATTCAACATGCCGAGACTACGCTGCGTGCGCAGCTGAGATTCGGACAGTACAGCTTCGGCTTCCTGCTTCACGAATGCGACAAGCGGGTCTGCCCCTGTCGAGCGTAGGCACATCTGGCATGCCGCTTGGCTGGCACCGGGACCTTCACTGCTCAGACCCGTTCCTCCGCTGGAGCTTTGACCGGAATTGCCCGCTCCTTGCGGACTTCCCGGCTGAGAAACAGCTCCTGAACTGGCGGAATTTCCTTCGTCCTCCGACATGCCACAGCGCATTTTGGCGTCGCTGATGGCCAACCGGATCGCATTCGGATCTTCGTATTCGATGATTCGTTCAGCTTGGTAGTCGGAAATTTGCGGGCATTCCTTGCTATTCGGGATCGGAGTTACGTGTGTGAGAGCGTCATGCAGCGTTTGCAGATCGGGAGTGAAATCAGTGTGGACTTTGCCAGAGGACGTGAAGATTGCGGCGCGGTCCGGAGGACGCAAATTGTGTGCCAGATAAGTATCCGCCGCGTCGCGGGCATTCTTGATTTCGTCCAGTGCCATATTTAGATCGTCAAAGTAAAACGCGATCTGACGGGGTTGCACAGAGGGCGGAGCAGAGGTTGCCGCCGCAGTCTCTGGTGAAGCTGTGGGGCGAGCCGGAGCGCCCAATCCGCTAGCAGGCATCTCCACTGAGAACTGCGTAATTGTTTTCTCACGCCCTTTATCGAAAAGCCTAAAATTCTCCTTCTTCAGATTGCCAATCGGATGTCCTTGAGAGTCGCGCACCACCACGCGCACGATCACCAGATTGCTCTCCACATGTAACTGCAACGGCTGCGGAGCCTGGGATGTGCTGCGAGGCTCCTGCGATGCGGACTCAGGCGGCGTCTGCCCGACTTGGGCTGGTGCCGAACCGGCTCGCGCCGTCCCTACAGAATGCCATGAGAACAGTAACAAGACCAAGCTTAGAGCCATGAGGCAGACTGGGACCATAGGGCAATGCTTCATATCGTGACACCTTTCCTGACACCTTGCTAGTCTAGCCCGACTTCCCGTTACTTAATGTGCTCGACAAAGCGATCATTTCGGAGTCGCCGACGATCCACGGGCAACGGCAGCGAATGAAGAACTCCCCACGGTCATTGAGAGAGGAGATTTGCTAAAGAGGCTGTGGGTTCTCATGTGATTGCCACGCACGCATGTCATCTTGTCAGCCAAACATCTATTGATAGCGCACCACTGCCCTTGAGAATGATGACCAGGAGAAGTGACAGGAGCAATACAAAATACTCAACTCCTTCTCCCTTTTTCGATCCAAACCAATTCAGTGTCCACCCATCCGGCAGGTGAACTATGAGCGCACCGGTGAAGATGATGAACAGTCCACCGGCCGCGATTCTTCCCAAAAAGCCGGACATAAGGGCAATACTTCCGAGCGACTGCCCGATGATAGTGAGCCAGGCAATAAATTTAGGAATCTTCCTCGCTGTGAGCTGTTCAAGAGCGCTCTTGATTCCTGGGGCGCCAAATCCTGGGGCGCTAAACCATCCGAAAAGCTTCTGCATGCCATAGGGAAAGACGATGATTCCCGCGATGATTCTCAGGAAAGTGTAGACATACTCTGAATCGGTCTGAAGGAGGCTTTTGATCATGGAAGTCAGGAGGTTTTCCCACGGGTTCAAGAAGGTCATGAAGGTCCTGGAAATCCCTCTCCCGAGATATTAGCCCCGAGAAACACCCATATTGGAAGTGGAGCGGACTCTACGTTGCGGCCGATGGTCGCAAAACGCTGGACTGCAGGTTAACACTAGTTCAACCAGAAGGCTTGAACCGCTAAGAGATAAGGTCCTTCGCGAAACCCAGGGCTTTGTTTTGATTGGAAGTCGTCAGAATAATGAGGAGAGCGTTTGGAGCCGGCGGGCGTGCGGCCAAGGCAGGTGCGCTACCGCTGGTCTCGTCGGTTGGCACCTATCGGATCCGGTTGCAGTTGGTCCTAACTTCGGTCGCCGTTACGCGTGAGGACACCTGGGTCCATTTGGGTCCAACAGTTGTCCAGACGAGTAGCGAGAATGCTACCGCGCGTAGGTACGGACGAAATCTGGGTCCAATTAGGGTCCAATAAGAAATCCCGTCGGGTGCTTTAACGTACTTCAACCGGGCAGTGAGTACCGTTAAAGTTCAATCGGTTACGGCCTAAGGCCTCTTTCACACGGTAGAGGTCAGGAGTTCGAGTCTCCTCGTGCCTACCATATCCTTCAACGACTTACGAAACCCGAAGGCATCCATCATCATCTATCGGCACTCAGCCTTCTATGGCCGCTCAGGATGACAAATCATTATGAGGGTCGTTAGAAATTCAGCTTTGCCAAATACTCGTAACTCGTCTTGATACTGTCAAAGGGCGCCTTGGGATGGTCGTGCTCGACGAAATAATGCTTGATGCCGGCTTTGTCCGACTGCGCAAAGATTTTCTTCCAATCGATGATTCCGCTGCCCACTTCGGTCATCTCTGGAAGCGAGTCGCCGAAATTCTGTCCGCCTGAAGCACCCACCTTCGGAATCTTGGTCAGGTCCTTGACGTGAACCAGCGGGAAACGGCCGGGATAGCGCTTGAAATATTTGAGTGGGTCCTGGCCGCCGACGGTAACCCAGCACAGATCCATCTCCATCTTCACCAGCTTGGGGTCGCACTCTTCCAGGAGAATGTCGTAAGGGAGTTTCCCGTTGACGGGCGCAAATTCAAACCAATGATTGTGATAGGCGAATTGGATTCCCGCCTTCTGGCTCGCCTCGCCGGCTCGATTGAAGGTTTCGCCCGCGCGCTTCCAGCCGTCGGGCTGCTTCCGAACCTCGTCATCAATATACGGGTTGACCAGGTATTCGTGACCGACCACGTGGGCAGCTTCCAGTACCGACGGCCACTTTTCCCCTAAGCTTTTGTACTCCACGTGCGCGGACGGACCGGTAAGTCCATGCCGGTCGAGCATGGCCCGCACTTCCTGAGGAGTGTGTCCGTCATATCCGGCAAACTCGACCTCGCGGTAGCCGATCTCCGCGACCTTAGCGAGCTTGCCCTCGAAGTCCTGCTGCATTTCGCTCCGGACGGTGTAGAGTTGCACGCCGACTTTTTCTACCTTGCGAGTATCGGCCGCCCAGGCGAACTGGCGGGCTAACACCGTGGCGGCAGTCATCGTACCCAGGAAAGTTCGTCTGTCCATAGTTAGCACGGATTTCCCTTTTTGACTTCGAAAACGCCAGCATTGTACACCCGTTTTTCCTCCTGTGCGTTGCTTGAACCGAGCTGCATCTGAGCCGCCCCCGACGGGTCTCGATCAGCACCAGCACAGCGCGAAATTGCCTCGGATTCCAGCTCACTTTCGCAACACCTTTCCTTACCCCCACCCGCTGGAGACAGATTCCGCGCGGCTGACCTGGCCACCAGCTTGCTATCCCGTCCGTAGCGGTAGCAGCGCGATCCGGCCCAGCATGGCTCCGAAGCGCCGCCGGTTCAGATGACCTTCCGCCAGGAGAAGCCAGTAGTAGCTTGCATGCTTCACCAGCCGCCCTCCGGTTTTCACCAGACGTTGCTGCAGACTCGTCAGCGCCCAGTTCTCGATTCGTCGGGGTAGTGCCAGGCGTCGCCACAAATGAGCCAAGTTGTACGCCAGCAGGCTCAGCGCGAGCCGCACTTGGTTGGAGCGAAACCGATGGCAAGAGAGGCGAGTCATCTTTACGGCTTGCTTGCCTTCCTTGATCCACTGCTCGGCCGTCCCCCGCTTGTTATAGAACCGTACCACCGCCCGGCTCGGCGTCTCCAAGTTAGTCACGATGAAACCCAACCGCGGGAACAAGTCCCCGGCATGGAACTCCACCTTCGCCACTACTCGTCGTGCTGTCTTTCCAACTCGCCGCCTGATATAGAGAAAGCCCTTGTACCACACGGTCGGTTTGTGACTAGGACGCCCCACCGCGCGTGTCACTTGGAGTATTGGATTCAGCAAAACCAACTGGCGATCCGTGCCTGGCAGTGCGTAGCGCAGACGTGTCGCAGCAGATGAGGGTGCTGGAGATCGTCTTCGAGCGACGAAGCAAAATGGAAGAATTCTGCAGGGGAGCCGCCAACATTGAGATCATTGGACGCGGCCCCGCCCACGGGGCTGCGATCATGGGCGCATTGTGCATCCGCGAAATGACCGGACAACGCGCGGCTGCCCACTCCGGTGGAGGTTTTCGCCACGGCCCCTGCTCGATGTAAACGAGTCTCACGTGGCCATCATCTTCGCCCTGGGCAGGGCTGGAGGTCTCGGGGTGTCTCTCGCGCAAGACTGCCTGGCTCGCGGAGGGAGGGTCATCCTGGTTGAGTCCGAGGAGCGTGCGAATTCCGAGCGGCTGTTGCCGATCAGGATTGACGCTGTTGCAGAGCCATGGGAAGGCATCACGTCTGTCCTGGTTCCCCAGGCGCTTACTTTGGCCATGGCGGAGCGGTTTGGGGCCAAACTCGCACCGCGGTTTCAGTTCGGGGAAATGAAGGAATAGGCGACTCGCGCGCCGCCTGACACACCAGGAGTCCGGAGTGCGTCACCAGCAAAGAGTGGGGCCAGACGTTGTTGGTTGCGATTGCGACAAATGAAAACTGTCGTCAGCTGCCGCTTAGTGTAGGCTTTCCGGCGGAGGTAATCATGGTTAAGTTCCGACTTCTATTGATTTCCCTTCTTGTGCTGGCAGTCATTCCCGCAGCAAGCGCACAGTTCGCCCATACCGACCACAAGCAAATCGTCGATGCTGCCGGCAAGCCGCTGCTCACCCGCGCAACAAATCTGGGCAATTGGCTGGTACCGGAAGGTTACATGTGGCTTTTCGAAGGTGGTCCACAATCGGCGAGTGAGATCCGTGCCCTGTTGCTGGAGTTGTTGGGGCCGGAAGGATCCGAGGCATTCTGGCACAAGTACCGTGAGAATTACATTGCGCACGAGGACATCGCTCTGCTGCATCGTGCGGGATTCAATGCGATTCGGGTTCCTTTGCATTACAGCCTGTTCGAGAGCGATGACGCGGAAGGTTTCAAGTTGCTGGATCGGCTGATCGACTGGAGCCGCGCCGAACATATCTATGTGATGCTGGATCTTCACGCAGCGCCGGGCGGACAGACGGGCGCGAACATCGATGACAGCGCCGGGTACCCCTGGCTTTACAACAGTCCCCAGGAACAAGAGCACTTGATCGCAGTATGGCGCCGGCTTGCGATGCATTATCGCGATGAACCGACCGTGCTCGGCTATGACCTGCTGAATGAGCCAATCCCGACTTTTCCGAGGCTGGCACCTTTGAATAGCTTGCTGGAACCGCTTTACAAGAAGCTTTCGGCGGAGATACGAAAGGTTGATGCCCACCATATTTTGTTTCTGGGCGGCGCGCAGTGGGACAGCAACTTCTCTGTCTTCGGCAAACCCTTTGACGCGAACGTCGCCTACACGTTCCACAAATACTGGACGGCTCCAGATGACAGCGTGATCCGACCATACATCGATTTTCGGAACCAGTATGACGTGCCTATTTGGTTGGGGGAATCTGGGGAGAATAGCGATGACTGGATCTCTCAATTCGTGAAGGCCCTGGAAAGCAACAATATCGGATGGGCTTTCTGGCCTTATAAGAAGATGGAAAAATCGTCTGCGGTCGTGAGCATTATCCCGCCTGCTAACTGGAAAAAGATCGTCGAGTTCGCCAAGCTTCCGCGAGGCACGGCCCACGTGGAAGAGAGGCTGAAGGCCCGGCCGGACCAGGAAGTAATCACACGTGCTTTCGCGGCCCTGCTAGAGAATGTTCGTCTGCAAAAGGGTCGCGTGAACCAGGGATATTTGAAAGCGCTGGGGATGAAGTCCGATATGTCGGCGGTTAGTTCGGGAGAGTCGCCGCACTAATCTATCGTTTACTAATTCGTGGGTCGATATACGTTTTCAAGGCATCGCTGGTGGGCAGATGTGGCTCCGCGACCACTACAAATAAAGAGACGGCGACGAATCGCCGTCTCTTCCCGAGTTGCGGATTGTTAGAAGCTCAAGCGCAGCATGAGTTGCATGTTGCGTGCGCCAGTAGTGACCGAACTGATGGTGTTCGAGCTCGTATAGGCTTGATCGACGCCTGCAGCGCTGCCCAGGTTCCGGCCGCCCGGAATCCCCAAGCTTTTGTGGTTGAATACGTTTGCCGCGTCGGCGCGGAACTCAATCCTCATGCTCTCCCAGGGCAATCCGAACGATTTGGCAGCGGACAGATTGAAAACGTTGACGCCCGGGCCGTACAGGCTGTTTCTCCTCACGTTGCCCCAGGTTCCATCCGCTGGTTTGGTGAATGCTGCCGGGTTGAACCAACCGTTGATGCCCTTGTGAGCAGCATACAGACTGACACCAGGGCTGCGGTTTGGAAACTGTGTGCCTGCCAGCGAGTAGTTGGCCTGATCTCCGTAGACACTGAAAGGCTGCCCGGTTTCCAGAACAACGGTGCCCGAAACTTGCCAACCACCCACAACTTCATCCAGCAAGGTGCTGTGATTCAGGAACTGTTTGCCTCTGCCGAAGGGCAACTGGTAGACCACGTAGCCTTTAAAGGCATGGCGAACGTCGAAGTTGGAGTTGCTGTAGTTCGCTGCGGGATCGAAAGCATTTTGATAGTCCTGTTGGCCGGCGCGGCTGCCCCAACCCGAAGAATCCAGGTCGTCGAGGAAATGCGCCCACGTGTAGTTGAAGCTGAGGCTTACTCCTCTGGCCATTCGCTTCGTGATGGAGGTCTGCAGCGAATTGTAGTTGGAGATCGCATTGGTCCTGCTGCTGGCGCCCTTAATACCCTGAAAATTCACATACGGACGATTCTGCGAATCGTTGGGCGACCAGCCGCTCGGCGGCACTTGGTTGAGGTCCACCGGGTAGGCAAGGTTGAAACCGTGGCTCCCCACATAGGCAAGTTCAGCCACCATGTCGGTCGTCAAGGAATGCTGAACTCCGAAGTTCCACTGGTAAATCTTAGGAACGGGAGTGTGGTACGCCTGGTAATTGGCTGACTGGCCATTAAAACGAGTCGGGTCTTGGGATCCGGCTGTAAAAGGCAGTGGCGCTCCTGAATCCTGCGGGGGTCCGTTGTAGAAGGAACTGGCTTTAATGCTGTTACCATTTCCAGCCAAAACTGCAGCTGGGTAGATACCGTTTGTGGGATCGGTGTAGTTGCCCGAGGAACCGAACGAAGCGCCCATGCCGGTTCCGTAAGTATCCAGGCTCCAGTTATAGGCATAGAGCCCGAAGCCACCACGGACGGTTGTGTTCGGCCGCATCGCCCAGGCGAATCCCACTCGCGGCAAGACGGTGTTGTAAACGTTCGCCTCCAAGGCGGTCCGTCCATTCGCATGTGTGCTGGCAAACCAGTAAGCGCCCGGTGTGTTGGTGGCAGGATTTATTACATTGGGATCGAACGACGCTATGTTGCCGTGAACTTCATTCCACCCATGGTTGATCTGGTAACGCAAGCCAAGGTTCACAGTCAGGTTCGGACGGATTTTGAAATCGTCCTGAACAAACATCTGCGGGCTCTTCAGGCGCGCTCCATACTCCGGGCTCACGTTCGCCTGCCAGTTGTTGATATACCCGAGCAGGAAATCAGCGTACTCGAAACCAGTTCCGGGTACGGTGCAGGCCGCGCCATTCGCACTCGCGCCGCACACGGCGGGGTCTGTCGTCCACTGCTTGGTGTATTGCCCAGAATACTGCATATTGCCGGCGTTTTTGTTACCCCAGGCGGTCGAGTTATCCCGATAGGCAAGCAACTCTCCGCCGAAGTGAAGAATATGTTTGCCGCGGATCATGGTCACGACGTCGGAATAGTCGAACACGTGTTCTTTATAGATCGAATTGGTACCTGGCGTGAGCCATGAATAGGGATAGGTACCGGTGGTCTCAAACCCTGGAAAATCGTCCTGCTTGCCAAACTGCCAACCCAGTTGAGCGGCGTATCCTTTGCCCAGCGAGGAATCCGTGAAGTAGTTCATCTGGTTGGTATAGCCGACTCTGAACTCGTTGACGATAGTGGAACTCACGTTCCATACGTCCGTGATCTCCGCATTGTTGTTGTCGACGTAGCCGTTCTGGCAACCCACGGGGCAGTTGGTAATCGAGCTGAGGCCCGGGTAGGTATAGTCACCTTGCGTAACCGACATCGTGATCCGGTTCTTCGAGTTAACATCCCAGTCCAACCGCCCGAAATAACGCTTTGCAGGGTACGAAACCAACTGGTTGTAGAACCAGTTGTTGTTCGGCTGCCCTTCGCCTCCGATGGACTGGCCGCCGGGAATCGAAGTCAGGAACGAAGGATGGTTGGCTGTCGTCGGGAAGAAACTTTGTTGGAACTTCGCGGCAACCGGGTCGAACAAGTTCGTGGGAATCTTGTTCCCGTTCCCATATTCGGACGCAAAACTCTGTCGGACCGGGTAGGGATTTCCGAGGGCGTCATTCGCGATTGTCTGCGTGGTGGGATCGTAAAGGCTGTTGATGCCGGTGAAGTCACCGCCAATATTGGCGTCCGTCGGAAGGGTGTTGTAGCCGTGGCTGTTGCCATGATTCACGATCCGATCGTAGTTGAAATAGAAGAACATCTTGTTCTTCAAGATCGGCCCGCCGATCGAGCCACCGAAATTGTTGTAGCGCAGGAACGGAATCGCCCCTGTGCTGAAGTACGGATGGGCGGTCAGCATGTCGTTCTGAATGAAATCGTAAGCGGTCCCGTGAAACTTGTTTGTCCCGCTCTTGCTGACCTGATTGAAGATGATTCCACCGATTCCGTATTGGGCCGAAAAAGATGAAGTATTCACCTGCAACTCGGCCACATTCTCGAAGGTGGCCGGATTGGCATTCTGGCTGTGAGAGAGTGTCGTCGAAGCTCCGTCGGCGATGATGTTGCTGTAGGGCAGATTGCCGTTGACTGCGACTACCTGACCGGGATTGGTGGTTCCCTGGGAGCAGGTTCCGTTCCCCAGGTCGGCACAGCCGCTGGCGCCGGGCAGCAGGATGGTGAAGTTCTGCCAGTCCTGGGTGACCTGGGGCAACGCGACCATAGATTTTGACGTCAGCGTTGTGCTCTGTTCGCTGGTTTCGGTTTGTAGCAGGGACACGTCGGCTTCAACCGTCACCGACTCTGTCGAAGAACCCACTTTCAACTCGCCGTTCACGGTCATGAACCCAACCTGCACCGTAACGGGACCACGCACCATCTTTTGGAAACCCTCTTTGCTGAACGTCACTGTGTATTCGCCGGTCACGATGGAATCGGTGTCATAGATGCCGGAGTCGTTTGTGACAAAGGTCTTTGTCACGCCGGTATTGACGTTCGTCACAGTAACTGAGACCCCTGGAATCAAGGCCCCGGAAGCATCGGTCAAGCTGCCGCGGATATCACCCGCATTCGTGCTTTGCGCCAAGCAGGCAATACTCGCAAAAACTACAAGAAGGGGCAGAACCCACAACGCCATTCTCTTCATGTACAGCCTCCTGAATTCGGCTCTATGACGCGCGTCTAGCGCAAAAGCTGTCTTAAGCCACTGGGGTATCTACCCCAGCACTAGATCAGCAGGTAGTCTGCTGGTCGATAAGACACCGGAGGTAAACAACGCCGTCGGATCAGGGAAGTAGGGCGGGCCTGTTGCAGACTTCCCAGGGAACACAGGCAGCTTCACGCCCGATCTTCGGACCCGACGCAGTAGTACAAAACTGTTATAGAGCCGTTGTCAAGAACAAAATGGCCTACAAAACCGGTTTTTGCCTTTACTCAACCGCTTTAGGAAGGCCTGAAGACGAGCCGTGACCAAATTTCTGAAGTTTTCGCGGCTAGCTTTGCAATTCCCTGAAGAGCCCTCGTTCGCAACCTATTGACAGAAAGTGAACCTCACACCGCCCGACTGCCGGCCCGTTGCAAAAAAGGCGGCAAGCATTTCATGAAAAATTAACACCGGTGGTATGCTTCATTGGCATCGAGAGCCCCAATCCTCCATGAAGGGACCGGCCCACCTAAGACCCACTACCTTGCGGTCATTGTCCGAGTATTTAAGGCTTTCTCCGGCTACGGTTTCGATCGTCATAAATGATTCGCCGGCGGCGAAGGCGATACCGGAACATACAAAAAATCGAATTCTCCGAGCGGCACAGAAACTGAATTATCGCGCCAACTTTTTCGCGCGTTCCTTGAGCCTGAAACGGGGCTACACCATCGGAGTTCTGGTCCCAGAGTTGAGCGAGGGGTATGCATCCGCCATTATGGGCGGGATCGAAGATGAGCTCTTGAAGCGTGGTTACTTCTACTTTGTGGCCAGCCACCGTGGCCGACCCGCCCTGATTGAAGAGTATCCGCGAATGCTCATCGACCGGGCGGTCGAAGGAATCATTCTTGTAAACACACCTCTGAAGCACCCGCTTTCCGTGCCCGCCGTCTCGATTTCGGGACACCGCAGGGTTAAGGGGGTAGTTAATGTGGGCGTGGATAACGCGAAGGGGGCGTTCGTCGCACTGGAACACATTTTCAAACTCGGCCACAGAGAAATCGCGTTCTTTAAGGGCCATCCAGGGAGCGCCGACACCATGTACCGATGGAAGGGAGTGCGCGATGCGGCGACGCAGATGAGGATTCGAATTCGGCCGGAATTGACATTGCAGTTGCAACAAGGAGCGACCCATCCCGGGCCCTCGCTTCCGGAAGAAGGATACGAGCACGCGCAGAAATTAATTGCCACAAGCAGGCGCTTCTCCGCGCTGGTTGCCTTTAACGATATTTCGGCGATCGGCGCAATGCGAGCGTTCTACGACGCCGGATTGCGCGTCCCGGAAGATATTTCCGTTGTCGGATTCGACGATATTCACGGAGCAGCCTATCTGAGTCCTCGTCTCACCACGGTGCGGCAGCCGCTGCGCCGGATGGGGGAGATTGCCGCCGCGCAACTTCTGACCAGAATTGTGAATGGAACCAAGTCCGGTGCTCAGCAAGTTTCGGTAGAGCCAGAGCTAGTGATTCGCGAATCCACGTGTGAATACTGTCCGGAAGGAGCTTGCAAGGTGTCCCATGCAATTCCGCGCCAGCCGTCTTGAGGAACCAGATAGCGAAAACCGAGTCAGGTATGCTGCCCTCTGCTATGCGCAACGTTACGCGTAAGTGCGGAGCTCGCTGGAGACTCCCGAATTCCTGAACCCCATTTGCAATCACGCATGCTCTCTCCCATGGTGGAACGGCCAATAGGACCTATCTGCCGTTTGGGACGAGTCAGCCGCATTCTTCTGGTCGGATTCCCATCCCTCTTACTGGCCTGCTATGCAGCGATTCTGTTAGCCCAATCCGCTTCGCCTGCCGCTTCCACCCACCACCCACCAACAGCCCACACGGCCAGCTCAACATCAAGCATTCGTTTCGAGAACACCGTCCAGAACTCAAAGATTAAGTTTGCGCTAAAGAATAGCGTCAGTCCGAAACGATACACGTTCGAGACTATGGTCGGCGGTGTCGCACTCTTCGATTACAACAACGACGGGTTGCTCGATATTTTCTTCACAAATGGAGCAGCGATCCCATCGTTGCAGAAAAGCAATGCCGGCTACTGGAACCGCTTGTTCCGCAACAACGGTGACGGGACCTTCACCGATGTGACAGAGAAAGCCGGGCTGCAGGGTATTGGATATTCCATGGGAGGTGCGGCCGGTGACTACGATAACGATGGATTCGTCGATCTTTACATAACCGGCCTCAACCACAACCAACTGTTCCATAACAACAGAGATGGCACATTCAGCGACGTCACCGCCAAGGCCGGCGTTGCGGGAGTGGTTCCGAAATTGGGGAAAGCATGGTCGGTGGCAGCCGGATGGTTCGATTACAACAACGACGGACGGCTCGACTTGTTCGTGGTGAACTATTTGAATTACAGCATCAGCAATGCCACTCCTTGCGTTCAGCAGGGGCATCCCGCGTATTGTTCACCCGTCGATTTTCTGGGAACACCCAACATCCTCTATCGCAACAATGGCGACGGAACGTTCACCGACGTATCCGAGCAGTCGCACATTTCGCCATATATCGGCAAAGGCATGGGACTGGCTTTTGCCGACTATGACAACGATGGATTTACCGATATCTTCGTTTCCAACGACACCTTCGAGAATTATCTTTTTCATAACAATGGCGACGGAACGTTCGCCGACGTTGCCTTACAGGCAGGTGTGGCATACAACGCGTTTGGTAATGCCATCGCGGGAATGGGTGCAGATTTCCGCGACATCGACAACGATGGCAGGCCAGATATCTTCGAAACTGCCATGTTCGGAGAAGGCCTCCCGCTCTACAAGAACGTTGGAGACGGTCAATTTCAGGATGTCACGGCAGTTGCTGGACTCGCGGCCTTGACCAGTCGATCGACCGCGTGGGGAGTCGGCATTTTCGATTTTGACAACGACGGCAACAAAGACCTGTTTACCGCCAATTCCGATATCCTCGACAATTCCATGGAGTTGGCGCACCGACCGTTTGCGCTCCCGAATCGGGTATTTCGGAACCATGGAAATCTGAACTTTGAGGATGTGAGTTCGAAAGCTGGACCGTCGTTTCAGGTTCCTGCTCCGCATCGCGGAGCGGCGTTTGGCGACCTAAACAACGACGGGAAGATCGATGCCGTTGTAACTGTGCTTAACCGCTCACCCGAAATATGGATGAACCGTTCCAACGATCACAACCACTGGATCATTCTTAATCTGGTCGGTGTTAAATCGAACCGCGACGGCTTGGGAACAAAGGTCAAGATCACGACCACGCTGGGCTCGCAATACAACGAGGCAACAACTGCGGTCAGCTATAACTCTGCCAGCGACAAGCGTGTGCACTTTGGCTTGGGCTCGGCGGCGGTCGTGGACAGCATCGAACTCGTCTGGCCGAGCGGCACCCGGCAGGTTCTGAAGAACGTCAAAGCGGACCAGGTGCTCACGGTGACCGAGAGCTCGCATTGACGAAATTCAGTTGTTGCGCGAGAAAGATCCCAGTTGCTTCGCAAGATCGGTCTGTCCATTACGGATCAGGAGTTCTACAAGGCCCTGCATGATTTCAGGCTTTTTTCTTGCATATGCTGCCGCGGCCTCGGCGTTCAGATTCGCTTCCTCCACCTTACCCAGGCGGAAGTAAGAGTCGCAGAGCATGTAGAGCAATTCCAGAGTAATGGTTTTTGATTTCGCTAAAAGGTCTGCTGCTTCTGGCCAGCGCCCCTGACGATACCGAACCTCGCCCATCTCGGCGATTGCAATCTGATAGTTTGGATCGTTAGCGAGTTCCTCTTGAAATTCTTTTTCGGCGCGGTTTAGATCACCTAATTTGAGCGCCAGAATACCCTCGTTCGTATGCGCTCCGCGCACTGTCGGCTGGATTTTCAGTGCATGATGAAGGTTGCGCAGCGCATCGTCTGTCTTTCCGATATGAAGCTCGATTTTTCCGATGAACACATATGCGTCCGCCAAGGTGGCAGGAGTTCCCTTGAAGTGCTCCTGGTACAGTTGGACAGCGGCGTCCTCTCGATTCGCAGCGAGGAGTTGCTGTACCTGCGGTTTGATGGCACCTTCGCGTTGCTCGCTTTCCAAAGATCGAGCGAATGTCAGTTGTTGCATCATTAATTGATGCAGCGCTGCTTCGTGCTTCGCATCCGCCGTCCTGTCGAGCCCTGCAAAGGCGCGAGAGAGATAAAAGTGCGCCTGTAACCGCGTGGGATCAAGCTGTAAGACCGCTTCCAACCGGTCTATGGCGGCTTGATAATTCTTGAGCTCAAGTTCGCACTCCCCGAGTCCCAATAAGGCTTCCATGTCCCCTGGCGTCAGTGTCTGCAGTTGTTCATACGCAGCTCTCGCTTCCCGCCAGCGTGCGAGTTTCACGTCAACTGTGGCGAGTAATTGAAGGGCTTCGATGTCGTTGGGCTGCGCTTGCGACGCACGTTGCGCATATTTCTCGGCACCGGGAAGATCCATCAACTTGAAATCAGTGACCCCAATGTCGAAATCAATGTGCGGCAGCGTCGTATCAGATTGCTGAGCCTTAAGCAACGAGCGCAGTCCGCTTTGACAATCTCCGGTGGCACACAACAATTCTCCATATTTTTGCAGCACGGACGGATTGTCAGGCTCGGCTTTGAGACTCTTGCGGATTGCTAACAGGGCGAGTTTATCCTGCCCGTTCAAGTGATACGCCTGAGCCAGGTAATACTGGGCGTCTCCATCCTCCGGGAGAATCTTTGTGCAGTCCTGTAGGCGCTTGATCGCTTCGTCCCGATCGCCTGTAGCGAGTTTGTGGACGCCTGATTTCAAGAGCAGATCGGGATCGTTTGGGGCGAACTTCAGAGCTTCTTCATAGCTGGCCCCAGCTTCTGAACTTTGCCCCGATTCTTCCAGCAACATTCCTTTCAACTTTAGTGCGGGCGCAAACCTCGGGTTATGCTCCAGCAACTGGAGCGTGAGCTTCATCGCGCCTTGCGCGTCGCCCTGTTGCGCAAGTTTGAGAGCCTGATGCAGTTGTCGCGTCAGAACGGGGTCAGCAGAAGCACCTGTACTCTGTGCCGTGACCACTAGGGAAAGTAGCACTGTCAGGCAGGCCGCCAGAAGAATCTGACCTAGGCGGCGAGATTTCCCCCGCGTGATGTTCATGAAGCAGCCATTCGAGGTCGGATTGTGACACGCGCTGGTTACTCGCATCGTTATCCGGAAATACCTGCTCGAAATCCTCTATCGAAGCTTGACCCGTTCCTCCGGCCCTTTGCTAAGAACAACTCCCTCTCCTTCGCGCACGACATAAAATCTGTCGGCGGCCAAATTCGTGAGGGTATCTTTTTTGCCGTTAGGCCAGAGAACCTCGGCCCGGTCGATACGGTCATGACTGCCGAGGCCGAAGTGTATGCGCAAATCATGCTGCGATAAGTAGCTTCCCCCACTGAGCACTTCTCCCATTTGGACCAGATCTCCCGCCATCGCTGTGACTCGCGCGTTCAGCGCCAAACGATTGCACTTCACGCATTCAAGTTGGAAGCTGACCCAATGGTACTGCGGACCGCCTTCTGGTCGAAGGATCATCGGCTTTCCTACAAGGTTTTCAACAACGGCTTCCATTCTCCCATCGTTGAATAGATCGCCGATGGCGAGGCCCCGGCTCACCTGCAAAGCTTGCAATGCCGATCCAACCTGCTTGCTGACGTTCTTGAAAGTTCCATCCCGCTGGTTCAGAAACAGAACTTTTGGTTCAAGAAATCGCGTCGAGCGATTCGCACTATCGACCTGCGGATAAACGTGTCCATTGACCAGAAGGAAATCCCGCCAGCCGCTATTGGCAAAATCGACGAAAGCATCTCCCCAGCCCACGAACCCTTGCGTGCCCCGCGCGATGCCGGAAGCAATCGACTCGTCGGAAAAGTTCATTCCGCCCTGGTTGCGATAAAGGGCGGCGTACTCGATGTCAAAGTGCGAGATTAACAGTGACATGAGTCGAGTGTGCAAATAGTCGCCCAGAGCTACGCCCATATTCGCCTGTTCCACTCCGTCCTCATTTGCTGCCACCCCGGAGGTCAACGCAACATCCTCGAATCTTCCCTTGCCATCGCCCTGATAGAGGTAGTTGGCTTGCCCATCGTTGGTTACAAAAAGATCCAGCTTCCCGTCATTGTCAAAGTCCGACCATATTGCGGTTAGGCCGTAGCGATGTTCCGGATCATCCACGCCAGACTTCTTTGAGACATCGCTAAACGTCCCATCGCCGTTGTTGTGATAAAGATTGTCGGGAGATCCTTTCAACCCACGAGGGCCGCACTGCACGTCGATGCCCAGATATTTGCATGATTTGCCTGAGCCAAAGGTCGGCATGTCATCCAAGTGAAAATCGACATAGTGGGAGACAAAAAGGTCGGCCCAGCCATCGCCGTCATAGTCTCCGAAAGCCGCTCCCGTCGCCCATCCGCTGTCGCCGGCCAGTCCAGCGGCCTTGGTGACATCCTTAAAAGTGCCGTCTCCATTGTTGCGATAGAGCACGACTCCGTCTAAACAGGTCACCAGCAGATCGGGCCAGCCGTCATTGTCGTAGTCCCCTACGGCCGCACCCATGGCCCAGCACGGAAATCCGACTCCCGCTTTGTCCGTCACGTCCGTAAAAGTTCCGTCGTGATTGTTATGGTAAAGGGCACTGCGGGCCTTGACGCCTTGCTTCGCCATTTCTACGGTCTGAGCATTGGTGAAATAAATGTCCGGCCAACCGTCACGGTCGTAGTCGATTAAGGCGACTCCGCCGCTCATCGACTCTACGATGAACTTTGCCTCGGGAGTTGACAGGTGTTCGAAATGAATGCCGGTCGAAGATGTAATGTCGACCAACTGGGGATAGTTCGAGAGAGTGCCAACTGCTCTTCTCTCTGCTTCGGCTTTTTCGCGTTCCTTTGCCGGTAGCGGTGTGGCTGTTCCCATCTGCGCTACCGATGTTCCGAGCAGCCAGACCAGCAGGAACCCGGCGCATGAAAACGAAAATACAGCCCGCGTACCAGTAAATCTCAGACTCTTGCTCTGTGCGTGAATGCTACTTCTGATCGTCTTTGTCCCCACTGATCTCGTCCGGTTGTAACTGGAGGTCCTTGTAGACAACGCGGAGCTTCTCCTTCAAGTCTTTATACTTCTTGTACAGTTCAATTTCCCTCTTTGAATCGTCGCTGCGCCCGATCTTTCTGTACAGTGTACCGAGTCGATAATGTGCCGTCGCGTTCGTTGGGTCCAGTCGTACCGCGTCCTCCAGCAAAGGCAGCGCTTCATCGGCTTGATTCATCTCAGTCAGAATCTTCGCTAAACCTAGCTTTGCATCTGCGTCGCGTGGCTGGAGAGCGACGGCCTTCCTGTATTCTTCCAAAGCCTGCTGGGAGCTTCCCTTTTGCGCGTCGATGTCCGCCAGGCGCAAGATCGACTTTGCGTCCTGGGGATTTTCCGCCAGAGCGGCACGATACTCCTTCTCTGCTTCTTTCTTGACGGCTTCGTCTTGCGAAGAATGCAACAACTCTGCCAACTCAAAGTGGATGCCAGGCAAATGCGGATCGATCGCAGTCGCCTTGCGGAATTCCGCAACCGCCCCATTGCTGTTACCTTGTCGGAATTCCTCGTGAGCCATCACTTGATGCATCTGTGCGGAATCCGGCGCGGCCAGCGACAACGCAAGCATCGACTCACCCGCGAGGTCAGAGTAAGTGCGATAGGCGGCGTAGAGAACCTCGGGATCGTCCGGTGAAGCCTTGCGCAATTGCGCCAGGACTCGATTCGCCTCTTCCAGGTCGCCGTTTTGCGTGTAGAGACTGATTAATTCCAGACCGACTTGTACTTTAAATTTTGGATCATCGACAACCGGGAACGCTGACTCCAGGTCCTCTCGACCGCGGACAACCTCCAGCGTATGAACCTCGCCCAATCCCAGCAATCCCTGAATTTTGCCCAGTCCTGGCTGGCGCTCAACCGCCGCACGAAGGTGAGGAATGGCCTCGGCAACTTTGCCTTGGAAGTAGAGTAAAACTCCCAAATTTCCCTGGGTTTCAGCATTTGACGGATCAATGGCTACTGCTGCCTGCAACTCCGGAATGGCAAGATCCGGACGTTTTTCGTCTAGAAACTCGCGCGCCTTCCGGATGTGGTCTGCCAGGGTAGTTGTCTGGTCTGCTCCGGATTGGGAGAAACAAAGTGCCGCCGCTAGTAGGCAGACCAAGACTGCGAAAAACCTGCACGTTACGTTCATCTGGTTCTGATTATATGACTACGACCATTTCCTACCTTCACCAGGAGTTTAACGAACTAGTGTGAAGTTTCCTTTCAAGCGGATGTTATCGGAGGAAGCACTGACAAGGATTGAGAAATCTCCGGGTTCTGCATTCCAGGCTTTCTTATTAACATCGTAGAAGGAGAATGCACGTCGATCGAGCTTAATCGTAACTCTTTTGCTCTCGCCGGGTGTGAGATTGATTTTCGCAAAGCCTTTTAACTCTTTCAGAGGCCGCGGAACGCTGGCATGAGAGTCGCCCACATATAGTTCTGAAATTTCGGCTCCTTCGCGGGAACCGATATTCTTTACGTTGAACGACACGGTAATGGGCTCACTGACATCTCCAGTTGCCGGAGCGATCGAGAGACTGCTGTAAGCGAAAGTTGTGTACGAGAGCCCATATCCAGCTCAACGGGAATATCACCCTGCCCATAGAACGGGCTGCAAAGCTTGTAGCCTCTTAGCGTATACATCGGGAGGTCGCCCCGCGTTCTTAAGATCACTTGGAAGGTGTTTAGGTGGTTCTCGAGAGAAAGTGATTCAATCGGACTGGATTCCTTGCACAGAAGGTCATACGACTGCTTTTTCGCCCCATAAACGTCGACAACTCCGTGCACGCGCTGCTTGAGCACTCCGGTGCCGCGATCACCCACGTGTGTACGGTAGTCGTTGTAGCAGAAGAAGATCGCGCCGGCGGCGTACTCCTTTGAGCGGATTGCAAGATCGTGGGTGCGAAGGATCTCCTTTCGATGTTCGTCCCCCTCGGGCCGATCTGCCGTGGCACAATAGCCGTATTCAAGCTGTCGTGGCGGAAGTGCTCGAAGCTATTCGGCCGGTTGGCATCCAAGGGGCGCAGGATGCATGGGATCAAAATCAGAATGTGGAAGATGAGAAACAGCGCGTTTTGAAGCTGGCGTTGGAGAAGGCGCGATACGAAGCTAATCGGATTGAACGGCAGTACGAAGCCACGGAACCGGAGAATCGCCTTGTCGCGGCCGAACCGGAAAAACGCTGGAACGTAGCGCTCGCACATGTAGCCGATTTGGAGGCGCGCATCGCCGAGGCCAAGAGCAGCACCGCTCCTCTGGGTGATGAACAACGTCAGCAGCTCCTCACGCTCGGAGAAGATTTAGAACAACTCTGGGATCACCCGGCTTGTCCGACTACCCTGAAGAAGCGCATTCTACGAACCGTTCTCAAGGAGATCATCGCCACGGAAGTTGGCAATCCCCCGCAGATCTTTCTCAAGCTGCATTGGGCAGGCGGAGTGCATACGGAGCTGGTGCTGCGGAAGAATCAAACCGGACACCACAACCGCGTCAACTCCCGCGAGGTGATCGACTTGGTTCGCGAACTCGCGCAGGTCTGTGATGACGCCGCCATGGTGGGTATTCTGAATCGTCTCGGATACAGGACGGGGAACGAGAATACGTGGAATGAGAAGCGGCTGCAGCATGTGCGCCATACGCACGGCATCCCCGCGTGCCCGCCACTGGAGCAGCGGAGTTGGGTAACCATGTCGCAGGCAGCGGAGCAGTTCGAAGTTAGCTTGATGGTGGTGCGCCGGTTGATTGCGCAAAAGATTCTACCGGCTCGGCGGTGGTGAAGTGCGCTCCCTGGATGATTGAGCGAGCACATCTGGAACTTCCTGCCGTGCGCAAAGAGATTCGACGCGTTCACGAGGGTCGACGCGCTCCATTTGTCGTTCACAGCAGCCAGACTGGTTTGTTTGCTGATTCTGCTGACGAGGTTAAATGAACAGGCTTCTCTCGATTGTGATCTTGTTGCTCCCCTCAGTGCTGGTTCTAGCGCAAGATCAGCGCAGCCCCATTAAAGTGCCGCAGGTACTCAACCGGGGTCTCGGAGGGCTGATCACGCCATACACGGATCGCCCCCCGGATATCACACTTGTGCCGCACGGACCAGCCGCGCGGCACGGACATGTCTGGGTGCAGAGCGTGGGTTACGGTCTGCTCGTCGTTGGCGAAGTGGATGGCGACCCGCCTGACTTTCCACGCAACAAGAACCTGATTCTTGAGAGGGACCACGTCGAGATTTGGCTGGCGGACGCTAAGGATCCCGAGCTGCCCCCGATTGGCTGGGATAATCAATCTCAAGATGAAGTGACTTTGCCGAAGGGGGCCGACTCCTGTGCGGACTGGGTGAAGAAAGGTGTCTCTGAAAACGCGGATGCTATGGAGAAAAAATGTCGGCGTTGGGCCGAGATGCAAAGTCACTACCGTCCGTATTTCAAACGACTTTTCCTGCGCCAGTATCTGGTCACGCCCGACTATGCAGTCGAATCCTTTGCCACGCCCGCATACGACGAAATCACCGCCCACTTTGCCAGCGACCAACCGGGTAACGAGGAAATCCCGGCGCCACTTAAGCCTCACAGCCATCTGCAAATGTGGCTCGGTCCCGGCAAAGACCGTGTTGGCTATACGTTTGAGATCATGATTCCGGTTATAGATTTTCCACCGCTCTCCGCTACCGAACTGGGCGATTTGCGTATGTTAGTGGACGTCTTCAATGCACCGGAACAGGGTAAGAAAATAGGAGCGTATTCAACATCATCGCCCGTGCGTATTTACGACAAACCGGAAACGTTCAATCTGCTCCGCTTCGATCCACCACATCACTTCCATCTAACGCCTTGTGACTTTCCGCTTTCCGGAAAAGACGAGTATGGGAACAGTCATACAGCATGGTTTGTGCCAAAGACTGCCCAGGATTGGGAGTTCGAGTCAGATGCTTTCGCCGTGGCGAATGATGGCGGCGGGTATCCGGCTGGGCCGGAGGCACTTTCGCCGATTGCGCGTCCAATGCACTATTTCTCGCATGTAATTGCTGAAAACGAGTGGATTTGTGGGCCGCACTTGAGTTATCGAAAAGGCGAGAAGGTGCAGAATTTTGAGGTTCACGTTGACGAGGGCGGCTTTGACGCGCACCGCCTGCCAGGAGGAGACCTGCTGATCAAGGTCGGGCCGCGGGCGTACTCGGTGAATAGCTCAGCTCAGTGTGGCGCCTGCCCGCGTACTGAACTGCAGATTCTGCGTCTCAGTGCGGATATGAAAATTCACGAGATGCTACAGCTGGGCGGAGTTATTGATACCGGAACGGGCGTTTCGCAAGATTTCACCGTCTCGCCAGATTGGGCGCAGGTTGTGCAGTACGACCAGCAGGAACTTACTGAGCTGGGCAAGCCTGAGGCGTGGTCCTCGACGACGTGGTGTCTGGGCGAGTCTGAGTATGAGAAGTGCGGACACAAAGACAACGTCCAGCCGCCCGATCCGCCGGTTCTAAAGGAATTGCGTAACCCTGACTAGCAACAACCAAAGAAGGAAAATGGCATCATGAATTTCTCACGTTCCATTGATCGTTATCGGCATCACGCAAACCCGCGTATTTACTGACTCCAGCGAGGTATAGCACTATGTCACAGCTTCCAAGCAAGCCGTCTGCATGGTCCCTTCATAGCAAAGAAACTTCACCCGCACCGGTCGCCGTTGCCCGATGCGCCAGGATCTCCGGCGGGCTTGCCGCAGAGTGTGCAGCGAATATCCCGACTCGTAGAAGAGGATGGTCGGGAAGTCCAATAAGTCCAGTCCGGTCTCGACGAGTTTGGGATGGGAGATTACGACCTGGACTCCTTCTCTGATTTGGCAGGCGTACCAGGCTTCGCGCTTGAAGGTATCCACACTCGCGCGCAGAACTGCCGTGTTGATTCCTTCGTTGCTTAGAATTCGCAGAAGCCGCGCGGTGACGTCGTGCTTTTGCGTGTACACCGCGAACACCTGGCATCGGCGTCCTTCGGCAAGTTCACTTTTGATCTCCTCGATCAGTTTTCGTTCTTTCGAATAGAGTTGTTCTTCAGGAAGATCGCGCGTCTCTGCAATGACGAATCCGATATTGTGCTTGACGTCTGGATCGAACTCCGTGCCGTACAGCGTTCCTAAGCCGTAAGGGTGATCTGGATAGAGCAATAGAATGTTCAGCATCGTGCTCAACACCGAGCGATTGCCTATGTGCTCCTTCAATGCCTTCCGAATGGCGTCTTCCAGTTCCCGGTACGCCGCCATCATCAGAGGGTGCATCGGGACGCTGAGATAGCTTTCTTCGTAGGGAGGGAGTTCGCCCGAGACGTCTTCCAGGAAGACGAAGGCGCACAACTGCATCAGGAATTCGCCAAAGAGCAGCGGAGAGGCTCCAGGCTTGCGACGAACCGTGCTCGTACCCCTGGCTTTGGAACACCGGTTATCGGCTGGCTCGATTTTGGTGATCGTCTCTAGGACTCCGTAGTCCTGCGTGAATGAGGTTCGTCCGGTCGTGCCCCATTCGTAGCCGTGTTCTTTCATCCTTGCGGCTTCGAACCGGAACAAGGTGTTGAACAGGTCGTCCGCATATCCACCAAGAAGAGTTCCAGTGAGGCCCACAATTCGATCTGTACAGGACGACAGAGTCCCGAGAGCATTGCCTTGCGCTGTATCGCCGGCGAGTTGGTGAATCTCGTCGCAAATCGTGTAATCGAACCATCCGGGCATGTAGCGCCCGATGAACTCAATCGGTGCCATTCGGCGGATCTTGTCGGAATCGGCCTGCCAGAGCGGGCTGTGGAATGGACGGCAGGATTTGTCGCCTCTGGACTCGATGGTCTGTGAGATCTTGACCTTCTCAAACTCGGCCACAGTCAGGCGGCTCTCATCCACGATGACTGGTTTGCCCGTGTCGGAATTCACCACGCAGCCCAGAGGACAAAGCGTCTTCTGAAGGATGCACATCGAGCGGAGGCGGTGACCAACAATCTCCGGCATTCTGGTCGATGTCCACGCATCGCAGCCGGACTCGCTCATTCTCGTCGGAAGGGGCCGCGCCGTCGTTTTCATAGGACATTCTGTCCGCCTAAGATCATGAATCGAGGCCGAACTGTCCTTCCACTTCGATTCACGCCCATTGTCCTCTATAGGCTTCAACGAGTTACATACCAGCGAATCTGGAAGCTACCGTGCTCTTAGGAAGCCCGTATCAGGCTGCAAGAGGTCTGAGTTGGGGGGACGACGTGAACTGCAAGACGGACAAATCAAGAAGCAGAAACGAGCGTCACAGCGCTGCCTGGGGAAGGCGCGTCATCCTGCTGGTGGTGCTGGCTTTTATCGCCAGCCTCAGCTTTGGTCAGCGGCTCGCCACGTCGTCTAACAGCGAGGATGGCCGGGAGTCCCACGCCAGCAAAATGGCTCCGGAACTCCGGAGGTTGGTCGAGCGAGCGCAGCTCTCGCCGGGTGCTAGCCGCAATGTACGAGTCATCGTGCAGTTCAAGCACGCGCCTTCGCAGCGGCATTTTGACAAGGTACAAGCCAGGGGCGGGAAGCTGGGTATGCGCCTGGGTCTGGTCAACGGTGGAGCGTTCTCGCTGCCCGCGGCAGTCTTGAAAGATCTAGCGGACGATGACGAGGTAGCTTTTATCGCTCCCGATCATACGTTGAGGGCAACTGATGATCTTACGGACGCTGCCATCGGTGTCAGTGTGGCACGAAATCTGGGCCTTGGCACCCGCGGCATGGGTATCGGCGTCGCAGTGATTGACAGCGGGATTAACGATAGCCACGACGACCTAAGAAACCCCCAATCCCGGGTGGTCTATCACCAGGACTTCACTGGCACCAGCCCAAATAACTCCAGCGGTGCTCTGGTCTATGACACCTACGGACATGGAACACACGTGGCCGGCATCCTCGCCGGAGACGGTACGGATTCCAACGGTCTGTACACGGGGATTTCCTACGGCGTAAATCTCATTGACTTTCGTGTCCTCGACCAGAACGGCATCGGTACTGACAGCGCTGTCATCGCTGCTATCCAGCGCGCCATTGCCCTCAAGAGCACCTACAACATCCGCATCATTAATCTGTCCCTCGGCCGTCCGGTCTTCAGCAGCTACGCAACCGATCCCCTTTGCCAAGCAGTGGAGCAGGCCTGGAATGCAGGCATCACGGTGGTTGTGGCTGCGGGCAACTTCGGCCGCCTGAGCTTAAACGGCAGCAACGGCTACGGAACTGTGGCGGCGCCGGGGAACGATCCCTATGTGATCACCGTGGGCGCCATGAAGACGATGAACACAGCCAGCCGGACGGATGATCTGATTGCCAGTTACAGCTCGAAAGGACCGACTACCTACGACCACGTGGTAAAGCCCGACATCGTGGCTCCTGGAAATCTCATCCGGTCCACCAGGGCCCGCGGAAGCACACTGGATACGCTTTTTCCGGGCAACAGGGTGCGGGGTTCTCACGAGAGTTACGATTACTTCCGGCTCAGCGGCACCAGCATGGCCACTCCAGGAGCGAGTGGGGTTGTTGCCATGTTGCTGCAGCAAGATCCGACCCTGACGCCGGACCAAATCAAAGCGCGCCTGATGAAAACGGCGTACAAGACCTTTCCGACATCCAGCGTAAGCACTGACCCCATCACCGGCCAAACCTACACTTCGTATTACGATCTGTTCACGGTGGGGGCTGGCTACCTGGATGTCGCCGCAGCTGTGGCGAACAACGATAAGGCTCCCGTGACTTCGGGGAGTGCACTTTCACCGCACGCCGTGGTGAACGCCAATGGCACGGTGTCGCTGGTCAATGGCAATTCGGTAGTCTGGGGCGGCTCCGTGATTTGGGGTAGCTCTGTGGTCTGGGGCAATTCAGTCATTTGGGGTAGCAACGTCAGTGGTAACTCGGTGATTTGGGGCAGTTCGTCCACAACCGCCAGCTCGGTCGTGTGGGGCAACAGCAGTATGACGGGCTACAGCGTGATCTGGGGCAGCTCCGGCACCTCCGCGAATAGTGTGATCTGGGGCTCCGCCACGAACGTTAACCAGGCATCTTCCATCGATGCGAACGGGGAGCAATAAGAGGGGTTTGTGGCTATGAAAAAAGATAAGGAGGCAATGCTGTGAGCCACAACCCACGACAAGCAACATCATTCATCGCGCTGATCTCGGTGGCGGGGCTTTGCTCGATTGGTTACGGACTGATACACGCGACCACTTGGCATCCTGTCGAAGCTCTGGCTTTACTCGGGATTGCCGCTGCAGCCTCGCGGATGAAAGTAAAGTTGCCCGGATTGACCGGGAACATGTCAGTCAATCTGCCCTTCGTGCTCCTCGCAGTTGCGGAACTTAACCTGGTGGAGGCCCTCGTGGTTGCCTGTGCTTCCACGGCGGTACAGTGTTGGCCGAAAGATGAGACGACACCGAAACCCGTACAGATGCTTTTCAATATCAGCTTGATGGCAACTGCGATTGCGCTCGGGTGGCGAGTCTTTCACCAGGGAGCAAACGGCCAGCCAGTCTGGCTCTCAGGTGCAATGCTACTGCCCCTGGCGGTATTGGGCTTCTTCCTGATGCAGACTGTGCCGGTTTCGATCGTGATCGCCCTGACTGACGGAAGGCTGGTCTGGAGAGTCTGGACGAACATCGTGCAGCTGACATTCCCATACTACGTGTTGAGTGCGGGCATGGCGTCCATGGTCATAGCCGTGCGCCAGCACGTCGGTTGGCAGGTTCCGCTTCTGCTTTTACCGGTCATGTATGGCACTTACCGTTCGTACCAGATCTATTTCGGGTGGAATGCGGCGGAACATAGCTCCCTCGGTATGGCTAAAGCAGCAACGGCAGGACATTGACTGGAAATCTGACGGAAAAGAATCGACCCAACTCAATAGCGCCGCTGAGGGCTGTCCCTGCCATAACCCGAATGGTCGAGAAAAGGACCTGACTGCCAGCTTCGAGGGAATCGAAATTCCCCGGCTTTGAGGATTCTTCTCGGATCTGTCGGGCTTAGAATGAGCGACTTTCCAGCTCAGTACACAGACCGGACAACCGAAGAGGTTTCGAGCGGCAGTATCGCAGGCTCTCGGACCGTCCACCACCCCTGTGGAGATGTCGATACCGAGGTACTCAAGATTGGCCGGGTCAATTCTTCAGTAGGTGTCGGGAGCTCGGTGACCGCTACTGTTGTGGCGAGAGAAGCCACTTCGACTTTGAAACAGACCCACCCTCCGTGACGACCATCGACGCCCGCCACGAAGACTTGGGGGTTCTCTCCATGCGACCTTCCGGGGCGGCAGCTTAGCGGAGTAAGATCGCGGGAGTAGGATCGGAGTCGCTCCGAACGCAACGCAGAGTTTCATCCTAACGGTGGATCAGACGCCAGCTTTTGC
>Ga0137418_10000683_pt1 | contig 30650 bp, 28 predicted proteins | sample CZODoug3_1_2_16f_FD_122242 | JGI IMG/M metagenome (GOLD analysis project Ga0137418, IMG submission 122242) | Vadose zone soil fungal communities from Angelo Coast Range Reserve, California, USA - CZODoug3_1_2_16fungal (Hybrid Assembly) | ecosystem: Environmental > Terrestrial > Soil > Vadose... | reverse complement strand
CGTTTCTCTCGATATTCAACACATCACTCATCCAGGCTACAACCGCGACCGTGGCCCTGTCTTCGTGCCTGGAGCGAGACTCCATCTGGAGTTTTGATGGAAGATATTAACTGGAGTAGCTATGCCCGAAGATGAATTTGAGACCTTAGAGTTCAAAGAGAAATTGGAAGAAGCAACCGAACACGCCGTCGAGGCTGCTGAACATCGCTCGCGCTGGCTTGTCTACCTGTCATTCACTACGGCACTCATCGCCGTACTTGCAGCCGTCGCGGCGCTGGAGTCGGGAACATATTCGAATGAAGCTCTCATTCAAAAAAACGAAGCTTTGCTGGCTCAGGCGAAAGCCTCCGACCAGTGGGCGTATTATCAGGCTAAAGGCATAAAAGGCACCGTGTATGCCACACAAGCTGCAGCAGCGAGAGCGACAAACCCGGAACTCGCGGATAAGTCGCAAAAGGAAGCAGACCGCTATACAGCAGAACAGGAAGAAATCAGCAAGTCTGCCCGAGAATTCGAAGGCGAAGAGAAGAAAGACTCCGAATTATCCGACAAGAGTTTGGAACACCATCATCGCTTCGCCTACGCTGTCACAATGTTTCAAATCAGCATCGCATTGGCTGCTGTGGCCGCGCTGAGCCGGCAGAAGGCCGTGTGGCTGGTGGGCCTGGCCATCAGCCTCCTCGGCCTGCTGTATTTTGTGGATGGTTTCCGGCTCTTTTTCTAAACGTCCACGCCGCTACCGAACCTTGCGGTAAATATTGAAACCGATGATGAACGTATCTCTTCCCTGGACGGCGTAAGCCGCCGTCGTTTCTACGTCCTGCCTCGATACGACCAGCTCAAAGGTGTGGCGGAATGTCGATTTCTGGAGACCGACCGAGAGTCCTGCATAGTCACGGCGCTCGCCTCTGAAACCATGCAGACGCGGAATGACTTCGCCAACGATGGACGCAGTCTTCCAGAAGCGAATGCCCGCTCCGAGGCCCAGTGACTGTGTGTTGTTGAACTCTCCTCCATAAATCAACGACGGTGGGGTGAAAGTATCCTCGTTGCGCGTATTGAACGCGAATGTTGGAGCCGCGAGCAAGGACACTCGGTCGGCAAAAGTGCGTGTAAACACCCCCTGAATGAAGGGCCGATGCATTATATGGAAGTTTTGCTGGCCCTCCACGCCAGCTCGAGCTTGAATCGTCAAAGGAGACGTTTCGCCCTGCCGGGCGACCTGGAATGAGGAATTGAGCTCGATCGTTTTGGTATTGTTATAGTTGCTACGGGATATTCCGAAGGCTATTCGATCGGTTATACCAACGCGCCCGCTGTAAGCGACCGTTGCCCCGCTATCGAATCCGAAGAGTCCCCCGAAACCGGCATTCTTAATGTCCTGCGAGAATCGGTGCTGCACCAGAAAATCGACGCCACCGGCTCTCAATGGCTTCCCATCGGGAAGATTCACGACATTTGAACCGAAAAACGCGCCTTCGCGCGCATAGCCATCGACGGGAATGCTGGCTCTCTCGGATACCTGTGCGGCCGTTGAAGCCGCAGCCGGTGGCGCCGCTCCCGGCGTCGCCGCTGGTGTGCCGTCCACCGTCTTCCGATCGAGATCGACGAGGGTCATCCTTCCGCCGGATTCAATGACCACCTGCTTGTTACCGGGATCGGAAAAATGCATCACCAGGCCCGTGGCCTGTCTCGAAACCGGAACAATAAACCTATCCGGAAATTGCGCGCGCAGCATCGGCGTAATCTGCTCGCCGGCGCGCTCAAATGCCTGTCCGAACACGTTTCGCGCATCGCCGCCTTCCGGGCTCATATGGCATGTGATGCAACCGTCCTGGGCTGGATTGCGAAACGGATCGCTTCGGTAGAGTTGCAGGAATTGAGGCATTGCGAACGCTGAAACGTTCGAAAATAAGAAAAGAGCTGTCAGTAACACACTTCCAGACCATCGATTCATGGGAACCTCCACATCCGAAAAAAAGAGTTACTTGAACCGCACACGCGAAACATGCGGGTTGCCTTCCACATAAAATCGCCAGGGTTTGTCCTTGTATTCCCCGGCGTAATCGACTCCAACGCGAGGACTGGTGAGGATCGGCCCAGGATCGAGTTTCCTATCTTCGATCCATATCGTGGTGCCGAGCAGATTTTCTCCGTTCAACTGCTTGTCGATCGACATCGCCATGCACAACTTGCCCGGGCCGCTGGCGATGTTGTTTTCCCGTTCCGGATTATTGCGGAGTTCACACATCAAATCCACATTTTCGATTGGCTCAACGGCTCGGATGAGCACGGCGGCAGGATATCCCTTTGGCTCCGTCACAACGTTCAGGCAAAAGTAGAAGCCATAGATCATGTAGACATACGCATATCCCGGCGGGCCAAACATGACGGAAGTTCGCGGCGTGTGTCCCCTGGAGGCATGACACGCAAGATCGTGCGGACCGACATACGCTTCGGTTTCGACAATTTTTCCGGCTAGATTTCTTCGGCCCAGACGCCGTACGAGGACTTTGCCCAAAAGTTCGGAAGCAACATCGAGAGTGAGGCGGGAGTAAAAGGGTCTGGAAAGCCTGGCGGGCATCGGAATAAAAATGGGGTCGAGAGTCGCTGTAGCGGCGGTCTATGACCGCCGGTGATCCCAAAATTACGGCATCGTCGGCGGTCATAGACCGCCGCTACAGCGAGGCCTCTCGACCCCATTTTTCTCTTACGCGGCTTCTGGCTTGTCTGGCTTGCCGCGTACCTGCTTCTTGATCTTCCAGTGGGAGAAGAGGTACTTGTGGCCGCATCGAGGGCACTGCCAGGATCCCTTCACAGGATCCGCACCCCGCTCGTGGAACATCTCCACAATCAGGTGACAGTGCAGACACATGGTCGGATGACTGTAGACCATTTCAGACTTTGCCGTTTTAGTCATAACTGCCAATGGAAACCCCCTTTTAGTTTACGGGCTCTATACGTCAGACTTCACCCTCCAAACGGCTGCAAACTTATGACTTATAACAGCTTGACAATAGAGCGTAGTGCAAATTGCAGCAGATACAGACGATGAGACTATTGAAATGAAACGTCTCTCGACGCCTGTCGGAGAAATTTTTGAAGAGCCCCGAAGCGCATTATAACCGAATTGGGCAAGATTAGTACCAAAAAGTGCGCTCTTAACCGAAAATTTATGCGGGTTCGACCGAATCCGCATCGACTTCGGCGCTAACCGACTGCTGGAGCAGATGAATGCTCAGGACGAGACGGGTCAGTCCCTTCTTTCGAATCAGGATTCCTTCACAATCTTCCAATGGCCCGGAGCGAACGCGCACACGCCTTCCTATCTTCAGGTAAGGATGCGGATTGTATGGCAGTTCGGACGTAACAAGCCGACGGATCGCCTCGATTTCGGGTTCCGGAATCTGGGCCGGCTTTCCATCAAATGTCACAAAGGCAACTGCGCCATACGGACGAAGCGTGTCGTGATAGCGGCGTTCATACTCGACGTTCACGAAGAGATAGTTCTTGAACAGGGGTTCTTCGATGATCTTGTAACGATCGCTCCACCGGCGGCGAACCTTGTAGATTGGAAGAAAGGCCTCGATGTTGCGGTTCTTCAGGTCTTCGTAAACCTGTTTTTCGTGGCGGGGGCGGGTATATATCGCGTACCAGGGCATTAACTAACGCTGACTGACCGGCACCCACTTCAGGTCTGGCGCCGGACCAATGTATTCGGCACGCGGGCGGATCAGACGGTTGTTCGAATATTGCTCGAGGATATGCGCCGTCCAGCCGGACATGCGGCTCACGGCAAAGAACGGCGTGAACAGATCGATCGGCATGCCGATCACGTGATACGTGCTGGCCGAATAAAAGTCTACATTGGGATTCAGCTTTTTCTCGGATTTCACCAGCGCCTCGATCCGCGCGGACATCTCATACCACTTCGCCTGACCTGCACGCTCGCACAACTCTTTCGACATGCGCCGCAGGTGCGTTGCCCGAGGATCTTCGGTGTGATAGACCCGGTGGCCGAAGCCCGGGATTTTTTGCTTCTGCGCGAAGATGTCGCGGACGAAGGCATCGACCTTCGAAACCTCGCCGATCTTCATCAACATTCGCATCACGGCTTCATTGGCGCCCCCGTGGAGCGGGCCCTTCAGAGCGCCGATCGCCGACGTCACTGCAGAGTAAATATCGGAAAGCGTTGCCGCGGTTACGCGTCCCGCAAACGTCGAAGCATTCCACTCGTGATCCGCGTGCAGGATCAGCGCAATATCCAGTGCTTTCGTCATCGTGTCATTGGGTTCGGTGCCGTTCAGCATGTAAGCGAAGTTAGCGGCCAGGCTGAGGTCAGGACGCGGAGCCACCGGCTCTTTGCCGTTGCGGATGCGGTGGAAAGCCGTCACCAGCGTGCCCGTCTGAGCGGTCAGCCGGATCGCTTTACGCAGATTCGCTTCCGGCGACATATCTTCGGCTTCGGGGTCGTACATGGAAAGCATCGAGACGGAGGTGCGAAGCACCTCCATCGGAAGCGCCTTCGCGGGCATACGCTTTATCGCGTCCAGGACTTGTGATGGCATGGAGCGGTTGGAAGCCAGCTTCCTGGATGTATCGTCCAGCTCGGCCCGATTCGGCAACCCGCCAAACCAAAGCAGATGGCACGTCTCCTCGAAGGTAGAGTTGGTTGCCAGTTCGTGAATGTTGTAACCCTGGTAAGCAAGAATTCCCCTATCGCCGTCGATATAACAGATCCTGGATTCGCCTGCTACGATGTCTTCAAGTCCCGCTTTCATAAATCCCCTTCGGACCAAAATTGAATCCGACATTCTATTGATTTACAGATCCACTTTCTACTTCGAATTCGGCGCCAGTCCGCCGTTAACGTTATAATCATGAGGCTGTGAAGCGGATCTATTTAGATAGTAACGCAACGACACCCATGCGGCCAGAAGTGGTGGCGGCCATGATGCCCGTGTTTACCGAGCATTTCGGCAATGCCTCGTCCATCCATTGGTTCGGACAGCAGGCCAAGTCAATGATGGACGATGCCAGGCAGCAGGTCGCGCGGCTGATCAACGCGGAGACAGCCGAGGTCGTGTTTGTCAGCGGGGGTACCGAGGCGGATAACCTGGCCATTCGCGGCATCGCCGATTCCCAGAGGGCAAAGGGACGGCACATTATTACGTCGCGTATCGAGCATCACGCCGTGCTGCATACGTGCAAGGATCTCGAAAAGCAGGGATACGACGTAACTTGGTTGCCTGTTTCGGGCGACGGCCTGGTGGACCCGGAAGACTTGCGGAAAGCAATTCGGCCGGACACGATCCTGATCACGATCATGCACGCGAACAATGAGATTGGAACGATTCAGCCGCTTGAAGAGATCGGGCAGATTGCCGAAGACGCCGATGTGTATTTCCATTCCGACGGCGTGCAGTCCACGGGAAAGATCCCGGTGGATGTGCGAAAGCTGAAAGTGGATCTCTACTCGATGTCATCGCACAAGATTCACGGACCGAAGGGTGTGGGTGCGCTGTTCGTCAGGAAAGGGACGATCCTCAAGCCGACGATGACCGGCGGTGGCCACGAACGAAATCGGCGGTCGGGCACGGAGAATGTCGCCGGGATCGTGGGATTCGGAGAGGCGGCGAGGCTGGCGCGCGAAGGCTTGAAGACAGACATGCCGCGCGTCGCGACGCTGAGGGACCGGCTCGAAGCGGGCCTGAAGTCGAAGATCGAGCTTATCCACGTCAATGCCAGGAATGCTCCGCGTCTCCCGAATACGTCGAATATCATGGTGGACTATGCCGAGGGCGAAGGCCTGGTCATTTCGCTCGACCTGAAGGGTGTCGCGGTATCGACGGGGTCGGCTTGCTCGTCCGGTTCCCTCGAACCGTCGCATGTGCTGACCGCAATCGGGAAGACGCCGGATGAGGCCCACGGTAGCTTGAGATTCAGTTTGAGCACGATGACGACTGAAGAGGATGTGGATTACGTGGTGGAGACTCTTCCCGGCATCGTCGAACGCTTGCGGGAATTGTCGCCGTACTACAAGAGAGTTTGAACTGTAGCGGCGGTCTGTGACCGCCGACAGTTTCGCAACGGTAAGATCGCCGGCGGTCATAGACCGCCGCTACAGAAAACAATGGCGTATTCGGAAAAACTACTCGACTACTTTCAAAACCCGCGATGCGTGGGAGAGATACCCGACGCGCATGCGATAGCCGAGGTCTCCAACCCCGTTTGCGGCGACGTCATGAAATTGTGGGTGAAGGTGGACGACGGACGAATTCAGGATGCGAAGTTCAAGGCGCAGGGCTGCAGCGCCGCAATTGCGACGAGTTCGTACGCGACCGAAATGCTGATTGGAATGAAAGTCGCGGAGGCCAGGCGAATCACCAGGGATCAGATTGCTGAAGCGCTCGGGGGTTTGCCGGCGTCCAAGGTTCACTGCAGTGTATTGGCTTCCGATGCCATCAAGGAAGTTCTGAAAGGATTTTAAGCAGGTGATTGCTGTTGCCATGAGCGGCGGCGTCGATTCATCGACCGCAGCTGTTTTACTGAAGGAGCAAGGCGAGGAGATCGTCGGCCTTTCCATGCAACTGTGGAAGGAGAACGGCCGATGCTGTTCATTGGACGATCTGTGGGACGCCCGGCGTGTGGCCACGCAAATCGGAATTCCTTACTACGTCCTGAATCTGGAGAAGGACTTTGAAAATACCGTCGTTCGCCCGTTCGTGGAGACCTATCTCCACGGCGAGACGCCGAGCCCCTGCATCCTCTGCAACAACTACGTGAAGTTCCATCACCTGGTCGAAAAGGCAGCCGGCATTGGAGCCAACCGTGTCGCAACCGGTCACTACGCGCGCGTAAAGTATGACGAGGCGCTGGGCCGATGGCTCCTGCTGCGCGGCAGGGATCGGAACAAGGATCAGTCGTATTTTCTCTTCGGGATGACCCAGGATCAGCTCTCGAAGACCATCTTCCCTCTGGGCAATCTGACCAAGCCGGAGGTTCGCGAGATTGCGCGGCTCAGGGGATTGCCGACTTCCGAGAAGCCGGAGTCGCAGGAGATCTGCTTCGTGCAGGGCCGATCCTACGCCGACTTTGTGGAAGAGTACTCGGGAATCGAGGCGAACAGGTCTGGCGACATCGTCACCGAGGACGGCGAGGTTGTGGGCACACACGCCGGTATTCACAAGTACACTGTCGGCCAGCGAAAGGGCTTGATTGCCGCAGGACGGCCACAGTACGTCGTGCGCATCGAGCCGCAGTTGAACCGGATTGTGATTGGAGAGGATCCGCAGCGGACCAGCTTCACAGTGCGCGATCACAATTGGATCGCGATCGGGAAGCTCACGGAGCCGATTCGATGTGACGTCCAGATCCGAAATCGATTCGAGCCAAAGCCCGCCACAGTTTCGCTCCAGAACGATGAAGTTGCCGTCGAGTTTGATTCCCCGCAACGCGCCATCACGCCGGGCCAGGCCGCTGTCTTCTATTGGAACGATGTGGTTGTGGGCGGCGGATGGATCCAGCGGTAACCCGCTGGACCGCCGGCCATCCATGGCAGCGTTCAACCCATCCATGGGAACGCTATGAATGCAGAATTATTTCAACTACTTCACGGAAATTGAGCGGTTCTTCCAGACCAAGCGCCGGTCCTTCACGCTTGTTTCCTGTGTGGATTGGGTCCTCATTGAAAGCTGGATGGAGCAAGGAATCCCGCTAGAACTCGTTCTCAAGGGCATTGATCGAGCCTTCACAAATCCGAAGCGAAGACGTGAAATCGGCTCGCTGGCATACTGCGTCAAGGCAATCGAGAAGGTCTGCGAAGAACAGAAGGACCTGATGGTCGAAGATCCGAAGTTGCCGGACTTCAACCCGGACGAAGTCGTCTCATACGTTCGCAAACTTGCCGCGCAGGTGGAGCGCCTTGATGCTGGAATCGCGGAGTCCATTCGCTCAATCGATCCATCAAACTTGCGAGCCGCCGAGCAGATACTAAGCGCACTCGAAGAGAAGTTGATTTCCAAGCTGAAAGCTACTGCTGACGACAAAACGATGATCGAGTTAAAACGTGAGGTGGATGGGGAATTGAATCCCTTCAGATCAACGATGACTGCCGCGCAATTGATGATGCTAGAGCAGCAAATGTGGCGCAGAAGGGTGCTGGAGAGATACGAAATGCCGCGGTTAAGCCTGTTCTATCTGATATAGCCGCGGCTAATTCTCTTATGCGTCTCAAAATCGAAAAACTCATCTACGGAGGCTCCGGGCTCGCGCGGACCGAAGAGGGAGTAGTGTTTGTGCCGAGGACAGCACCGGGAGATGTCATCGAAGCGAAGATTGTGGGGAAAAAGAAAGATTACTCGGTGGGGCGTATCACCGAGATTCTCGAATCATCGCCGGACCGGCAGGAGGCGGTATGCGAGGCAGGCTGCTGTCACTGGCAGCACATCCGATACGATCGCCAGGTCGATTACAAGGAAGCCATCATTCGGGAAAGCATTGAACGGCTTGGTCATCTCAAGTGGGATGGTCCAATCAAGCGGATCGTCGGGCCCGACAGAAACTACAGGCTCCGAGCCACGTTTCATGTCATCGATGGAAAGCTCGGTTTCATGCAGGAGAAGACAAACGTTGTCATTCCGATTCGGAAGTGCGCATCGCTGGTCCCCGAGATCAATCAGTTCCTTCAAACCGTGGACCCGCGCGGCTCCCGCGAGGTTCACGTCATCAGTACTCCCGAGATCGCGGCGAGCTTTGTCTTCGAAGGGAGCCGAATCGAGCGCCTTGGCCGGGCCCGCATCCACGTCGGCGACATCCAGTACAAAATTCATCCGGAAACATTCTTCCAGGCGAATCGGTTTCTGCTTGCTCCTTTCGTGAACGAAGTCCTGGATCACGCGGGACCCGCGCCAACCCACGTTCTGGAGCTGTATTCCGGTTCAGGTTTTTTCTCTATTCCACTCTCTCGAATAGCCGGAGAAGTCATCGGCGTGGAAGGCAATCGATCGGCGGTCCATCAGGCCCGGGAGAACGCAAAATTGAATGACCGGTGGAATCTGGAGTTCTTCGAGGGGCAAGTGGATGCCACCTTGCAGGGTGCGGACCTCAGGCCCGAGGTAGTCGTCGCAGACCCCCCTCGAGCTGGCTGCGGGGTCAAAAATGCCGAGCGGATCGCCGCCCTGGGCGCTCGGCGAATCGTCTACGTTTCCTGCAATCCCACCACGTTTGCGCCGGATGCCGCGGCTCTTGCCTCGAAAGGATATGCATTACGCCGCCTCACGCTGGTCGATCAATTTCCCAACACGTATCACATCGAGATAATCGGGTTGTTTGAGGTACAATAGCCCCGCCCTTCGCAGCTGCCGTGAATGCAGATGGCGCTGCCACTCCTGGCTCTTATCATAGGTATCCTGCTGTCTCCGTGCCTGGACTCGAGGTCCGTCTGGATCTGCCTGCCCGTAGCCATTCTCATTTCGTTCGCAAAGCGCCGGTGTGCGCTCCTGGCAGTGGCGTTGGCCGGCGCCGGACTGGCAGCGCGTCAGCCGGCGGTGCTCCCGGACCCTGGCGACACCGCCGTTCGCCTCGTGGGACGCCTGACAAAAGCGCCGGAGTGGCGCGGATTGGGCGTTTATTTGGACGTAGAATTGCAAACGGTAGACGGTCAGCGATACCCTGGACGGGCACGACTGACGGAATTTCTGGACGATCCGGACTTGCGCCGCCTTTTCGATGCATTCGAGCTCGGAAGCGGCGACCGTCTGGAGATCGTAGTGAAGTTGCACAGGCCGGTGGTTTACAGAAATCCCGGCGTGTTTGATTACCGGCGCCACCTGGAGCGACAGGGAGTCTATTGGACCGGCACGATTCGGAACCCCCGCCTAATTACGGTTCTGGACAGAGGGTGGCACGGAAAAGATCGAATTAAAAACTGGATTCAAACCCGGCTCGAAGCTCCATTCGCAGCGGACCGTAATGGCCAGACCATACGCGGCCTCGTGACGGGAATGGTGCTGGGTAGGACGTATGGTCTGACGGCGGAAGTCGAGCGGCAGTTCCAGGCGGGCGGACTTTACCACCTTGTCGTTGTTTCCGGCTTTAATCTGGCCGTCGTTGCGGGTATGGCCCTGTGGCTGGCCCGCCGTATTTTATGGAAACGACAACCTCGTCTCCTATTTGTTCTCGTATGTACGCTGGCTTACACGGCGATCGTCGAAGGCCAGGCGCCTGTGTTCCGGGCCGCCCTTATGGTGTCCTTTCTCGTCGTCGGGCAGCTCCTCGACCGCGGCTATGCGGCCCTGAGCGCCACTGCGGGAGCAGCTTTCATCATTCTCCTGATCGATCCCGGAGCGATCGAAGATTCCAGCTTTCAGATGACCTTTGCGGCCGTCCTTGCCGTGGTCGGCATTGGGGGGCCGGCCTGCCAGTGGATTCTGGGATGGCTTCGCGAAGCGCTGGCGGACTTCAACGATGCTTCCAAAGACAGCAACCTCCCGATCCGCGCGGCGGACTGGCGCGTGTCTCGGCGCACGTGGTGCGAGCTGCACGGCTTGCCCACCTGGACTGTCACTCTGCCCTGGAGGGTGGTTCTGATTGCCGGCGAAACGGCCATTGTTTCAGTGTGCGTCGAAATGGTGTTCCTGGTCTTTATGGTGGAATCGTTTCATCGATTCACTCCGGTTTCACCACTCTTGAACATTCCGGCCGGCATGATCACAGCGGCAATCACTCCGCTCGGACTGCTCCTGATTTTTCTGCCCCCGCCGGCCGCAGCCATTGCCGCATGGATCATTACGCAACTGCTTGGAATCCTGCTCGAGACACTGCATCTCGCTCTCAAGTTGCCCGGCGCAACATTACGCGTGCCATCGCCGCCGTTGTGGGTTTGGGCTTTGTACGCCGCGTCAGTCCTCCTTTTCACAGCGGCCATCCGGAAAAAGTGGAAGCGCCTCTTTCTGGGAGCCGCTGGAGCAGTTGTTCTGATTCAGGGGCTGGTTGCATTAGGAAACTTTGCGCCGGCTCCACCAGAGAACGTTACATTGACGTTTGTAGACGTCGGCCAGGGCGATTCGACGCTCATCGAATTCCCGGACGGCCGCCGGACGCTCATCGATGGCGGGGGAGTTTCCGCGGGCCGATTCCTGAATCTGCGAGACGACAGCACATTTTCGATCGGGGAGAATGTCGTTTCGGCGTACTTGTTTTCGCGGCGAATACGGCGTCTCGACACGGTCGTGCTGACGCATGCCCATCACGACCACATGGATGGGTTATTTGATGTCATCGAAAACTTCCAAATTGGCGAGTTCTGGCTCGGAAGGAATCCAATGACTCCGAGATACCGGGAACTACTCGAAAGGATTAATGGAAAACACATTCCCATCCGATGGGTGTGGAAGGGCCAGACGATCGGCCCGTTTACGGTGTTGCATCCTCCAGCCGATTGGGTTCCTCGCAAGAATGCGGAGAACGATGATTCGGTTGTCTTGCTGTTGAATACAGGTCACGCCACAGCGCTTCTGACCGGCGATATCGAACGGAAAATTCCTGTCCCTGAAAGAGTTGATGTTCTGAAGGTTCCGCACCATGGAAGCAAGGGAGTTCGCGTGAAAATTGCAGCCTCCGTACGAGTGATTTCGGTTGGTGCGAATAATCCTTTTGGGCATCCGCATGAATCTGCCCTGCCGGCTCTTCGAACGGACCGGCTCGGGGCAATTACCGTAATCCTGGCCAATGATCAGCAAAGGGTTTCTGGGGCGTTGACTAAGCCATGCCTGTCGTGTAAGCTGACGTTGCTTTCTGGGAAGCCACTATACTAAAAGACCTTAAAAATCTTAGGTTTAGTGGCTTTTGAATTTAATGGGGGTGCTGTTTTGACTCCAAGAGTTGCCGTTAAAATATTGATTCTTACTTTTCCCGTCGTGGCGGCCTGTAAATCGGTCGTCCCTCTGGAGGAGGCCAGAGTAGTCGCGCCCCCACCCATGCCGGTGATACGGCAACACGTCGAGCCGGTCACAATGCCCCTGGCGAACCTGATGCAGCGGGAAAATCCTATCGATCCGATCGCTCTGATCATCGTCGAGGCTCAGTTGCGGTTCGAGCGCGGCGAAGACCTTTACAAACAAGGGTTTCTGAAAAGAGCCAAGGACGAATTCGATAGCGCCATCGACATACTGCTGGAATCGTCGAGCGTGCACCAGAAAGAGCCGCGTCTGCAACGCGAGATAACGGAGCTCGTCAGCCGGGTCCATGCGCTGGAACTGGCCGCCATTCGCGACGGTGACGGCTTCACGGATCAGGCCGAAGAGCATGCCGCTATCGACGATCTTCAACACGTCGAAACCTTCCCCTCGTCCATCGATCCCAAGCTCAAGCAGGAAGTCGAAGAAGAAATCGAGGAAGTCGCCCACGATCTTCCTATCGAGATCAACGATCGCGTACTGACGTTCCTCTCCTACTATCAGGACGGGCGTGGCCGATTCACCATCGAGCGGGCTCTCCAGCATGTAGGCCGTTATCAGTCCATGATCGAGCAGATCCTGAAAGAAGAAGGCGTACCGCTCGACCTGATCTATCTCTGCCAGGCCGAGAGTGCCTTCCAGCCGCGAGCTCTTTCACGCGCCAAAGCAAGAGGAATGTGGCAGTTCATCTCGTCGCGCGGAAAAGAATATGGTTTGCGCCAGACCTGGTGGATCGACGAACGCTCAGATCCGGAAAAGTCGACCCGGGCCGCCGCGCGTCATCTGAAGGATCTGTACCAGGAATTCGGCGATTGGTATCTTGCGATGGCGGCTTACAACGCCGGTCCCGTTCGCATTCATCGCGCCATGGATAAGACGGGAGACGACAGTTTCTGGAAACTGGCGGACAAGCGTGCGCTGCCGAAAGAAACCACCAATTACGTTCCCAACATTCTTGCCCTGACGATCATCGGAAAGAATCCGGAAAAATATGGCTTCCATGTCGCGCCCGACGCGGCTCTGGAAACCGAACGGGTTCCTGTTGACAAAGCAACGGATTTGAGAATCATCGCTGAGGCCATCAATCTCCCGCTCGAAGACCTTCGAGACCTGAACGGCCATGTCCTCCGGTGGACAACTCCGCCCGACGATTCCGATTTCGAGCTGATCCTGCCCAAGGGCTATGCTGAAAAGTTCAATCAACAAATTGCTTCTCTGCCCGCGAGCAAGCGCGTCCTCTTCCGGTCGCATGTTGTCCGGAAGGGCGACACGCTGGGCGGCATCGCGAGAAAATACGCCACGACGGGCGAGGAGCTGGCGCAAGCCAATAATTTGGGCGCGAAGCGTGTCCTCAGGGCGGGGCAATCCTTGATCATTCCCATGAGCGGGATTTCGCCCATCGTGAAGGTCGCTTCGGGCGCAAAATCCACTTCACCTGTAAAAACAGTCACTTACGTCGTTCACAGGGGCGATACCCTTGCTGGAATCGCCACTCGTTTCCACACCTCAGCCGATAAGTTAAAGACCCTCAATCACCTGTCTTCCGCCCACTTGACCGTTGGCAAGAAACTACTGGTAACCCAGCCGGCTCAGACGGCGTCCAGGAAAGTCGTCCACCAGGTCCGCCAGGGCGAGACTCTGGACAGGATTGCGACGACTTATAAGACCTCTGTGGATGCTATACTCTCTTGGAACGAGACGAACGACCTATCCGTTATTCACCCCGGGGATCGGATCACGATTTTCGTGGGTGACAACAACTAGTAAAACTCGTCAATCCCCGATACCTTTTGGTTTTACGGGCGTCCAAAGCTCGTAGCCATGGAAGCTATATTGAAAAGGGCCGCACAACGAGTTCATGAATCCGAAGACGAAAAGCTCCTCATAGAGCAAGCCCAGGGCGGCGACCGAGAGGCGTTTGAGCAGCTGGTCCGAAGGCATGACAGGGATATTTTGCGTCTTGCATTCCACATGCTGGGAAATCGCGAAGAGGCGCGGGAAGTTTTCCAGGAGACCTTCCTCAAGGCATTTCGATCGCTAGGCCGGTTTCGCTTCGAGTCGAGCTTTTACACCTGGATTTACCGAATCGCCACAAACGTCAGTCTGGATCATCTCCGCAAACGTCAAACATTAAGAGAGGAGATTTCCTACGAGTCCGATGTGGAAAGCCATCCGGACCGGCCGGCGTTGAAAGACACCCTTGCTGCTACCACCTACTACAGCAACCCCGAACGCCGCCTGTACGGGAAGGAAGTAGGCGAAAAGATACAAGAGGCACTAAAAACCCTTTCCGAAAAGGAGCGTCTTGTATTTGAATTAAGGCACTACCAGGGCCTTAGGCTGAAAATGATCGGCGAAATCATGGGTAGCACCGAGGAAACCGCCAAGAATTATCTCTTCCGTGCGACCCAGAAATTGAGAGCGTATTTAACGAGCGTATGAACTGCCGAGAATATCAACACCAAATCACACTACTCCTGTATGAGGAGCTGACAGACAGGGAGCGCACAGGGTTGGATACTCATATCCACGAATGCGCAGACTGTCAGGATGTCTATGAAGCCGAGAAGGGTATGCACGTGGTTCTGGCGGCGGATGCCGCCGCCCGGTTGGATCTCCCATCCGACCTCCTGGTGGAATCCCGGCGTGCTCTTTCGGATGAACTGGATCGTATAGAGACGAAGCGATCGTGGTGGCGCATGCCGGTTCTGTCGGGAATTCTGACACCGATGAGATTGCTGGAATCCGGCGCGCTGATAGCCATGGGATTGGCGCTTGGCGTCTACGTCAGCACGCACACGCCTCAAGGCGGTGGTGCTCAACCGGCAGCCGCCGCCCTTCAAGAGAGTGCCATTGCAAATTCAGCCATCCCTCGGGATGCGACGATTTCCAATCTTCGAGTTGTAAATACGGATCCCAGCACCGGCCAGGTTGAATTGGCCGGCGAGGTGTCCCGGTCCCTGCGATTCCAGGGAAAGATGGAAGATCAAATGGTCCGCAGTCTTCTCTTCAACGGTCTGCGGGATACCAATAATCCGGGATCAAGGTTGCAGATTGTTAAAGCACTCGCTCAGAATCAGAAACCGAACGATGAGACCATCGAAGAGGCCTTGATCAACGCGCTGCTTTATGACGATAACCTTGGGGTCCGTCTGAGCGCACTGGAAGCCCTGAAGCAATATGCCGGCGAGGAACACGTCCGGAAGGCATTCATGGCCGCTCTATCGACTGACACGAGTGCAGGTGTCCGCATGGGAGCGATCGAAGCGCTGGCCACAAAGAACGCCAACGACACCGAACTGGCTAAAAGTATTCGAGAAGTGACGGAAAAGGATGACAATTCCGCCGTTCGCGCCGCGGGCCTGCAGTTTGTAGGATCAGGAAAATGAACGGAAGCCAGAAGGCAAAAGCCCAAAGCCGGAACGCGAGAAACTTATTTCGGCCTTCGGCCTTCTGGTTTCTGGCTTGCGGCTTCCTCATCTTCGCGTTTCAGAATCCCCTTCTTGCCAAGTGCCTGGTTTCTGATGCAGCGACTCTCGTTGTGAGAGCGCCTGTGGGGAACCTGGTGATCGATACCACAGGTCGTGACGCAGTCGAAGTGCAGGTCAACACCAACCTGATTCAAGTTCAGGAAGCCTGCGGCAAAGACATGATCCGACTCACCAGCAACACGCCGAATGCGGGCCAGATCTCGCCCTCGATCGAGTGGCGGATTGTAACGCCCCGAGGCGTGCATCTGGACCTGGTAACGCTGGCCGGAAACATCAGCGTCGGTGATTCGGACGGAAACGTGACCGCCAGAACCAGTGGTGGTTCCGTGACGGCCGGTCAGATCAAAGGCGATGCCGCAATCATTACCCAGGGCGGATCCATCAAGGCGGGCAACATTGGTGGAAATGCGGAGCTTCGCAGTCCCGGCGGATCGGTTGAAGTGGGCAACGTCAACGGCAATGCCGAATTCCAGACCGCTCGCACGATTCGTGCCGGCGTTGTCAACGGGCGCGTCAGTGCAGAAACTGCCGGTGGAACCATCACCATCCAGGAAGTTCGAGGCGAATTAAAGGCTAATGCCAAGGCAGGAGATATTTCCATCGGAGATGCGGCAGGAATGGATGCCACGACCGGCGGCGGAAGTATCACCAGCCGGCACGTCCGCGGCCCGTTTCAGGGGCATACCGAGTCGGGTGATATCCGCCTGGATAGCGCCTCCGCCTGGGTAGAAGCCTCCACGGGATTTGGCAGTATTGTCGTGAAAATGGTGCCGGAGAACATCAACGGCGACCTGCACGTCGATCTTCAATCCGGTGTCGGCGATATAACCGTTTACCTGCCCCAGCGAATGAAGGCCACCGTGGATGCCACTGTGGAGCGCCCCGCCTTCCAGTCACAGCACATCATCTCGGATTTCCCGATGAACGCGATTGGTGCGGGAACCTCCAAAGGTCTCGTGACGCCAAACAAGTTCTATTCACCCTCGCATTCGCAGACGCAGATTAATGGCGGCGGGAATCGGGTGACACTTCACACCTCCCTGGGCAAGATCGAAATCAAAAGACAGTAACCGCGAACTACGCCAGCTGTAGCGGCGGTCTATGACCGCCGACGATTTAGTAGCTTGGAGGAACGTCGGCGGTCATAGACCGCCGCTACAGCTACCGCTTCGTACCCCTGACAATCGCAATCCGTAGCGCCTGCGGATCCAGGTATGTCGCAGCGGCCGTCTTTACACGATCAGGTGTGACTCGACGGATTTCGGCGGCATAGTTCATGACTCCCGAAGTTCCAGTCCCCGAATAGATGGATCGGGCATATTCCAGTACAGTGCCCGTACGCGTCTGCAAACCGATATCGTGGGTGCCGATGGAGTAAGCAACGGCCTTCCTGACTTCCTCCGCAGTCACTCCATCCTTTCGAAGCCGCTCTATTTCTTTCTCGAGCGACTCCTTCACCTTGGCCTCGTTTTCCGGCGAGAAAGCCGTATAGGTGAACACTGCGCCGCCTTTGATAAAGAACGAATTGGTAGTACGGACCGTGTAGGCCAGGCCCTGCTTCTCACGAATGGCGTCGAAGAATCGTCCGCCAAGGCCGGAGACTATATTCTCTAAAACGACGAGGGCGTACTGGTCCGAGCCGGAACGGCCCACGCCGGGAAAGCCGTAAACGAGAGCCGTCTGCTGGCGCGGGGCGGTCTCCAGGGTTTCCTTCTTTTCCTTCGTCACACTGGGCGCCGGCAGCGACGCGATCTCGCGCTCATGCAGGTCTTCATTCGTCAGCGCGTCGGCAATGGATGCGACCAGAGCGGTGCCGCGCGTGTCGCCTACGATGATGATGAGCGGGACCAACGGCCGCTGATTCGTCTTGAACCAGGCTTCCAGATCGTTGCGGGTCAACGCTTCCAGCGCATCTTCGGTTCCAATCGAGGTCCGGCCGTACGAGTGCGTGCCGAAGAGCGTCTGCATGAAAAGACTCACCGGATACCAGTAATTGTTCTCGCGCAGTTTCTTGATCCGGGCGAGCTGCAGCACTTTCTCGTGCGCCACTTCATCTTCCTGAAACGAAGGCTGCTGGAGGACCTCCATCAGAGTCTCGAGAGCCTGGTCCATCTTGCTGCTGATGCCTTCGACGACATAACCGAAGAAATCCTGCTCATTCACAACCTGAAGCCGCGCGCCCGCATTTTCGAGCCGGCGCGAGATGTCGGCGGAATTGAATCGCTGGGTACCGCGGATGGCGCTGCGGAGCATCAGCTCGGTAATGCCGGCGTTCTTGTCGGACTCAAAGAGCCTCCCGCCCGGATAAAAGATTCCAAACGAAACGAGCGGGAGGCGGTGGTCTTCGAGGATGTAAACCTCCGGCCCGCGAAGTATGGAGCGCCGTTCGATCGGTTTGACCAGATCGTGTACGACTGCTTCCGTGTCCGCCGGGATCTCAGCGACAACAGGCAGTTCCTGAATAGCCCGTTGTTCGGTAGCAGCCGCAACTTTTTGGAGCACACCTTGTCGATAGTCGGAGTCGGAGAACATCCGGGTGACGGATTCAGGAAGATACTCGAAGGCGCTCAAATTTTCGAAGGTCAGGTACTTTTTCGCGACCCGGGCAACGTCTTCAGCGGTAACTCTCTGAATGGCCGCCATGTATTCCGATGATTGTTTCCAATTGCCCAGTGCCTCAAAGTAGGCGATATCCTGGGCGACTCCTTCGACCGTTTCGAGAGAATTATAGTGATTCTCGGCGATTAACGTCTTCGCCCGAGCGAGCGCCTCTTTGGTTATGCCATATTTCTTGATGTTCTCCAGTTCCGCCAGGACGCCTATCTGCGCTTCAACCGGCGTGGCGGTTTCGAACTCGATCTCGAGGACACTCAGGTCAAGAAAAGCGATCAAGCTCGCCGAGCCGTTGGTGATCAGACTTTTTTCGTCACGCACGTACTGATTGAGGACCGATGCCCGGCCCTCGCTCAGGATTGCAGCGACGACCTGGAGAGCACGCGCATCATCCGTGAGAATACCGGGCCCGTGGAAACCCATTGCCACGTGATTCTGCTCGATTGCGCCGCGCAGCCAGCCGTAGCGTGTACCATTCTGTTGCGGTTCGGCGGGCCCGAAGTTGTGCTCGACGGCCTGGTCTTCAGCGCCACCGTAAAGCTTCACTACTTCATCGAGTGTTTCCTCGGTGTCAAGCCTGCCTGCGATCGAGAGAATGATGTTTGAAGGACGATAGTATTTTTTGAAGTATCCAATGACATCGTCGCGAGTCAGCGCGCGCAAACCCTCCGGTGTGCCGATACGCCATCTCCGCATGCGATGCTCCTGGAAGGCAGTTGCGAACATTTTCTCCAGAGCCACGGCGGGAGGATTGTCGAGCTTCCTGTTGTTCTCCTGCAGAACAACTTCGATCTCGCGCTTCAGTTCGGTTGCGTCAAACGTGGAGTTCCACAGGGCGTCGGCCTGGATGTCGAGGGCTCTTCTGGTACTCTCCGCGGGCACGACCGTGTAGTAAACGGTCCGGTCGTAGTAAGTGTGGGCGTTCAAATATCCGCCAAGTCCCTGTGTTTCCCGAGCGATTTCCCCCACCGGACGCTTGCCGGTGCCTTTGAAAAGCATGTGCTCGATGACATGTGAAATTCCGGAGATGCGATCGTCCTCATCGAAATATCCGGCCTTGACGTAGGTAGCGATACTGGTGAGCGGTACAGCTTGTTGCTCACGCACGAGGACGGTCAATCCATTTTTCAGGATGACCTTCGTCGTCTGTCCCTGGTCTTCGCGAAATTTGTAGGGTCCCACGATCTCGATCGCCTCCGGCTGGGGCGGTATCCGCAATTGCGGTACGACCTGCAAAAACAGAACTAATGCCATCAACATAGGTCTATTCTACGGGAATGGTCATCGATGTAGGATAGAAATGCCCTGGTTGCACCGGGAGTCTCGAACGAACCCAGACGCTCCGCCCACTCTACGATGACCGCCGCATTCGGATCATCAAAAATCTCTTCAAGCCCGAGACCGTCCAGCGCTCCGGTTTCGATTCGATACAGATCGATGTGGTAAATCCTTACCCGTCCGGAGTATTGGTTGATCAATGTGAACGTCGGGCTCGTGACCTCGTCCGCTTCGTTGACGCCAAAACCATCGGCGAGTCCTTTGGCAAACACCGTTTTGCCTGCACCCAGCTCTCCATACAAGAGCACGTGCGCCGGAGTCGGAAGAGATTCCGCAAGTTTTTTTGCGAAGCTATAGGTCTCCTGCTCGGAGTTCGAAACCATCCTTTAAATTGTCCCATGCCTGCGGGAGGAAGCGAAGGAGGTCAGTGGCAACCATGCTCTCTTCTCCCATTTCCTCGGCGGCGAGATCGCCGGCAAGACCATGGAGGTAAACGGCGAGACAGAGGCGCTCCGTAAAGGTCCCGAGATATTCCTGAGCCAGAATTCCAACCAGCATTCCGGTAAGGATGTCGCCGGTGCCGCCGGTGGCCATGCCCGGATTCCCGGTAGGATTGATGTAGATCGACTCGTCGGGGGTTGCAACGATAGTACGGAAACCTTTCAGGATGACGTAGGCATTGCGGCGTTTGGCAAAATCGCGCGCCACATCAATGCGATTAGACGTCACGTGATGGACATCCTTCCCAATCAGGCGTGCCATCTCGCCGGGATGGGGTGTGAGAACGGCACCGCCCAAATCACCTTCGAACCCAACAAGGGCATTCAAGGCGTCGGCATCGATCACGATAGGGACACGGCATTCTTTGCCCACCCTGTGAACGAATGCAGCCGTTTCGGGGAAGGTCGTCATACCCGGACCAATACCAACGACCGTCTTGTCTTTCAGGAGGCTCGAAATAGGCTGATTCGCGATGGTCCCTTCGCTGGTCTCCGCCAGGGGCTCGGTCATCAGCTCGGGCATCGTAACCGCGACGACAGGGAGAACGCTCTGGGGAGTCGCAACGGTAACCAGACCCGCGCCCGCTCGCAGCGCAGCCTGGCCCGCCATTGCGGCGGCGCCGCTCTTTCCGCGAGATCCACCGATAATAAGAACTTTTCCATACATTCCTTTGTTGCTGTCTCGAGGGCGAGCCGGAACTTCATGCGGTACGATGAGATTGAGACGGTGCTCCTCAGATTCAATCAGATCGGGCGGATTGCCGATATCGGCCACAATCACATCCCCCGGATTCTCGGACATCACCAGACCTGGTTTCAGTGCGGAGAATGTGACCGTGATGTCCGGTTGAACGCCGGGAGAAGGCACATCAACAGAGACGATGGTGGCTCGAGAAAAATCCTCGCCGATACTTGCGATGACAGTCTGAAGCAAACCCTCCACCGGGCTCCTTGCTCCCGTTCCGAGCAGGGCATCAACGATGACATCGGCATCGATGATTTCCAGCTTCTCTTCACTCCATTCCTGTTCATCCATGATGACGGTCGGTGGATAGCCAAGCGCCTTCAGGATGTTCAAATTGATTTTGGCGTCGCCCTGCACGCCTTCTTCTGGGGCAAAGAGGAACACAAACGGAAAACACCCCTTCTGAATGAGTTGCCGCGCCACCACAAAGCCGTCGCCGCCGTTGTTGCCCTTGCCGCAAAGGATGGCTACCGTCATCTGGTCGAGATCCTCGAAGTAGTCCTCGAGGACTTCGACAACACGTATGCCGGCGTTCTCCATGAGGAGAATGCTGGGGATTCCGTACTTTTCGGTGGAGAGCCGATCGACTTCGCGGAGTTGTTCAGGAGTAAGAATTTTCATAGGATCAGGCCGCGAATCACGCCAATTACGCTGGCGTCAGCGATGATATGCTAAGCTGTCGAGCCTATGCAACTTGCGCATGTCAAAGAACTTGAGAAGAAATACCTGCTTGGAACCTACGCGCGCTACGAACTCCTGGTCGACCGCGGCAACGGCGCCTATCTGATCGATAAGGCCAACAAGAGATATCTGGATTTGCTCGCGGGCATCGGTGTGAACTCGTTAGGCTACAACCATCCACGGGTGAAGCAGGTTCTGCGAAAGCAGATCAAGAAGCCACTCCACGTTTCGAACCTGATGTACCACGAATACCAGGGACGCCTCGCTCAGAAACTCTGCGAAGTTTCCGGACTCGACCGGGCGTTTTTCACAAACAGCGGGACCGAGTCGATTGAAGGTTGCCTCAAGTTCGCGCGCGCATATGCGAGGCCGAAGTTTAAGATCCTCTCGCTCGATCAGTCGTTTCATGGAAGAACGTTTGGAGCGCTTTCGGCAACAGGCCAGAAACAGTATCGCGAGCAGTTCGAGCCCCTCGTTCCGGGTTTCGAGTTCATCGCGTTCAACGACGTCCAGGATCTCGAGCGGAAGCTCACCGACGATGTCTGCGCGGTTTTGGTGGAGACGATCCAGGGCGAGGGCGGGATCCGTCCCCTCTCTGAAGAGTTCTACAAACGCGCCCGCGAACTCTCGGCGAAGAAAGGGGCGCTGCTGATCGTTGACGAAATTCAGTGCGGCCTCGGCCGCACCGGGTGCTGGTATGCGTTTCACCGGTTCGCGCCCCCATCTGATAAGGCCATGCTTCCGGATATGGTTGCCACCGCGAAGCCGCTGGGGCTTGGTATTCCGCTGGGTGCCATTCTGCTCAGTGAGAAGGTTGCTGCTGCCATTCAAGTCGGACAGCACGGAACCACGTTTGGAGGCGGTCCGCTGGCATGCCGCGCGAGCCTCGAATACTTCAAGATACTCGAGGAAGAAAATGTTCTCGAGCGCGTGAGCATAATCGGCGCGTATTTCAAGAAGCGGCTGGAGGAATTGAAGGACCTGCCCGTTGTGAAGGAAGTCCGGGGAGAAGGACTGATGCTGGCGGTGGAATTAAGGATTTCCGGCAAGGAGATCGTGAAGCAGCTCCTGGCAGAGGGTTTCATTATCAACTGCACGCACGAAACTGTGTTACGCATGCTGCCGCCTTTCGTCATCACCGAAAAGCAAATTGATAAATTCATCCGCGCTTTGAGGCCGGTACTGGAAGCGCAGAAACTGTAGCGGCGGTCCGCGAAGCGCAAGCGCGTCAGCGCGCAGCCCACAAACTATGAGCGAAGCCAAGATCATCAGCCAACGGATTGTGTATGCGGGAAAGAAGATCACTGTTCGAGAGGACCGTGTGCTCGAGCCCGGCGGCCACGGCGAAAGCCTGCGCGAAATTGTCGTACATCCGGGCGCGGTATGCATCGTGGCGCGGCCCGCTCCGGACCGGGTCATTCTCATCCGCCAATACCGGCATGCCGCGGGCCGCGAATTGATCGAGCTTCCGGCCGGCACTTTGCAGGACGGCGAAGACCCGCGCGAATGCGCCATCCGCGAACTCGAGGAAGAAACAGGATACCGTGCCGGCACGATGACTGAGCGCGCGCGATTCTTCACGACGCCCGGCTTCACAACCGAGCTCATGTACCTCTACGAAGCCTCCGGTCTTGTGAAAACCCAAGTGAACCCCGACGACGACGAAGTCATCGAGGTCGACATCGTTCCCTGCCCCGACGCCTTGCGCATGATCGACGACGGCCGCATTCAGGACGCAAAGTCCATTCTCGGCCTGCTCATGATCCTGAAGTAGCCGATGCAACTTCAGCAGTGGCGTAAGAACCAAATCGCGGTCACGATCTCCGGCGCCTGCCTGTCTTTCGGCTATACGCTGGTGATGCCTTTTCTGCCGATCTACGTGCGGCAGCTCGGCATCGAATCCACAGCGGCCATCGCCTTCTGGAGCGGACTCATCCTCGCAGCCAGCCCCCTTCTCGCTTCGTTGATGGGACCGTTTTGGGGACGGCTCGGCGACCGTCACGGAATGAAAATGCTCGCCACGCGCGCCACTGCCGTGAATGCGATCTGCTGGTTCCTGATGGGCTTTTCACAAACCGTCTGGCATTTGTTCCTGCTGCGGCTGCTGCTCGGATTGCTCGGGGGATTCAACAATGTCTCGGTGGCTCTCGTCACGCAGCTTTCACCCAGGGAAAAGGTCCCGTCCATAATCGGCACGCTCCAGTCGTGGACGATTCTCAGCGCCGCGATCGGTCCGTTGTTTGGTGGACTGCTGGCCAGTTTCATCGGCATCCGAAATACTTTTTTTGTTACCGGAATCCTCAACTGGCTGTCATTCTTCAGCATCCTCTTCCTCTACAAGGACGAGAAAGTCTCAAAGCCGCTGGACGCCGGCGCGACTGACTCGACCGCCGGCTTTTGGAGACGTCCCGAATATTTCACGACGGTCTTGATTCTCTTCTTCGTCAACATGGCCGACCGCACGTTCGGCCCCATCATTCCTTTGTTCCTTGAAGAGCTCGGCACACCGCAGGCGCGGCTCGAAATGGTTTCCGGCGTAGTAATCTCGATCGCAGCGTTCGGCGAGGCGTTCTCCGCCTGGCTTTCCGGCAGACTGGCAAACCGCGTGTCGCTTCGTCGTCTCATCAGCATCAGGCTCGGGATCAGTATTCTCGTCCTTGTGCCGATGGTCTTCGTTCACACGACTCAGGGATTCTCATTCCTGCGTGTAGCTCTGGCTCTTCTCGCCGGCGGAACTCTTACGCTCGCCTTGAGCGCTGCCCATCACGTCATTCCCAGCGAACGCCGGGGGGCCGGCTTCAGCATTCTCTCGAGTACCAGCATGCTGGGGGGCGCCGTTGGCCCGTTAATCTCGGGCTCGCTCGCCGCCATCAGCATCCGTTCTATCTTCGTCTTCAATTCCGTGGTCTATCTGTTAATGATGGGGTTCGTCCACCGGAACGTGAAGCACTGAAAAAATTCGGGGACAGACGTATAAATCACCTAAATTCGATCCATAGAGCTTTGACCTGAATTTAGGTGATTTATACGTCTGTCCCCGAATTAGGCGGCTTCAGCCCGCGTTTTCAAACCGTGTAGATCTCTTGCGGGCACGTGGTAAGCCGTTCGCATCCTCCCTCTGTGACAACGTAGGTATTTTCTGTGCCGACACCACCCAGGCCAGGATAGAAAACCTTGGGTTCGACAGCGAGGACGACGCCGGGTTCGAGAGGCGTGTCGAATTTTGGGGCGATGACCGGAATCTCATCCAGTTCGAGGCCCACGCTGTGGGCGACGAAGCGCACCTGGTTTTCGCCAGCGCCCATGAAGTGTGAAGAAAAGGATGTTTTGGAAACGCGCTCGAGGATGGACGCGTAAATCTGGCTTGGGATGTTGCCGGGACGTAGTTGTTCCTCGATCCATTTGTTCAGTTCGAGAATGTACTGATGCGTGTCGCGCATCTGGGGTGAGACGGGACCGATGGAGTAGGTACGGGAACCATCGGCGATGTAGCCGGCATATCCGCCGCAGACATCGATCATTGCGGGTTCGCCACGTTTAAGAATTCTACGGCTGCCCATGGCAGGTACAGCGGGATAGAGGCCGCGGACACCGACAGGTCCATCGAACGCGTGGGGATAAGAAGCGGTCTCACCGAACGAAACGGCACCATAGTACATCTCCATATTAAAGCGGCGAACGCGGATCATGCCCTGGTGACCGGCCATGCGCATGACGTATTCGATGCGGGCAGCAAGCTCAAATTCGGCGAGGCCTTCGCGGAGCTGCGAAGGAATGTCGAGGAACATCTTGTCGAGTTGGTGAGCCGCCTGACGGATGCACTCGATTTCGTAGGCCGTCTTCACGGCGCGCGCGTTGCGCACTGCACCGGAGCCGTCGACGATTTTCGATTTTTGAAAGTACTTCGTGACCTGCTGGTAGGTGGCCACCGGCAGGACGTCCAACTCGAAGCCGACTGTGTCGCCGGGATTCGGGATGAGGCCGGGAAGTTCGGAATAAGTCTTCAGTGGGACGATGTTTTTAATCGCCGATTCCACCTTCGCCCGTTCGTAGCTCTTGCGTACAGCAAACAGCGGCTCGCCCTCCCGTGGAAACCACAGAACACCGGTTTGGACCGTGCCGGTCAGATAATACACATCGACGTTTTGCAGGATGATGAGCGAGTCGCAGTCCATGAAGCGGCGGACTCGCGCCCATCGGCGTTCCAACTCGTCCCGGGCTACATATTCCATAATCCGTCCATGATAATATAGCCCGCGAAAACTCAAGGAACGATGTTCAAGACACGCCTCCTGTGGCTTTGCCATGCGCTTCTCCTGACCGCCTGTGCCATCCCGGCATCGAAATCCGATACACCCGGTGCGCCTCAGCGAATCATTTCCATTGTCCCCAGCGTCACCGAGATGCTGTTCGCCTTTGGGCTGGGAGACAAAGTGATCGCGGTAAGCGATTACGACGAATTTCCTCCGGAAGTCACAACGAAGCAGCGGATCGGCGCTCTTCTGAATCCGAATATTGAAAAGATCATGGAGCTGAAGCCCGACCTGGTGATCACCTATGGCACCCAGGACGTCCTGCGCGATCGTCTTCAATCCGTAGGAATTCACTTCTATCCATTCGTTCATGGGAACGTGGACCACACGCTGCAATTCATGCTCGACCTCGGTCGCACAGTCGGAGCTGAGGTCCGAGCGCGCCAGGTCGTTCAGGACATTCGCAGCACGTTTGATGAAGTGCGTCGAAATGCGCCGGCTGCACGGCCCAAAGTTGTGCTCATTACTTATCGCGGTGCGGGAGTGCTCGGAGCCTTTTATACGGTCGGCTCGCGGGCATTCCAGCATGACCTGATCGAGATGGCGGGCGGCCGGAATCTATTCGCCGATGTCGAGGCCGAAACCCTCCAACCCACGCTCGAGGAAGTCATCAGCCGAAAGCCGGACATTATTATTGAAACGGTGCCTGCGCGAGAAAGGGCGGAGGTCGCGCAGCGAAAGAAGGATTGGGCGACCGTGGGGCTTGCCAATGGACGAGTCTACATCGAAGCCGACGAGTACCTGATGGTGCCGGGACCGCGATTCACTCTGGCCGCCCGGCGGTTTTCCGAAATCATTCGTGGTGCCCGTTAGATCTCATATTGCTTCCGGAGCCACACCCCAGCCGACAAAGTGTAAGGCATCCACTTCCTCGACCCGAAACTGTGGCAGCCCGGCAGCGACCAATTGCTGCCGTACTTCATCGGCAGTATAGGCGGCGTGAAGCGACGCTATAAAATCCCGCTGCAGCACGGGCTGAAGGTCAGTTCCGTGCTGAGCTACCAACTCGACCGCGCTTTCGTGATCGGGAGGACGCAAGAGATCGATCAGCATTACCGGAGCGCGCGGTTTGGCACATTTGCACGCAGTGCGCCATAGCTCCATGGGATCGGCGAAATGATGGAGCAGACTGTTGGCGATGACTGCATCAAAAGTCCGCCTTTCCAGGGAGGGCGCCGGCAGATACCGCTGCTCCAGAGAAATACGCGACTCCAGACCTGCCTCACGAACGTAGCGCTGCCCAAAGGCCAACATCGCTTCCGAACCATCGACACCCAGCGCCGTGACTCCGGGATATGCCTTCACGAATCGGATCGTCACGTCTGCCGTACCGCATCCGAGATCGAGCAAATGTCCATTTGCGAAGTGACTGAACCGCTCGCGAAAGTATCCTGGAATTTTCCCGTGCGATTCCGACCAATCTGCCGCAGCATATGCCGCTGCCTGGTCCTGTTCATTCATCAACTCGGGTTCGGGTGTGCGCTCCATGCGCCAGTAGTACCTCATCCACGGAGATGTCTTCAAGAGTTCTCTTCCAGATGACCCTGGAGCGGCGCCCCATGGGTCCCCAGATCCGGGGATCGGTGGGACCGAAAAGGGCGACGGCAGGCACGCCCAGGAAAGCGGCCAGGTGAGTGATCCCGGAATCGTTGCCGATGTAGGCGCGGGAGTGGCGGAGCCGGTGGGAGACTTCGACCAGCGTGAGCCCTTCCGGAATGCCGAGCTTCACCTGGCTATTGGCCTCCCTCTCCCGGAGGGCGAGAGCCAACTGATCAAAATGAGGCCAGTTCTTCTTAGGACTGCCGCTGCCGGGATGGAGGATGATTTCGTCCGAAGACGGTTTCCAGAGATCGGGTAACGGCGGCGCGCCAAGTTTGACGGTTCGAAGCAGATGCGTCGAGGCGTGGCCGCTCTGCGGAAACGGGTCGGCTCGCATCACATTCGGAACACCGGAGAGCCTGAGGTTGTCCGCAAAAACGGCGTCTCTCATCCAAACGACCGCGGAATCGAAGTACCACCCGGAAATCGGCTCGTAGAAGAGCCTGGACCAGGGTGCGGTTTCGATCGAGTAAATGCCGTCTACCGGAAGGAATTCCAGGGCAAGCTCCAACGTTGATGGATAACCGACGAGGGTAAATCGTGCGTGCGGCTGCACTTTATGCAGCGCCTGAAGGGCAGGAAGGTTCAACACGAAGTCGCCAACGGCGCAAGCTCGAACTATCAATGTTTTGATCATGTTTCGAAGCGGATAGCCGCTGGGACCCGTGCCAGACGTGCCTCCAGGCCGAATACGCCTTGATTTTCCCAGGGCTCTCCGCGTACAATATGCGGAGTTTTACCGGTGGGATATGGATACATTTGAGATAGGCGATAAAGTTGTTTACCCCAATCATGGGGTTGGTATTATTGAAAAAATTTCGAATCGGTTAGTTCAGGGTAAGTTTGAACGATTTTATCTCCTGAGGATATGTGCCAACGATATTCTGGTGATGGTGCCCACCGCCAATGCCGGAGACGTTGGGCTTCGAAAGATTATCGAACGCCGCGACGTCGAGCAGCTTTTGTCATCCCTCGCCAGTAATCAATTCTTTACTCAAAAAGATTGGAAGGACCGGTTCAAGGAAAATTCGGAGAAAATGCGTTCCGGGTCGATTTTCCATGTCGCCGAGGTCTTCAAGAATCTGGTATATCTCAGCCGGGTTAAGCCCTTATCTTTCCGCGAGAAGCGAATGCTGGATCGTGCTCGATTCCTTCTCATTTCCGAGCTCTCGACCGTCATGAATCAGGCCGAACTGGAAATTGAGGAACGGATCGAGAAAGCCGTCACGAAGGCATGCGGCAAGATTCCGGTGGCCTAAACCCAATCCTAAATGGTTACTTTTCTAATTCTGCCCCTACTTTTGTTTTTCGTGCTGTCCGCATTCTTCTCGCTTTCCGAGACGGCCATCTTCGCAAGCAATAAGTACAAGGTCCGGCACCTCGCTTCCCAGGGCAGCAAACCCGCCCAGAAGCTGACCATGTGGCTCGAGGCGCCCGACAAGTTGCTGGCAACGCTCCTTCTGGGGAACAACTTCGCCAGCATTGGAGCAGCGACCGTGTCCGCCGCGATCGTCTCTCGGTTCGTGCTCGATCCGGAGCTGGTGGACCTCGCGCTCGCGATTGAAACCGTCGTCCTGACCATCGTAATCCTGCTGTTCTGCGAACTGGGCCCGAAGGCTCTGGCCGCACGGCATCCGGAACGCATTAGCCTGCGGATCGTCCTGCCGATCGAAATCTGCATGCAGCTCTTCTACCCCGTTACGAAATACGGGCTGAAGGTTTCCGGGTTTCTTCTCCGCAGGGTCCAGCACAATCCGGACTCCACCAGTGCCTCAGCCTCCGATGCGGAACTGCGTGCCGTCATCAACAGCACACGTAACGAGCATGCGGGCATGCTGGAGCGAGTTATCGAGTTTTCCGAGCGCCAGGTCAAGGACGTGATGGTGCCGCGAATGGAAGTGACGGCGATCGATATCAATACGCCGTTCGATGGTGTGCTGTTGTCCGTCGAAAGCACCCGCTATTCGCGCTTTCCTATCTACCAGGGCGTTCTCGACAACGTTGTCGGCATTCTGCATGGCAAGGATCTGTTGCCTTACCTGCACTATCCGAAGACCTTCCGCCTTTCTCAATTCCTGCGGAAGCCGGTCTTCATTCCCGATACCGCAAAACTCAACAATGCCGTCAAACTGCTGCAGAACGCGCAGACGCATCTGGGCATAGTGGTGGACGAACACGGCGGAGTCGAAGGGATCGTAACCCTTGAAGACTTGATCGAGCAGATTGTCGGCGAGATTCAGGACGAACACGATGTGGAAGTCGATGCCGTGGTTTCGCATACGGACGGCACCGTCGTGATCGACGCGAGCATCTCCATCCGCGAACTGAACGAACGTCTTTCGCTCAATATTCCCGAGGCAGGCCAGTACGTCACACTCGCTGGGTTCCTGCTGGCAAAGGCCGGGCGGCTGTTGAAGGAAGGCGACGAGATTGCCAGCGAGGATAGCGTCTTCCGAGTCGAACAAATGATTGGGCGCCGAATCATGCGTGTCCGCTTGACGCGGATTGTGCCGGCGCCGGCGGAAACACACGAAATCCGAAACGCGGGCTGAAGCCCGCGACTACATTGGAGATCCCCAAATCCGCGTCCCCAAAGATGTAGTCGCGGGCTTCAGCCCGCGTTCGATGTGAGTTCATCCAGTAGTTCAAAAAACCCCGGAAATGATATCCCCACACAAGATGGATTGAGAATCGTAACCGGGCCGCTTGCGTGGATTCCTTCGGAGATCACCGTGTCCCGCTACCGCGAACGCCATCGCGATACGGTGATCTCCGAAGGAATCCACTACGCCGGCCTGAAGCGTCTGGCCGCCAGGCACCGATAAACCGTCGGGGCGCTCGTCCACCTGAACGCCCAACGCTCGAAGATTCCAGGCAACAGCGTGAATCCGGTCGCTTTCCTTCGCACGAAGCTCCTGGGCATCGCGAATGTGTATTCCCTTTCGGGTGCGTGTCCCAATGACGGCAAGCACGGGGATCTCGTCGATGACATTCGGGATCCACGAACCGCTGATATCCATTCCCTCAACCTCGGAAGTTTCTACTGTGATGTCGCCAACCGGTTCGCCCGTGCCCGCAGACAATTGCGCCACCAAAATCTTTGCTCCCATTTGTTGAAGCAGGCTGAGAAAGCCAGAACGGGTGGGGTTTAGCCCCACATTCTTCAATTCAATCCTCGAATTCGGAACGCACAGCGCAGCCGCGGCCAGAAAAGCGGCTGACGAGAGATCGCCCGGGACATGAAACTCCTTTCCGCGCAGCGGCCGGCCGCCTTCGATTTCGATCGTTCCGTTCTTCGTGCTGATGCCCCAGAGGTGGAAAGAGAATGAGACGGTTCTTCTGACCGTATGCTCCGGCGTGATCCTGGGGCAGTGGCTCGACAGCTACTGGATCATCTACCCGGCCTTCTCGCCCGAGCACGCCGTCCTGAGCTGGAACGAGATCGGAGTCGCGCTGGGCTTCATCGGACTTTT
>Ga0137418_10000681_pt1 | contig 30671 bp, 16 predicted proteins | sample CZODoug3_1_2_16f_FD_122242 | JGI IMG/M metagenome (GOLD analysis project Ga0137418, IMG submission 122242) | Vadose zone soil fungal communities from Angelo Coast Range Reserve, California, USA - CZODoug3_1_2_16fungal (Hybrid Assembly) | ecosystem: Environmental > Terrestrial > Soil > Vadose... | reverse complement strand
GCGGTGCTGCACGCTCCAGCTATAGAAATATGGGGCAATGAGGCCAGATTGTGCAACGCAAAGCCCTTGCTATGGAGCAGCGGACACAATTGACCGTAAGTCATGCCTGCATCGACTGTCACGGTGCGCGCCTCCGGCTCTAACGCAACCACTCTGTCCATCGACTTCAAGGATAGGAAATTATCCGTGCTATCTGCTATGTTGTTGAAGCAGTGACGCGTTCCCAGTACCCTTAGTTTGTTCTGTCTCTTGACGTAACTCCGCACCTCTTCAAGCGAGTAGGCGGAGTACAAGCGATCAGTGCTGTATTCGAGATTGCCCGCCCAGTTCTTCAGTTTGTCCTGCGTCGCCCAGGCCAACAGTGGCGAGATAGCCGGGCTTGCCATCACCGCAGAGAAGAGCCTGATAAAAGTTCTCTTATTCATAGCATTAGCCCAAGCAGAATCGACATTGACCGCCGGAATTTCCTCTTCTTTGGCTTCGAAAACGCGGCAATTGTACACCTATTTCTTGTCCTTTCAGCGCGCGCTGATCCGGTTGGTCGGGCTTGAATGCGCTACGCGGACGACGCTGAAGAACTATTTCTGCCAGTCTTCTACGCCGAATACTGCTCTTTGGGACAAACAACGGGGACTAACAGTGCCGCTCTATTGAGGAAAAGATGTGTAAAGTAAGATGTTTTCGGCGTCGGCGTTCTATGCCGCGCGTTCACTCGCGCCAAGGACTGAGATGGAATACATGAAGCTTCGGCTGCCCAACCAACTCCCATTCTTTGTGGCCATGGTCGTCTCGTTAACTTTTCCGGTAAAGGCCCAGCACGGCCCAAGCGGCGCGGGCGAACAGACGAACAAGAGTCACCCTAAGTTCACCGATGCGACCTTCGCGCTTGGATTAAATTTTCGGAACATGGCCTCGCACACTTCGAAAAAATACCTGATTGAGACAATGGGCGCGGGTGTGGCCTTGTTTGATTACGACAACGACGGGCGTCTGGATATTTTTGTTGTCAATGGAGCGCCGCTCATCGACCCGACGCCCAAGGGAACTATCCCGCAGAAGACGGGTTCCAAGTACTGGAATCGTCTTTATCATCAAAAGCAAGACGGCACGTTTGAAGATGTAACGGAAAAGGCCGGCTTGCAAGGAGTCGGATACGGAATGGGAGTCGCGGTGGGGGATTACGATAATGATGGCTACGAAGACCTATATGTGACGGCCTACGGAGGCAACAAGCTCTATCACAACAATGGTGATGGCACCTTTACGGATGTTACGGACAAAGCGGGCGTGGATGGGAGCGGCTGGTCCACCAGCGCAGCATGGGTTGACTTGGATGGCGATGGTTTGCTCGATTTAGTTGTCCTCCGGTATTTGACGTGGGACTTTGAAGACATCTGGTGCGGCGAACATAAGGAAGGCTATCGTGCGTACTGTCATCCTGACTTTTTCAAGCCCATTGCGCCCTTGGTTTACCACAATGATGGCAACGGGCACTTTACCGAAGTTTCGGAAAAGATCGGCCTGGCAAAGCCGGGCAAAGGCCTGGGCATAGGTATTGCGGATTACGACCGCGACGGGCACATCGATCTCTTTGTTGCCAACGATTCCATGTCCGAATTCCTTTATCACAACAAGGGCGATGGCACGTTTGAGGAGATCGCTTTGGTATCGGGTGTCGCCGTCGATGCCGAGGGCCATACGTTTGCGGGCATGGGCGTGGATTTCGCGGACTACAACAACGATGGCCTCCCAGATCTAGTGATTACCGATCTTGCGAGCCAGATGTATGCCCTCTATCGGAATAACGGCGACGGCACCTTTACCTACGAGAGTTATCCCTCCGGCCTCGGCCGCATGACCATGACGCACTCTGGATGGGGCGTTCGGTTCCTGGATTTTGACAACGACGGATGGAAAGATCTTCTAATTGCCCAGGGGCACGACTTAGACACCATCCAACTGACTTTTCCAAACCTCCGCTACCGCGAACCCATGTTGCTGGCACGGAACACGGGCCACGGTTTTGAAGACGTATCGGCAGATGCTGGCAACGTTTTTCGAGAAGCTTGGGTGGGACGTGGCTTGGCGATCGGGGATATCGACAATGATGGGCGGCTGGACGCAGTCGTGACCACCAATGATGGACCCCTCTACGTCCTGCACAATGCGACCTCAACTCCAAACCATTGGTTGATCCTGAAGCTCGTCGGGCATAGGAGCAACCGGGATGCCATCGGTGCGGAAGTGAGACTTGCGACTGGGAGGATCACTCAGGTCGCAACCGTAACGACCGCGGGCAGCTATCTTTCCTCCAGCGATAAGCGCGTCCATTTTGGCATGGGAACAGAGACCGTCGCAGCAATGATCGAAATTCGCTGGCCTAGCGGAATTCGTCAGACGCTGAAGAATGTGCGTGGCGACCAAATTCTTCAGGTCGACGAGCCTTTAGGCAATGCGGGGGAAAGGAAACCTCCGGCGCAGTAAAATATTGAACGCAAAGGACCGGCTACCTGTTGCCTGAGGTTTTTTTCGGAGCCGTGCCGACCATTTTGCCGGAACCTTCCTTCAAAGTGTGGATGGTATCTGCCGATAGATTGTCGAAGTGTTCCAGGAGCCCGCTGGGCCAACGTACCTGCACAGAATCGATCTTGGATCTCACGCCAAGGCCGAAATGTACCCGCATGTCATTTTGCGAAATATAGCTAGACCCACTCCGCACTTCATCGACGAGCCTTCTCTCACCATTCTTCACCATAATTCTTGCGCCGATCCCATCACGATTAGAGCGGGTACCCACGGTCTTAAATGCAACCCAATGGTTCCCAGAATGGACGCTGCTCACCAACAAGCTCGGCGTTGCATATACATTGTTGATCGCCACTGAGAGTTGCCCATCGTTCCAGAGATCACCCACGGCCAAACCACGCGCGGACGACGACGCGTTGATACCGGGTCCGGCATCCGCTGAAACATCGGTAAAGGTGCCGTTACCGTTGTTGTGATACAGGAGACGCTGCTCTTTATATGTGCTTCCCAAATGATGCTTGTCCACTTCCGGATAGACATGGCCGTTAGCGAGGATAAGATCCGGCCAGCCGTCGTTGTCGAAGTCAAAAAACATAGTGCCCCAACCAAGGTATTGGGTATGCCGCCCCAAGCCAGCACTATACGTGACATCGGAAAAAACTCCATCGCCGTCGTTGCGATACAGAATCGGGGTGTCATCGGAGAAATTGGTTTTGAAAATGTCGAGCCGCCCGTCGCCGTTGTAATCTGCGACCGTAGTTCCCATGCCAGCTTGTTCGCGTCCGTCTTCGTTAAACGCCACGCCTGCCATGACCGCAACGTCCGTGAAGGTCCCGTCGCGATTGTTGTGATAAAGGATGCTCGGCGCGCTGTCACAGGCCACGTAGATATCCGGCCAGCCATCGTCGTCAAAGTCCAGTGTAGAAACACTGAACGCGAAGTGCCCACTCGTGCGATCGATGTGGGCCCTGGTAGTGACATCCGCGAAGGTGCCGTCACCTCGGTTTTCATAAAGGATATTTTTTGAACCGCGCAGTCCACGGGGTCCACACATCACCGGGACTCCCTTCCAATTACAGGATATCCCTTCGCCCGGGGCAGGAGCCGTAGATAGATCAAAATCCACATAATTTGCAACGAATAGATCAAGGTGTCCGTCACGGTTGAAGTCAATGAACGCACAGCCGGTACCCCATGCTTTTCCTGACCCCGCCACGCCAGCTTTCTCGGCCACCTCCGTGAAGACGCCATGGTCATTGTGATACAGCCGGTTTTTGCCATAATAGGTGACGTAGAGATCTTCCCATCCGTCGTTGTCGTAGTCTCCCGCGCAAACCCCCTGGCCCCAGCCCGTAGCGACGAGTCCCGCCTTTTCAGTCACATCGGTGAAAGTTCCATCATGATTGTTGTGATACAGATGGTTCGTAGGAGCCCTATCGGCGGGGAAGCCCTCCAGCGTTGTGCCATTCACGACGAAGATGTCGGGCCATCCGTCGTTGTCGTAATCGAAAATGGCGATGCCGGTCCCAGTCGTCTCGATGATGTATTTCTTGGTGTCCACTCCGCCGAAAATATTTGTCATCGTTAGCCCAGCCTTTTCGCCGATATCCATGAAATTGGCCACGGGAGCTTTTGCGCTCTGCAAGGCTGCCGGCTCCTGAGCAGTGGCCAAACCACGGGCCAGCACGATGAACCCAGCCAAGCCAATTACCAGCTGCCCAACGATGGATATGTAGTGCAATGGGGCGTGACGATTCACAAGGTTCCTTTTGGTGTAGAGGCTTGGTCTTTCTTGCTTTCCACGGGCATTTGCCATTCCGGTAGCACGAAGTCACTCAACAGATCGCCCCCTGCGGCTGGCGGCCCCTCGGTTGAAGTGTCCGCATACTTTGCGGCGCGCTCGGCGTCTCCCGCCCGTCGATAAGCCTGGCTGAGCAGCCGCCTCGCCTGTATGTTGCCCGGGCTCAGGTGCAGCGCTTCTTCAAGTTCAACGATCGCATCGTTTATCCGGCCCAGTGTCAGCTCGGTTTTTCCCAGTTCCAAGTGAGCTTCGGCGCTACTCGGGTTGAGTCGTATTGCTTCCTGGAACGCGGGAATTGCCTCCCACCGCTTGTCTGTTCGGTAGAGGGACAAGCCCCGAAAATAACTGATGAGAAATATTGCCCCCAACTTTTGCTGGGCGGCGGAAAGCTCAGAGGCAGCCTCTTTCGCCCGACCCATGCGCAGCAGCACTTGAGCCAACCCAATGTAACTCGTCGGCAGCGGATCTCCGGCCTGCACGAGATTCCGAAAAACAGTCTCCGCCTCCTCGTAACGTCCAGCCGAGAGGTCCGCCGCTCCGAGCCGCAAATGCAAAGCGTAGGACTCCGGGTTGGCGGCCAGCCCATTTTGAACCGCGGAGATTGCCTCGGAATAGCGGTTCAGTTCCATCAACTCGCGCGTCAAGTTGAGCCACTGCTCTTCCTCGCCGGGAGCAAGGGTAGCAGCCTGGCGCAGAGCATTGACTGATCGCTCGCCCTGGCCCAGGTGGGCATAGGCGATGCCGATCAAAGACCAAGCCTGCGCAGATTCCTTGGACTCTGAGGCTCCTTGGGGCAGAGACTCGGCGTAGGCGTGAGCCTGTTTGATTGCTTTTTCATAGCTCCCCGCTAGCAGATAAGCTAGAGCCAGATCAAATTGCACCCACGCAGGCCCGGCGGGGAATGGGCGCTTGCTCAATTGCTGAATGAGGCCGACCGCCACGTCGTTCTGGTGGTCGGCCAGGAGCAAGGAAGCTACCTGGATTGATTGCGCGGCGTCTAAACGTAGTGTTACCAGATGATTGAGCGATTTACGAGCATCTTCACGACGCCCTAACGCGATGTACCCAGTCGCGACTTGGATGGAGAAAACCGTGTCCGCTGGCAACGGCACGCGAGATATCTCCAATTCCTGGATGGCCTGTAAGTAATGCTGTGCCTCAAGTTGTACCCGCCCGAGATAGTAGTGAGCAAAGGAGTCGCTGGGAGATAATTCAACGGCGCGCTCCAGCGCTTCGCGAGCTGGCTCGAGCTGGTGTTCGGTCCATTTAAGGAATCCTAGATTTCGGTACGCATCTTCCAAGCGCGGGTCCAGGCGAATCGATTCGCGATACTCGGCGGCAGCCTCGGCATTCTGACCGAGGTTGGCAAGTACGATCCCGCGAAAATTGCGAACCCGTGGATCGTCAGGATGCTCGCGTTCCGCGGTGGTGAACTCATCGAGGGCATCCTCGACCCGATTGTCTTTGAGTGCCGTGAGGCCCCTCTGAAATGCGTCTGTTTGCCCAGATAGCTGATACGCGGACAAGCTGAGAGAACTGGCGAGCACGCGGTTGGCAAGAAGACATAAAAGGGAAAAGAGAGTCAGGAAGTGTTTCATGCTAAGGATCATCGGCGGATTTTGTTACTTCTCCCAGGCGCTCCGTCTGCTTTTCGAGCTTGTTGTGTGATTCACGGTTCAGCGCCGTGGAGAGAGCGAATTCACGGGCAGCGTTCTCCTTCTCGGCCAAGGCTTGGTAAACCCTCGCGAGCTTGTAGTGGACCGAACCATCGTGATCGTTGGAAACTGCGATCTTGAAATGCTCTTCCGCTTTCCGGTAGTCGCCGAGTTCGGAGTATGCGCTGCCTAAATCACGGTGTATATCGGGATTTCCTGAATCCGCCGCCACCGCTCTAACCAGGTAAGGCAGCGCTTTATCGGGTAGGTGTTCAAGCAGGTATGTGTCCCCCAGGTCGTTCAGCGCACCCGGATGACGCGGGTTCAACGCGAGTTCGGCTTCGAACTCGACGCGGGCTTCGGGAACTTTGAGATCTTTCCATAACAGATGGCCAAGGCTGTAATGCAAATTGGATACGGATGGCCTCAATGCGATGGCGGCGCGGTACTCCTCTATCGCTTTTCCATCATCCCCTTTTGCCGCCTCCAGGTCGCCCATCAGCTGATGCAGGCGATAAGAGTTTGGGTCTGCCTGGTAGAGTCGAAGATAAGCCGCGGTTGCCAGTTTTTCGTAGCCACGCGCGCGCCAGTAGGATGCCTCGGCCGAATTCCGATCCACTGCCGGCAATCCCTCCAGAGTCTTAAGAGCAGTTTCATACTCCCCCGTTTCCAGCAATGCGCTCGCCGCTCGAATGCGAAGTTTAGCGGAGGTCCGCGAAGTGAGAGCCAACTCCACGCAGGGTGCGGCTTCAGAAAATTGCCCGTGCTGGAGCGCGATGTCGACGTCTGCTTCGGTGCAGATACTGTCGGCAACCTCCTTCCTGGCGGTGGAAGCTGCAAGAGTAGCCTCTGTCGCTGCTCGCGAAAAGTTCCCGTTCTGTTCGGCGAGAAACGCAAGAGCCAAGTGCGCTGCTGGCGTAATCCGATTTTGCAGGTCTCCCTCGAGGTTCTGGATTTTTTCGCGGTTGGCATCGGGTAGTTGTTCGAGGGCGGAATCGCCGAATCCGGCTTCGCGAAGACCCAGGAGCCTCTCCGTTTGCTCTACGTCGATGGCAATCGCTGTCTCCCAATCCAGAAGTGCGGCCTCCACATTTTCCTGGATCACCCTCGCTTCGCCACGCCGCACCAGGGCTCGGAGGTTTCCCGGGTCGCGCCGCAACTCCACATCAAATTCCCGAATCGCCTGGTTCAGCTTTCCCGCACGTAGAAGGACTTCGCCGAGCTCAGCGTGCAATCCAGGACCGTCCGGAGAAGCAACGAGGGCATTCTGAAAATGAATCACCGCGGAAGGCCACTCGTTGCTCGACGCATAACTCTCCGCAAGTAGCTGTTCGCTGCGCGCAGAGCCCGGCGCAATTTTCGCCAGATGCGCGACCTCTTGTTTCCCCAACCGCTCGTACGCGCTGCCCAAAAGATAGAGAAGATCGGCATCCTTGGGTTGCAGCTCCAGCGCCTGGTGGAGGGTCACAACTTCGGCTTGAAGCTCGCCGGAGATCTCTTGTGCGGTGGCCAACCACAGCCAAATGTCCGGCCGATTGGATTCTGTTTGGAGCGCCGCTTTCAAGTAGGAAGTGGCCATTGCTCCTTGGCCCAGCTTGCAATAGTCAACCCCAAGGAAAAAATTGGCCCCGACAAGTCCCGGTTTGAATTTGAGTGCGCGGCGAAATTCTGTCATGGCTTCGGAAAAGCGATCCTGAAGTTGATAGACCAAACCGAGGTTCATATGAACTTCCGCGAAATCAGGGGCGAGGGCAAGCACGGCCTGGTATTCCCGCTCCGCTGTGGCGTAGTCCTTATCGTGTTGGGCCCGTTGGGCTGCGGCAAAGTGGAACTCGATCGCCGAGTGCTTCGCGGTGGGTGCAGGCACGGTCTGTCCTGCCGATTTCAAGCTGGGAGCCGTCAGCAGAACAATCAGGAACACTGAAAGCGCGAATCGAAAGGTAATTATGTTCGCCGTGATCGATTGAGCGTTCATGGTTGGCGTCTACGTCCGATAATTGCGGGACGGTTCATTCTAGTTCTGAGGATTGCGCGGCAGTATTTTCTCTTTTTCCAATTTTGAAAGACGTTCAAACTGGGCGAGTTCGGCAGCACTTGCCTGCTGATCGTGCAACTCACGATAAACCTTCGCCAGTAGATAGTGAGGTTGGGCAGCCGCCGGGTCGGCGTTGATTGCCGCCAGGAATTCAGCTTTTGCTTTTTCGGGTTCCTTCTGACCCTGATAGCATTTCCCAAGCAGAACGTGCACTTGAGACATATTTGGTTGACCTCGCTGCGCTGCGAGCAAGAAGCGGAATGCCTCCGAGAAACGTTGATCGCGCACAGCGATGTCACCCAGGTACAAATTCGTGAGTGCATCGTTAGGGTTTTCATTCCAGGCGTCCTTAAATGCCTTCTCTGCAAGGTCCATTCGCTGCTGGGCCCAGTACGCAACTGCGATCGCATAGTGCATCCCCTGAGCGTCAGGACGTTTGGCAAGAGCTGCCTGGTATTCCGCGATGGCTTCGGGATAGCGTTCCTCATCCGCGTAGACCTCACCCATCAAGGCATGTAGTTGGAAGGAATCCTGGTCCAGCGCTTTGAGCAACTCGATAGAACGGAGAGATGCATTTTTGTAAATACGCGCGAGCTCGTAGAGGGCGTCAGCGTCTTTGGGGTTCTGAGCAAACGACTGGTTCAACTGCGAGGTAGCTTCTTCGATTCGGCCGGAAGATTGAAATGCCAGTCCTAAATAATAATGAGAACGCGGATGCGGGTTGCGTGTTTTGAGCTCACGCTCAAGACTATCGATCGACTCGTTAAAGTCGTTTTTCCCCCAATAAGAAACCCCAAGGAAGAAATTGACCTCCGGATATCGCGGGTCGTTGTCCAGTACATGCTTGAACAGCAGAATGGAATCGTCGAATTTAAGTTCCGTCTGCTCCAGAATCCCCAAGCGCTTCAGGCTCTCAAGGCTTTCAGGAGCGAGCGCCAGGGCTTGCTTGTAGATGCGCTTCGCAGCGGCGTAGTCTCCCGCATTTTCTTCTCCGCGTGCTTTTTCGAGCAGGGTTTCCACGTTACTTTGTGTCTGTGCTGCCCAGGCCATTGTCGTGGTGATCGCGCCGAAAGCAGCGAACAACAGGTAGTACGCAACCCTGCGCAATGCGCGATGCCGAGCGAAGGCAGGGCCCCGTACTGAGTTCGTCGATACTGCTAAAAGCTGACCGGACAAGTTTTTGTCTTTCACTTTTGTGAGAAATCCTAAAAATAACGAATTGTCCACAAAAGTATAGCAAGCTGCACCAAGCAAGGCTTAGAAAAGACAGAACGCTCAGGACTCCGCCACCCACTTCTGCCTGTGAACTTGCCTGTATGAGTAGCTTTACAACGTACGCTTTTCGGCGGCACGTTCTAGGTGGATGGACTTGCCGGCAGAGCGTCCTCCCGAGCGCTGTCTTCCGTAGAAAGTAGGGAGTGGCCATGAATCAGGCCCGGTTCGAATTGCTAGCGTATTCGACGGACGGCGACAAGGGTCGTGGAATTCGGCGCCCCGGAAACTGTGCGGGACCGAATGAGAGCCTCAAACCAGATATTCTGAGAGATGGTATCCGAGGCAGAAATGCCGAGCGCGCTCATGAGTTGTCGCCGATTTTCCTCGTCCGCAAGGAACCGGCCCGCTGCTTCTGTTCCCTCCTGCTGAAGGCCTTGGAATGCGAGCACGCTTCCGTCATGAGTCGCATTTGGAAGAAGGGAAATGGTAGCGTAATCTTCCCCCATCGTTCCTGTCCACCTCAGTCCTTCATACTGTGGCTGCTCACCGGCTATAGGGTTCTTGTTCAGAAATACTTTGGCGCTCTTACCGACGACGGCCTCACTCTCACGGAAGTTGAGCTTGTCCTGTAGAAGCGTCACCCAGGGATTAGAGCCAGGGCTTCCTATAAAAATGTAATTGTTGTGGTCCAGGTCGCGCATCCTCAGGTCCCGCGGATACCGCACGTAGACCTGCGATTGCAGTGCACCTGCCATTTTGAAAAGGGAGACGACGTCCGCTACATCCGCGAATGAAGTGAGCGTCGAGTTCGAAATATACTCACTCAGTCGAGAATCAGCTTCACCAATCTTGCTGACCGTCGGGCTCCGCAGAAAATCCCGGCGGAGATACTGGTCGAGAGATCCTGGCTGACTGGTGAGGATACGAGACATCCCATAGTTGCTGTCGGCCACCACAATGATTGTCTGGTGCCGAGCATCGAATATCTGAGAAAACGGCCAAGGAAGAGAACCGGTGCCCACAACTGCGCCGGCCGTCCGGTGCGAGATGACGCGGTACGACAACCCTGCGCACAGCATGGCCAGAATGCCGCATATGGCCCAAGGAACCATCGCTCGGCGGCGCCAAGCCACGACTGGAATCACCGTAGATGCTATTGCCGCGGGGAGGTCGGCAGTTTTCAGAACCGTCCTGAATACGGGGGCGTAGGAGCCTTTGGGTATGTCCAGTATGACCGGCTCCGTACGACCTTCTTCGTTGAAATACTCGTGAAGTTTCAGGCGCAACTGCCGAGCGTGCACGCGTACGGAGCTGTCCTCCAGGGGGCTGTAATCGGAAGGTTTGTGGAACAGCGCGTTGCCGATGTGTTGCTCGGTTAATTCGTGCGCATTCCCGTGAATGGTCCGCTCGGTGACGAACTGCAACAAATCTCTGAGCCGCGTGCTCTTCTGAAAGGGTGGACTGGACACTATCCGCTGCACGAGCTGCCAGCGCTTATCAGTAAGGAGGTCGTCAGTCGTTATTGGCTGTGGAAACGAGGTTTGCGGTGAGGCCATACTGTATCGATTCGTTCAATTGAATCAATTGAACGAACGGATTTTATCACAGACCCTTTTCAAGTCAAGCACCTAACCCGTTTCCTTCCAATGTGTTTGCTCGATTGTAGGGGCGTCGCATGGATGCCAACCAATGTGAATCACAATGGAATCACGTGTGAGACCCTTTCCTTGGAACGTCAAGAGGTCAACTATCCGCTCGCGCTATTTGGATAGTACAAGGACGCTAGATTGAATTGCAGACATAAATATCGGCTCGCTTGGTGTCGTAGTGGGGCCTAATAAAACGAGATATGCATTTTGGATATGATTCCGAGAGGCGACGCCGGAGATCGCACTTCCGTTGAAGCGCCTCTTAGTTTTGCCGCTGTCCTAAGAAACGGGGTTTTGACTCTCCAATTGACAAGGAGAACTAAGAAAGTATGGCCTACAGAATCGTCTCGCGTCGCCATTTCATCGAGGAGTCAATCACGGGTAGTCTAGCCTTCGGTCTAGGGTCGGGGTGCGGACCGCTAGGAGCCGTCCCCTTCGCAATAACACCTGGCACTGACGGGTTGACGATAAGAGTTACTGGAGACGCCAAGCATGGCTACGGTGTCGCTCTTCTTTTCAATGGCCAGCCCTTTGCGCAGCACAATCGGGGCGGCGAATTTTCGGCATCCTTCAAGAACGAAGAACGCAGCGTGGAAGATCGTGTGAATGACTGGAGGGCGACCACATGGGCGGGCAACCATACACACGTGATGCTCGATGGTGAGTGCAAGCTCAAGAATCTGAACACTACCGTGCTCGCGCACGTGGACTATGAACTGATTACTCCTCACGTCGTGCGAAAGAAGATCCGGTTACACCAAGCCGATATGTTCATGCTGTTCTACCAGTTGAGCAATCGCTTGGAGGTTGAGGAGAGCCCCGTGAAGTTTTGGAGTTTTGATCAGTTGGACTGGCAAGGCGGGGCGTTGCACGAATATTTTCCAGCCGCCGGGTTTCGCACGAAGAATGGTTTGTGCGTCGGCCTACTGACTGACTCCGGCTATCGTAACCAGTGGACGCGAATCATCCGCCGGGACGGCAGACCTGTGAAGCCCGCGCCGCGCCGAATTCCGGATCCCAATCTGTATTCCGGTTCGCGTGCGGAGGAACGCAGCAAGGGCGATTTTTTCGTTCAGCAGACGTTCGGTGAAGTTATGGAGCAAGTAGCCGGAGAGAAGAACGCTCAAGCCATTGCCCTGCCGAACATTTCGTCATGGAAGAAACAAGGCGAGGTGACTCTGGACGAGCGCGATGGTGTGGCGACCCTGTCCACACAGAGTTCCGAAGACGGGGTGATCATTCCCTTTGCGGCCGAAGGCACCGAGGTTTACTCGGTGCATGTGGAGTATCGTTCGGCTGTTCCGGTGGCAATTGAGATTTGGAGTGTAGATGAGCGGTTGCGGAAGGTGGGCGACATCACTCTGTACAACGATGGAGTGCCTGAATCGCCCGGAGCGTGGTCCGATTTTCGAACGACGGTGTTTATATCGGGATTGCAAGGACATGGCTGCGCTGTCTTCATTTCCGTTGCGCCATCGGAGCAAGCTCAAAGAGTGGAGGCACCGGCACGTTTCGCGAAAATCGAGGTGCGCGGACTGCAAATTCGCCGCGTCGCCACTCGCAGTGAACCATACCATCGCCTGGAGATGGGTCGGCCCGCGGAGAAAACGGTTTTCGTATTTGCGGATGAAAAGGTACCTGACACGGTTCGAGGTCATCGGGTAGCCAGTCAGCTTTATCTGGCTGACGGACTCGGATTCAAGGGTGGAGAGACCGAAAAGGCCGTTTACGCCGACTTCATGATGCTTTGTTGGATCGCGGGACCGGAGAGCTTTCGGCCGATTTGCGCACCGAGCATTTGGTATTCGGCCGCCGGTGAGATGTATCTTCGCGACAGTTTCTTCGCGCTAAATGGCATTCACAATCGCGAATTGAACGAGAACGTTTTCAATTTGTGGGCTGAAAATCAGGGGACCGATGGGGCAATCAACACGTTAGTGGAAGCGAATCTCGCCAATGTGGAGCGCAAGTCGAACGATTCGACGCCCCTTTGGCTGATGTGGGCATTTCTGAATCGTCGCCGGTTCGGCACTAAGTTGCCGATGGAAAAGGTACGGAAAGCCGCGGAATATTGTCTTCGAACTTACGATCCCCATCGCGAGGGCCTTTGCTGGGCGCAGTTCGTGATGGGCCAGCTCGACGTCATCCGATACCCGGAGGGCACGTCCGCCATATGTGAAAACCAGGGAATGTTGGCCGTCACATTGCGAGTGATCAAGGAATTGCAGATTCCCGGTGTAAGTGAAACGATTTCCGAGGAGTATCTTGGCGAGGCAGAAGAACTCTATCGTAGCTATTATGATCCCGCGAGAAAGTTCCTGCGCCCGGCGCGTGACATCACGGATGCCATCGGGTTTGCAGAAATCTTCCCGGAATATCTTTCTCTTTGGCTGTTTGGCCGAAAAATACTCACGGACGAGATCGTCGTGAACCATCTCGATCGCATACCGGCGATGATGCCGCGAAAAGACTGCCCGCATCCTGAAGCCGGTGGCACGGTGCGGCCGATCCTCATCGGACTTCCAGAAGGCGGTAAGGGGTGGACCTACTTCAATGAGAGCTGGCACCCGATGGTCAGTAATTCATTCGCGGCTAGCTACGCAAGTCACGGCATGGACGGAATCTATTACAACGGTGGCAGTTGGATGCGGATTGAAGTCTGCGGTTACGTTACCGGAAAGCTCCACGGATGGAGCGCCGCCGGGAAGGCCATCGCAAACCGGCTATGGGCGGAACTCAATATTGCCTCTGACTTTCCGACCAGCCAGGAATACCTTGCCACCGACGCGGCGCACCCGTTTTTTGGCTACCATCGCGTCTTTGCCTGGAATTCGTTCATCCTTCAAGCGCTGGAGCAGGCAGCCTTGCGGACGCCAGATATGGATCCTGACAGTTTCACAAAATGAATTCCTGAGGCGATCGATGCATTCGTCTCGCCGCGCAAGTTGGACGACATAGATTGCTGCGGACAGGGCGAACTCGAGCCTCTTGGAAACAAGTACCTAACCAACATCTTTTCTATGGCTTGGCGTGATTAAGGAGCGCTTTACGGATGTTCGTCCTTGTGAATCACAATGAATTCACGTGTTAGACCCTTTCCTTTCAATTTCAAGAGGTGAACTATGCGCTCACAGCGCCAGCATAGTATAAAAGTACTAGTTCGTACGGCAGGTTTCAATTTCAGGTCATTTGGGGTGTTCAGTTTTGGGTGTGAGAGCTCAATTTCGCTATATCAACTTTTACGCCCTTTCTAGAGTTTTCTCAGAGTGGTAAGGGGAGAAAATCGGTGAAAAGACTTCTCTGTACTCTTGCGTTTATCCTTTTGGCATCAGCGTTATCTCTTAATGCCCAGAATACGAATGGCAGCATTCAGGGCACAGTAACCGATCCGAGTGGTGCAGCAATCGGCAGAGCCATCGTGACGGGTCGGAACCTGGATACCGGGCTTACGATTACAACTGTGACCACCGACGCGGGGCTTTATGTATTGGCGAACCTGCCGCCCGGCCGGTACTCCGTTACCGTGGAGGGGCCGAGCCTGAAAAAATACGCGCGGGAAGGCGTCACGGTGCATACGGATGCTACTGTTGCCTTGGACGTCCAGATGGAGCTTGGCGCGGTCACCGAGAATGTGACGGTTATTGCCGACGCCGGCCAGCTGGAAACCGCAACCTCTGATATCGGGGCAACCGTGGAGAGAAGCTTGGTTGCGAACCTGCCGCTGGAGGTCTCCGGTACTATCCGCAACCCCGTGCAGTTCATTACGCTGGTTCCAGGATTCGTAGGAAATGTGGGGAACGACCCAGGCAGCAATTCAACGGACGACTTCAAGGTGAACGGAGGCCAGGAGGGCGGCACTGACGTGCTCGTCGACGGCGTGTCGATTTCTTTGGTTTCGCCCAATACACAATGGAATAAGGGCGTCTCGACGGAAGCGGTTCAAGAATTCAAAGTGTTGCAGAGCAATTTCTCGCCTGAGTATGGGGAATCCGGCGACGGGATCGTGAGTCTCACGCTAAAATCAGGAACCAACGAACTCCATGCGTCTGCTTATGATTTTCTGCGTAACCGCGCGCTGGACGCCAACAGTTGGAAAAACAACACTCTTGGTCTGCCCAAGTCGGTGAACACACAAAACGACTTCGGATTTACGGGCGGCGGTCCCGTTTGGGTTCCACATCTCTATAACGGAAGAGACAAAACCTTCTTTTTCTTTTCCTATGAGGGCTTTCGATTTAGAAACGGGGGCACCGGCACACCCTCCGTGCCTACGGAAGCTTTTCGCAAGGGAGACTTTTCCGCTCTCTTGCCTGGTACACAACTTTACGATCCCACCACGCATGCGGCTATCCCTGGTAATATCCTGACAAATGATCCGAATTTCACGCCGAGCGCGGTAATGACCAAGGTATTTGCGTTACTTCCTCCCACAAACGGCAACCTCCAAAAAAACGTAGTCGACCATACTCTCTCGAGTACGCGCGCGAATTTATTTGATGTCAAGATCGATCACATAATCTCGACGAAGCAGCGGATCTCCGGCGGTTTTGACTACGACAACACGAAGACGGGAAGTATTTCCAGCCTGACACCCATCTTTGGGTCGAGCTTGCCGCAGAACACTCGGTATGCGCGATTCAGCCACAATTACATTTTCGGGCCGTCGGTCGTCAACCAATTCCTGCTCGGATTTAGCCGCCGCTTCCGCGGTGAAGTCGCCAACAGCCTCGGCCAGGGATACCCGGCAAAGATCGGGCTCACCGGGGTGCAGAACACCACCTTCCCATGCATTAAATTTACCGCCAGCCCTTTCGATTACGAGAGCCTGTTGAACAACTGCGGCGATTCAGAATTTGTAGACAACGTATACCAACTGAATGATTCTGTAAGCTGGATCAAGGGCAAGCACAACTTAAAGTTTGGCGGAGGGGTCCGCTTGCTCCAATTTAACGTGCGGAGGCTGACTCAGTCCTCCGGCGAATTCGATTTTAACGCCGCCGAGACAAGCAGCACCGGCACCTCGATTGGAACGGGTGGAGATCCGGTTGCCAGCTCACTCTTTGGCCGTGTAAACACGGCGACACTGAACTACGGAGCCTTTAGCGGTGTGCGATACAAGGATTACTACTTTTATGCACAGGACTCGTACAAGTTGAGGCCTCGCCTAACTTTGAATTATGGCTTGCGCTACGATCTGGACCTGCCGGCCTCCGAAGCGTTCGATCGGTTTTCAGCCGTCGACCCGAACCTTGCCAACCCGGGTGCCGGAAATATCCTCGGGGCTTACACTTATTTCGGAACGGGATCCGGGCGAAACGGACGGAAACGTCCGCAAGATACTTACAAGAAAGCATTCGGCCCGCGCGTAGGCTTTGCTTACAGCATCAACGACAAAACAGTGCTTCGCGGCGGTTATGGCATCTTCTACGAGCCATTGAAAGAGGGATCGTTTGCCGACCAAGACGGCCTGGGATTCTTCAACCGGCAGACAATTACGCCAACGAATGGCGGTCCAACCCAAATAGATAACGGCGTGACACGTATTTTCCCCTCATCAGGACCCTTTACGCCCAGCGCCCAGAACGGCAGCAACGGAGTGATTCTCGTTCCCGCAAGCAGCGGACGCCCTGCCGACATCCAGACTTGGAATCTCGACATACAACGCCAGATCACCACGAACATGGTCGTAAGCGTGGCCTACGTCGGATCCAAGGGCACTCACTTGCCGGCCTTGAACATTGTTCCCAATCAAGTGAATCCATCGTTCCTCTCGCTTGGAAGCGACTTGACGAAGAATGTCACGTGTCTTACGAATGGGAGCTGTCCCAATGCCATCAATGCGGGTGTCAAATTGCCTTACCCCGGCTTCACTGGAAACATCAACCAAGCGCTTCGGCCCTTCCCCCAGTATGGCAACTTCAACCAGGAAGATAACTCCTTTACTCCAGATCGCACCGGCAATTCCACCTATCACGCGATGCAAATGCAGGTGGACAAGCGCTTTGCCCAGGGATTGAGCTTCCTTGTGTCTTATACCGTCTCGAAGAACATTACCGACGCTGACTCTGCAGGACCCGGCGTTTCCGGTTTCATCGGCACAAATAGCTTTGTCGGACAAAATTCCTACAATCGCGGAGCTGAGAAGGCCGTCAGCCAGCTCGATACGCCGCAAAGTCTTGTGGCTAGCTTCTTCTATGAATTGCCAGTCGGCCATGGCAAGCGCTACTTGCATGAGGGTGGGGCGGTAGACCGTATTGTTGGAGGCTGGTACGTTTCCGGCGTCGGTTCCTACAAGTCCGGAACTCCTACGACGGTATATGGACCTTGTAACGGCACCGCGGGAGATGTCTTGTTTGGCGGGTGCGAATCTGCGAATACGGGAATTGCCCGAGTCAATGTCGTGCCCGGGGTGCCCGAAACGAATAAGAGTTCGAATTTCAATACGGCGACGACTTCATTTTACAATTCTGCCGCTTTCACACTCGCAGCTCCACTGACGTTTGGCAACGAACCCCGCTCCCTCTCTCACGCTCGAACCTTCGGTGGCCGGAACGAGGACATCTCGCTGGGTAAGAAAACTCGCCTCTACGGCGAAAAGGCAACCATTGACTTTCGTGCGGAGTTCTTCAACATCTTCAATCGGCACATCTACCAGGCACCTGGCGGATTCGACTCTGGCCTGAACAGCCCATTTGTTCCGGTTGGCGGTACCTTTCCCGACGGTAAAACAAAATGCAATGGTCCTTTTGCCTGCGGATTCGGTGCTATTTCCAACTCGTCCGGACCGCGAACCATTCAATTTGGTCTAAAGATTGCGTATTGATATCGGGGAGCTCTGCCCGGAAAGCAAACTGGGCAGAGCTGTACCCACTTCTCTAACGCCGGAGTAACAGCTATATGAGCCAGTTCAATCGGCGTCGCTTCATGAAGACGCTGCTCGTTACCGCTGTAGGTGCCGCCCCGGCTTATGCGGGTTCACCCGCAAGAATCGCTCTGCCATCCTTCGAATCAGATCTCCCCTCGCTTTCCACAAATCTTGAAAACGGATCCCAGCAACTCCGCATATCCCCAACCGGCTCGCCGCTCGCCTTTCAGAACTTCCTGCGAATCGGTGACGAGTGGAAACCTGCAACGTTGGCTAACAATCCGTTCATCGTCGGCGCTTCCTTTCCGCTGGTTACCTCGCATGTTCGCCGGGAGGGTTCGAGTGTTCTCTGTCAAGGGGAGGGCAAGGCGGAAGGCGCGAACGGCAAAGCTGTGTCCTACGGCTGGGAGTCGGAAATCAGCGCTCTGAGCTACAGTGCTGACGCGCCCTGGTTTCGGTTTCGAACCAAACTCCACCTCCCTGCGCCGGTCAGGCTGCGCCAGGACAGCCACATTGAACCACAGATCATCACCTGGTTGAGTTCCTCTTCCACTCTGATGGAAGGCCAGTCAGGCAGTTGGAGGCGCGTGCTGCTGCAACAGCCTACACGGAACTCCCTGGGCACCTACGGCAACGATCTTCCAGCAGTTTATCTTCTGGACCAGACCGTTGGCGTCGAGACTCTGATGTACTTCGATGTGAGCGATATGAGTTGGATGTCGACTGAAAATCTTCCGCGCTTTCTGGTTTATCGTTGCTCCAGTATTTCACGCATCGAACGCGAGGGTACCCAGCGCCTCGGCGTGGGGTTGCTAGCAGATCAGGCCACGGGCAACGTGCTGCCGGCGGGTGAGGTCAACTTCACTTATTGGCTCCTTCAACGGCCCATGACTCGCTTGCTCACGGAACAGGAGTCCGTGACAAGGTGGATGCAAGCGCTGCTGCCCCTGTTTGACGAAAAACTTACCTGGCCGGCTTGCGCTACTTCCTGGAAAGAATTCGCCACAGGTACGGTGGAAGATTTGCAGGACAAGAGCGCAGCGCAGATCGAGGCTAAGGGGCATACCGGGTTGCGCGCCTACGTAAAGGCCAGTTCCCAGCTTTGGAACGATTCCGCCGACAACTTCGAGCTGATGACCGTCGCGGATGTCCTCTGGCCCTCGCTTCTTTACCTTCGGCTACACCCTTCGCCGAATTTTGAACACGAATGCAACGATCTTCTCGCGGATCTTCCTGCTTTCTACCGTGCCGACACCCACAGCATTGGCAACGATTTCAAGCGTCCACTGGATGAGAGGGCCGATTCGTGGTACCCCTTTGAAAACGCCCTCATCAAGTATCCAATGATCGCTTCTCTGGCGGGATCAAGGGAAGTCATTGATCATTTCCTTGACGCCTTCCATACCGCCCAGAGGATGGCTCAGCAGTACGATTATCTTTTCCCGATTTATTACCGGGTCGCCACTCTTCGCGCTGAAGGTGCCGGCACAAATTACGCCGTCGGTGGCCTGTATGCCTGGGCAGCGGTCCTGGCCAACAAATTGACTGGAGAACAGCACTATCTCGAAGAAGCCCGGCGCGCCATCCGGGTTTTGGATACCGTTCCCGCAGAACGCCTCTTCCACGAGCCCCAGGAACTTGCCTACGGTGCACTCGCGGCTGCGGAACTAGGTATGCCGGAAGAGGCGAAATACTTGCTCTACGAACAGCTCCGGATGTTTTATTGGTATTCCGATCCGAGCCAGAAGTCTCACGATGTACGCGGCATGGTCCAGGCCGCGGCCTCCATCCTCTATCCAGCGTTCAAGGAGAATGTCGAGGCTGTTCTGCCTTGGACCGGCATCCTGAAACGCGGGATCGCATTTGAGGGTCTGCTCCGTTTTATGGATCAGCAACGTCGCAACAATTTTTATTTCTTCCAGGATTGCACCGGGAAGCGCCAGCATCCCTCCATGGCGTTTATTCCCTTCGAGAATCTCGGCACTCTCGAACTTGGCGGCCAAACCGGAAATGTAGGCAAGGAAATCTACGGTGCTGGGGAGTCATTATGGATGTACCTGATGTATGAGGCCCTTGGTCGAGTTAGCGACCGGGAACTCATGCTGGCAAATCTCGATCTGCTTGATGCGTTTAACGCGAAACTGTTCCCCCCTCGCCAGCTCAATTTTATTTTGTATAACCCAACAGCAGAACGGCGCTCCGCTTCCATCTCGATTCCGCCGGCGCAGGGACACGAGGTCCGACTCAGTCGGGATGGACAATCAATTGGCGGCACAGTGCAGGTCCCCGGACAGGCGTGGGTTCGGCTGCTCGCGGAGTATTGAATCGCATTTCGCTTGTTCTTGAACGGAAGAAAATCGGTGTTGAAGTCTTGGTATCGCCCAGCTCCATTCTCAGAAGGGGAATGAACACAATGCGAGAAGACTCGAATTCCATGGCTTGCTTAACAAAACGATCTACGTTGCCGCTGCTTGTGTTATCTGCTGTCGTAGCGATCGCTGCCCCGCCGCTTGCGCCGCCCTTCGGAAACTGGACGCGGCTCTCCCCTGATCCCATCGTGTCTCCACGAGGTGACGGATTCGAATCCGCAGGAACGTTCAACCCTGCGGTCGTAAAAGAGGGCGGGAAGTTTGTGATGCTCTATCGTGCCCAAGACCATAACGGCACCTCATCGCTAGGCTATGCCACGAGCGATGACGGCATTCACTTCGTTCGTCGACCGGAACCGGTATTGATATCGGAGACGCCGTATGAGAAGGGCGGTGGAGTCGAAGACCCCAGGTTGGTCAAATTTGGCGATACGTTTTATCTGACATATACGGGATACAACAACGTAGATGGAATTGGTGCCGATAAAAAGGATGCCCAGCTCTGTCTTGCCACCTCCACCGACTTGGTCCACTGGCAGCGGCAAGGCATTATCCTTCCCGCCTACAAGGGCAAGTGGAATGTGAAATGGACGAAATCCGGCGCAATCGTCCCCAAAAAGATTAATGGTAAATATTGGATGTATTTTCTCGCGGACGCGCGTGGCCAGGACACCCAAATGGGCCTCGCTTACTCCGAAGACTTGCTCCATTGGACGGAAGCCCTTGATCATCCGGTTCTCTCCAGCCGCCCCGGCTCGTTTGATTCCCAGGTTGTCGAACCAGGCCCTCCGCCCGTCTTGACGTCTGAAGGCATTTTCCTGATCTACAACGGCGCCGACGACAAGAACATTTACTCGACTGGCTGGGTCCTGTTCGACAAAAATGACCCGACGAAGGTCCTCGCGCGCGCTCAGGCGCCCATTTTTTCTCCAGGGCCCGAATGGGAAAAAGTCGGACAAGTACCTAATGTCGTGTTTGTGGAGGGACTCGTGCGCGATGGAGGGCGCTGGCTTTTTTACTACGGTGGCGCGGACAAGAACGTGGGTGTGGCCACTGCTCTGGCACGCTGACCGATATCTTCACATGTCACTCGAATTCACACAGTGCAGCAGCGCCAGCAATCCCGGCGTCTTCCCCATAGCGAGCGAGTACCAGTGGGATTTCCATCGGCGCCGGATTAAGGCACGCTCCTTGCCAGCGTTCACGAATCTCATTCAAAAAAGGTGCGAGCATCGTCGAAACACCCCCCCCAATCACGATGACCTCGGGTTCCAGGAGATCGATAATGCTTCCAAGCCAATAGGCCAGCAAATCCAGGGTTTCCCGGATCACTTCTACGGCAGCCGGGTCTCTCGCAGCATAGGCCCTCGCAACCATCTCGCTGCTCACGGCATTTGCATTTTCGCTGGCCAACTCGCGCAGCAGCGACTTCGGATATTTAGAGAGTTTCTGACCGGCACGCCGCCCGATGGCCGGTCCTGCTGCCAAGGTTTCAATGCAGCCGCGCTTCCCACAGTTACACGTTGGTCCGTTGCTGTCGATTCCGATGTGGCCGCCTTCCGCAGCCGCGCCGGTCCTCCCATGGTAGATACGCCCGTCAAAAATAATCCCCGTGCCGATGCCGGTTCCAATGGTCGCATAAAATACATTTCGATAGCCGCGCCCCGCGCCCCACTTTGCTTCTGCCAGGGCTGCCGCGTTAGCGTCATTGTCGATTTTCACATTCACGTTGTAGAGACGGCGCATTTCCTCAGCCAACGGATAGTTATGCCAGATAGCAAGATTCGGCGGGTTAATGATGATGCCCGTAACAGGATTCAGCGGCCCAGGAGCACAGATTCCGATCGCTTCAATTCGCGGTCGTTCAGTGATATCCGAGAACAACGCCTGAATCGCGGCAGACACCGCGGCGAGGCCTTTCGAAGCCTCACCGGCTGTGATCATCGGCGTCCTACTGCGCACATGAATTTCTCCGCGAGCATCTACCAAACCTGCGGCAACCTTCGTTCCTCCGATATCTATTCCGATGACGAGCTTGGTTGTCGGCTCCATTTTTTCAGGATCCTTCTTTGCAGGGGTGGCCCGGTGCGTCAATCCGTCCTAAGCCTTGAGGCACGTGAATTATATATGCCCCCCAAGAAGAATGCTTCTTCGCCAACCCGGATTGGTTTGGTTTGGCAGCAGTCTATCGCATCCCCGCACTCCACGTTTCATCTGCGAAGTCTGCCAGCATCCTCCAGTCAGGCGTTCTTCCTCGTACCAATTCTCCCGCAATTTCTTGCCACCGCGGGTCCACCTGTTGCGAATATGACGATTGGGGGAATCACGCTGGTTCTTAGAAAGGCGATATGAAACTTAATCTCTATCTCTTGAAAAGCACTGTGGTTGCAGCCCTGGGGGGATTACTCTTCGGATTTGACACTGCCGTCATCGCTGGCACAACGCATGCGCTCACGGACACCTTTAAACTCTCTCCGGCCGCATTGGGGCTGACAGTTTCTGTTGCGCTGTGGGGGACGATCCTCGGATCCATGTTTGCCGGGATTCCCGGAGACAAAATTGGACGCCGTGACAGTCTGCGGGCCATGGCCGTGCTATACCTCGTCTCAGCTCTAGGCTGCGCCTTTGCGTGGAACTGGTTTGCTCTCGTACTTTTCCGATTCATCGGAGGGCTCGGCATTGGTGGCTCCTCCGTTCTTGGCCCGATGTATATTGCGGAGGTTGCGCCCGCCAAGTGGCGAGGCCGTCTCGTGGGTTTGTTTCAGTTCAACATTGTCTTCGGAATTCTGCTCGCCTATTTCTCAAACTACATTGTGGGAACGATGCAGCTTGGGGCTGCTGAATGGCGGTGGAAGCTGGGCGTTCCTGCGGTACCGGCCGTCCTGTTTCTTCTGCTTCTCTTCGGCATCCCTCGCAGTCCGCGCTGGCTGGTCAAAAAGCAAAGAGTGGCCGAGGCGCGCGATGTACTCCGTATGACGGGCGAAGAAAATTACGAGCAGGAACTCCAAGATATCATTGTGTCTATTGATGCGGAGCACGTCGCCAACGATCCGCTGTTCTCGTGGAAATACCGGCTGCCAATTTTCCTAGCCGTCTCCATCGGAATGTTTAACCAACTCTCCGGCATCAACGCCATCCTCTACTACCTCAACGATATCTTCGCGTATGCGGGTTTTAATAAGGTTTCTTCAGATCTTCAGGCCGTGGCGATCGGCGCCACGAACCTGGTATTCACCATGCTCGCCATGTCGGTCATTGATCGAATCGGCCGCAAAACTCTGCTTCTGATCGGTTCTGTGGGCACCGCGGCATGCCTCGGAGGAGTTGCGGCAATATTCTTTTCCGGACGCCACCAAGATTTCCTGGTCTGGCTGCTGATAGGTTACATCGCGTTTTTTGCATTTTCGCAAGGCGCCGTAATCTGGGTCTTCCTTAGTGAAGTCTTCCCAAATCGGGTGCGGGCCAAGGGGCAGAGTCTTGGAAGTTTCTCGCACTGGTTTATGAATGCGCTCATCTCCGGAATCTTCCCCTTGTTAGCTGCGTCTTCCGGCGGGTATCCCTTCGTGTTCTTTGCTGTGATGATGGGGATTCAATTTCTTGTTGTTCTCTTCTTTTATCCGGAGACCAAAGGAGTCTCTCTCGAAGAGATGCAGAGAAAGCTAGGCATCGCCTGAGACCGTCCCCCAGGCCAGAGGGACATCGTTTACATGACTGTGTAAAAGGCTAGCTGTGAGGTGGATCAAGAAACGAACTCACAAGTTGGGGAATTCGTGACCTGGCAAAGAATGGGGGGAAGGACTGCGAACGAAACGCTAAGCCCTGCTGTGATGCCAGAGGTGGCATTCAGTGCTACTAGCTTTGCTACTGCTCCGGACCGATTTGTGGTGATTTGGGACGCGCATAAAACGTGGGGATTTCCCCAAATCGAAAGGGCGTGTTGAAATCAAGAGACATTGCAACGCTCACTTACCTCTCATCTTACTTGCACCAATTGGGGCAACAAACCCTCAGTCTCCGGCAGAGTTTCCTCAACGCTTGGGTGTATGAAACCAGAGCACTCGGCTGTTAACAGAGAACTTCAAATCCGATAACTCGTTTTTCTGGCGTCAGTTAGCAGCCTCGGGACCATCCCGGGCCATGGTCGAGTCGCTGCATCCCCATGGGAGAAACGTTGATGCGGTTGTTGACGGCGGGGTTCGCGTACCGTTCCTGACTCATCATTATTACTTTGGCGGGCCGACGACCTTGGACGGTGGAGGGCCGGTTGACTCTCGCGCGACCAGCTCTGGCTCGATCAATATCTGGCGCGGAAGTCTCGTGCCTTTTTGGACGCGTTGCAACAGAGTCTCGGCGGCGATTTCTCCCATCTTGCGGAGTGGCTGGTGAATGGTCGTCAGACTCGGCATCTGATAGGCAGCGTCCCGGATGTCATCAAAACCCACCACGGAAATGTCTCCCGGAACGCGCAGACCGGCCTCGCGGATTGCGCGCATCGCCCCAATGGCCGAAATGTCGTTATAGGCAAACAACGCTGTAAAACGGCGTCTTGAGAGCAGTACTTTCGTGAACCGACATCCCATCCCGGGGGAAGGATCATTGGAATCCAGTTCCACTGCCAGTTCAGGATGGATGCTGATCCCCAGTTCCCCCGCCGCGACGCAAATAGACCTCCATCGATCATTGGCGTCGGGACTGAAGGAGTGACCACGCAAGACAGCAATGTCGCGATGCCCTAGTTCGAATAGATGACTCAATGCCAGGTGCGCCGCACGGTCATGGTCGAGCGTGATGTTCGTTACGCCCTTGAGAAGACGGTGCCCCGAGACGCACACGGTTGGTACCGGCAGGGGATGTTCCAGGATCGTATCGGCGGTGATGACTCCTTCGACCCCCCTGGATAGCAAAAAGGCAATGTACTGATCCAAATTGTGAAGATCACGCCGGTGCGTCGCGGTAACAAAGAAGTGCTTGTAGCGGGTGAGCACCGCTTCGACCCCGCTGATGACGAGGGCGCTGTAAGCATCGCCAATTTCCGCAGTGATGACACCGACGGCAAAAGCGCGCCTTGCGCGCAAATTGCTGGCAAAGAAATCGGGGCGATAGTTGAGTTTTCGCGCCGCGGCGTAAACCCGGTCCTTCGTGCGCTGAGGGATTGTCCTCGCTACGTGCGAATTGTTCAAGATGGCCGAAACTGTTCCCTTGGTCAGCCGCAGGTGTTCGGCTAATTGTTGCAGGGTGATCTTCCCAGTTGCAGGCCGGAGTCTTGTCTGCTGTTTGTGCATACGCGGTATTGAGATGGCCGGGAAGAAAGCAACTCGGTCAGGGCAATAAGCATTGTAAATTCATTTTAGCCGAAGTTGTTTTTTTTCTTGACATGGGCCTCTCTGGGTGCTAAACACGCCCAACAATACCGGTATTGTTGACTACAATACCGGTATTGTTGAGATCTGGATGGATTCCCTGGCCGGCTCCGTGAAACCCCATCACCCCGGCATTCAGGGATAGGCGCGGAGAAGGGTGCATCTCCGGGCTTTGCGAGTTGAGTCCATGTCGAATATCGAAACGTGCCCCGAGCACTTTCCGCTACCTCAGGTTACATCTGTGAGCCATTCTGGGCGGCTGGCAGTGACGCTGCTCTGTGTGCTTTCCACGATCAGTTGTGGCGCCGCGGCCTCGTCTAGCGGATCGGCCCCGCCACCCGCATGGACTTTACAGTGGAGTGACGAGTTCGACGGTACGGAGGGTTCTTCGCCCGATTCCACCAAGTGGGCCTTCGACACAGGTGGCAACGGCTGGGGCAACAAGGAACTCGAATACTACACCGCTCGACCACAGAACGCGCAATTGCAAAATGGCAATCTCGTGATCACGGCTATCCGGGAGGCCTATACAGGCCCGGATGGGGTCACTCGCAACTACACATCAGCGCGCCTAAAGACCGCTGGTTTGTTCTCCCAAGCTTATGGACGCTTTGAGGCGCGCATCAAGATTCCTTGGGGACAAGGCGTTTGGCCTGCGTTCTGGATTCTGGGCAACAACATTCCGACCAGTGGATGGCCCGCCTGCGGCGAAATCGACATCATGGAGAATCTCGGATCCGAGCGTTCAACGGTACACGGGAGCATGCACGGGCCGGGATACTCTGGTGGCAGTGCCCTCACCGCGAGCTACGTCCTTGCGAGCGGGAATTTCAGTGACGATTTTCATGTTTTTGCTGTCGAGTGGGAGACTAACGCAGTTCGCTTTTATGTCGACGGCACGCTGTACGAGACCCGAACGCCGAGCGATCTGCCATCCGGGGCTTCCTGGGTCTTTGATCATCCTTTTTTCATTTTGTTGAACGTGGCGGTTGGAGGGAACTGGCCGGGCAGTCCTGACCAGTCCACGGTCTTTCCTCAAACGATGCTTGTGGATTATGTGCGCGTATACGGGCGCAAATGACAAAGGCGAGGGGGATGGGTGATTCGTTGCAGACAAGAAATGGATCAGACCAACAGAAGCTTCCTGATTCCCCGTCCGCATTCCACCGGGGTGGGTGTGGACGGCATGGGTGTCGGGGGACGTTCGTTCTGTAACCAAACGTGGTGAAGTGGATTTCGACAGATTGCAATTTCGTTTGGAGGTGCAGTCATGAAGTGGAGAATTAAGGTTCTCGTGGTTGCAGTGCTGTTCCTAGCTGGAGTTGCGCTGGCGCAGTCAGACCGCGCAACCATTAATGGCGTGGTGACGGATGCCTCGGGCGCAGTTGTGCCCGGCGTCGAGGTGAAGGCTAGAAACCTCGACACCAATGATGTGCAGAGGGTAGTGACCAACGAGAGCGGACTGTACTACGTCCGGAATCTCCCGATTGGAACCTACACTCTGACTTTCTCGAAACCGGGGTTCAAAAGCCTGGAGCGCAAAGGCCTCACTCTCCAGGTGAGTCAAATCGCAGAAATTGACGTTGGGCTCGCGGTGGGCACGACGAGCGAAACGGTGCTCGTGAACGAGGCTACGCCGCTATTACAAACCCAGACGGCCGCGGTTAGCACGAACCTGACCAATGACGCGGTTACCGAACTGCCCCTCAACGTGCAAGGTGGCCGCAACCTGAGTTCGTTTATTTTCAACTATGTCCCCGGCGTGGAAGGGTCTGATTACGATTCGCACATCAACGGTAGTCTGTCCAAAACCAAGGAAGTTATGATTGACGGCACCTCCGGTGTTGCGCAACTTGGCGGCTTCATCAGCGAGTCACAGCCACCAATGGAGGCAGTCCGGGAATTTGAGGCAGAAACCAGCGGCATCCGCTCTGATGAAGGGCGCACCGGCGGCGGTGTGTTCCGCTACGAAATGAAGTCGGGCACCAATCAATACCACGGCAGCGCGTTCGGTTTTTTGCACAATGCTGTGCTGGACGCCAATAGTGCCGCCAACAAACTCAGCATGACAACCGACCCTACGCGCGCATACCTCTATGTCCGACCATCAGACAGCCTATCCGACTGGGGAGTCAGCGTAGGCGGCCCGATTCTCAAGGACAAGCTGTTCTTTTACGGCGCGTATGAGCGCTATATGTTCAGTAATTGGGGCCTGGGCGGCCAAGGCGGCACTGTTCCTACAACGGCCATGCTGAACGGAGACTTGAGCGCGCTGCTCAACACCAGCGTGAACTATGGACAGGATGGTGCCGGTAACACCATCTACCAGGGCGCCATCTTTGACCCCACAACTGGCAACGTTTTCGTCAACAACCAGATCCCCACGACGCGCTTCAGCGCCGCTTCGCAACCAATTGTTGCACTGTACAAGAAGTACTATCAGCCGGAATCAGCCAACCGGCAGAACAACGCCATGCCAGCCACCGTGTTGCCCTGGCAGCACAACAATGAAGTTAGCGCTAAGATTGACTACAACCGCTCCGACCGGCATCACATCAACGGCTCGTACATCTACATGGCCGAGCCGCGCATTCTCGCCGATCAGGGCGGTATCTGGTCTCCGAATGCCTTGGATGGCGGACCCCTCGCTAACGCCTATAATCACAACACCCATGCACCGGCGGTTCGCCTCAGCGATTCTTACACGTTCACGCCAAATGTTCTGCAGACTTTCCGTTTCACTCTGAACCGTTTCTACAACCCTAGCGTGGCCGTTTCCCAAGCGGGTAATTGGCCGAAGACTTTGGGCTTAGGCGCTTACACCGGCAATTTCCCGAAGATCGGCTTCAACGGATCCAACTACGCAAACGCTTGGAATGTCAGCGGACTGGGAAGCCAGTTCAACGATTTTTATGCTGCAAATACCATCATCTTTAACGATGAGGTCTCGTGGGTGAAAGGCCACCACAGCTTCAAGTTCGGCGGCGAATTTCGCGCCATGCAGTTCAACAGCCATCCCGATACAGGTGTTGTGAACGTCACCTTCGATCCGGCGCAGACTGGCAACCCCACGGCCTCTTACAGCCAAAATGTGGGTTCTTCTTGGGCCAGCTTCCTGCTTGGCGACGTCAACAGCGCTTCGGTCGGAACGCCCATCGCTGTTTACGGCCGGCGCAAGGCGCTTTCGCTCTACGCTTCGGACGACTTTAAGGTCACCAGCAAGCTGGTTTTGAACATCGATTTGCGCTGGGACTTCAACAGCCGCTACAAGGAAAAGTATGGCCACTGGTCGGAATTTGATCCGACGCTGATTGATCCAGTCAATGGCGCCAAAGGTGCGCTCAGCTTTCTCACCAGCGGCGATCAGTCCTTTGAAAAGAGGCAGGCGTGGCTGAACTTCGCTCCGCACATCGGCGCCGCGTATCAATTGACACCTAGAACAGTTGTTCGCGGAAGCTTTGCGATCTTCTATGTTCCACTAAACCTGAACACTTGGGGAGCTGTGCCGTACAGCTTTAACCCCGGCTACGGTTATGATAACGAGATCCGTCCAACCGGTCAGCGCGCCGCGGCCTTCAACTGGGATAGTGGTTATCCAGGGCAGCCGGTTGCCGTTGGCAAGGATCCCAGTTTCACCAAGTGGGGCATGGTCACGATCGATCCCCACGCTCTTCTTCCCGGCAACACCCAGCAGTGGAACGTGGGCGTGCAGCGTGAAATCGCCAAAAACACGAAGGTGGAAGTGAGCGTCATCGGAAGCCACAGTTACCATTTGCAGAGCGGCTTCCTGGCCGGAAACCAGCCCAAACCGGCGGACTTCCAGGCGCTCATTGCGCGCGGCGGCCCCGGTGCCCTGTGGCCCTGGGTAAGCGATCCGGCTTCCGCCGCCGCTGCCGGTGTGCCCTATCCCTACCCTGGTTTTGCCGGGAACGCTTGGATGGCCATTACTCCTTACCCGCAAGTTGCAGCGACTTGGGGACCGCAGTTTGTTGTCGGCGATCCGCTCGGAAACGCCAACTACAAAGCCATGCAGATCAGCGTCACCAAGCGCACCAGTCATGGATTGGCGGTTCAGGGTAGCTATGTGCTGTCGGCGACCCATGGTAATACCGACACCGCCTTCGAAGAGCTTTGGTGGACGGGTTCGATTCAGAACCTCTACGATCTGCAGCAGGAACGCAATGGAATCTCTTCGTTTGACACCACTCACGTCATCAAGGGGTATGTCATCTATGACCTGCCCGTTGGCCGCCACAGGGCTCTATTGTCGCACGCCAACAGCGTGGTGGACGCCGTGGCCGGTGGCTGGACTCTCAACTTTGGTTACCATTACTCTAGCGGCACGCCCGTCTCGCTGCACTCGACCAATTGGTATCCGGGATTCAACTCGGTGTACGTCAACTTGAAACCCGGTTGCAATCTCACCACCGGAGTCCAGGCTCTCAACCAAGCGTATCTGAATACTTCCTGCTTCTCGAACCCCGCCTTCGGCCAACTCGGCAATGGCGGGAATTTCCTTTCCGACGTGAGGTATCCATGGCTCCACTCCGAGGATCTTGGAATACTCAAGAACTTCGTTTTTGGACCTGCGGAGCGGTTCCACCTTACAGCTCGCGGCGAGTTCTTCAATGTGTTCAACCGTTCGCGAGTGGATAACCTCATCACGAACCTCAACGATCCGCGCTTCGGACAATTCATCGGCAGAGGCGGAATCGGCCCGCGCATAGGCCAAGTCGGATTGCGCTTGACTTTCTGATATTTATGACCTGGGGCAGCCGGAAACGGCTGCCCCAAATTACTAAGTTCTAGAAGCAAGAAGTGCCCACTGTGGCCGGTTGGGCTGCCCTGCTGCGGACTGCTCGACCACCGCAGTTTCTGCGCTTTCAGGCGAACTAGACCCGGGGTAACCATAAGATTTTGCGGGTACAGGAGCAAGTCAAAATGGAAATGACGCGCCGACAATTCGCCGTGTCTCTTGCAGCTGCTAGCTTCCTGCGGTCCTCCTTGTTTGAACCCCTTTCCCCATTAGGAGTTCCGCGCGGCGTCGTTCCCGGCCGAGTCACTTGGGCGCACGATTCGGCAGCAGCGAAGTGGGATGGCACAGGTTCATGGTGGACTGATGCTAACAATGACCAGTCTGCGATAGACCGCATGGTTGCCCGCTCCATTCGCGGTCTTACAAATGAAAAAAGCGAT
>Ga0137418_10000680_pt1 | contig 30675 bp, 27 predicted proteins | sample CZODoug3_1_2_16f_FD_122242 | JGI IMG/M metagenome (GOLD analysis project Ga0137418, IMG submission 122242) | Vadose zone soil fungal communities from Angelo Coast Range Reserve, California, USA - CZODoug3_1_2_16fungal (Hybrid Assembly) | ecosystem: Environmental > Terrestrial > Soil > Vadose... | reverse complement strand
CCGTGTTGCTGCAGGATGTCCACGGCGAGCTGGGAGAATTCTTCGGAGTAAAAGCGCGTGTCGTAGCCCACCAGGATCGTGGGCGCCTTCGCCTTGGTTTTCACGTGTTCCGCGATGGCCGTCACCGCCAGGCGCACGTTGGCGAAGGTGAAATCGTCGGCGATGAGGCCGCGCCATCCCGAGGTGCCAAACTTAATGGGCGAGGTCGTCATGGAGCGGTATTCTAGACCGGAGACCGTTGAAAGTCGAAAGTTGAAAATTAAGAGCTAAGAGTCGCGGGTAAAAACGCGCCGGTCGGGGAGAGCTTTTGTTCTGGGAGAGGCTCATGGTATTGGTGGAGGGAGAATGTTAAAGAGGGATGGGCAAAGCAGAATCGTGATGATCACATGTGGAACGATCATGGAAGCGCGGCGGATTGCGCGTCGCGTGGTTTCGAACAATCTGGCGGCGTGCGTCAATATTGTTCAAAGCCCGGTCGAATCGGTTTACAGCTGGAAGGGAAAAGTTGAGAAGGCGAGGGAGTATCTGCTGGTGATGAAGACTACGGCCAAGCGTCTCGCCGATTTGGAACGGGAAGTGGGACGGCTACACAGCTATCAGTTGCCGGAATTCATCGCGTTGCCGATTACCGAGGGCTCGAAAAAATATCTTTCCTGGCTGGATGACAACCTCAAGAAAACCCGCAAAAGGCGCAAATAGCCTCCGCTATTCGTAGCGCAGAGAAACCATCGGGTCGACGCTAATCGCGCGGCGCGCAGGGAGATAACCTGCGCCGAGCGCCACGAGTAATAGCAGCGCCGTGAATCCGCCCAGAATCGTGAAATCCACGCTCACCACGCCGAAAATGAGGCTCGCCATCGCCCGGCTGATGGCCACAGCACAAGGTACAGCAATCACTAGGCCGATACCGGTCAGCTTCAAGGCCTGCCCGAGGATCAGCTTCAACAAGTCGCGCGGTTTGGCGCCCAGTGCCAGGCGGATGCCGATTTCATGAGTTCGTTGCGCGACGCTTTCCGAGAGCACGCCGTAGACTCCGAGCGAAGAGAGCGCCAGCGCGACCACTCCGAAAATCCCCATCAGGATTCCCATAATGCGAACGATGGCGATGGAATCCGCCACTTCCTCCTCCAGCGTGTTGATCCCTCGCAGAGCAATTCCCGGATCTATTTTCCGGACGACGTCCCGCACGGCAGAGACGTAGCCGGTTGGATTTGACGTGGTCCGCAGGAGCAGAGTCAATTACGGGTCCAAAAGTTCGGAGTCGTATTTTTCAAACACCGCGCGAAGGGCCAAAGGGGTCCGCTCCTTCATGGCGTGAATTTCCTGAATCAATCGATAGATGTTGGAGGTCATGACCAGCAAATACCGGACCGGGTTTGAGCCTGGATTCCAGTAGGTGTGAGGCGTTCCGTGCGGCACGAACACGGCCGAACCCCCGCGGGCCTCGACTTCCTCCTTGCCAACCTGAACGCGCAAAGCACCTTCCAGCACGTACCACGCTTCGTCATCGCGGCGATGAAGATGCCGCGGGGCGATTAGACGCGGCGGGCCTGGGGGACCGCCTGGGTCGCGCCATTCGGCGAGCACGAATGCATCGTTGACCGAACCGATCACGTGTCCAGAGAGCGGAGGAGCGATGTTCGGGGAACTCATGGGGGTGCCAGCTCAAAAAGAATCAACCGCGGCTAGACGTAAAGGAGCGCCTGGTCGAGGTCGGCGATGATGTCTTCGACGTCTTCGATGCCGACGGAGAGGCGCACCAAGCCCTCGGTGATGCCCACGCGGTCCTGAACTTCTTTGGGCATGGAAGCGTGAGTCATCATCGCCGGAAGCGAAATCAAAGTTTCGACGCCACCGAGGCTTTCGGCCAGCGAACAGAGCTTGACGTGATTGAGGAAGCGCCGCGCGGCTTCCAGCGAACCTACGTCGAAGGAGAGCATGGCGCCCGGGCCTTTCTGCTGGCGGCGCGCCACCTCGTGTTGTGGATGAGACGGCAGACCGGGGTAGAAGACCTTCTTAACTTTGGGATGCGCGTCGAGATGACGCGCCACAGTGATGCCGTTGGCGTTGTGCTGGAGCATGCGAACCGCCAGCGTCTTGATGCCCCGCGAAATGAGGAAGCAATCCATGGGAGAGAGGCCGGTGCCGGCGGAGCGCTGTATGAAATAGATCTTTTCCGCATCCTCGGGACGCGTGAGCACCACTGCCCCGCCCGTGGAATCACTGTGGCCGTTCAAATATTTCGTCATCGAATGAACCACGATGTGCGCGCCCAGTTCGATAGGGCGCTGCAAATAGGGACTCAAAAATGTGTTATCGACCACCACCGAGAGGTTGCGCTCGCTCGCCAGCTTGGAAATCGCCGCGATATCAGTAACGCTGAGCGTGGGGTTGGCCGGCGTTTCGAGGTACAGCATTTTCGTATTTGGACGCAACGCCCTGCGCACGAAATCGGGTACGGAGGTGTCCACGAAGCTGAATTCCAGGCCGAAGTGCACGAGGAGTTGCGTGGAAAGACGAAATACGCCGCCGTAGACCGCTTCGGAAAGGACCACGTGATCGCCCGGGCGCAAAAGCCGGAAGACCGCGTCGATCCCCGCCATGCCCGAAGAGAAAACGTAGGCGCTGTGGCCGCCTTCCAGCTTGGCAACCGTGCGTTCCAGCGCTTTGCGGTTCGGGTGATTCGTTCGCGCGTAATCGTAGCCCTTGTTCTTGCCCAGCTCTTCGTTGATGTACGTGGAGGTCTGATAGATGGGCGCGACGATGGCTCCGGTGGCGGGATCGGGTTCCTGGCCCACATGAATGGCGTTGGTGGCAAAACCCATTGTGCTCTCCTTGCGATTCCTTTTCTGATCTTGAAGCAGTCAGCTTGAAATCCCGCGCTGACCGTTCGGGGTGAATTCCCTTCTTGAAGCGTCCCCATCTTGCCTGCCGGGCAGTTTCTTGAGAACTTACAGGAGCTATATTGATGAGTCAAATGGCCCCTGCTCGGAGTTTCCATTGTAGAGCAGCGGTGAGGCAGCACCTCGAGTGTAACGAGCATCATATGTGAATGCGGTGAGACTTGACCCAGCCTGCTGTTCCGTGGACGATGGAGCTCAGCCATTTATGCAATTCTCGACAAAGTTTTTTGCATGCCTTTGCCTCGCTGCCTGCATGGTGACAGCGCAACAGGTGGCCGCCCAGAATTCACCGGGATCGGCGTCCAAACCGCAGACTCCGCCTCCCGCGGGCGATGCACAGACGCGCATCACCATTGAAGTCACCGGCGGCGAGAAGGGTGTACCTGTGGAGAACGCCAGCGTCTACGTGAAATTCATAGAAGAGCACGCGATAAAGAAGGACAAGAAACTGGAAATGAATGTAAAGACCAGCCGCGATGGCATCGCGCACGTCCCGAACGCGCCAATGGGAAGAGTTTTGGTTCAAGTTGTCGCCGAAGGATGGAAGACGTATGGACGCTGGCTCGACCTCACCGATCCGAAGCAGACGATCAAGGTACGTCTCGAGAAGCCCCCAAAGTGGTACTGAAGGGAAATCTGCGGTCGATCGTTGAGAATCAACAGTTTAGAAAGAACAAGAGAAAATAATTGCTCTCGTTTCATCGCTGGAAATCATTCAGCGAAATTTTTTTCTGCTGCCGCAAAGCTTTTAGCCGGGAAGCGGTTCCCGTGAAAAAGGTGCGTTGCACACAAATGGTGCAAAGAGGAGAAGAGTGTTGAAGGGTGAGAAGTTAGCGGTGCGCGGACGGGGGATTTCCACATACTTATCAACATTTGTGTTGAAAACTTAACGGAGCAGAAATATTTTTCTTGGACTTCGGCACGCATCTTGCCCGGTGGCCCAAAACGGTAATTTTGACCGGTGAGAAATTAGGATGGTAGAGTACAAATCTGGTTGTGCTCGATGACGGAAACCTACGACGGACCATTTTCCCTGCTCCAAATGTTCTGGGGCAGCATCATCGCCCGGCCGCTGCGCAGTTTTCTGAGCGTGATTGCCATTGCCATCCAGGTGATTCTCGTTCTGATGATTGTAGGTCTCACCTCCGGCGTCATTTCCGAATGGGGAAAGCGCGTTGAGGGTGTCGGCGCGGATATCATCGTCCAGCCGCCAAACTCCTCGATTTTCTTTGCATTTGTAAGCGTGGGGATGCAGGAGTCGCTCGGTGAACAAATTGCGTCGTTAAGCGGCGTAGACGAGGTGGCCCCAACGGTCATCCTCACGGAACCAAAGAACTTAGTGATGGTGTATGGGATCGATTTCAAAAGCTTCAATGCGCTGAGCAAGGGTTTTCTGTTCCGCGATGGGCGGCCGTTCGAAGGGCCGGACGACGCGATCGCTGACGACATCATTGCGCAAACTCGTCACTTGAAGGTGGGGAGCGAGATCACGCTGTTAAATCACACGTTTTCAGTTTGTGGGATCGTAGCGCATGGGAAAGGCGCGAGATACTTCATTCCCATCCGCACAGCGCAGGAGATCGCCGGGGCGGAGAAGCGCGTTTCGATGTTTTATGTGAGAAGCAAAGGAGATACGGAAGCCGCGCGCGCGCAGATTCTCAAGTTGATGCCGGAGTACAGCGTCCGCTCCTTGGCGGAATACGTGACGCTGATGACTTCGTCCAACTTGCCGCAGTTGCGTCCCTTCACGCGGACCATGGTGGCACTGGGAATTGTGGTGAGCTTCCTCGTGGTCCTATTGAATATGCACACGATGGTGCTGGAGCGCACGCGCGAGATCGGAATACTCAAGGCACTGGGTTTCTCCAGACTCGACATCGTGCGCATGCTGTTGGGTGAGACTCTCATCCTTACGTTGATGGGAACCGGTCTGGGAATTGCGCTTACTTTTCTGACCCAGGCGATCTTGAAGCAGACGAATCCAGGCTTGACGCTCCTGATTTCCCCGACGTGGATTTTTTCAGCGACCGCACTCGCGCTCGTGGGAGCCGCAACGGGAGCGGTGTACCCGGCGCTCCGCGCCGCAAGCTACGACCCGGTCGTCGCTCTCGCTTACGAATAAACCGCGCCGTCCAGGCCGCTTGCGGGCTTATCTTTTTGGTTGCTTCCTCGAAAAACTCAGCTGACAAAGGATTGCTCTGTGCGCGGGAAATTGATAATTTCTAAGTTATCCCGGCCGCGCCCCGGCGAGTGACTCCGCCGCCTCGGCCAGGGGTTCACCTCTCAGGAATTTGGAATTGGTTGTACGGGAAATTGAAATTCCGGGCGGAGCTGGAGCGGGCCCCGCCCGTTATCTTTTTTGGTGAATTGAATTGAAGCGCATGGGAGAAAGATAGATGGCCCCTTCCCCGGACAAGCACTATCAAGCCCGGATTCTTGAGCGGCGGGACCTTTCGCCCGATTTATGGATCGTTCGAGTCGACCCCGGGGGACCGTTCGAATTCCGCGCCGGGCAGTATGCGACTCTGGGAGTCGACCACGAAGGAAAGCGGATCGAAAGAGCGTACTCCATCGTTTCTTCTCCGTATGAAAAGTCGCTTGAGTTTTTCGTTGAGTTGGTACCGCAGGGCGATCTGACACCGGATCTGTTCAAGCTGAAAAAAAGCGACACGCTGCTGTGCAGAAAAATCGCCAAGGGACGGTTCACGCTGGATTTGCGAAGCGGGAGGACACACCACCTGCTGGTTTCCACGGTGACGGGGATCGCCCCGTTCGTCAGTTACGTTCGAACGCTCTATCGAGATTGGAAAAATGGCGCTAGCCAAATGCCCGGAGACCACAAGCTGTACTGCCTGCAGGGAGCGAGCCGGTCGTGGGAGTTCGGGTACAGGGAAGAGCTGGAGCAGTACGCGCGGGAAGTGCCGTGGTTCAAATATGTGGCCACCGTGAGCCGGCCGTGGGAGGACCTGGATTGGAAGGGGGAGACGGGGCGGGTGGATGATCTCCTTCGGAAATATGCGGATGATTGGGGGTTGCGGCCGGAGGAGACGACGGGATACTTATGCGGTCATCCGGTGATGGTGGAAAATGGGCACGGCATCCTGCACAGAGCGGGTTGGAAGAAGGATGCGGTGTTTGAAGAGATTTATTTTCAGCAGGCAAAAGGCGCCCAGCCGGAACTGACTGATTCGCAGAATCGGGCTAAACCGCGGGAAGAATAAAAAGAATTCCTGCGTCTCAAGGTTTCTTGAGCAACCTCTGAGAGAGCTTCACAAGAGGAATTCTAGGCGCCACGGGCGTGTTCCTCGAGCTGGCTGGTGACGTCTTCGATGGCCGACAGCGGGCAGAGAACGTGAACTTTCTGGTCCGGGGCGTCGACGTCAACCTGCAATTTCCCTCCGCGCATGCGCATCCGAACGTGCTGATCACGATCGACAACTTCTAAGAAGTCGGCATCCGGATACTTTTTCAGTTCTTTGACGATGGCGTGAAGCACGGGCAGTGCTTCGCGCGCTTGCTCGGAGGCGTGGCGCATGTGCTTGCTGGGGACGAAATGCATGGCCATGGGAACGGCCGCGGCCGGAACCCAGAGGTGAACGTGAGAGCCGCCAGCGCGGTATTCGTCGACGTCGACGCGGATCACGCCTTCCCGCATGGTATAGGCGCCCGCGAGGACGATTGTTCCTCCAAGTCCGAGGGCTGCTTTCGCGAGTAGCATCATGTGTGCCTCCTGCTCGGCGAAGATGGCGGCATCCCGACCGGGCCGGGATCAATGCCGCCGCCACAAAACCTGTCAGTCCGTGACGTTCTTGGAATCGAGCCACACCCGGACGGTGTTTTCGTGATCCTTCACCGAGACGAGTTCGGTATCGCCCTGTGCTGAGAGAGCGTGGAGAGCGGCAACGAGGTCCAATTCATCTTTGCCGGCGGAAAAGAGGGCATCGATGACTTTCATGGGGATCTTGACTTCGACCTCGGACTTCTTGGAATTCTGCTTGTCGAGGACATGAACGATCAGGTGGTTGCTCTGTTTGGCGACGCGGACGTCGCAATCATTGCTCTGCACGGTGACGAATTCGCCGTCCTTGGTCGTGCGAATAGCATCGACGAGGGCGCGGAGGTCGACGTCATTGACATGGGCATCGTCGATCTTGACCTTGCCGTCATGGAGACGGTTTTTGTTGATGGCGGGGAGAACCTTTTCCGCCAATTCGAGGGGGACGTTGACGCGGACGGTCTCACCTTTGGCGTCCGAGCTGATGACGCGGACGTGCAGCCAGCGGTCCTTGGATACGGATGTCGTTGATTGGGTGGAGCTTGCCGGGGCGGCGGCGGATTGCGCCAAGACGCCCAGCGGCGAAAACACAAGAGCGGCGGTAGCGATGAGAGCGGTCCTGGAGAAGAAAGCCCTGTTACGGTCGGACATGACTGGATGCCTCCTGGCCGGCGCAGGGCCGGTTCTTGGAGATAGGTACGAGAGGGGGGCAAGGAAAGTTTCCTGGAAAGGTCGAAAATTGAAAGTTGAAGGGTGAAAGTTGAAAGTCCAAAGAAGGAAACGGAATCAACGCAGGGGCCGCGGCGAGTGGAGAGGGAAGCGGAAGGTACCCCTCCCCACTTATATTCTTGTAACGATGTGATTCGATGTGGGTTAGAGGGCGGCGGCCTGCAGAGGATTATGATTTCGTGGGAGTTAGGGTATGGAGCCGTGGTTCGATGAATGTATATTATAGAGTAGTACTTTATTAGATATCAGGACCACACTCGAGCACTCGGCGGGAATTTTGCACAAGCGTCCACAGATTTGCACAAAGCTGCGAACAGAATTTGATTGACGGCGGGAGTAGGAACTATTATTTTGCGCGTCAGATTGAACCGGGAAGCTTAAGAACTTTACGGATCAATTTAGAGGGCGCAGCAAGCTTAACAGCGGTTGCGCCGCGAGATTGAATCGCGAAGCTCGAAGCCTTGACGGTTTCGTCTGGAAGGCGCGACAGCCTCACGGCGGTCACGCCATCAGGTTGATTCGGGAAGGTTTGAAACTTTAAAGTTCGGTTTAGAGGGTGTAGCCAGCTTACGCTGGTTGCGCCGCGAGATCGAACAGCGAAGCGTGAAGCCTTGACGAATCGGTTTGGAGGGGGCAACAAGCTTAACCGCGGTTGCGCCCCCAGAGGGAATCGAGAAGGTTAGAAACTTTACGGCTCAGTTAGAGGGCGCAACAGGCTAAACACCGGTTGCGCCCTCAATTTTTTTAGCTTTGATCTCCCGTCCAATAGTATTCGATGGATCAAGTCGGCCACTCGCTTAAGCGAAGAAGTGCCCACCCTTTGTACAAAACAAAATCGCAAAGGGCAGGCCACCGGAGGGCCGTCTCTGCCTTTTAAGCATGCGCCACCGACCCGGTTGCCAGAGGGGTGGCATCGGGGTTTCCTGGGCGATTGATTTGCTCAGGCGGCATCAGACATCCCTTCAGTCCATTCGCTGTAGCTCAGGGGCTTCAAAACCGGACCACAGGTCCGGTGGAAAAACGAAATTGATTCTGCGAATTGCCGAAAAAATGGGTCTGAAGGTAATCACCCTGCACGCGCCAGGCAATCGTTTTAGCGAGGCGAAAATCCATCCCGCCGCCCAGCGCCGTGGCAATGGAGGTATCCGCATTGGAAAAGCCCGTGCCACTGGCGTTCGTGTGGGCGCCTCCAAGAAGCGCTTGCGCGAACGGCGTCACTTTCCCGAGAGACACCGACGCTCGCGGGCCGGACAGAAACGTGTGGACGTTTGCGTTGGCCGTAAGCGGGCCCTGGCAGACGATAATCACCTCGCAAAACGGGGTCACCCGTTCGGTTCCGTAGTTGCCGCCAAAATCGAGAACTCCTCCGAGCCACGGGATCGGCTTGTACTCCGCGGAGGTGAACCAGCCGTTCAGGTTGGAACTGCTAATGGTCGGGGACAGCGGCCTGTTGGATGACAGGTTCCCTCTGACGTACGAGTACCCGAAAGAGATGTTTCCCTTGGTCGCTGTCTGTGCACTTGCCCCTAGGGAGAGAAATAGAAGAGCGAAACCAACCGCGATCATTCTGCGCATGGCTGAACAGGCCCTCCTCTCGCTAGGCCAGGAGTTCCGTTTCCACTTCCAAGGCAGTTGGCATGGTACATCTCTGTAGCTCGGGATCGGGGTTAGACGTCGCAGAGGTCGGCGGCTTGGCGGAGGGAGGTAAGGGGGTCGCGGGTGGGGACGAACTCGTGGGCGACGTAGCCGCGGAAGTTGGTGGCGGCGATGCCGCGCATTACGCCGTCCCATTGGACTTCCTGGGTGGCGTCGAGTTCGTGGCGGCCGGGGACGCCGCCGGTGTGGAAGTGGGCGATCCAATCGATATTTTTCTGGATGGTGCGGACCAGGTCACCTTCCATGATCTGCATGTGATAGATGTCGAAGAGGAGCTTGACGCGAGGCGAGTTGACGGCCTGGACGACCTGCACACCCCAGGCGGAGTGGTCGCACATGTAGTCGTGGTGGTCGACCTTGCTGTTGAGGAGCTCGATGCAGATGTTGACGCCGTGGTCCTCGGCGATTTTCTTGACGCGGTTGAGACCGGCGATGGTATTTTTGGCGCCCTCCTCGTCGGACATGCCTTCGCGATTGCCGGAAAAAGTGATGACGTTGGGGACGCCGGCCTTGGCGGCGAGCGGAATGTATTTGCGGAAACCTTCCTCAATCTTGGCGTGATTTTCGACGCGGTTCATGGCGCTGCGAATTTCGCCGCCGCCACCGTAACCCATGCTGCAGACCAGGCCATACCGCGCGGGCACTTCGAATTCGTCGGGATTGAGGAGGTCGACGCCCTTCAAACCGATCTCGGCGGCATAGGCGCAGAGCTTGTCGAGGGGAATTTTCTGATAACACCAGCGGGAAACGGACTGGCGGATATTGCCCTTGCGCTTTAGCGCAGCGTTTTCCTGGGACCAGGAGACGGATGGGAGAGAAGCCATGGTGGCTCCTGAGAGAACACTCTTGAGCACGTTGCGGCGCGAAAGCTTGGGCATGGTGGACACGCAGAGTGTACCGAAGAAAAGCCCGATGAGGGAGGAGAAAATATTATTTCGTGGGTTTGGGACTTTGGGGAGGCGGGGCTGCGGCGGTTTCGGGGAGTTCGACGCGCCAGATGTCTTTTTCAGATTGCAGGCGGAAAACGCCGACTTGATTGGATTCGGTGGAGCCGACCTGCCCGATCCACACGACACGGAAACGGGCTTTACGCCAGCGGCGGCGGACTTCGATGGTCTGGCCGGGGCTGGTCAGGAAGCCGATGCCGTCCAAACGCGCGCCTTCCTGGCTGAGATCGACGGTATAGGCGCTCTGGGCAAAAGGATGGCCGTTGGGGTCCGTACCTTTGACGATGACGCGGAAAGTCTTGGGGATGCGAGCCTTCTTGCGACTCTTTTTCCAAAAGTCGGAGATGGGCTTCTTGAAAGCCAAACCGACGCGAGTTTCGCGGTCGGAGTAGGTGTCGAGATAAACGACACGGACTTCCTGCTCTTGGCGGCTGCTCTTGTGGATGAGAAAAACGGTGTCGCCCAATGCGAGTTTGGTTCTTAGGGAGACGAGGGCGCCGCTGGGATTGACGACGACCGTCTGGGTATCTTCGTGGAAGGCGCCGGCTTTGCCAGCAAAACCGTAAATTACGACAGCTACGCGCATGGAGATGCGCTCGCCGGAGCGGGGAGTTTTCTTTACGGGGGTGGCCGGAAAAGGAAGGGCAGTAGACGCCGGCGTATTTTGCGAGGGCCGAGGATCGTCGAGGGGTGCTACCTCCATGACTTCCTGGGGAATTCCTTTCTGGAGGCCGTGTTCGCGGCACTTGAAGTCCCAGGTCTGCTGGAGGATCTGTTCGAAGGATTCCTCGCGGTTCGCAACGGTGACCCAGGAGTCGCTGTCCCCGCGAGGACACCTGAGCCGGATGGCGAAGTTCCTAGGCATGAGAGTTCCCTACGCATTGTGATGATACCTGTTTGCCGCGAGTCCTGCGGCGGGCCACGGGTAGGCTTCCCTCGAAAAGTAAACGGCGGGGACGAGAAAGAGGGCCGATCGTTATGGTCATGGGGCTGTAACCTTTGCCGGCCTGCGGACTCGTATGAGGCGAGCGGGATGAGAGGGCGGAGGAGTCGCCCTCCAAAACTCAACGTACAGGAGAGATTCGAATGGTTCTGACGATCAAGGCGGGTTTGGCATTCACGGCGCTGGCCGGGGCATTCTTGCTCCAGCCATCGGTGCACGCGCAAGACAACATGAAGCAAGACAGCATGAAGCAAGACGACATGAAGCAAGACGACATGAAGCACGACAGCATGAAACAAGACAGCATGAAACAAGACGACATGAAGCACGACAAGATGCAAGACGACAAAATGATGCACGACCTCAAGGCAAAGACGCTGGAGACGGGCAAGTTCCACGGCAAGGTGCACGCCACTTCGGGCCGCGCGACCGTGTATCAAGAGGCCGACGGGAAGCTGGTGCTGCGGCTGACCAATTTCAAGACTTCGAACGGGCCGGATGTGCATGTGATCCTGGTAGCGACGAAAGATGCGATGGATGATGCCAACTTCCTGAAAGACAACACGGAAAAGGTGGAGCTGGGAAAACTGAAAGGGAATGAAGGCGACCAAAATTACGAAATTCCTGCGGGAACGGACCTGACAAAGTTCCGGGCGGTTTCGATCTACTGCGAGCGGTTCAACGCGAATTTTGGGGCGGCGCCGCTGGAGAAGTTTTAAGGATTCGAAAGGGAGAGAGGAAAAATCGGGCAGGTCATGCTGCCCGATTTTTTTCTTGAGAGAAAAAACGATGAATACGAATACAGATTCGTGGCTGTCACGCAACAGGTGGATTCTAATCTTGATCGGGGTTCCGGTTATTGCCGTCGCGTGGTGGGCGTTCCGGCCAGAGAAGCTGTTCATCAATCAGAGGGTGAGTGAGGCGGCGCCAGCAGCGCTGAGCTCGGAGCCGGAAGCGCTGTACACAGGAAAACTGGAAGGGAAGGTTCATCCGACGAGCGGCCGGGCGACGATTTACAAATCTGCGGATGGCAAGGAGTACTTGCGGCTTTCGGATTTCACGACTTCGAACGGGCCGGACGTGCATGTGCTGCTGGTACGGGCCGAGGACAAGGCGCTTGACGGGGAGATTGTGAAAGGCGATTTTGATAACGTGGAACTCGGGACGTTGAAGGGAAATCAAGGCGATCAGAATTATGATTTGCCAGCGAGCGCGGATTTGAACAAGTATCAGGCAGTGGCCATCTACTGCGAAAGGTTCCACGCGCTTTTTGGAGTGGCGAGTCTGGAGAAGTTCTAAAAGAGAAAGAGCGAGGTAGCATAAGAACGCCGCTCTCCGAAGAGGGCGGCTACAGTTTATTATGCGCACGACGGAGACAAATGAGGCGGGGCTGATCGCGCGGATACTGGCGGGCGAGAAAGAACTGTTTCATGAGTTGATCCGGCCATACGAGCGGATGGTGTACCTGACGCTATTTTCGATCGTGAAGAACGAGACGGAGGCCGAGGATGGGGCGCAGGAGACGGTGATCAGCGCCTACCGGCATTTGGCTTCCTTTCGAGGGGACGCCAAGTTCAGCACGTGGCTGGTGACGATTGCGATTAATGAAGGACGGAAACGACTGCGGAAGGCTAAGACTGCCGCAGAAGAATCGATTGAAGAAAAAATGGAGGCGCATGAGGGGGACTACAGTCCGGCGCCGCTGACGGATTGGCGGGAGATTCCGCTGGAAGCCCTGGAACGGAAGGAACTGCGGGAAGCGCTGCGAGTCGCCGTGACGGAGCTGCCCGACATTTACCGGCAAGTATTTGCCTTGAGAGACTTGCAAGAACTCAACGTGGAGGAAACGGCGCAGGCGCTGGGAATAAATCCTGGCGCAGTGAAAGTGCGGCTGCACCGGGCGCGGATGATGCTGCAAAAGCGCCTGGTTCCATACCTGAAAACGACGGCTCCGGCACGCAGGTTGTTCTTCGGGAGAGCGCTATGAAACTGGATTGCCAACACGTTTGGGAACACATCTCGGAGTACATCGACGGGAGCGTCGATGCGAAGCTACGTGAAGATATCGAGCGGCACCTGGAACACTGCGAAATTTGTTCGGCGATATTGGATTCCACGCGGAATATCCTGATCTTGACGGCGGACGACCGGACGTTTGAGTTGCCGGTCGGATACAGCGAACGTCTGCACGAACGGCTAGCGAAAGAGCTGGAGAATCCCGATGGGGATTTGAAGAAAAAGTAAAAGTAACGACACGCAATCGAATTTCAGGTGACGCGGTGAATAATGGGGTGAGTGATCCATTCGGCAGCGAGGAGAAGCAGGGTTAGGACAGAGAGAGCGATCTGAAAACGCTCGGAGTTGAGTTTTTTCTTTGTTACGGGTTGCTGGCGCCACTGTGACGCGGGGCGGCTGCGCAAGCGGCGAACCTTTCCTACCACATAAAGATTTAGAACAGCTCCCAAGAAGGCCAAAACCATCATGGGGATGCGAATGGCATCCTGATGGAATCCGTGGGCGGGTGCGTGAATTCCTGCTGCCGCGGCGAGAGCGCTTAAACCAATCGCCACGCGCAGGCCGCTGATGGCGATGACGGCGGTGCAGGCGCTCTGCAACAGAGCAAACACGATCCCAGACCAATTCAAGAACTTGGTATTAACGGCCAGCATCTTTGGGCGCGACGCTACCATGCCTTCCTTAGGGCTATTTGTCGGGCTTTGTACTTGTTCCGTCGCGGGAGAAATCATGTCGCACCCCTCAGGATGGCGGAGTCCATTTTAGATAGATCGCGGCTAGGGGCGGTAGCGTTAGAACGAGAGATTGCGGGCGGCCCTGGGCGGGCTGACCGGTGGCTTGCTGGCCTCCCAAGTTGCCGACGTTTGAGCCGCCGTAGAGGGCGGCGTCGGTGTTCATGATTTCGCGGTAGAGGCCCGGATTGGGGACGCCCAGGCGATAGCCTTCACGGACCACCGGCGTGGCGTTCATGATGGCTACGATGAGGTCTTCAGGGTTTTTGCCACGGCGGATGAAACTGAGGACGCTGTTGTCGGCGTCATTGGCGTCGATCCATTCGAAACCGTGCCAGTCAAAATCGACCTGATGAAGTGCGGGCTCAGCGGCGTAAAGATGGTTGAGATCGGAAACGAGGCGCTGGATGCCGCGGTGGGAATCGTGCTGGAGGAGATGCCAATCAATGCTGTGGGTTTCTTTCCATTCGGAACGCTGGGCGAGTTCCTGACCCATGAAGAGGAGCTTCTTTCCCGGGTGAGCGTACTGATAGGCATAGAGGAGGCGGAGATTGGCGAATTGCTGCCATATGTCGCCTGGCATTTTGTGGAGGAGCGAGTTTTTGCCGTGGACGACTTCGTCGTGGGAGAAGGGCAGAAGGAAATTTTCGGTGAAGGCGTAGAGGAGCGAGAATGTGAGCTTGTTGTGTTCGTATTTCCGGTGAACGGGATCGTGGGAAAAATATCTTAGCGTATCGTTCATCCAGCCCATATTCCATTTGAAGCTGAAACCGAGACCGCCGAGATAGACGGGGCGCGAGACGGCGGGCCAGGAAGTGGATTCCTCGGCGATGGTGAGGGCGCCGGGGAATTTGCCGTGAGCCACCTCGTTCATGCGCTTGATGAAATCGATAGCGTGGAGATTTTCGCGGCCGCCGAATTGATTGGGAATCCACTCGCCGGGCTTGCGGGAGTAGTCGAGGTAGAGCATGGAGGCGACGGCGTCCACGCGAAGGGCGTCGATGTGGTACTTGTCGAGCCAGAAGAGGGCGTTGGAAATTAGGTAATTTTGAACTTCGTTGCGGCCGTAATTGTAGACGAGCGTGCCCCAGTCGGGATGCGCGCCCTGGCGCGGGTCGGAGTGCTCGTAGAGATGCGTGCCGTCGAACTGGGCAAGGCCGTGGGTGTCGCGCGGGAAATGCGCAGGCGTCCAATCGAGAATGACACCGAGGCCGGCCTGGTGGCAGCGATCGACAAATTCCATGAATTCGGCGGGAGTGCCGTAGCGGCTGGTGGCGGCAAAGTAGCCGAGAGTCTGGTAGCCCCAGGAGCCGTCAAAGGGATGCTCCATGATGGGGAGCAGCTCGATGTGGGTGTAGCCGAGATCCTTGGCATAGGGGATGAGCTGGTCGCCTAGCTCGTGGTAATTGAGCCAACGATTGTGATCTTCAGGGACGCGGCGCCAGGAACCGAGATGGACTTCGTAGACGGCGATGGGCGATGCGAACCAGTTTTTTTGCGCGCGGTGCGAGATCCAATTCGCATCGGCCCATTTATGATGATCGAGACTGGCGACGACGGAGCCAGTATTGGGGCGGAGTTCTGAGCGAAAGGCATAAGGATCGGCTTTGAGGGGGAGAATGTTGCCGCTCGGGCCGACGATTTCATATTTGTAGATGGCGCCTTCGGTGAGCTCGGGGACGAAAATTTCCCAGAGACCGGAGGAGCCGCGGGCGCGCATGGGATGGACGCGGCCGTCCCAGCGATTGAAGTCGCCGACGACGCTGACGCGCCGTGCGCTGGGAGCCCAAACGGCGAAATGAACGCCGCGGACGCCTTCGAGTGTGATCACGTGGGCGCCGAGTTTTTCGTAGGTGTCGTAGTGGCGGCCCTCGCCCATCAGATACAGATCGAACTCGCTAAGCACAACAGGAAAGGCATAGGGATCGAAGATTTCGAAGGACTCGCCGAAGTGCGTGCGTCCCTGAATCTTGTAACTGCCGGGGGCGGGCGGAGCGGATTGGTTCGAAGGCCAAATGGCTTCGAAGAAGCCTTCGGGGCGAAGTTTAACGGCGTCGGTGACTTTCGCGGGGGGGAGGGTGGCGCCTTCAATGGCGGGAGGCCGTAAAGAGATGGAAGCTTCAGCCGCCCACGGAAGGAAAAAACGGACAGCCCAGTTGCCTTCCGTAGCATGCGGACCCATGAGGGCGAAGGGATCGGCATGGCGCGCAGCGAGGAAAGCGTCGATCTGGGCATCGAGACGCGGATCGCGGGAAGCGATCGGTGATATGCGTTTCATGGATGGACGCTGCTCAGCCAAGTTGACGGTCTCCGAGACGTAGCAGGCGCGGGATGGACAGATAGCTTAGCGCGAAACCTGACGCACGTCCCTTGCATTCTAGGGCGTTCGGGGGACAAAAGCCAAACGATCCGTGATGCAAGACCAAGCCGTGGTGGATTCTTAGACGGCGAGGCATCGACAGGCATAGATGGAAGTCCGTGCTACTGGGATGGAGATGCTTGCAGGTGCCTATTGTACGGGTTAGAGTGCGAGATGATCACGCAACTTCCGAGCGGATGCGGAGTTTAAACGAATTATAAAAGGAGCGGGCCAAGACGATGCGGATTTTCCCTCGAAGGCGCGTTTTCCTATTTGTTCTTAACGGAGCGGCAATGCTGATGACCGGTCAAGTGAGCGAAGCGCAGGACCGCTCGCAGGGGCGGTCGATGGTGATTTCGCGCAATGGGATTGTTGCAGCAGAATCGCCGCTGGCGGCGCAGGCGGGGGCGAGGATATTGGAGCGCGGCGGGAACGCGGTGGATGCGGCGATCGCCACGAACGCGATGATGGGTGTTGTGGAGCCGATGATGAATGGCATCGGCGGGGATTTGTTCGCGATTGTTTATGATGCAAAAGCGAACAAGCTGTATGGATTGAATGCAAGTGGATGGGCGCCAAAGGGATTGACGATCGAGTATCTGCAGAAGCAGGGAATTCGGAGCATGCCACAGCAGGGAGTGAATGCAATCACGGTGCCGGGCGCGGTGGATGGGTGGCAGAAGCTCGCGGATAAATTTGGAAGAAAGAAACTGGCGGAGGATCTGGCGGCGGCGATTCGAACGGCGCAGGACGGATTCCCGGTCCCTGAATGGACGGCGGCTTACTGGGCGGCAGAAGTGGATTACCTGCGGACCGATGAGACGGCGGCGAAGACCTATCTTCCAGGAGACCGCGCCCCGAAAGTAGGCGAGGTGTTTCGCAATCCGGAACTGGCATGGTCGCTCGAGCAGATCGCGCAGTACGGCAGAGAGGCGTTCTACAAAGGAGAAATTGCCGCGAAGATTCTGGACTCGATGAAGCGGCACAACGGACCGATGACCGCGCAAGACATGGCCGAATACTCCAGCGAATTTGTGGAGCCGATTTCCACTACCTATCGCGATTGGACGATTTACGAGCTGCCGCCGAACGTGCAGGGCATCGCGGCGCTGGAAATGCTGAACATCCTGGAGACATTTCCGCTGGGACAAAAAGATTGGGGTTTCGGGTCGACGAAGGCGCTGCACGCGATGATCGAGGCAAAGAAGCTGGCGTACGCGGATCTTGCGAAATACATTGGAGACCCGAGGAAACAGAAACTGCCGGCTGCGACGCTGCTTTCGAAAGAGTGGGCGGTACAAAGGGCCAAGTTGATTGACGCAGACAAGGCGAACTGCGACGCGGGGGCGGGAGAAATGCCTGTTGGAAACGACACGACGTATCTGAGTGTAGTCGATCGCGATGGAAACATGGTGTCGCTCATCCAGAGCAATTACCAAGCTTTTGGATCGGGCATCGTTGCAGCTGGTACCGGGTTTGCGCTGCACGATCGCGGCGGGCTCTTCAGCTTGGATGCAACTTCACCAAATGCGCTGGCGGGAAGAAAGAGGCCGCTGCACACAATCATTCCGGCATTCGCGCAAAAGGGAGATGTGCGTGTGGCGTTCGGGATCATGGGCGGCTGGAATCAATCGCAGGCGCACGCGCAGTTCGTTGCGAACCTGGTGGACTTCAAAATGAATATTCAGGCGGCCCTGGAGGCGCCACGTTTCAGCAAGCACACATTCAGCGGATGCGACGTGATGATGGAAAACCGCTTCGGGCAGAATGTGCGGAATGAGTTGACGAGCAAAGGGCACAAGATCGACTTGAAAGGAACATTTTCCAGCGGCATGGGCGGTGGGCAAGCTGTCATGAGGGATTCCTCGGCGGGAGTGAATTATGGGGCTTCGGACCCCCGAAAAGATGGTCAGGCGGTAGCGGAATTGCCGTTTGAATAGGGGTCCGAACTGGATTAGCAAGGAAAAGCGGCTTTCCGAGGTTGCAAAAGAGTTCCCTCTTGGACAGTTAGTGACGATGTATTGGACACCTAGACTAACACTGGCCGGTCGGCCAGTTTTTAAGTCGTTGTAAATAAACGCTTTACTGTTACGCAGGTTGGTTGGTGAATTGCACCTGTACTAATGGCCAGGGACCGCCGCCCGCAGCTAAGCGACCTGGACGTGGAGATCCCGATGGGGTTTGCCCAGGTGGGCGCGACGCTGGCGCGTTGCATAGCGACGGTTGTCCTTGTGCTTTTCCTCACTCCTGGAAGCAATGCTCAAACCGTGGATGTTTCCGGGCGCTACCAGTGCGCGCAGGCGAAGATGCGCGGGAAAGTGATCCCGTGCAAGGCGGCGCCGCTGATATTGAAGAACGACGGGCGTTTCGAACTGCGCGGCTGGGAAGGAAGTTATCTGGTGAATGGGGAATGGGTGGAGCTTTCGGATTCCCTGATCAAGACACGCGCGAAGATTAAGCCAGGACATAAAATCGTATTGCGCTACTACGGGAAGCACGGCCTAGTGGAAATGACTTATGAGCGGCGGGTGGCCGAGATGGGGAAGACCTCGCTGAGCTGAGAAGTTTACACTGGCTCGTCTGCATCGAGTATCGATCGCTTACAGCAGCTCTTCCGCGCGCAAGGCGCCTTCCGGGGTTTCTTCGTGTTTGAAGTAGACCAAGACTTCTCGCTTTTGGGCAAGATTTAGAACCTCCCGTTTGAGTGCCTTCCGAACCTTGGCTGAGTATTCCTGCTTCCGCATGTGCATATAGGAAAAATCAGCAGTGTGAACGCCGGGTGTTTCCAGTTTTTCGCTCTCCGCCAGACACAGCGCCACTCTTGCTTCGTGCAGACTGGCGAACACATCGTCTCGAAACCAGGAATCGTGGCGAAACTCAAAGGCGAACCGGACATGATGCGGCAACGCCGCCAGGAAATCTGTCAACAGCGGCAAGTCGCATTTCAGATTTGGAGGCAATTGAAACAACACCGGACTGAGCTTGCTTGCCTTTTGCAACGGAAGCAAGGATGCGATGAATTTCGATGTCACCCGCATAACGTTGGGGAGACGCTTGATGTGCATTATGTGGCGATGGGAATTATGTGGTAAAGCGATCAGGAAGGAATTGTTTTCGAACTATTATGGATTTCCCGCGCCACATAATTTAACCAAAGAGGTGGAATCAAGAAGCGACGGGGGCAGTGATGATCAGAAGCCTTCGCGAGATGACTTGACAAAGATGGAAGCATCAGAAGCAGGATTTCCGTTTGTTGCCCAATGACCTTCAAGGCGCGTCCCGTCTGGAGACAAGCTACCCGTAAAGGTGACTCGATTTCCAAACCAGAGCGATGTACCCACAATTAAGGCAATCGAATCTGGCTTCAAGTTTTGCACGACCAACTCTCTGCCATATTCGTTAATCATGGGACCGTTGATCACCCGGCCAGACTTGTGGTCCTCCCAAACTACAAGCGCTGAATCGTTCTGCTCTGCGATATGAATGCAGGTAGCGGAATAGGGAGTCTTGCCGGATGGGTCCTGGTGCAAGTACCAGTCGCCCGCAAATCGGTTTGAGGAAGCGGTCGAAGCACCAGGACGCCGCAACCGGACCCCTCTTGCCGTTCCGTTGCGCGTAAAGGTACCGCTCCAGTCCAGCTGTGCCGGATCAAAGATAAGATTGAGATCAAGAGCAACGTCTCCGGCCGCGACCGGTTGAAGCTTCAAAAGAAGCTGCTTTCCGTCCCATTTGGTATTGGGATCATCTTTTGTGGAAAACCAGTTGTGCGCAACTTCTCCGCCCTGATGGTGATAGACCTCAATCTGTAATATGCGCAGGTACTCTGTGGACTGGCGCACTTCGGTAGTGACCCAAAGAAGGATTCCATCCACTGCGCCGGCCTGCGGGTCTTCGGTTTCCCAGGGGCCTGCGTAGAGGTTTGGGTGGGTCACAGCCATCTGCGACTGCTCCTCTTGCTCCCTCTGCTTTTGCAAATCCTGGACCTTGTAACCGGGTGGAGGTACAAAGAGAGAGGGACTAGGCTCCATCCTAACGATATTGTCGAGCTCAACGGTTTCGTCTTCTCCTGTGCCAGGATCGTGATGCGTTTTTAGAAGTGTCAGACGCATGTCGTAGGAAGTCCAAGAATCGTCTGTAACTGTGACTGCATGTTCATTGTGAATCGCCCCAGCCGGAATAGAGGTGGCGACGCGGCATCCTTGCGCTCGAATACCTTGGATTGTCTGCTCGCCGAGTGTCTCGATCGTCTGGGTTTCGCCGTTCGGATAAGAGCGTGTATTACCGTGCTCCCGTTCACATGCATCCAAAGCCTGCGGCCTTCCGCCGTGCAGGAGTTTAGGGAGAGGCGATTGGGAAACTGAATTTGTGTGCAGGATTTCGTTGGTATGATCGTCCCACCGCAGTTGGATCATAGCCACGGGATCGGAAATCGTAACGGAGTGAGTCACAAAGGTGCTTCCGCCGCCCGAGTTCGCAACCTTCGGAGATGGGAGTTGCTCTCGGTGGACACGGCCTTCGGAGTCCCTTGCCAGAAGGCCGTGTGATTCGTAAGCGATTTGTTTGCCACCCGGCTGGCTCTGGACTTTCCGCGCGTTGATTTCGGCAAGAAAAGGTTGGCCGGTTACAGCCGTATCATCGGTTGCGCCCAAAATAGCGCCGTACGGAATGGCGCCCGGCGAATATTGATTGGAAAGGGGTGTATTTGTTTGAGCATAGATCGGGCCGAATGCGCCAGTGAGAAGCAAAAGGCTGAGGACGCGAATTCGAAGCATTGGGTGGTTACCAAAACCTTGGACGCACAGCGACTAAAACTGGTTGCGCTTCAGAGGGCATGAGCCAGCAGACGGGAGGGTAAAGTACGGCCGTGAGATTGTGGCCATTGGAATATATATCTCGTGGAGCAGAAAGGGTGTTGGCCGTTTTAGATCCCGCAGCGGCTCGGTCTGTGAATCCTGCTGTATGGAGCCTCGTTAGATTATGTGGCCCACAAAGTCCAAAACAGTTCGGAAACACTGCGTTTCTAATCGTGTTGCCACATAATTCTCATCGCCACATAATTGCTGCGCCTTAACGGCAAACTTGAAGCCGGGGGAAGTTGCCGCAATCCAATCCTTGAGCAGTTTCTTGGTTGCCAGGCTTCGAAACGTGTAGTTGACTTCCACAGAGTTGAGACGACTGGCGTAGTAGTTGAGGAACTTAGTGGAACTGAGGCTTGCAGGATAAAATCCGGCTTCCAAGTCGTGTAGGCCCAACCCGAGGTGCCCGCGTAAACCTTTTTCATTGAACCACCCATTTCAAGGAGTTGTTGGAAGCCAGCTACGACCGCGCAGGACGCGGCCTGCAGCGGCGCCGGTGAGTTTCCCATGATCGTATTCAATCTGACCGTTTACAACGGTGTAGTCAATTCCTTCAGAGAGCTGATCCGGTTTTGTGAAGGTGGCGTGGTCGATAATGGTTCTAGGGTCGAAGATGGTAATGTCCGCGAAGAAAGCGGGCTTGAGAAGGCCGCGGCTATCGAGGTGCTCACGTTGGGCCGGGAGAGAAGTGATCTTGCGAACTGCGGCTTCGAGGGATAAGAGATGTTGGTCGCGGACGTAGTGGCCGAGGAATCGCGGCATGGAACCCATGGTGCGTGGATGGTTGTGAGGTTCGTAGAGTGGGCCATCAAGGGATATTTCACCGGCGTCGAGACCGATGCTTGTCCAGGGCTGGCTGAGACCGGTGCTTAGATCTTCTTCGCTGGCCATGAAATAGATTGCGCCGGTTTGTGCTTTGTCCGCCAGGACGAAATCCATCAGCGTGTCTTCTGGAGATTTCTTCCACGCTCTTGCAACTTCATCGAGCGTTTTCCCGGAGAAGTGCTTGAGCTCCGGGTTTTCGGCAGAGGAGATGAGAACCCCCGCAGCGCCGCCGCAATCATAGAAGAGGTTTTCCCAGTCGGGGTGATCGCCCGCGAGATCCTTCTTGATGCGCGCGCGAATGGCGGGGTCTTTTAAGCGCTCAAACAATTTCTGGACTCCGCCATCGGCGACCCAGGGTGGAAGCGCGGAAGCAAGCGCCGTAGCGCCGGCAGTGTAGGGATACATGTCCGCGGCGATATCGAGGCCGGAGTCGCGCGCAATTTGGATGGCGGCGACGACGTTCTTCATCCCGCCCCAGCGGGGCTTGCCACTGACTTTGAGGTGAAAGATTTCAACCGGAAGATTGGCTTCCCGGCCGATGCGGATGGCTTCGGCGAGCGCAGGCATTTCCGAAGCTCCTTCGCTGCGCATGTGAGTGGCATAGAGTCCGCCGTATTTTGAGGCGACTTGGGCGAGAGCGATGAGCTCGTCGGTCTTCGCGTAGATGTTCGGCGGATAGATGAGAGCGCTGGAGAGGCCGAGAGCGCCGTCCTTCATGGCCTGCTCGACGAGGGATTTCATCTGATCGAGCTCGGCGGGTGTCGGGGGGCGATCGTCATCGCCAATGACGGCTTCGCGAACTTGCGCCGAGCCGACATAGGTGCCGATATTGAGCGGTGTGCCTTGTTTTTCGAGGCGGCGGAAATAGCCATCGAGAGTGGTCCAATCGATCGTGAGATTGTGGCGGTCGAGAAACGGTTTTTGAGGCGCGATGGTTTTTTCATTTTGCGGGGCGATGGAACCGCCCTCGCCGGTGATTTCCGTCGTGATCCCCTGGGAGAGCTTGCTCAGCGAACGATTGTCGAGGAGGAGAGAGACTTCGGACTGGCCGAGCATGTCAATGAAGCCGGGGGCCACGATGCGGCCCTTGGCGTCGATTTCGCGCTTGGCATGGGCTTCGCGCAAGTCGCCGATTGCGGCGAGGCGATCGCCGCTGACGGCGACGTCAGCCGCATACCAGGGATTTCCGGTGCCATCGATGATGTGCCCATTGCGGATGATGAGATCGTAGTCGCCCGCAGGCGACGCGACATCCAGGTTGGCGTCGTAGGCGGCTGCGGCAATTTCTCCGAGGGCCTGACCGGCCACCTGCTGCGCGGCCGCCGGATCAGGAGCGAGCGAGACGTGATTGACGTAGGCAGCGAAGGCGAGTTTTCTTCCATCTTTGGTGATGACGTAGCCGGCGAGGCCTTTGCCGTTAAGCATCATCATGCCATTGAGCCTGTCTTCGGAGCCGAACGTGCCGGTTTTCGCGAAGACATGGCCGGCGGCGGGGGAATTTGTCTGAATTTTCGCAAGCGTGCCGTCTTTGCCGAGAATCGGGAGCGCATTGAAAAAAACTTGATAGTCCGGACGAGTGGTCCAGTAGGTGAGGTAGTGGACCATGAAGTCGGCGCTGAAAAGATCTGCCCAATCGCCGCCGGCCCCGTCGCCCTGAGCGGCGCCGGACAAATCGAGCTTCGCTGATTGGAGAAAATCATGTTCGACTTTGAATCCAGCGTCGAGAAGATGCTTTGTATCTTTCTCAACGAGAGTGCCGAGGAGGTATGGCCCCATGCCGGCGTGCAGATTTTGGCTCACCTTGAGCGTGATTTTGATTTCTTCCGAGAGTGGAGGAGACACGTGCTCAGTCACCTGATTCTCCGCCGAATAGAAACGCGTATAGGCAGAAAAATCGGTGACGGCGGGCGCGGGGCGATTCTTGACTTGAATGCCTGCAGCTGACAGTGCTTCGCGGAATACGGTTTCTGCAAACTTTGTCGGGGATGGGACGGCAATCGCCGCGGGTTGCGGACTGATGCCGACAGGCAGGCTGCCAGAAAGGGTGACCAAGACGGATCCATCCGGATTCGTGGCGATATCTGGCGGATCGAAGGACGGCTTGGTCCCCGCGGGAGAGGTGGTCAGGCGATTCACGACTTTGATGTAAGAAGTCTTAGGCGAGGATTGGAAAGCGGCGGGCTCGCCAGGCTTCGCGCCCGGCGAGCCGACGAGATCGATGACATTGTCATTGATCATCATGGAGGACAGCACGACGTTTGTGCCGCCTTCACGTGGGCCGTCGGGGAAAAGAGAGGTGTCAATCAACACCTGCCCTTCGATCTTGCGAATACCGCTGGCCGCGACGTCTTTAGCGAGTCGATTGATGACCAAGAGAGGATCGCCGGGAAGAGCGGGGCCCTCGTAGGAATGATCTTCATCGACGAAGGCGAGGGTGCCGTCGGGCTGGATGCGATTGGAGAGATTGGGATCGCCGCTGGCGACGAGGATGAGATGGCCCTTGAGTGTGCCGTGCTTGTCGATTGAGCCCGTGCGGTAGACGCGAGTCTGAAAGCGGTAATCAGCGCCCAGCTTTGCGAGGAGCGCGCCTTCGGTGAGGATTTTGGTTGTCGAAGCGGGCACGAACAATTTGTCAGCATTGAGCGCATAGAGAACTTTGCCGGTGTCGAGCGAGCAGAACTCGATGCCAAAATTCGCGTGGGCAAATTCGGGGCGACTGATGATCTTCTGAATGCGTTGAGCCAGAGTGGATTCAGACTGCGCACGGGCCGGCGCGGCCTGGAGGCAGAAAAGCAGCGAGGAGACCAGTGCGTAATAGAGAGGAAGGGCGCGCAAACTATTTTTCAAAGCGGAATCCTCCAAAATTCGTTCAACTGTTTGATCAATGGACCACTGACGACTCGTGGTCCGAGCCGAGCTTTTCGAAGGGCACATTCAAGATCGGATATTCCGGCCAATCCTTGTAGTCGAAATGCCACCACTCGGACTCGTAAACCGTGAAGCCTTCCGATTCCATGGCGCGGCGAAGCAGATCGCGGTGCCATCGCTGGAGCGAAGTGCCGCCGGGATAATCCGGGAAGGAGCGCGGGGACATTTCGTCATAGGCGCCGGGCATTTCGACGGGTTTTCCACTCATTAGATCGTACAGGGTGAGATCGACAGCGCAGCCACGGTTATGGCGGGAGCCCTGGGCGGGATCGGCGACAAAGATCTTGCCTTCAGGAGGCGTGGCGTCCCAAAAGATTTTGGTGACGTACCAGGGGCGATAGGCGTCATGGATCAGCAGGCCGTAGCCCAGCGGTTTGAGTTTTTGCTGGACTCGGAGGAGGGTATCGGCGGCAGGCCGCTGAAGAAAGGCACGCGCTTGCGAATAAACGGGAGTACCGAGAAAGTCGTTAGACGTGGCGTAGCGAATATCAAGGTGAATTGAAGGATTGAGAAGCGCCAATTCGACAAGTTCCGGCTTTCGAAACGAGCCAGATTCCTCCGGAGGTTTGGCGGCGAGGGCAACAAAGCGGAGTCCATCGATGGGGTGAACAGGTTTCATTCGCGCGACGTGTTGATCGTCCACACCGTACGTTCTCTTCGACCAGCCCAGATCATTCGTAAGCAATTCCTGCGTACCGGAGGGATCGCGCAAGAAACGCACTATGACGCGGGACGTACTAGTCCATTCGGCTGTCGCAGATTCTTCGATTGGTGGCGAGGGCAGATCCCATCTCTTGCCGTGATTGTCGATTATTAACAGACGCCCTTCCAACTCGCCGACGGTGAAATTCACTTTCTCGGTCCCGTAATCACCAATCCAAGGTTTCCAACGCTCGGGGACGTCCGGAGGTTTCGGACCAGGGAGTAGTGCGTTAGGCGATTGAGCAAACGCAGTGTATGCGAGAAGGAAAAGGACTACTCCAGCCGGAAACGAAATTCTTCTCAATGGCAATCGCAGATCACCTGGCACGCCAGGTTTCCTTTTCCGTTGTCCAGCGTTCGATCAGGTCGCGGCGAACATGATAGCCGAGTCCGGGCGAGGTGGGGACCTGAATCGTGCCGCGAGGCGAGACTTCGATCGGCGGGTCGATGACGTCCTCTTCCCAATAGCGTTTGCTGGCGGAAACATCGCCGGGCAGCGTGTAGCCGGGCAGTGAAGAGACCGCGATGTTGTGAGCGCGTCCGATACCGCACTCGAGCATGCCGCCGCACCAAACAGGGATGTTGCGGGCGAGGCAGAGAGCCTGGATCTCGCGGGCGCTGGAGTGGCCGCCGACGCGACCTACCTTGATGTTGATGATGCGAGCGGCGCCGAGATCCAGAGCGGTTTCCGCATCGCGGACATGGCGGATCGACTCATCGAGGCACAGGGAAGTTTTCAGATGCCGTTGTAGCTTTGCGTGATTGGCGATGTCATCCCACCAGAGAGGCTGCTCCATCATCAAGAGGTTAAATTCGTCGAAGCGCTTCAGATGTTCCAGTTCCACAAGCGTGTAAGCTGAATTGGCATCGACGGACAGAAGAATACTGGGATGGACGTTGCGGACGGCGCGCACAACTTCGAGATCTTTGCCCGGTTTGATCTTAAGTTTGATGCGCTGATAACCGGCTTGAAGTTCAACGGTGACTCTTTCGAGAAGCACTTCGGGAGTGGCTTGCAACCCTAAGGAGACACCGCATTTGATTTCCGATTGCGTGCCGCCAAGCAATCGGGCGAGAGAGAGATTTTTTTGCTGGGCCTCGACGTCCCAGAGAGCATTTTCCATCGCCGCGCGGGCCATCTCGTGACCCCGAATGGCCTCGAAAATGCGCGGTATGTCCGAGGCGGCGCCGAATTCCTTGCCAAGAATCAGGGGAACGAGAAATCCGCGAATGATAAGCCATGCGGTGTCCCCGGTTTCGGAATTGTAGAAAGGACCTTCCGAGGCAGTCACTTCGGACCAACCGGTGAGGCCGTCAGCGAGGAGTTCAACCAGAACGACGGTGCGGTCATGGGTGATGCCAAAACTAGTTTCAAAGGGAGATTTAAGACGCATCTTGAGCTTGCGCAGGGTGATCGATTCGATCCGCATGGGGCTCCAAAAAGAGTTAAGGGGTTTTCTGTAACAAACGTTGCAGACCGAAATGAATTGCCACTCCCAACAGTAAGCAGCCTAAAAAGGCTTGTCAAGGCCCGGCAAATAAAGACTATTGTTGGGCGCCGGCAGTGCAATGTTCGTTACAGAGACGAATGATGGAACGGTGTCAGGAAGGGTACCAGCGCAAACCCTTGCGCTGTTCTTCGGCGATTTCCTTGACCAAGGCGAGTGTTTGCGCCCGACGATACTGGCCGACAGCGGCGAGGATGGCATTCAACAAGGCGATGGGAGCGGCATAGGAGGCGCCGAAAGAAGTTGACTCGATCGAGGCCAGGAAAACTTCGTCACATTCGCGCACCAAGGGAGAAACATAGGTGTCAGAGATACCGACGCAGTAGGCACCGCGAACGCGCGCTTGCTGGGCCCCCTCGATAGTTTGCCGAAGTCCGCGGCGGAAGCTGATCGCAATTACCAAGTCCTGCTTATTGACGGAGCGGACGAGATGTAGAATCCTGCCCGCGGAGGTGGCGGCAAAAATCGGGAGACCTAGAAGGCTGATCTGATATTCGAGGTAGTCCGCGAGATGGACTGCCAAGTCGCCGGCGAGCAAAACGATGCGACGGGCTTCGTAGAAGCGTTTTGCCAACGCGACAAGACGCTGGGCATCTAGGCTATTTTTCAGGCCCTGCAGGTTCTTCAAGTCCTGCTCGAGCGAGTCGCGTACGTGTGACGGCATGCTGCCATCGTGGCCGCCGGACTGCATGGTGTCCAGGGAGGTAGCGTAGGCGAGGGAAAGCTCATGCAAATGACGCTGAAACTCGCGGTAACTGCCGAAGCCGAGACCGCGGACGATGCGGACGATCGTTGCGGGATCAGTCTGAAGGCGCGCGGCCATGGCGCGCACGCTGAGGAGCACGAACTCACGCGGGTGCTCGAGGATCGGCCGGATAATTTCCTGGCGCTTGATACTGAGCTGGTCGATGCGCTCAACGAGATTCGGAGTGGTTGCCTGAGAAGGGGCCTCTTTACGTTTCATCACGCGAGAGGATTGCTCAATTCCAGCCGCGTGTCAACTAAAGTTGAGTACCGTAAATAAGCGACGCGCAAGTAAACCATTCGAAGCTTATTTTTTCGACGCGGCCGCTTTGTTCTCGAGTCCGGGGGCGATCACCGGCTGCAGAAATGGCATCATGGCGCGAAGTTTGGGGCCGAGTTGCTCGATGGAGTGCTGCTGCTCGCGCTGACGCGTGGCCAGGAAGTTGGGGCAGCCCTTTTCATTTTCTTCGATCCAGGCCTTTGCGAAACTGCCGCTGCGGATTTCCGCGAGGATTTTGCGCATCTCTTCCCGCGTCTGCTTGGTGATGATGCGCGGTCCGGCGGAATAATCGCCCTGCTCGGCAGTATCGCTGACGGAATAACGCATGTAGCTGAGGCCACCCCGGTAAATCAGGTCAACGATGAGCTTCAGCTCGTGGAGGCATTCGAAGTAGGCGACTTCGGGCTGGTAGCCCGCTTCCGTCAGGGTTTCAAATCCCGCCTTGATCAATTCACTCACGCCGCCGCAGAGGACGGCCTGCTCGCCAAAGAGGTCGGTTTCGGTCTCTTCGGTAAAAGTGGTCTCCAGAACCCCGGCGCGCGTGCAACCGAGTCCCTTGGCGTACGCCAGAGCAAGCGCTTTCGCTTTACCGCTGGCATCCTGCTCGACCGCCAGGAGCGCGGGGGTTCCACCGCCTTCGGTGAAGACTTCGCGAACGCGGTGGCCAGGGGCTTTTGGAGCGATCATGGAAACATCGACGGCCGCAGGCGGCTTGATCGTACCGAAGCGGATGTTGAAGCCGTGCGCGAACATCAAAGTCTTGCCAGGCTTGAGATTTGGTTCAATGGCGTCGCGATACAACTTGGGCTGCTTGGTGTCCGGAACGAGGATCATGATGACGTCAGCCCAGGCAGCAGCTTCCGCCGGCTTGTTGACCGTCAAGCCTTCCTTTTCCGCTTTGGCGCGCGAGGCGCTCCCTTCGTGGAGGCCGACGCGGACGGAAACGCCGCTATCGCGGAGATTGAGTGCGTGAGCATGACCCTGCGAGCCGTAGCCGATGATGGCGACTTTCTTTGCCTGGATCAGTGAAAGGTCCGCGGAATTGTCGTAGTAGAGATTTGCCATTCTTTTCCTCTCGCCGGCCGCCACGCGGCCGAGCATTCGCTTCGATGGCGCGGGATTATTTTAAGGACGCCCGCGCTTGGCGTCCGGATATTTGAAACCCTTGATCCGGAGCAAAAAAGCATTCACTTTACGTTTGAGCCGGTGGACTCGAGTTCAGAACTTGAGAATTCCTCAACCGGTGGCTGCAGCAAATCGCCGCCCCGGGTCATGGAAATCCGTCCGGTGCGGGCCATTTCAAGCACACCGAAAGGCCGAAGTACTTCGAGCAGGCCATCGATTTTGTCGACGGCGCCGGAAACTTCGATGATGAGCGATTCCGGTGCGACATCGACGACACGCGCGCGGAAAACCTTGATCAATTCCATCAGGTGAGGGCGATTCTGCTGATCGGCAGAGACTTTGATCAAGGCAAGGTCTCGCTCAAGAAGCGCACGAGTGGAGATATTTTCCGCAAGGAGGACATCGACGAGCTTTTCAAGGCTGGCTTCGAGGCGATGCGCACCTCTTTCATCGGTATGCGCCACAATGGTCATGCGGGCGATTGCTTCATTCTCGGTTGGCCCGACCGTGAGCGAATCGATATTGATAGCCAGCCGCCGGGCAAGGGAAGAGACGCGATTGAGGACGCCGGGTTTGTTTTCGACATAGGCAACAAGTGTTTGCATGTTTTTCTCGGTTTCTGCTACGGTTCGGTTGCTGTTTCGACGAGCGGACTGTTGGGGCGGCGAATCATATCGCTCAAGGAAGCGCCCGCGGCAACCATGGGATAGACGGAATCTTCCTGTTCGACGCGGAAGTCGATCAGCACGGTTTCGGCTGATTCGCGCGCGGAGCGGATGGTGGGAATCACTTCAGCGCGCTTGGTGATGCGTTCTCCGCGGATGCCGAAGGCATTGGCCAGGGCCGCAAAATCCGGCGCAACGAGCGGAGTGGCGACGTAGCGTTTGTCGTAGAAGAACTCCTGCCACTGGCGGACCATGCCCAGAAAGCCGTTGTTGATGATGGCGATCTTGATGTTGATCTTTTCCTGGACGATCGTAGCCAGCTCGCTCATGGTCATCTGGAATCCGCCATCACCCACGACCACCCAGACTTCGGAGTCGGGCTTCGCGAATTTCGCGCCGATGGCCGCCGGTAGGGCAAAACCCATGGTACCGAGTCCACCGGAAGTGATCAGCGTGCGTGGACGATTGTGGTGGTAATACTGCGCTTCCCACATCTGGTGCTGGCCGACGTCGGTGACGACGATTGCTTCGCCGCGGGTTTCCTTCCAGATATCGTTGATGACATGCGCAGCGTAGAGGTGGCCGTTGTCGGGCAAGCTCTGGATGTCACGCACCGCCGAATCGCCCTTCAGTTCAGCAACATGCCGAATCCAAGCGCTGCGATCGCAGGTCTGGAGGTGCGGCATGAGCCTTTCGAGGACCTCGCGCGCATCACCGACGAGGGCGGCGTCAACCTTTACGTTCTTGTTGATTTCGGCGCGGTCGATCTCAATGTGGATCTTGCGGGCGCTCTTGGCGTAAGTGCGCAGGTCGCCGGTGACGCGATCGTCAAAACGCATGCCGACGGCAATGAGGAGGTCGGCTTCCTGAATGGCGTTGTTGACCCAGGCTTCGCCGTGCATGCCCATCATGCCGAGGTTGAGGGGATTATCGGCAGGGAAGCAGCCGATGCCTAGAAGCGTCATGGCGACGGGATAATTGCC
>Ga0137418_10000679_pt1 | contig 30687 bp, 25 predicted proteins | sample CZODoug3_1_2_16f_FD_122242 | JGI IMG/M metagenome (GOLD analysis project Ga0137418, IMG submission 122242) | Vadose zone soil fungal communities from Angelo Coast Range Reserve, California, USA - CZODoug3_1_2_16fungal (Hybrid Assembly) | ecosystem: Environmental > Terrestrial > Soil > Vadose... | reverse complement strand
CCGAACATGGGCGATCATCTCGAGTGCGAAGAGTGCGGCATGTGTATCGACATTTGCCCTGTGGGCGCTCTCACCTCAGGGGCCTATCGCTACAAAACGCGACCTTGGGAAATGACGCACACAGGTACGGCTTGCGCGCATTGCGGCGACGGCTGCAAGACAACTTTGGGTGTGCGGCGCTCCGAGACCGGCATGGAGATTGTCCGCGGTGACAACCGCGACAAGAGTGGCCCGAACGGCGACTTTCTGTGCGTGAAGGGCCGCTATGCGTTCGATTTTGCCAATCATGCCGACCGCTTGACGCAGCCTTTGTTGCGGCGCAACGGAAAGCTGGTTCCAGTTACTTGGGAGGCAGCCCTGACTTTCGCGGGACAGAAGCTGGCGGCGATCCGTGATGAACACGGCGGAGCGTCCATTGGCGTGATCGGCTCGAACCGGACGACCAACGAAGAGAACTACTTGCTGCAAAAGTTTGGCCGAGTAGCGCTGGGGACGAACAATATCGACCACGTGCGCACGGCCGACTTCCCCGCTTTTGCTGCCGCACTGGCGGGCAAACCCGGAACGACGGCCAGCGTTCGCGACGTCCTGACCGCGCCCGCAATTTTGGTCATCGGCAACGATCCCACCGAACAGCATCCGCTCTTGGCTTACCAGATCCGCAACAACGTCCGGCTGAACAAGGCCCGCCTCTACGTGGTGAATGCCGAGTCCATCAAGCTGCGGAGGCAAGCCACGCTCTTCGCGCAGGTTCCGCAAGGCGGCGAAGGCGCATTAGCCTCATACCTGGCAGGCAATGATTCCTCCGCGCCCGCAAGCTCTCGCGTCGAATGGTTAGCACTTCGGGATCAGCTGCGCAAAGAAACGGGTCTGGTAGTCGCGTTTGGCTCAGAGTTGCGCGGCAAAGACATCGCTAGCCTGGTCGAGTTTGCCCTGGGTGTTTCGGGTGCCAAACTCATATGTCTGGGTGACTATGCAAACTCCCGCGGCGCTGCCGACATGGGCCTCTATCCCGACCTACTTCCGGGGTATGTGCCTCTCGCCCAGGGCAGCAAGTTCCGTGACCTCTGGGGTTCTCTGCCTGAGGCCCGAGGCCTGACGCTTCCAGCCATGGTGGAGGCGGCAAACAGCGGAAAACTCAAGGGTCTCCTCGTGGTTGGCGCAAATCCCGTTTCGCGGATGAATCTTGACCCGAAGACCTTCGGCAATAGCTTCGTCGCCGTGCAAGACATCTTCCTCTCCGAAACCGCGGCCATCGCAGATGTCGTCTTCCCCGCAGCCTCGGCCTACGAAAAAGCTGGAACCTTCACGAATACTTGCGGCGATTTGCAATTGGTCAAGAAGGCGGGCGAAATTACCGGTACAAAGTCCGACTTCGAGATCATCGTCCGCCTCGCTGAGCGCATGGGCTTCGATGTCCGCAAGTTGGTGTCATTTGGCACGGGAACGCGCGCCGACATGGGCCAATCCCGCGGTGTGCAATCGGGCGAGGCCGACCGCAACGCGGTCTGGCTGGAGGCGCAAAATCTGGAGCCGAAACTGAGCCCCTTTGATCCAAGCGCTGCTCTCGATGAAATCCAGGCACTGGTTCCTGGATATCAGGTCTCACGCCTGAATCTGATGGCGGGCAACGACCAGCATACGAAGATGGACCTCAACGGAGGCGGGGCCGTCGGCAATGCTAGCCTCATCCAGCCCGCCAACAACGGTCTGTTCAGCTCGGGCTCGCTTGGCCGCTACTCCAGGATTTTGAATACGGTAATGGAAAACAAACACCCGCAAGGTTCCGAAGTCGCGGCAGACTAGAACAGTTCAACGATTCGCAAAAATGCCTTTGGAATAGGAACAAACGCTTGAGTTTCTGGATCTACACGCTGGTCGCGGTCATCAAGATTGCGCTAATGCTGTTTGTGCTTCTCACGGCCGTGGCATACATCGTGTGGCTGGAGCGCAAGGTCGTCGGCCGCATTCAGAACCGCTGGGGTCCCACGCGCGTGGGACCGTTCGGCCTACTGCAACCGGCTGCGGACGGAATCAAGTTCATCCTCAAAGAAGATCTGACCCCTCCGCACGTTTACAAGCCGATCTTTATTGCTGCGCCGATCATTGCCGTGGTGTTTGCGCTAACTTCGATTGCGCTGATTCCGTTTGGAAATAGCGTGCACATTCTGGGCTACGACATCCCACTGCAAATTACGGACGTGAACACGGGACTGCTGATTGTCCTCGGCATTACATCGATGGGCGTTTACGGGATCGCCCTGGCAGGATGGTCGTCCAACAACAAATACTCCATGCTCGGCAGCCTGCGTGCCAGCGCGCAGATGATCAGCTACGAAATTTCGCTGGGACTTTCCCTGATTGGTGTTCTGGTTCTGGCGGGTACGTTCAGCTTGCGCGACATTGTCCAATCGCAAGGTGGCCATTTTCCCGGTTACATACCCCACTGGAATATTTTCCGCGGCCAGATTGTCGCTTTCTTTATCTACTTGACTTCCGCGTACGCCGAGACCAACCGCATTCCGTTTGACCTGCCGGAAGCGGAAACCGAGCTCGTTGCCGGGTATCACACGGAGTACAGTGCGATGAAGTTCGCCATGTTCTTCATGGCCGAGTATGCCAACATGGTGACCGTTGCCTGCCTGGCAACGCTGCTGTTTCTGGGCGGCTGGAATGGACCGATTTTTGGGCCACCGTTGCTCCAAGTTCTCCTGCCGGTGCTCTGGTTTTTTCTCAAGGTATTCGTCTTCATCTTCATTTACATTTGGGTGCGCGGAACCATGCCGCGTTTCCGCTATGACCAGCTGATGGCGTTCGGTTGGAAGTTTCTGTTGCCGCTGGCGCTCGCCAACCTCATTATTACGGCGTTCGTTGTCGCGGTGAGAGCTTAGCCCATGCATCTTGCCCTATTTCTCGTGTTTGGAATCGTCTGCGTCGCGGGCGCGGTCAACCTGCTGATCCAGAGCCATCCCATTCAGAGCGCGCTTTCGTTGATCGTTGTCATGGCTTCGCTGGCTGTCGAATATCTTCTGCTCGGCGCTGAGTTTGTGGCTGCGGTGCAGGTCATTGTTTACGCCGGAGCGATCATGGTGTTGTTTGTTTTCGTCATCATGCTGCTCAATGCCGGCGAGGAAGAACGTTCCCAAGGTAGCCACATCGCCCTGCTGCTCGGCCTCCCATCGCTGCTGCTAGTGGGAGTGCTACTCGCCTGGTCGGTGACGCACCATGCCACTGATTCGGTGCGGGTGGGATCGCTGTACGGAGATCCCAGGACGATTGGCAAACTCCTCTTTACCCAGTACCTGCTGCCGTTTGAAATCACCTCCCTGCTGATCCTGATTGCCATCATGGGCGCGGTCGTGCTCGCGTCGAAGCCGGAGGTCACCCCGGTGGGGCCAGCTTCTGGGCTGACTACAGGAAAGGAGAAGTGATGGTACCCCTCTCCTACTATTTGGTTCTGAGCGCCATCCTGTTCGCCTGCGGCGTCCTGGGATTCTTACTGAAGCGGAACATCATCACGATATTCATGTCGATTGAGTTGATGCTCAACGGGGTGAATTTGTCTTTTGTCGCGTTTGCCTCGCAATGGCATGCGCTGAGCGGCCAGATTTTCGTGTTCTTCGTCATGGTGGTTGCTGCGGCGGAAGCAGCTGTGGGATTGGCCATCATCATTTCCGTGTACCGTACGCGCGACACGTTGAACGTGGACCGGGTCGATCTCCTGAAATTATGAACCCGAACTTATACCTCTGGATGATTCCCCTGCTGCCCTTGACGGGTGCGGCGGTGAATGGACTTTTGGGACGGCGCTTCTCCAAGAAAACCGTCGCCGGCGTAGCGCTGTTTTTCTCTGGCACAGCGTTCCTGCTAGCATTGCGGGTTCTGCTGAGCTATTCCTCTCTGACTCTTCCCTATGTTGAGCCCGGGATTTCCTGGATCCGCTCGGGCGAGTTTCACGTCAACTTCGCCTTCTACCTCGATCAGCTTTCGCTGCTCATGTTGATGGTAGTAACGGGCGTTGGATTCCTCATCCACATCTACTCCGTCGGCTATATGTGGGACGATGACGGCTTCTACCGCTTCTTCTCCTACCTGAACCTGTTCATGTTCTTCATGTTGATGCTCATCCTGGCCAATAACTACCTGGTCATGTTTATTGGTTGGGAAGGCGTGGGCCTGGCGTCTTATCTGCTGATTGGCTTCTACTTCCTGAAAGATTCGGCGGCTGCTGCTGGGAAGAAAGCGTTCATCACGAATCGCATCGGCGACCTCGGTTTCTTGATCGCGCTCTTCTTGATGGTTCAGCATTTCGGATCGCTGGACTTCCAACGCGTGGCAGCGGGCGTGGCTCAACTTCCAGCTGAGGTTGCCGGCGCGGGAGTACTGACAGCCATTGGCATTCTGCTGATGGTCGGCGCTGCGGGAAAATCCGCGCAGCTTCCCCTCTATGTCTGGTTGCCGGACGCGATGGAAGGCCCGACCCCAGTCTCGGCCTTGATCCACGCGGCCACCATGGTGACGGCTGGCGTCTACATGGTTTCGCGCTCGCACGTGATTTTCGACAAGGCTCCGACGGCGCTGCTCGTCGTGGCGATTGTGGGAACGCTGACGGCTTTGTTCGCCGCTACCATCGGCATCGCACAAACCGACATCAAGAAAGTGCTTGCCTACTCCACCGTTTCGCAGCTCGGCTACATGTTCATGGCATGCGGTGTGGCGGCGTATTCAGCAGGCGTTTTCCACTTGATGACGCATGCGTTCTTCAAAGGACTGCTCTTCCTCGGCTCCGGATCGGTCATCCACGCCCTCAGCGGCGAACAAGACATGCGACAGATGGGCGGCCTACGCAAAAAGATTCCGTGGACTTTCTGGACGATGGCCATAGGGACTGTTGCCATCGCAGGCATTTGGCCTTTGTCCGGTTTTCATAGCAAAGACGAAATCCTCTGGAAGGCCTATTCGCAGGGCCCGAGTAAGATGATTTGGGCACTCGGCGTGCTGACCGCGTTCATCACCTCCTTTTACATGTTCCGCCTCTTGTTCATGACGTTCTTCGGCGATTACCGCGGAAGTCTCGAATCTGGCGATCAGGGACACGATGCGCATGGGCCTGACTTGGGACATGGGCATGGTCATGGAGGCATTCATGAGAGCCCTGCATTAATGCTCGTCCCGCTCGTAATTCTGGCCGCACTATCTCTCGGCGGAGGCTATATTCCGGCCTTAAAGTTCTTGGCTCCTGTTTTTCAAACCGAATCGAGCATTGGTCATACAGGCGCAATCGCAACGTCGGAGCCGGCACTGGAAGAATCGGCCGACAAAGGAACCGAGCGTTTCTTGCAGTTTGTGTCCGTTGGCGTAGCCCTACTGGGAGCTTTTCTGGCTTGGCTGCTTTACCTGAAGTCGCCGTACCTGCCCGCACAAATCGCGGCCTGGGCAGGCGGCCTCTACCGTACCGTCTCGAACAAATACTATGTCGACGAAATCTACAATTGGGCGCTCATCGTCCCGCTCCTAGCCATGTCGCGAAAGTGGCTGTGGAAGGGCGTGGACCAGGATTTCATCGACACCGTAATCAACGACAGTGCCGACGCCACCGCCGATACCGGCGGAGTGCTGCGGCGCATGCAATCCGGCAATTTGCGTTCTTACGCGGCCTGGCTGACGGCTGGCGGTGCTGTGGTTTTGGCCTACATGGTCTGGCTGGGGGTGCATTAGCGTGACCGCACTCAACGCCACGATTCTCACTCTCGTCACTTTCGTGCCCCTTTTGGGCGCGCTGATTCTGATGGCAGTTCCGAACCGCGACCGCGATATCCGCTGGTTTGCGCTGATCGTTACGTTGTTCGAATTCATGCTCTCGTTGCACCTGCCCGTGCGATTCCGCGCGGAAAGGGTCGGCGTCTTCCAGTTCGAAATCAATCATTCCTGGATCGCCAGCCCGAACATCCATTTTCACTTGGGCGTGGATGGCGTCTCGCTGTGGCTGGTCCTCCTCACCACGTTCCTCACGCCCTTGTGCGTGCTAATCTCCTGGAACTCGATTCAGGAGCGCGTAAAGGAATTCTTCATTCTTCTCCTCATCCTCGAAACAGCCATGATCGGCGTGTTCGTCGCACTCGACTTGTTCCTGTTCTATGCCTTCTGGGAAGCGACGCTGATCCCCATGGCACTGTTGATTGGCATTTACGGGCACGAACGCCGTATTTATGCGGCCGTAAAGTTCTTTCTGTTCACGATGGTAGCTTCGGTCTTCATGCTGGCAGCTATCATCTGGCTGTACGTGAAGAGTGGCAGCTTTGACTTCGCGGATATTCAGCACGCCATCCAGGCGGGCTCGGTTCCCGGATTCGCCGTGGCTGCCCCATGGCTATTTCTGGGATTCTTCGTTGCCTTCGCGGTCAAAGTGCCACTGTTCCCTCTTCACACATGGCTGCCAGATGCGCACGTGGAAGCGCCCACAGCAGGCTCGGTATTGCTGGCTGGCGTCTTGCTGAAGATGGGTACCTACGGGCTGCTGCGCTTCAACGTGGGTCTGTTCCCCGACCAAGCCCGGCGCAACGCCCCATGGATCATGGTTCTGGCGCTCATCGGCATCGTCTACGGTGCACTCGTTGCGCTGGTGCAGCCGAATCTTAAGAAGCTCATCGCCTACTCGTCAGTGAGCCATCTCGGCGTCGTGGTTCTAGGGATTTTTAGCCTTACGCAGTCGGGCCTTAACGGCGCCATGTTCGTAAATTTGGCCCACGGTGTTTCCACGGGCGCACTCTTCATGCTCGCGGGAATTCTTCACGAACGTCGGCATACCTACGAGATCAGCGAATTCGGCGGCCTGGCGACGCCCATGCCAATCTACGCGGCGTTGTTTCTGTTCATGACGTTGTCTTCCGTGGGACTCCCTCTGCTCAACGGCTTCGTTGGCGAATTTCTGGCCTTTTACGGTGCTTTTCAATCGCGAGCTTTGTTTGGCCTCATCGCGACGACTGCGGTTATCTGGAGTGCATGGTATTTGCTCTGGCTGTACCAGCGCACGTTCTTTGGCGTGAACAAGAATCCGAAGAACGCCAGCTTGCAAGACATGTATCCTCTCGAAAAAATCGCAGTTCTGCCAACCGCCGTCGCCGCCCTGATCATGGGCGTCGCTCCGATCCTCTGGCTCAAAGCCATCGACCCAGCCGTGCACTCCATCTTGCAACCTCTGGCGCAATTCTCCGCTCGGGTGGTGGGCCGATGAGCTTGCCAATCGCCGAGATCCTGGCCCCGCCAAACGTCGACTACGTTCGCATTCTGCCAGAACTCGCTCTCAGCGTTTTCGGCATATTGATCATGGTGCTCGATCCCTTGATCGGCGAGTACAAAGCGGCCAAGACTCTCGGCACGGTAGCGTTGGTGGGCGCTGTTGCCAGCCTCGCCGCCGTCTACGTGCAAGCGCAAGCGCCGGGGGAGGCCTTCTCCCACATGGTGCGGGTCGACAATTTCAGCATCTTCTTCCACGCCGTCATTCTCATCATCGTCCTGCTCTCGATCCTGAGTTCGTTCGAATACATGGAGGAGCAAGGCATCCGTGCTGCCGAATATTACGGCCTGATCCTGATGGGCGCGGCCGGCATGTGCCTGATGACCTCGGCCGTGGAGCTGGTGCTTATCTTCATCGCCCTGGAAATTTCTTCGATCTCGACTTACATCCTGGCCGGCTTCCTGCGCCGCGATCCGCGCAGTTCCGAGGCTTCCCTCAAGTACTTCCTGCTGGGTTCGTTTGCCACCGCGTTCTTTCTCTACGGCGTTGCGTTGATCTTTGGGACGACAGGTTTCACGACCATTGCAGAGATCAACACCAACCTGCACAAGGGCTATATGCCCCCGCTGGCTTACGCTGCCATGGCCATGATTTTCGTAGGCCTCGGCTTCAAAGTAGCCGCCGCGCCGTTCCATGTATGGACGCCCGATGTCTACGAAGGCGCGCCGTCGCCTGTTGTTGGGCTGATGTCCACCGCGCCCAAGGCAGCGACCTTCGCTGTCCTACTCCGCGTGATTTTCGAGGCTCGACTGCCGGGCACGTTCTGGCTGATCTGGTTCGCCGCAGTGCTTTCGATGACCCTTGGCAACCTGGGAGCTATCAAGCAGAACAACATCAAGCGCCTGTTGGCCTACTCGTCGATCGCCCACGCAGGCTACCTGCTGGTCGCGTTCGCGTCGCTACCTGCTTCCGGTATTCCATCGGCCATGTTCTACACCGCTGCCTACGCGGCGATGAACGTGGGAGCTTTTGCCATCATCAGCCACATTGGCAACCGCGGCGAACGCTATACTACGATTGACGACTATGCTGGCCTGGGGCGGCGCGCGCCTTTCATGGCCGCGATTCTGACGGTCTTTCTGCTCTCCTTGATTGGTATTCCCGCAACCGGTGGTTTCTTCGCCAAGTTCTACGTTTTCAGCGCGGCCCTGCAGGCCAACCTGGTCGGCCTGACCATTCTGGGCGTCATCAACAGTGCCATCGGCGCCTACTACTACCTGCGCGTGATTGTCGTCATGTATATGAAGGAACCGCAAGGCGAGGCTGTGCCCTTGAAGCCCCTCTCTGCGGGAGTGAGCGCTGTGCTGGTGCTCAGCGCTGTGACAACTCTGTACCTGGGAATCCTACCGGAAGCGGTCCTGACCTACGCTCAGAATTCCGTGCGCAACCTGATCCCCTAAGAGCCTGCTTCAATCTACCGCGACCGCCACGTCAATCCTGGCAAACACCCAACTCGCCGCCGCCCACAGAATTACCGTCTCGAGCAGCGCCACCGTTATCGCCCAGCCTGCCGACATACCCGGATGCTCATAAGAAGCATTCAGAAACACCCGCCCCAAAGTGTAGAGAGGAAGGATGTACTCCCAAAATCCGCCAAACCGGAAGGCCAGGGCTCCCGGCACGCCTAATGTCAGCCCCGTGAACAGGGCCGACATCCACGGATTCAAGTGCGTCGAGAAGAACAGCGCCACCGATGCCGACATAACACAAGCCGCGACCACACATTCCATCAAATGCCACAGGTAGAAGAACGAAAACCCGAGCGGACAGAGGATCCATGTGCCGGTAAAGCCAAGCATCAGGGTGAATAGCGCCGACGACAGGGCAACCCCCAGCAAAAGGCCCGACAAATAGTCCCTGCGGGTAATCGCCTTTCCGAGCACCGCCAGGATGCGGCGCGACCGCCGCTCGTTGTAGATCGCCGACCCGCCAAAAAAAACGCTGAAGGCCACCCCGTACATTCCCAACTGCTTGAAGGTAAGCAGGATGTCTTCGCGGTCGCGAGCGTCGGAGAGCAGCCCCAGCGCCGCTAGACCCAATACCGAGAGCTGCAGAACGAGGATTGGCCAGCGCTGCTCGCGCACGAAGTTAAGGGCGATCATGGCAATCAGCCGCAGGTGTTTCAAGGAGTCTCCTGCTTGGAACTGCTCCGAGGTTCGGCGCCCGGGCCGCCGGTAAGCTCCAGAAAGAGGTCTTCCAAACTGCGCTTATGCGGCGAAACGCTGATAATCTCCCCGCCCTGCGTCCAAATTCGCTCGATCATGGCCCTTTGCGACGCGGCACTCGCGAGAAAACGAATCCTGCCGTCAGGCTGCATTTCGGCTCCCGGAAAGCCATCCATTGGGATACCGTTGGCAATGACCTCAAAGTGCTCGCGGGACTCGAGCAAATCCGCCGGGCGGCCCAAACGCACCACCCGACCGTGATTGAGGACGGCAATGCGATCGCATACCAACTCGACTTCTGAGAGCAGGTGCGAGCTGAGGAAAATTGTTTTTCCCCGTCGGCGCCAGTCCAGCAGCATTTCCCGAACGGCGTACCGAGCGAGCGGATCCAAGGCGGAAGTGGGTTCATCCAGGATGAGAAGATCAGGATCGTGAACGATCGCCTGCGCCAACCCAATCCTTTGCAACATGCCTCGGGAAAACTTGGCCACGTTGCGGTTGGATTCGTGAAGCAAAGACACATTGTCGAGGGCCTCGATCGTGCGGCGCGAAAGTGTTTTGCCGGAGAGGCCATTGAGCGCGCCATAAAAGCGCACCAGGTTCTCAGCCGAGCGGTGGTACAAGGCTACGTTTTCTGCCAGGAAGCCAACCCGCCGCCGGGTGGCAGCGTGCCCAAAACGCTTGCCAAACATCAGCCCGTGGCCCCGCGTGGGCCGTACAAAAGCCATGGCAAGGTGGATTGCGGTAGTTTTGCCGGCGCCGTTGGGTCCCAGAAAGCCAAAGATTTCGCCTTCTTCGACCTGCAGTGTGAAATGGTCAAGTGCTCGCACTGTGCGCCGGCGGAACAGTGCCCGATAGTCTTTGATGATGTCCTGGAATTCGAGTACCGCTGGCATTTGCCGCTATTCTACCGCTCTGCCAACCGGGTGGTGTGTGCGAGGGCGGTTCCCGCCGGGCCAGGTTTGCCAGATCTCAGTGGAAGCGCACCGACAAGGTGGCCAGCATGTCAACGCGCTCGCCGTTCGAGCGGAAAGGCTCATACCGCCACTGGCGGGCGGCTTCAATCGCCGCCTCAGCGAAGCGTGCGTCACCTCGAAGCATGTGGAGGTCGCGAACGGACCCATCCCGGTCGATGACACCCTCCAGCAGCACATCCTCCGGAAGGCGCAGCCCAGTTAACTCAGGCGGTATGACCGGATCCACTTGCCGGATCAGCTTCCCGCCAGTAATCGTGCCTCCGGCGGCGGTGTCTCGGAGTTTTTCCGTCTCTGCGGCGCTGGTGACCGGGCCGGTTGCGGCCGCTCGGGGTGCGCCCGGGTCAACCGTTGCGGGACCAATCATCGAACCACTTCCCGGCACGGCGCGATAAACCACCTTGCCCTTGTCGTAGACCACCAATCCTCCTGAGCGGGAGCTGTGGACGTCGGCATTCTTGGCAACGACTGGAAGCGGAGTTTTGGACGCGGGCGATGGCTTCGCAGTCCGAGAAATGACTCGATTCGTCGCATTTGAACCGGCTGCCGGAACCGGCGCGTTGGTTGTGTGCAGGACTTGGCTTGCAATCGCGGACGCTGTTGTGGTCCTGGTCTCTGCCGAAGGCCACCATGACCACAGGCCCACTACTGCGATAAAACCGGCAGCCAGAACCACCAGGGCGAGTCCAAGATTCCGCCGTCGAGACGGAGGAGCCAGCACTCCCGGTGATGAGAAAGTCAAAGTCGAAGCGCCGGGCTGAGGCGGGATCAGAGTGGCGGTGTCGGTACCGGCAAAATGGGAACCGCCGAAGTCAGGGTGAATATCCGGCACACTTGGCTCGTAGTTTAAAGATGTTGGCGCCGCTTCCGGGACACCTATTCTGGGAACCGGGACCACTTCCGGCAGTTGGGTGTCCATCCATGTTTCAATTCTGGGTTTGAACGGCCCCGAGGGCCTGGTCGTAACGGTTGACTGAGGCAGAATCGGCCCCTCTGAGAACGCCACCGTCTCCACCACGTAACCCCCGAGCTGCACCAGACGCTCGATTGCGGCTCGATCAAACGCATCAGAAATTGGAGCAAAGACCTCCAGTATACCAACGAGTCTTTGCCGCAGAAACAGCGGAACGACAACCAGTGAGCGGACGCCCCATGCGCGGCACATTTCGGCATTCAGCCTTGCGTCCGATTCCGTGTCCGGGCAGACTTGCAACCTGCCAGTACGGACGCATTGGGCCGAAAGCCCATCCTGGGCCTCGATGCGAGTTCCGAGAGCGGGCGTGGGTTCCCCGGCGACGGCACGGCACACAAAGTGGTCGCCCGCACCGCGCAGGGCGATGGCGGAACCGGTCACACCCGGAACACATAACGACTCTTCGGCCAGTTCGTGAAGGAGAATATCTAAAGCCAGAGTGGAACCGGCACCGGATTCCTCAAAAGCCGAAAAAACAGCTCGCAGCCTCTGCCGCTGCGGCGACTCGTTCCGGCCTTCCGGTTCCGGGGGGCTTGGGGAGGGCACCCACGGAAAGCTTGGATTTTGCGCCATTCGTTGCACTTGCCTCGTAGCCGCCAACGCCTGACATCTCACTGTCGGGCACAGGTGGAAAAGAGCGCTAACTCCGTGGCTGGTTACTTGAAGTCTCAATGGGAATGGGTTGGAAGTCAACGACCAGTTTGCGCCGGTGGTGACCTAGGTAACCCTCTAAGGCCCCGCAATCCCTTGCGCAGCGTGCCTTTTCGCCGGAGTCCCGGTGGCTCGTGATCCGATCAATGTTGGGCTTGCCCTGGGAATAACTTTGGGGGACTGGACCAATTGCCAGCCAACTTTGGAGGTTCGGAACCCATATTTTGTACCTTCTGCCCAAATACTTGGCGCGTGGATCAGGACCCAAATCGGCACGCGCCCGGCGCCTCTTGGAACGGTGGAAAACTGATACAGTTAAGTGAGTTTGGGAGGAAATGTGCGCATTGCCATCGTCGGTTCTGGATACGTGGGTCTGGTCACGGGGGTCTGCCTCGCCGATCTCGGCCACGAAGTTGTCCTGGTGGACAACGATGCCGACAAGCTCGCCGCGCTTCAGCGCGGCGAAGTCCCGATCCACGAGAAGTTTCTGCCCGAGTTGCTCGCACGCCATCGTGGCGGGCGTCTGAAGTTTTCCGACGATCTGGCCGCCGCCTCCCGCGATTGCCAGGCTGTATTCATTGCTGTAGGAACGCCGCCGACTGAGCAGGGCGAGGCCGATCTCTCCTACGTGGAATCGGTTGCGCGCGAGGTGTCGGGTTCGATCTCCGGCTACAAGCTGGTGGTTGAGAAGAGCACGGTTCCGGTTTACACAAGCGCCTGGATTCGCAAGATCATGCTGCGAAACGGTACTCGGGCTGACGCGTTCGATGTCGCCTCCAACCCGGAATTCCTGCGTGAGGGCACGGCCGTCACCGATTTCCTGTACCCGGACCGCATTGTGGCTGGTTCGGATACGGAACGGAGCAGAGCGGTCTTGCGGCAGATATATGACCCGCTGACGAGTGGGCGGTACTACTCGGAGGCGCACGCCGTTCCCCGCCCCGAGGGGGCTCGTGCCCAGCTGCCACAGTTGATGTTGACGAGCGCCAACAGCGCCGAGCTAATCAAACATGCTTCAAATGCTTTCCTGGCTATGAAGATTTCTTTCGCCAACGCCGTCGCCACCGTGTGCGAGAGCGTGGGCGCGGACGCCAAGCAGGTTTGCCAAGGCATCGGGATGGATGCACGCATCGGCTCCCGCTTTTTGAATCCAGGCATCGGGTATGGAGGGTCGTGTTTTCCCAAGGACCTTCTGGCGTTTCGTTCTGTAGCCCGCGAGTGTGGTTTCGATTTTCGCTTGCTGGATGAAGTGATCCGCATCAACGAAGAGCAACGTCAGCGTTTCTTGCGCAAGGTTCGCAGCGCGCTGTGGACGCTACGCGGGAAGCGGCTCGCGGTTCTTGGGCTGGCCTTCAAAGGTGGGACTGACGACATCCGCGAGTCTCCGGCAATTTTGCTCGTACAAGCGCTGATCCAGGAAGGCACCCAGGTGATCGCACACGATCCTGCGGCCATGGCACGTGCCAAAGAAGTTCTGCCAGCGGCCGTGGAATACGCTGCTACGCCCTATGACGCAGCCCGGGGAGCCGATGCGCTACTTATCCTGACCGAATGGGAAGAGTACGCTCAACTGGATCTGGCGCGGCTCGCGCGAGAGTTGAAGTATCCTATCGTCGTCGACGGGCGTAACCTGTACGAAGGCAGCGCCATGACGCAGCACGGGTTTACCTACTATAGCGTGGGGCGTCCAACTGCGGCTCCTGAAGAGCACGCCGGCTCGATCCCCACCCGCGACGCTGTCCGCGTTGAGGGAGAGCGCCCCGCTTAAATGGCTACAATCCGAACTCTCGTGACCGGTGGAGCTGGTTTCGTCGGCTCCCATCTTTGCGACGCTCTCCTGGGCGAAGGCCACTCCGTTGTCGTGGCCGATAACCTCCTTACCGGAAGGCTGGCCAATTTAGCACACCTTCGCAACGAACCTCGCTTCGAATTTCTGCAACAGGACGTCTGTCAGCCGTTCGATTGCGGCCGTCTCGACTACGTCTTTCATCTGGCATCGCCGGCGAGTCCGGTGGACTACGCTGAGCATGGAATTGAGACGTTGCAGGTCGGTTCGATCGGAACGTTCAATGTTCTCGAAATTGCGAGGCGGAGCGGTGCCGTTTTCCTGATGGCCTCGACTTCCGAATGCTATGGCGACCCCCTCGAACATCCGCAGCGGGAGACGTATTGGGGCCACGTGAATCCGATCGGCCCGCGCTCAGTCTACGACGAAGCCAAGCGGTTCTCCGAAGCGGCGACCATGGCCTACCGCCGCTATTACAACCTAAACACGCGCATCGTACGCATCTTCAACACCTACGGCTCCCGCATGCAGATTCGCGATGGCCGGGTGATCCCGAACTTCATGCGCCAGGCTCTCCGCGGAGAAAACCTGACGGTCTATGGCGATGGCAGCCAGACCCGCAGCTTCTGTCACGTCAGCGATGAGGTCGACGGAATCCTGCGGCTCTCCCGGTCGGACGAAGCGTTGCCCGTCAATATCGGCAGTCCGGCCGAATTTACCATTCTGGAGTGCGCGCAACGGGCATTGGAAGTCACAGGTTCCTCCAGCAAGATAGCGTACGAACCCTTGCCCAAGGATGATCCAAAGCAGCGCCGTCCAGACATCACGAAAGCCAGAACCCTGCTCAATTGGGAACCGAAGATCGCTCTGGCGGAAGGGCTACGCTTGTCGCTCGACTACTTTCGACAGGCAGTGGCTGCGCTGGAGGAAAGCTCAGTAAGCGCTAGATCCGCAGACTGGATCCAGCCGCGAGAAACTCCACGATCTGGCTGATCTGGTCGCGCTGTTTCTGATCTTCGATGACAAATTGAACGCCCATACCCTTGCCAGGCAGCGAAGATTGCACCTGGCCTCGGGTTTGCAGCCGCATGGCTCCCGCGCGCAGCTCCAGGGTTAGCAGCGTGCCTTTCGGAAACGGCATCACCATCTCGATGTAGCATCCGCCCCTGCTGATATCGACGATATTGCACCAGTTCGGAACGGCAGAGCGCTGATCGGAAACCCTCACCCCTGCGTCAACCCGGTACCGGGACTGACCTCGGCGTTCTTTCTGAGCGGGCACCTTAATGTTCTGCCGGACGACGATCGGTGGCGGCTGGGGATCGCGGTTTCCGGGTGAATCCATGGGGCCAAAGCGTTCGACTTCCATCGCTATTTCCGGGTCCTCTCCAGTATCCTCGCGTTCCATGCGGTCCTGCCACTGTTGCAAAGCCCTACGCGAAGCTGCCGGCACGCTGGCGAACTGAACTCCCGCACGTCCGTCAATATCTTGCCAGACCACATTGCCAGCCAGGCGGATTGTGGAGGCCTGTTCGGGAATCTGGAACTCAAAGTACAACTTGCTGTCGGGCGGCAGACGCTCTTTCGTCTGCAAGGCCGTGCCGGTCGGACTGAGATTTAGCAGAGTGACGGCGGCAATATCCACTGCCGGTGAACTCACCGTCGTGGAGAGATACAGATTGTGCCTGCCGGTATCGCGTCTTTTCTTTACGGGAGTCCGGAAGGCGTATTCCAGGCTTACCAAGCTGCGATCCCGTGAAATTGGCTTGTAGAGCACAAAATGGGCGCCTACGCCAAAAGCGCGCCGGGAGTCGTTGCTCGCGCTCAAAACCGCGATAATCCGCTGCGGCTCCGCCCCTTGGGATCGGGTCAACTCCTGGATCACCTCGTCCACTTCAGGTACATCTCCATCGAGCAGCACGGCATTGACAGGTTTGGCTGCCACCAGTTCCCTGGCCTCAAAAGCGGTCGGACAGACAAGAGAGTCCACATGAAGTTCCCGGAGAATGTCCTGCAGCACAAGGACGTCGCGGCTATCACTGGAAACAATGAGTGCTAAGAGCGCCATGTGGTTGGAGCGTAAAGTCTTTCGGCACCACCCAACAAGTTACCGGGGTACTGCTTCAAAAGGGGACCAGCGATTGGACGGCTAACAAAAGACGAAAGCAAAGGACTTAGGCCTTCACCCCACCCAAAGGCACTGGCCTTCGCGCAGTAATCAACCCGTTAGTACTTACCAAAGTCCCGGCACGAAGCGCACCACGGTACTTTGACGCTATTTTCTACCGCCCCTAGCATAGCCGTAGATATTTAGGAACTCGCGAAGACAAAGCAAGCGCACGCTCCGGTCCCGCGGGGCTCTTGCCCTCCCCACAACTCTGAGGAGTAGCGCCAGCGATCTTGCGCGAGGGGATTCAGGGATGAGTATGCGAATCAGAAATCACGTACGCCGCAGCCGAATGCAAAGGCGCTCGCTCTCTATGCACGGCTTCAGCATCATCGAAATGATGATGGTGGTAGCCATTCTTCTCGTTGTTTCTGCTTTCGCCGTGTTCAACACGCAAAGCGCATTGAACGACGCTCGAGTCAACGGCGCCTACAACAGCACCTTTATGCAACTGCGCCTGGCCCGCGAGCGCTCCATTGAGGAACGCAAGCGCTACATCGTTACATTCGGGCAGCCCGCAATTGCCGGCGCGGCTACGCCGTTGGGTGCGCCGACCGCAAAAAGCGTTCAACTGTTCCGCTGGGATGCGGGCACCCCATCCACTGCCGTCGTGCAAATCAGCACCATCGACCTGCCTTCCGATGTCGACTTCCAGGCCATCAGCGGCGTACCCGTAGCACCTGCGGCAGTACCGGACGGGTTCGGAGCCGGAAGCGTTTCCATCGACTTCGACCAAGGCGTAGGACCGGGCGGCGGGAATCTTGTCATGTTCATGCCGGATGGTTCGGCACGCGATCTCTTGGGTAATTCCAATAACGGCATTTTATACGTCGCTCGCAATGGCGACTTGGCCAGTTCGAGAGCCATAACAGTATTCGGAACCAGCGGACGGGTTCGCGGTTGGCGTCTCACCCTGCCGGGAGGAGTGGCGACATGGAGTCAACAATGACAAGACGGCGCGATAGGAAATCATTCTCACAAGCGGGCTTCTCGCTGATTGAGGTGATGATCGCTGGCGCGATTATCATGATTGGCCTGCTTGCCGTCCTCGGCTTGTTTGGTACCGCCCTGGCGGCAACGCAAGCCTCCCAGTTGGATGAGATCGCTCATGCTAGGGCGGCCCAGACGCTCGAGAGCATTTACACGGCACGCCAAACGAGCCAGTTTGGCTTTAGTGCGATCGATAACACCACTGCAGCCAGCGGCCTGGGTAAATTTACCGCTGGACTGGTTGCCTTGACCGACCCTGGGCCCGATGGGCTGGATGGAACCACCGACGACACTGCGGCCGCTCCCATTGTTTTGCCAGGACCTGACGGCAAACTCGGGACCTCCGACGATATAACAGTTTCCCTGTCATCGTTCCAGAGGCAGATCACGATCAGCAATGTGCTGAACCCGCTCAGCGGAGCACTGGATCCTAACTTGAAACAGATTATCGTCACCATACAATACCCCGGAGCAAACGCACAATTGCGCACTTATTCGGTGCAGACGCTGGTTTCTGCGTTCCACTAAAAGGATCAAACGATGACTCTTCGACCCGCACAGCGAAAGAACGACGGCTTCAGTATCTTCGAGCTGATCATTGCTATGGCATTGGGCCTGCTCATGCTCGGCGCGGCCAACGAACTGTTCAACTCGGCCCTGAAAACAACCTCGCTTGTCTCCAATCGAGCAGAAATGCAGCAGAACGCTCGCGCCGCCATGGATCTGATCTCCAAGGACGTCAGTATGGCGGGCGCCGGTTTGCCCCCCGGAGGTATTCAACTGCCTTCTGGTGCGGCTGCAACCCTAAGCCGTTTTGCCTGCGACCAGACGGGAGTCTGCTACCTGACCACGAACACCTACCCCGTAGGAACCGTGGGGACAACGCCTCCAACCACGGCGGTTTCGAACTTCATGTTTGGCATCGTTCCCGGCTTTGGCAAGGGAATGAAAGCGGGCGGTCCCACGACGATTGCGGCCACGAATCGCACCCCCGACTCCATCACGGTATCGTATGTGGACTTCGGTTTTCCTTTGAACCAGTTTACGGGTGCGTTTGTCGATATGACCGGCACCAAGTTGACTTTGACCGCGCCCGTTCCCCAGCCTGCCGCGACCCCGAATGCAACCGACCCGGGCGTCGGAATCAAGGTTGGGGATCTGTTGATGGTTCAGACCGGGAATGGTACGGCGGTTGGAGAAGTTTCGGCGGTTTCCCCCCTTGCCACAACGGGCGCTACGGTCACATTTACGAATGGTGATGCCCTCAATGTCAACCAAACTGGCGCGTCGAACAGTATGAAGCAGATCGTGCCGGCGGGTTCCCCAATTGCACCCGGGCCGGCAGCTCCGCCGGTAACGGTGGTCAGGCTTTTGGTGGTTACCTACTATGTCGAAGTTCCAATCATAGCGGGGACCACCCCGCGGCTCATGCGCCAAGTAAACGGCAATCCGCCGCAGCCGGTTGCCGACAACGTCATCGATATGCAGTTCAGCTACGACATGTGTGACCCGGTGAACCTAGTAGCGTGCGCTGCCATCCGAGATCCCCTGGCGGGAAATCTTTCGCCCGGCCAGATTCACAAAGTGAATATTCAGCTCATGACCCAGAGTCTGGCGGCCAACAGCGGAAATACGCAAAACATGCAATTGTCCACTTCGGTGAGTGCGCGCAACTTGAACTACAAGGACACTTACCAATGATTTCGACACACTTGGGGGAAGAAGTATCCATGGCAAAACATCAAGCACGCTCGCAAGGATTTATCCTGATCGCAGCCCTGCTGCTTCTGTTTCTGTTGTCCGGAATCGCCGTTGGCGTCATGATGCTGACCAACAGCGAGATCCGGATCGGCGGAAACGACAAAGAGAGCAACATGGCCTACTACAACGCCGAATCAGGCATGGAGAAAATCACGTCGGACCTGGCTGCACTCTATCAGCAGAAGCAGGCACCCACGGCAACCGACATTCAGAGCCTGACCGGCTACGCCCCTGACAGCACTATGGTTGGGCCCGTGACCTATGCCGAGACCATTACCTATCCCAATGGCGCCCTGACAACGACACCTCAGATCATCAGTTCCGGATCCAATCAAGGGCTAACCGCCTTTTTGACTCGGATGGATGTGACGGTGAATGCCCTGCGGCCGTCGGGTGCCTCCGCCAACATCACTCGTCGCGTGGAAGTAGCGTTGATTCCCGTGTTCCAGTTTGGCGTGTTCTCCGATACCGATCTGAGCTACTTCGCGGGCCCCTACTTCGCCTTTGCCGGACGTGTCCACACCAATGGCAATCTGTTTCCGACCCCCGGATCGAACTTGGTTTTTGGCGCGAAGATCACGGTGGTTGGAGAAATCGTTCGCGACTTTATGTCCAACAGCCTTCCCGTGGGAGGCAACTACAACGGCAACGTATACGCGCCAACGGTAGCCAACGCCTGCGACCTCCCCATTGCGGGTTCGCGCGTACCATTCGCCACCGAAACCAATTGTGTCGCGTTCACCAGGGCGATGGAAAGCTGGGTCAATCCAGTTGGGCCTGGTCTTCCTCCCGGGGGTGCATCCAGTACTTCGCCGAATTGGCTCAACACGACTGCCCCAACCACGTTCAACCACAACGTCGTCAACGGTCGTTCGGACAATGTAAAGAAGATGGTTCTGCCCTTCGTGCAGGCCGGCGTAAGCCAGATCGAAATCGTCCGTAGGCCTGTACCGGGCGAACTGACTACGTCTGCCATGGGATCTTCGCGCTTGTACAACCAGGCGAACATTCGTGTTCTGATGGCGGATGTCTGCGCACCTGGGTGCCCGCAACCGCTCTCAAATCTTCACCCACCGCCTTATGACGCCAACGATGTTGTCTTGACCTCAACCGCCGGAAATTTACCCGTGTTCGGCGGCGACGCCGTGGCCTTCGCCAACCCCGGTCTTCCGGACGCAAACTGGGTCACTCCCACGAGTGACGGTGCGGCTGGCACGCCGTTTCCGTTGATTAAAGGGGCCATTCGCGTCGAATACCTCAACACCGCTGGGAACTGGATTGGAGTGACGAACGAGTGGCTCGCCCTTGGTATTGGCCGCGGCCTTGTGCCACCTACGGCGCCAGGCATACCCGCTGGTGTGAATCAGAACGCAATCTTACGTCTGCAGGAGTTTGCCGATGTCAACGGTGACGGCATACCTGAACGAGTGAACCCCGCGCTCGGGACCAGTTGGTATCCCATCAACTTCTATGATCCGCGTGAGGGGCAAGTTCGGGATACAGCGTTAGCCGGCACTCAGTGCACTATCAACGGCATCATGAACGCCGTGGAAATTGACGCGGGTAACCTGAAAAACTGGCTGAACGGAACCACGGCAGGAAGCGGACCGCTAGTGGACAGCGCACCGGTGAACGGGTACTTGCTCTACTTCTCTGACCGTCGCGGCATGTTGCCTGACCCGCGCAGCATACCCGCCAACCAGTTAAACGGAGAATACGGCTTTGAAGACGTTGTCAATGTTGCCACCTCTGCGATAGGCCTTCCGAACGGAGTTGATGGCGGTGCCGCTGAACCGGGTGAGGATGTAGATGGCAACAACGTCCTTGACAAGTGGGGTGCAGCCAATGTTGGCGACGGATTCCGCATTGGGGCTGGAACCGCCGGATATCCGTACGCTGCGGTCAACTGCCTCACTGTGGGCCGGTCGAACCGCGTTACAGGTGCACGTCATGTCTTGCGCCTGATCGATGGAGGCTTGGGCAATCTACCCTTGCCCCCAGGAGCCACTGGCCTCAACGGAGGTGGCTTTACCGTCGCGTCTGAGAACCCGGTCTACGTGCTGGGTGACTACAACTCGAACACTGCAGCGGGGGCATGGATCGATGCCGGTCACGCTGCCGCTGGCATTCTGGCAGATTCGGTCACTCTTCTTTCCAACCCGGTTGCGTCTGTGAATTCGGCTACCCCTGGCTGGAACGATGAGAAGGATATGGCGAACCCCACTGCGCTGACAAATCGGAACTCAACTAACACTTCCTATCGGGTTGCCATCGCGGCCGGTAAGAACCTGACTTTCCCGAATCCGACTGGTGCAAACAGCAACGACTGGGGCACCGACGGTGGCGTGCATAACTTCCTTCGCTACATCGAGGACTGGTCCGGCCAGAGCCTGTGGTACACAGGATCTTTGGTGAGCCTTTACACTTCGCAATATGCGACGGGAACCTTCAAGTGCTGTACCACGGTGTACAGCCCTCCAACCCGAAACTACTCATTTGACAGCTTGTTCCTGAACCCCGCGGACTTGCCCCCGGGCACTCCGAGGTTTACGGATATCGTCAACCTGAGCTATCGCCAGGACTTCACGCCTTACTAACCGGCAACCAAACACCCCCGGGACGGAACCTCGTCCCGGGCTTTTCCTTTCTCCCGCCGCCTCCTTTCGCAGGCCCGCCCTGAACCAAACCTTGTCGCTCAGCTAGAATCATCCGTCAGGTGTAACCGGGAATTTTTCTTACGGCGGAGATTTCAAGATCATGATTCGCACTCTTTTTTGGGACATCGGCGGCGTGCTCCTCACCAACGCCTGGGACCGCACGCAGCGCGACGCGGCGATGGCGAAGTTCCAGCTCGATCCGATTGAGTTTCAGGATCGTCACGAAATGGTCGTATCTTCCTTTGAGCGCGGGAAGATCTCTCTCGACGACTACCTTGACCGCACTGTCTTCTACCGCGCCCGCTCGTTCACGCCCGACGCCATGAAGATGTATGTCTATTCCCTGTCGCAACCTCTGCCGGAAACGCTGGCGTTAGCGCGGAGTATCGCAGCTTCGCGAAAATACCTGATGGCAACGATCAACAACGAATCCCGGGAACTGAATCGTTACCGCATCGACACCTATCAGCTGCGCGAAATTTTCGCGTTCTTCGTGAGTTCCTGCTATGTGGGCTTGCGTAAACCGGAGAGGGACATCTACCGGATGGCGCTCGAGATCTCGGAAGCCAAACCCGAAGAGTGCTGCTTCCTCGACGACCGTTCCCTAAATCTAGAATGTGCGCAGCAACTTGGGATGCATACGATCCAGGTGCAAAGCTCCATGCAGGTGCGCGAGGAACTGGGTAATTTGGGAGTTGCCGCCTAACCAACCTTCTCCACGGAGCTCGCAGGAGCAGGGTAAGAGCGAGGCAAAATAAAGGGCCCAGCGATCCTCGCCGAGCCCACCGTGTGTCAACTTGCCTTCGAACCTTAGTTCGAATCCGGGCGCCGCTTCAAAGTCGGGCGGTCGTCATCATTAGGTTTTCCGTCTTTATCTTTGTCCTTACCAGTGGAAGTCCGTCGCAGAGTGGGCTTGCCGGTTTCCTTTTCATCCGTCATCTTGCGGCGGTTTTCGAGCGCCGCTAAACGAGCCTTGACGTCATCGAACTCTGACGTCGTGACCGTATACTGCTGCCGCGCAGGCAGGATCTTGGCGATCTCTTCCTGGGATTTTTCGATGCGGTCCGGTGTCTGCGGATGCGTGGAGAAGGCCTTCGAGAGCGTGCCCGGCTTCTTCTTCTCCTTGGCTTCGAGCTTCTCAAACATCGTCAGGAAAGCCTGCGGATCGTAGCCGCTCTTGTACATGTACTGCACGCCGAGGTAGTCGGCTTCGGCCTCGAAGCTACGCGAGAAACTGAGGAACGTCAGCGGCAAAGCCAGACTGGCCGCCGACTGGATTCCGTATCCAATTCCGCCCCCGATAAAGATCAAAGGGATGCTGCTGATTTGCAGGATATTTCCTCGCGTCATTTCCCGCATGGCATGGCGGGCGGCAACGTGGGCAATCTCGTGCGCCATTACGCCGGCAAGTTCTGCTTCTTCATCAGCCGCCAGAATCAGCCCCGAGTTGACGTAGAAAAATCCGCCCGGCAGAGCCATGGCATTCACTTCATCGGTGTCGATAACCTTGATGGTGAAAGGTACCTTTGCGTCGGAATTGCGCACCAAATTCTGGCCGATACGGTTCACGTATTCGTTGACGACAGGATCCGTGATCAGCTTCGATGTCGCATCGACCTGCTGGGAATACTGCTTGCCCATGCGGATCTCGCTCTCGAGCGAGTACCAGTTGCCCAAACCACGTTTCCCCAAATCCCGGTTGCCAATGGCCTCCACGTCGTCCCGACTTCCCCCCTTCACGTTGACGTGATCTTTCTGCGGCACCACGTCAGGGAGGGCTGGAGTCTGGGCATCCGCCGCGGGCGCGGCATTGGCTGGCTTGGCGTCGGGCTTAGTGTCCGTGGTGGCGGGCTTCGCGTCCGGCTGCTTGTCGTCCTGCGCAAGGGCGAAGGGCGCAAAGGCAAAAGCAAAGACCAGCAAGGCTACCCACGTTGCGGCTATAAATCGGACTTTCATGATCCCCCCGATCTTCCTAGATCGCGATCCATCGCGGCGTCCAAGCGACCGTACGAAACTGCCTCGATTATACGCCGCTTGGGGACGGACCAATCCATTTGGACTTAACCAGTTGGACGCAAGAATCGGCCGCGGGGTTATCCGCTCTATCCTCATGATGCGATTTATGCGATGGCTGACTCAGTCGTAGTACTCAAGACCGAGGTGCGTGATCAGTTCCGCCCCTCTCAGGTGCCGCAGAGTGTTCTTGAGCTTCATCAGTTGGATGAACAGATCGTGCTCAGGATACAGCCCCGGCACGGTCATGGGGGATTTCAGGTAGAAGCTGAGCCACTCCTGGATGCCCAGTCCTCGAAGCTCCGAACAGCGCTGCGCCAAGTCCATGAACAAGACCAAATCTAAAACAATCGGCGCCGCCAGAATCGAGTCCCGGCACAAGAAATCGACCTTAATTTGCATCGGATAGCCGAGCCATCCGAAGATATCGATGTTGTCCCAACCTTCTTTGTTATCACCACGGGGCGGGTAATAGTTAATTGTTACCTTGTGGTAAATATCCCCATAGAGCGTGGGATATAGCTTCGGCTGCAAGATGTGCTCAAGCACGCTCAGTTTCGACTCCTCCTTGGTCTTGAAAGACCCAGGATCGTTCAAAACTTCGCCGTCGCGATTCCCTAGGATGTTGGTCGAATACCAGCCACTGACACCCAAGAGTCGGGCCTTGAAGCCGGGAGCGAGGATGGTCTTCATCAGCGTCTGGCCGGTCTTAAAGTCCTTGCCGCAGATCGGTGCGTTGTTTTGCTTCGACAACTGGAGCATCACCGGCAAATCCACCGTCAAGTTCGGAGCCCCGTTGGCAAACGGCACGCCTTCCATCAGCGAGGCGTAGGCGTAAATCATGGAAGGGGCGATGTTTTTGTCGCTTTTGCGCAGGCCCTCCTCAAAGGCCTGGATGGAATCATGAACCTTGCTGGGCTTCAGGAAGATTTCCGTAGAACCACACCAAATCGTGACCAGCCGCTGGGCGCCGGATTTCTTCTTGAACTGACGGATATCCTCGCGCAGTTGCTCGGCCAGGTCCATCTTGTTCTTGCCCTTTTTCACGTTCGGGCCGTCGAGCATTTTGACGTAATTACGATCGAAAACAGCTTTCTGCGGCTTGATCTTCGAAAGAAACGGCTTGATCTTGTCGAGCAGTCGCTGATCGAGCACGCCTGCCTTGCTGGCGGCTGTGTACATGTCATCTTCGAATAGGTCCCATCCGGTAAAGACCAAGTCGTTCAGCCCAGCGAGCGAAACAAACTCGTTGATTTTGGGCGAGGTCCCGTCGGTGCGCTTGCCCACACGAATCGTTCCCATCTGAGTGAGTGAGCCGATCGGCTCTGCCAGTCCTCTGCGAATCGCCTCCACGCCGGCGACGAACGTAGTGGCCACCGCGCCCATGCCCACAATCATGATGCCGAGCTTCCCCTTGGCGGGTTCGATCGAGTTGGCGCTGCTGGAGGAATTTACGACTTCTGCAAGAGTCTGACGAACCTTCTTCGACGTTGAAGAGGACTTGGTGCGAGTTGCCATAGAGGTCGGCTTTCCTTGTTACATCACAGAGATAAAGGCAAACGGAGATTCTCTCGTATTGTCCGGCACAAAAGCAACCGCCGAGGAGGCGAAGCGCGGCATCGGCAGGGCCAAGAGCGCGGAAACGTCAGCGAACGGAAACTCTAACGGAATTCGCAGGACCGGATGACAACCTAAGTTGAAAAACGAATTTGTCATTCCGAGAAGCCGAAGGCGACAAGGAATCCGCTCTTTCTCGATTCAGGAGAATGCCGCCTGGCAGCTACTTGCTGTCCAAATCGACGGTCTTGAGCGGCAGGTCCCAGTGCGAGAGCAGGATTTCAAAGCGACGTTGCTCTTCCTTGGCATAGGTTTCTTGGTCGGGATAAAGCTGCTTCTTGATGGGGTCCTCGTCAAAGGGATCGCTAGCCGCAGAGGAGTTCTTGAAAACAATCGTTACCCGATAATCCCAGCGCCCCTCTTCGGTAGCATGATAACGCGGCGTGTCCATCCAGACCTTCAGCATGCGGCCCATCTCCACCTGCTTCTTCAACAGCGGATAATGGTTCTTCTTGAACAGCCGCAGGAACTCGTCGGCACTACCCCATTTGGTTTTGTAGTAATACTCAACGACGAAAGGCTTGTCAGAGGGACCTTGCGCGGCGGTGCGGGCGGACGAGAGGCAGATACCTGCGAAGAGGATGGACAATAATAGGCAACGGGCGAAGTTCTTCATAAATGTTCTCCAGTGTTCTTCGGGAATCGCGTGGCGAGCCCTACTGGGCGATGCGTATGCGGTTCTGCCAGTGCGAGTAAACAAAATACACCACCCCCAGGAAAAGAAGAACGCCGATGACCGCGTCGAACTTATGGAAGTACTGACCAAGACTGCGCCAGTTTTCGCCCAGCTTCATTCCGAGATAGGCGAGGCCGAAGCACCAAGGCCAGGAGCCGAGAAACGTATAGAGATGAAACCGTCCGCGCGGCATCCGCGCAATGCCTGCGGGAAGCGCGATGAATGTGCGAACGACGGGTAGCAGTCGCCCGACCAGTACGGTCACCTGTCCCCCGCGCCGGAAGAAGCTTTCCGCCCAATCGAGTTCGCGGCGGCCTAGCAAGATGTACGAACCGAATTTTTCCACCAGCGGCCGTCCACCGTGGTAGCCGATCTCGTAAGCGATCAGCGAACCAAGATTGCACCCGATAGCCCCCGCTGTCGCTGCCCAGAAAAGACTTAGCTTGCCTTCGAAAACCAAATACCCGGCAAACGGCATGATCAATTCCGAGGGCAGCGGAATGCAGGCTGACTCAATGGCCATGAGTAGCGCAATTCCGGCGTAACCAGTCGTACCGATCACGGCTTTGATAAAGACAAAGAGTATGGCGAGAATCTTTTCGGTCATGGAAGGAATGAGGCGATGGAGGCAGGGGCGTCCTCGCCCTTGCCGCCCGAGAATTTAACTACTCGTTCTGCGTGAACGTATAGCCCGGCAAGGCGCAGCCATCGCCGTTCTTCGCCACTTTTACCTTCACGGTGGGAGCATCAGGCGCGCTGATCTCTGCCGGACGCATCACGGCAAATTGCGTAAACACTTCATTAAAGACGCGCGTCACGAGATAGTTCTGCCCATCCTCATCGCGCCGCCAGACCTGCCCAAGACGGATTGTTTTCACAGCCATAGTCTCTTCAGGGTACGAGTTGCCGGGCAAGGCCGTCAATGTCGAGGCAGGAACGAAAGGGTCTTTTTGGTAGGATGGCACCTCAAGCTGAAGATGATTGAGGCATGGGTCCCGCCCGTGCGGAATGAACTCAGGAGCGCAGGCATGGTTCGAGGAAAAACGCCCCGTAAGGCAATTAAGAAGGCTGCGAAGCCCGCGAAGCCTGCAAAGCCACCGGCCAAGCACGCCACGAAACCAGCCTCGCTGAAGGGCTACAACCCACTCGCTCCCGCCAGAATCTGTGACATTCTGCAGCACCTGGACGGGCTCTATCCCGACGTCACCTGCGCCCTGCACCACAGGAGCGCCTGGGAACTAGTCGTAGCCACCATCCTCTCCGCGCAGTGCACCGACGTCCGCGTAAACATGGTCACACCTGGCCTGTTCGCCAAGTACCCAACCCCGCAGCATTTCGCTGCTCTCGAGCCGGAAGAACTGGAACCGGAACTTCGTTCGACGGGCTTCTTTCGCAATAAAGCAAAGTCCGTCGTTGGCGCGGCGCGCAAACTCATCGCCGATTTTGGCGGGGTCGTGCCCGATGAAATGGACAAACTCCTCACACTTCCCGGCGTCGCCCGCAAGACTGCCAATGTCGTTCTTGGAAGCTGGTTTGGCAAAGGCGTAGGCGTAGTGGTGGACACCCACGTCCATCGCATCTCCCGCCGCCTCGAGCTAACCACCAACGACGATCCCGGCAAAATCGAGCAAGACCTCATGACAGTGATTCCCCAGCCGAAGTGGATTCTGTTCTCGCACCAGATCATCCATCACGGCCGCAGCCTGTGCATTGCACGCAAGCCGAAGTGTGTCGATTGCCCTCTGGAAAATCTTTGCCATGCCGCGGACAAGATCTGGTCCACAGTCGAGATGCACAAGGGCGCTCAGTGATCGTCTCCAGGGGCCTCGGCCTTTGCCTCTGCTAAACTTTTACAACTTCACTCATGAGGAACCAATGCGTCACGCCCTCCTGCTTGCTATGGTTGTCGGTATGAGCGCTCTCACCCTTTCCCAAATCCTCCCCTCCCCGCAATTCGTCACCGACCCCAAGCTGATCTCCGGCAAGAACAACCTGAACGTCGCCAAGCTCTCCATCGAGAAGCTCTACATGACGCGCGCGATAGGGAGTAGTTCGTGGTCACCGGACGGCAAGACGATCGCGTTTATCTCGAACATGAGCGGACGAAACAACCTGTGGACCGTGCCCTCGACCGGAGGATGGCCAACACAATTGACGGTAAGCGACCAGCGCCAGTCGTCGCCGGCGTGGTCCCCCGACGGCAAGTGGATCGCCTACATCTCCGACTACGACGGCGACGAAATGTGGGATGTGTACATGGTCTCCGCTGCAACCGGAGAGGTCATCAACCTGACCACCACACGTGAGATTGCCGAGATCGCGCCGCAGTGGTCGCCCGATGGCAACAAGCTCGCGTGGGAAGTGAAGCCGAAGACGTCTTCAACCTGGGAGATTGATATCTTCGACATAGCCTACCGCAAGGTCAGCCATTTGACCACCGGAACGCCTCCGGAGCTGAGCAATGGCGGCTCTGTGTGGTCGCACGATAGTAAGTTGATCGCCTATTCGCAACACCACGCCGCCGGGAAAGACTCCAATATATTTGTTGCCGATGTGGAAACCGCGAAGTCTGTCAAAATCACCGAGCACACCGGCGAGAAACACTACCGGGTGAACGACTTCTCCCTCGACGGCAAGCGCCTGCTCATCACCTCCGACGCCGCCAACGGTTACTCCAATGTGGCTCTGCTCGACATCGCCACCAAGAAAATCGACTGGCTCACCCATGACAAATGGGAAATCGACGGCCGCCAGTTCACCCCCGACGGCAAGTCCGTTCTGTGGGAGGCCAACGTCGACGGCAACACCGACATCTACGTCCACAACCTCACCACCGGGAAAACGCATTCCCTCCCCTTGCCCAAAGGCGTGAACTCACCCGGGGGCGCGGCGACAGCGTTCTCGCACGACGGCAACCAGATGCTCTACTACCACAACGGCCCCCAGGCTCCGAATGATTTGTGGATTTACGAAACAACAACCGCCGATATGGCCACGGGCAAGTCCATCGCTGTCACCCACTCCCTCGTTGCAGGCATGAGGAGCGACGACATGGTCGAGCCGCAACTCGTCCGCTATCCCAGCCGCGACGGCAAATGGCAGATTTCGGCCTTCGTCTACGTGCCCTACAACCTGCCGCGCAACGCCAAGAACCCGGCCATCGTCTATGTCCACGGCGGACCGACGTCGCAGACGGTGAACTCCTTCAACCGCATCGTACAGTACATGGTCAATCAGGGGTATCTCGTTATTGCGCCCAACTATCGCGGGTCGACGGGATACGGGAAGGAGTTCCAGAAAGCGAACTTCAAAGACATGGGTGGCGGCGACCTTGAAGACACGCTGGCCGCAGCCGATTGGATTCAGAAGACGGGCTACGTCGATCCCAAGAAGCTCATCATCATGGGCGCCAGCTACGGCGGCTACATGAGCATGATGGCCGTCACCAAAGCTCCGGATGTATGGGCCGCAGGCGTGCCCATTGTGCCGTTCGTCAACTGGTTCACCGAGATCGACAACGAAGACCCGTCACTTCAACAGTGGGATCTGGCGACCATGGGCGATCCCAAAAAAGAAGAAGATAAAGCACTCCTCCACGACCGCTCGCCCATTTTCTTCGTCGACAAAATAAAAGCCCCTCTGTTCCTGCTCGCCGGCGGCCACGATCCTCGCTGCCCTAAATCCGAAGCCCAACAGGTAGCCGACGCCGTCAAGAAAAACGGCGGCGACGCCGACCTCAAGATTTACGAAAACGAAGGCCACGGCTTTGCGCGCGTGGAGAACCAAATTGACGCTTATCGTCACGTGGCAGAGTTCCTAAAAGCCAGAGTCCCGCCGCAGGATTGCAGCTGCAGTGTGGAATAGTGTACGGGTCGGATGCGTATCAGGGTAGGACCCGTTCTAGATTCCCGCCCATGCGACACTACGCGCTGATAACCACCTTGTCGATGCTGCTCCTCGAGCAGTTTGCAAGCTCGCAGATCCTCCCAAGAAAACCACAGATCCGGCCAAGCTTGCCGAACACGTCTTGGACAGGCACGTTGCATTTACGCAAACTGGTGCCCTCAGGTATGTCGATCGAAGCGAAGGGGGTCAAGGACGGGTTCCGGCAAGGATCCCGTCGCGCAATACCACATCTTCGTTCAGGGAGTGCCACCCGATACGCGCTTCCAGGCGGTGACAACGGCCCATCACCCAGGAAGAACCCTCACCGGTCATTGGGGGCGTCTCCGTGGGCAAGAATGGAATTCTGATGTGCGCTGGCGGGGGTCCCGATGATTGCAGGGATCCGGCATTGTAGTGAATTCGTCCCGATGATTGCTCGGGCTTCTTCGGTGCCGGTTCTAGTTATTCGGCAAACAGCAAAGTCCGCTACAGGGTATCTGGTAACAAAACTACCGACTCCGTCGGCAAGTCCGACGAGACTGGAAGCATTCGTTGCAGCCTGATTCCGCACCCAGGCCGAGATTCTAGAGGAACAATTAGGATCAAAGTCATGGAATCCAAGTGCTCTCCCGAAATCGCCTACGAGTGGGGCACAGTCTGAACGGCAAGCAACATTCGGCTAGATTGACAAGCGTTCGATGGCGTTGACCAGACCCGGAACAGTGAACTGCTTAGCCTCGGCGTGAATCGGCAGACCGAGTTCCCGCAGAGCAGCTGACGTAATGGTCCCAATCGACGCCAGCCGAAGCCCTTCGCGGACAGCATCCTGAGCGGCCCGAACGCCGACGAGGGTAACGAAATTCCGGGCCATGGACGAACTGCTAAACGTAGCGATGGTCGGACGGAGCTTGGGATTGCGCAAGGCCTTGCGCAGGCGGTCGCGGGAGGACTTGGGCAGGACGGTCTCGTAGGCTTCTACCACGTCGACGGTCGCGCCGGCCTCGCGCAGCTCGCGAGGGATAACGTCGCGGGCGACGCGGGCACGGGCCAGCAGGACCCGCTTCCCTACCACGCG
>Ga0137418_10000678_pt1 | contig 30688 bp, 5 predicted proteins | sample CZODoug3_1_2_16f_FD_122242 | JGI IMG/M metagenome (GOLD analysis project Ga0137418, IMG submission 122242) | Vadose zone soil fungal communities from Angelo Coast Range Reserve, California, USA - CZODoug3_1_2_16fungal (Hybrid Assembly) | ecosystem: Environmental > Terrestrial > Soil > Vadose... | reverse complement strand
GATGATTCGGCTCGAAATATATATGCGGTTAGCGACGCGATCAGCCATGGCTACAACGGAAATGCGTTTGAGCGCGTTATCTACACCGAATCACACGATGAAGACGCGAATGGGCACTCCCGTGTCCCCGAAGAGATCTGGCCAGGCAATGCAAGCAGCTACTTTTCGAAGAAACGCTCGACGCTGGGTGCCGCGATGGTTGTTACGGCGCCAGGGATTCCGATGATCTTTCAGGGGCAAGAATTCCTCGAGAACGGCTATTTCAGCGACACGAAGGCGCTAGATTGGAGCAAACAGCAAGCGTTCAGCGGCATTCTGACCATGTATCGCGACCTGATCCGGTTGCGGAGGAACTGGTTCAATAACACAGCGGGACTGAAAGGGCAGTCGGTAAATGTGTTCCACGTGAACGATGCGGCCAAAGTGATTGCGTTTCACCGCTGGGATCGCGGCGGGCCGGGCGACGACGTCGTTGTGGTGGTCAACTTGGCGGACCAATCGTACGACTCGTACTGGATTGGCTTTCCGCGCGCGGGCGTGTGGGACGTCAGGTTCAATAGCGACTGGAATGGTTACAGCGGCGATTTTGGCAATCATTTCTCTTATGACACTACCGCTAGTCAACCTGGCACAGATGGGATGCCATACAGCGGCAATGTCGGAGTCGGCCCCTACACCGCGATCATCCTGTCCCAGGGATAATATAGATTGGCGCCTAACAGAGTGAAATGGCTCGCGGGCCAGGAGCGGCCTCTCGTTGACTGGCGCTAATGACCGCAGCATACGCTCAAGTCGAAGGATCCTATATATTTTCAGTACTTATTACAGTCAGTGTATGTCTGAAATTTAACTTGACAACGAATAGAGGGGTCCCTATGCTGCGCGCACTCGCTTCACGAACGTTTGCAGGAACGTCTACCGCTGGCAAAAGGATCCTGGTTGAGAGCGAACCGGGTAGTATTCCTAACGCACCTTGTTTTCTGTCTGCTGGTTTCGATTCTTGGGGCGCGAACACACGCGCAGACCCCGCAGTCGAAGATTGGGTCTCTAGACCTGGGAATCGGTGGCATACAGGCGACGGTTACCCCTGCGCAACCTGTCATCCCCAAAAACATTTCCTCCGGAGTTCAGATTGTCGTCACGCAAAATGGGCAAACGCTTACGCCCGGGGCAATCGCGCAGTACCTCGGCGGGCCGTTTCAAGTCGTTGGTGAATTTTCAGGTCCTGGTCTTACGCAAACAGTTGAAGTTCCGCCCACACCCCCTGCGGCAAATTCGTTGATCGTCATTCTGCCGGTGGTAAATACAGCCGGCGACTACACGCTAAGCAATCTGCGATTCCTGGTGAATGGTCAATCGGTTCTCGATGTGTCTCCGAGTTCGGTCACAGTCAAGGTGATCGATCAAGTTCTGGTTACATCCGTGCAGACCAAGCCACTAACGCTTGATGAAATTCAAGCCATGGGGGTGGTGCTGGGGAGCAGTGACTACACTGGGTTCCAGTTCACTGTGGGCTTGCAGCTCTCGTCGCAAGTCGTGAATATCAGTTTCCCCGTTGTGTTTGATTCGCAGGGAGTTGCGATTCCACAGCCGATTTCTCCGCCGCCACTTGTGCCAACGGGCGTTCCCATACCGCAGTTGCCGACGATCGTGCCGGTGTTGTTGAAATCCGCGGATGGAAGCGGGCCGCCGCAAGTGCAATTGCCGGATGGAACGATGGTGCCAGTGCGAATCCCCAGCGTGCTGGTGATTCCTGGAAATGTGGGATTCCTGAAGCAGTTTTTCTCGGCGCAATTGTACGTGACGAACGGCGCTCCGGGCGGGTCCAATCTTGTCGTAAACAACGTGACCGGAACGATCAATCTGCCGCCGGGTGCGGATGGTGTCGTGGGGACGGCGGACGATCCGCTTTCCTTGCCTACCCTAACGAGCGGTCCTGAGTCAGCGACGATGAATATTTTGGCGCCCGGACCCGATGGCAAACCAAGCGTGTCGGCTTTCAATCCAGGCCAAACGGCGCAGGCCGAATGGACGATCCGGGGAGACAAAGAGGGCTACAACACGATCGGTTTCGATATTAACGCCACACTGGAAGGGTTGCCCACAGGACCTGTGGCGCTGACGGGAACGGCCGAGGGTGGCGTCCTGGTCCGCAATCCATATTTCAACATGACGTTTACGGTCCCCGGCGTGGTCCGAAAGGGAGAATTGTTCAACGTCTTCGCGACAGTGACGAACATCAGCCAGGCCGCGGCGAACAATCTGACGGTGAACTTCGACAACGCCAGCACCAGCGGCGTGACGCTGGTTAGCGGGCTCTCTCCGGTTATTCCGACGCTGAATCCGGGCGACTCGACCACACTGACCTTCCAATTCCAGAGTTTGCGTACTGGTCAAGTCGTCGCAAGCTATTTGAACTTCGACACACAGGATGGCACGACGGGGAACCTCGCGTTCACGCTGGGAGTTTTTGCAAACGGTACGCCGATGTCGCCGGACACACTTGTCCTGCCATCCGCGGTGGACAACTTGCCGACGGACGTTGTCGACGCGGCGATGCGAGTGCTTGGACAGGCGTGGAGCGTCGCCACGGCTGCTCCGGGCACGCTGCCAGCCGACGTGATTCCAACGACGCGGACGGTAGTTACGCAGAAAGCCCTGGCGCTTTCCGAAGCGGGCTTGCGGCAATCGCTTGGCGAGCCTTTGCCGAATGCGCTGCGCGACCTGGCAGTCGATTTCTTCGGCGGAACAACGGTGGACCCGGGATTTGACCAAGTGCTGCGCACGACGCCTGCGGGTCAGAATTTTGTAAGCGTGCTTGGCGCGCACCTGACGAAGCCGATGAGCGACGTGGCCGGGATATTGCCGTACGAATTGCAACTCGCACAGATTGAGGCGTCAGGGCCGAATTTTATCAGCTTTGGCGTGGGGAGTGGCATAGCAGGAAGCCCGATCTCCGCGACGCTGACGGACAGCGCGGGGAATCAAGTCGGCAGCAGCGCTCCAGGCGGAATGATCGTGGGAGGAGCGCTGTTCACGCTTGGAAATTCGCCGAACGCGACGTATCTCGGGTTACTGACTGCGCCAACGAATTCACCATATACGTTGAGCCTGACTGGGCAGGGTACGGGAGCGGCGGACATAGCGATTTCGATTCCGCAAGGGGACGGAACAGTCGTCCGCGGGACGGCGACTGGGGTACAGGTATCGCCAGGCCTGAAGATGAAGATCGTTGCGGACCTGACGAATGCCAGCAGTCTTATCTTGAAGGTGGACCCTGCGGGAGATGGATCTTACTTGACTAGCATTCCGTTGACCACGCAGATTCTCTCACCGTCCGGGCCAAACTTGATTTCCGCTACGGTGATCGGGCGAGAGACAGTAAGCCAGGCGGGAGTTTTTGGCCTGAACCTGGTGCTGCTGTTCGACCGCATTGTGGACGCTACGACGTCGAGCAAAGTGGCCAATTATTCCATTCCCAACAATACGGTGACCTCGGCGGGCCGCCAGCTCTCCGGACGATTGGTTTTCGCGAATCTGGCTCAGCCGGAAGGGCCGTATGTACCTACGACGGTGGCGGTCAGCGGTGTGGCGGACCAGCGAAACGCCATCGGGCCGACAGCCTCGGTGAATTTGCAATCGAAACTGGCAGATCCTGGAGCGATCGTTTCAGGCCGTGTGTTGGCTCCGGACGGGACGCCGTCGCCGACAGCTACAGTAATCTATTCGAACTCTTCTTCACTGCCGGATTGCCAATTCGACGGAATGACTGGCCTTGCCGCGTTGCCCGTGCACAGCAATGGGATTTATCAATTCCGGTATGTCCACCAGGATCAGTGTGGCGGCCCGTTCCAGATGTCGACGATCGATCCGAAAACTGGGGCGTTAAGGCAGGCCACTGCGTACGTGAGGGCCCCGGGGCAACAGATTGTCCTCGACCTGGCGATGCTGGGGCTGGGAACGGTCAGTGGAACGGTGAGCGATTTGCTCCATAACCCGGTTGCTGGTGCGCAGGTACTTGCGGTGAGTGGGACCGATCCGCAGGTAGGCGGAAAGACGTTCACGGACGGAATCGGTAATTACACCATTAACGGAATTACGGTAGGGCCGGTGACGGTCACAGCGTTGAAGGGAATCGGCCTGGGAGCTTCCGCGGGAAATATCGAGCGCGCAGGAACCACCACGCAGATCAACGTCACGTTGAATGGTGGGGTGGTCAACGCGACAGGCACAGTGACGCAAAGTTTGTCTGGCGTTACGTCTCCGGTTTCAGGACTGCCCGTTGTTTATTACGTGGCTAGGACCTCTGGTGGTGCGTGGACCGCAGTCGGTGTGGCAACGACGGCGTTGGACGGAAGTTTTTCGATCAAAGGGATGCCGACAGGCCCATACAACGTGGTGGCGCAGTTTAATTCGAATCTGAGCGCCCACCAAACAGGAGTTGCGGCAGCCGGTGACAACCTTACGATTCCGCTGCAGATCGTCATTCCGACCTCGGGAACTGTGAATGGAAGAGTGACCTTCCCGAACGGCACGCCAGCGGCTGGCGCGGTTGTTTTTCAAAATCAGGGCGGCGTGCTTTCGAATGCAGACGGGACCTTCTCTTTGCCCGGGATCCCGGTACTGACCTCGCAATCACAAACAATTTACGCACGTTCGGTGGATGGAATACGCTCCGGGCAAACGAGTGTCGTCGTGAATTCCTCCACTGTGCCCACGACCGGGGCCAATATCACACTCTCCGGACTGGGATCGGCACAGTTTACGGTCCTGGATCCGAGCGGGAAACCCCTCAGCGGACAGAAAGTAACTCTGCGCGATGGTTTCAATTTTGGCTGCGGAACAATTTCGCAAACCACGAACGCCAATGGCGTGGTGGTCTTTACGGGGCTGCCGGTGGGCACTGTAGAGACCGCAGCGATCCAAAAGAGCGGGAGCTTCTCTGACTTGGCAAAGGCGACAGCGACGATTCCGCAGGACGGTATTACGGGGTTCGGGACGATGCAGTTTCACGGGGCCGGAACAGTTACCGGAATCGTTCTTCAGCCACTTCCGAGTACCCAGCCAGCGCAGGGCGCGATCGTCCAACTGATGTCGAATACTGTGGACGAGACAAACTGTCTCCTATCGGCCGGGATTACCCAGTCGGTGCAGACTGATCCGAGCGGGACTTTCCGGTTCACCAGCGTAAACGTGGGCCCTGTTGGAGTAACGGCTTCGCAGTCGTTTTTCCCGACGCAGGTCGGCAAGAAAGGCACGCTACCGAGCAACGGTGGCACAGTTAATTTCTCGCTGCAACTCGTGAACACGATTTCCGGCGTGCTTTCCGGGACGGTCTATTTGCCGGATGGAACGACTCAGGCCGGTGCGGGAGTGCAGGTTACCGCTACGGGCCCGCTGCCCGACGTAACGGTCAGCACAAATTCGAGCGGGTTTTTCAAATTCGCGAAGATTTTCCCCGATGGCCTGTACACGCTGACGGCCAGCGACCCGGTTTCCGGCGGCATAAGTCAGATGAAGGTTTACCTGCACGCCGGCCAGGACAGCACGCAAGACATGCGGCTGAAGGGCACCGGCACAATCAACGTGACCGTTGTGGATGGAGCTGGCGCGAAAGTGGGAGCCGCTTTCGTCACGTTAACCGAAACGGATTATCCGAGCTCGAGTTTCGGCGGGGCGCTGGATGCTTCAAATCAGGGCGTGATTTCATTCCCGAATGTGTTTGAGGGCGGATTCAGCGTACAAGTGACGGACCCGTTTGGCCGAGGGGGACGCGCTTCCGGGACTCTCCCGCAAGGGACAACTTCGCTCAACATCGAAGTGCAGTTGGCAACGACCGGCACTGTGCAAGGCCACTTCGTCATGCCCGACGGGGCGACTCCCATTCCCAACGCAAGTATTCAACTGACCGCGAGCGGCAGAGTGATAGGGCAAGTGACAACGCTGGGCACCGGGGATGTCGGTTCGTATTCCTTCTTGTATGTGCCGGCGGGTCCGGTGGCCTTGAAAGCGCAGGATCCTCTGACCGGGCGGACCGGCGTTGCCGCAGGCACTATCAATTCTCAGGGCCAGGTGCTGCCACTGGACGTGAAAGCGCAAGGGCTCGATACCGTGCAGGGAGTTGTACGCAGCGGCGGGTTGGCGGAGCCGGGCGCGAGCGTGATCCTGGTTTCCGGAACTTTCCAGGCAACTACGACCGCAGACGCAAACGGCATGTACCTGATGAGCGGTGTGCCCGAGGGCGTTGTGGTTGCGACGGCTAGTTTGGGCAATGGGTTTTTGAGCGGGACCGCGTCACTCCCAGTCAGTGGCGACAGCAATACCTATACGCTAAACGTTGATCTACGAACCTCCGGCACAGTGGTTGGGCAAGTCGTACCCGCCGGAGTGGTGGTCCCCGGAACGTTCGCGCCCGTATCCTCGGTGAGCATCAGCGTTGGCGGAGTGGGTGGCGGAACGTCGACGACCACGACGGACAGTCAAGGAAACTTCAGATTTGATCATGTGCCCGCTGGAACAGGGACGATTACGGCTCAAGTCCTCGGAGGAATTGACGAGGGAACGACCCAGGTCGCTGTGCCAGCGGCCTCGACAGCGACCGTTCAGGTCAAGCTCAATGGCATCGGGTCAATCACCGGCCAAGCCCTCGATTCTTCCGGACAGCCGACGGCAGGAACGGTCGTTCTCACTGGCACAGGCACATTCCCGTACAGCTTCAACCTTACGGCAGCCGCGGATGGGACGTTCTCGCTGCCGCAAGTGCTAGCTGGTCCCTTTACTGCGAGATTGAGCGCAAATATCGGCGGTTTCACGTTGTACGGAACGGCCACAGGCAGCGTCGCAGCCAGTCAAAACACGAATTTCACCGTTCAGGTGCAACCAAGCGGAACGATTTCTGGTCTGGTGCTGCGCCCGGATGGAACGACGCCCGCGGTCGGCGCAAACGTAACGATACAGCTTAACGCTGGAGGTTCGATCACGCTGCAAGCCCAGAACGACGGAACATTCCTTGCGACCGGTGTGCCGCTCGGCGGGTTCCTGGTCCGAATCAATGATCCATCGACGTCCGGACTGGCATTCATCGGCGGGCAGTCGATCCCTTCGAACGGCTTCAATGCGGCGCTGGGCACGATCTTGCTGGATGCGAACGCGCTCTCTGTAGTGGCGAGTAATCCTGCTGACGGAAGCGTTGGAGTCGGTGTGAACCAGGCTTTGACAGTGACTTTCAGTGAAGCCCTGGCCGGGATCGGTGGAATATCCGTCTCCAACGGCGCAAATTTTGTGCCGCTGAGCACGAATCTTTCTGCCGATGGAAAGACGGTGACGCTGCAGGGACAGTTACCCGATGGCATGCAGCTCGCACTCAGCGTGACCAACCAGGTGACGGATGTGTTTGGGCGGCAGTTGGCGCAGCCGCAGGTGATCCACTTCACGACGGCGGATCTCACGTCGCCGTTTGTTGTGGCGATCGCGCCGCCGAATCAATCAATTCAGGTCCCGGTGAACAGCGTCACGACCGTAACTTTCAACAAGTCGCTCTCGACGACAGTCTCATTCGCGAACGTAATCAAGTTGAGCGGAGCCTCGGGCATCGTGGGCGGCACGGCGGCGCTGACCGCGCCCAACGTCCTGACGTTTGCACCGGCGACATCGCTCGTGAACAACACGATCTACACCGTGACGGTGAACGGAGCGGTCTCCTTCGGCGGGAATGCGCAGACGTCCGCGTTCACGAGCGTCTTCGTGTCTCCAGAAACGACTGCGCCAGTTTTGCAACTCAATTCTCCGGCAAGCGGCTCGTTCGTGAATAATTCGAGGCCCACGATTTCCATTACGCTGGGCGACGTACTGACTGGCATCAACGTGGCCAGCGCGTCGCTGATCCTCGACGGGCAGCCGGTGACCGGCAGCGTTGGTTCTACGTTCCTGTCGTTCACGCCTTCGGCCCCACTGCCCGACGGCACGCATACGCTTACGGCGTCAGTGCAGAACAACGCGGGTATTCTAGGGACGCTCACGTCGTCGTTCGTCGTTGACACGGCTCCCCCGAGCACGGCCACGCTGACGGGCATCACCGCCGGCCAAGTATTGAAGGGGCCCATTTCGATCGCGGCTTCCGCGACGGATCCTGTTTCCGGTGTCGCACACATCAATCTTCTCGTTGATGGAGTAGTGCGGACTTCGCTTGCCTCGCCAGGCTTCTCCGCCACTCTTGATACGACAATACTGCCCGATGGCCCGCACAACTTTGCCGTGCAGGCCGTAAACAACGCGGGAACGAGCGGCCCGGCAAGCTCGGCGATTCAGGCCTTTATCGAGAACGTTGCGCTCGCGGTTTCGATCAGCGCTCCGGCAAACGGCGCACCGTTCAAGGGACAGGTTGTCGTAACGGCGGTGCCCTCTGAGCCAGTGCAGAAGATTACGTTTAGCCTTGGAACGCAAATCGTGACTGTGGCAGCCTCTCCGTACACTGGCACGCTGAGTCTGGTGGGAGTAGCTGACGGGCCGCAGACAATCACCGCAACGGCTGTCGATTTTGTAGGTGACACGGCCTCGACAAGTGTGACAATCGCGGTGAAGCAGACACCACCTGCGGCGCCCAACGCAAACCTGATCTTTGCTGAGCCGCCAGTTAACGGAATCTCGCTCGTGCACGCCCTGCCTGGAGCAGTAGGCTTCGGCGGACTCGTTGTTACGGTGACGGACACGGTCTCACATGCGACGACGACGGCAACGTCTTCTGCCGATGGCTCGTTTGCGACGAATCTTCCAGCCGCGGTCAACGACACGCTTTCGCTGACAGCAACGGATGTCGTGGGCAACGTGAGCGCCCCGACGCTGATTTCCGTGCGCTCGACGCCTTCGCTGCCGCCTTCGTCCGGCAACACTTCCCTGGTCTATCAAGGCAATCTTGTCGATCGTGTGGGCCTCATTGCAGGGAGCTTGGTGCCAGACGGGTTGCCAGACGCAGTGTTCACGCTGAGCTTGTCCATCGGCAGCAACATAACGCGCACGCTCTCCTACATTGACTTGGCCGGCGGGTCCTTCCTCCGTAGTACCAGGGCCGGTAATGCGCCTCTCGGGGTTGCGGCCGACGTAGGCTCGCCGCTGCTGAACAGCCCAAGCGGGCCGGTGAGCTTCCCGATGACGACCGGAGCAACGCTCACGCTCTTCGCGGGCGATGGTGGGTTTATCCAGCCCGGCACGACATACACGGCAACGGCCGTGTTCACGGACGGCTCTCAATTTGTTGGATCGTTCACGCTTGTCCCGCCGGCTGACCGCCAGTACGTCGCGCACTCCGCGACGATCACGGCGAGTCCGGCCACTGTGGTCGTAAATGGCACGACACCAGGGACAAGCACCCTGACAATCACGAATATCAAGGATATCAACGGAACCGTTGTTCCGGACGGTGCGATGGTCGCCCTGTCCGCGGTCAACATGGCGTCGCAGGATCCTACCGGGATCGGAATCGTTTCTGCTGGGGGGACGATTGTTGATGGTACACCTGCGGCGAACAACGCAAACTTCAAGGTTTACGCTATTCAGAACGGCACAGTTACAGCGTCTTATTCCAGCCAGCCGGTTACCCCTGCTTCCCTTACAGGCGCGTTGACCGTGATCCAGATGCAAGCGGCTGATGCAAACGGCAACGTCTTGGGCACGCACGCCGTTGCAACATTGGACTTGAATGTCCGCGCCTCAACCGATCAAGCAATCGTGGCGCCGGTGCCAGCCGAGTTGTATGCCGACAAGGCCGACCACCGGAGCCATTTCACGATTCAAGTGAGGAACACGCCGGGCAATGCAGTGCCCGACGGAACGCCCGTTCTTGTCACGGCGTCGAATTGTGGTTCGGTCATCAACGGATCGTGCGTGACCTCTGCAGGTGGACAGATTTTCGGTGGCGTGGCGGCTGCCGCCGGCTCGAATTATCAGCTCTTCCACACGCAGGGCGGACAAGTTCAAGGAGAGTATTCGTCGTCCGGAGTTTCGGCAGGCGTGGGGCAGATTCAATTCGCCCTGCTCCAAGTCCTTCCGAGCGATGCCACCGGAAATCGCACAAGTAGCACCCCCCTTGGGACGGCAACTGTAACGCTTGCGGGAGCGGGATCGTCCGAAGTGTCGCTGAGTCCTAACTCTGTTCCCTATGTATTTCCTATTGTTCCGGTGCAAATCTTTGTCCATCATTTGCATGATAACCGGGCTCAGCTTGTGTCCGATGGAGCTATCGTGTTGTTGAGTGTCCAGAATTGTGCTTCGGTTGTTTCCGGTTCTTGCGTTTCATCGGTGGGGGGCACTATCACGGATGGAAATACATCGCCAAGCGGTGCCGCTTTTAAGTCTTACGCGATCACATCCGGGATTGCGACCGGAACCTACACGGTACAGGGTGCCTCCGCTCCAGGTACCGGCCAGACGAACATTGCAAACATTCAGCTGTTGATGGCTGATCCGTCATCGACTCGACTCGACTCGCGTCCTATCACTTTTGTGGCGCTTGAAGTTCTTGGCCCGGCGAACGCCGTTGGTTACGCGCACCCCGCGAGTGTCTTGGGAGATGGCGGTGCCCACACCACAACAGCGACGTTCACCCCGGTCCTTGACGCTTTCGGCAATCCAATTCCTGATGGCTCGAATGTGTTGGCCTCGGCGACAAACTGTGCTTCCGTTTTGAATAGTTCGTGCGTATTTTCGGCGGGCGGCCAAGTCTTGAATGGAGCGCCATCTCCCGCGGGGAGCAGCTATCAAATCTTCACCGTTCAAGGCGGGCGCATAGATGTTACCTACGTGGATCAAGGTGTCCAGTCATCCCCGGGTCAGATTCAAGTGGCAAATGTGGTTCTGGTTCCCTCGGACGCCTCAGGCAACAAGATCAGTGCTGGCCCGATTGGAATTGTGCCGGTAAACGTGGCGGGACTCACCTCTGCGTCAGGTTCTGCGAGTCCGCCGAGTGTTTTTGCTGACGGAGGGGACCGGCGCAGCACCATAACTTTGACCGGTTTCTTGGATGCCTCCGGACAGTCTGTCCCAGACGGAACGGTCGTTGCGGTGAGCGCACGTTCTTGTTTCAGCGTGCAGAATGGGAGCTGCGTTACGTCTGCCGGTGGTCAGATTATTGGCTCAAACCCGGCCCCGTTCGATTCATCAGCACAATTGTTCGCGGTAGCAAATGGCCAAATCGTGTTCCAGTATTCAGCACAGGGTCTCTCGGTAGGGACGGGACAGCAAATCGCGGCTGTTCAGGTGCGTACGGCGACACCGCAGGGGGCGGCCATTGGCAGTGCCCCGGTTTCCACAATCTCGGTGTCGTTGCTGGCTCCTGGCAGCGCGCTCGTAGCGGCGAACCCTTCGGATGTTTTCGCGGATGCCGGAGATCACCGCACTCAGGTGACTCTCACCGGGCTTTTGCAATCCGATGGAATAACTCCGATTCCGGATGGCGCGAAGGTAGCCTTGACCGTGTCCCCAGGGTGCCCGGCTATCCAGAACGGAAGCTGCGTCTCCTCGGCTGGTGGAACGCTCCTTTCTGCAGGCACTTCTCCGGGAGATGGAACAAGCGCGACGAACAATGGCCAATTTGAAATTTTCACCGTTGCTGGAGGCAAGGTTCAAGCAATATATTCCGACCAAAATCTCGCTGCCGGAGTGAATCAGACGCAGACCGTCCACGTTTCTGTGATTCCTGCCTCGAGCAGCGGCAGCACGCTCACAAGCAACGTCGTTGGAATCGGCACAATTCTCCTGCATGGCACGACGTCGGCTACCGGCTCAGGACCTTCCTCGCTCTCCAGGTCCGCAGGCGGCACGGCCACCGTGACCTTCTCCGGCATTAAGGACTCCGCGGGCAACACGGTGCCGGACGGAACGAATGTCGCGGTCACGGTGACCCCAGGGTGCGTGACAATTTCGAACGGCAGCTGCAATTCGTCCACCGGCGGAACCATCAGCGGAGGTACACCCTCTGCGTCGGATGGCAGATTCCAAGTATTTACCGTAATGAACGGTTCGATGGCGGTTACGTACTCAACCGTTGGCGCTTCCGTTGGGACTGCGACGATTCAGGTAGTACCGGCAAAGGTCGACGGGAGCAACATTGGCAATATCGTATTGGTCGGCGGAACTTGGCCGATCACGATCACGAATTGAGATTTATGCGAGCGGTATTTATTCGGGAGACTGCGAAAGAGCATGGATACTGCGGGACAGAATGCTCGACTCAGTACAATGAGGAAACACCAGGAACGTTCTACGCTCTCTAAGCGCCGCGGCGCGTGGCTGCTGATTCTGGCGGTCTGTTGTTCATGCATGATGGTTTCCATGCCGGGCGCCCAGGCCCAGGTGACGGCGAACACGCCCGTTTTCGGTCCGCAGACGTATACTAGAACGACTGGAGCCCCTAACGAGTACACCACGACGTTCACCGCTCCGCCCTGGATCGTCTCTCCTTTTAGCCTGCACATCGTAAATGGCGACGCCAGCGGCAAGAACCGCATTTCTTCCGCGACCATCGCACTGAACGGCGTGCAGATTGCCGGACCATCCGATTTCAATCAAAATGTGGCGACGATCGATCGCAGCGTGACTCTGCAAGCGACAAATACGCTGCAGGTTACTCTGGCGAGCAAGCCGGGTTCCTATCTGACGATCAACGTCTATGGGGCAAACGGCGACCACACGGCTCCTCAGATCAAGATCGTTACGCCGGCGGGCGGCAGTTACATCAATACGGCTTCTCCGAATATCGAAGTCACTTACTCGGATCCGGTGGGAACGGGGGAGGCCGGAGCCTCCGGAGTGAATGTTTCCACAATTAAAGCGACCCTCGATGGTGTTGATCGTACAAACCTGTTTACCGTGCGATCGGGCGATGCCAGTGCAACAGTCCCGGCGAATCTGGCGCTGAGCGCAGGTGCCCACACCCTCGTGTTGTCTCTGGAAGACAAGGCTGGGAATCAGGCTACGGCTACCTCGCAGTTCACTGTTGATCTTGGAGTTCCGCGGATTCAGATCTTACAACCTGTGCTGGGTGTCTACCTGAACACCACCACGCCGACCATCAGCCTTCAGTATTCGGACAGCTTTGGAGTCAATCTTTCGAGCCTGAAAGTGCTTATCAACGGGGTTGATGAGACTTCACTATTCATGAAAACGAATACCGGCGCTACAGCGACCCTGCCAGCAGGGAATGCGCTTCCGCAAGGTGCCAACCAGGTCGTTGCGCAAATTCAGAATCTCGCCGGGACTCAAGCGACTGCTTCCACATCCTTTAATATTGATACCACCGCACCGATCATCTCCTTTGCACACCCCACTCCAAGCTCCTATCACGGTTCTTCCACCGTGGAAATCATGGTCCAGTATTCGGATGATCAAGCGCTCGACACTTCGACACTGCGGGTAACTCTCGACGGCGCCGCCATCTCCACAACGATTACTCCCACAAGCGCGAGCGGGGTGGCTTCCGCGGTCGCAAATGGCGCGCATCTGCTCGTGGGTACGGTCAAGGATCTTGCCGGCAACACCGCTACGTCGCAGATCACCTTTTATGTAGACACGACCGTTCCCACCATCCATGTATCGCAGCCAGCGCCCAATGCGATTGTGGGAAGCTCCACGCCGCAGGTCTCCATCGACTATAGCGACATCACCGGCGTCAATACCTTCACTCTCAAGGTCTTTGTGAACGGCGCGGATGCCACAAGTCTCTTCTCGGTTGGGGCATCCGCGGCGACGGCGCAGCTCAGTGGAGCGTTTAGTTTGCCCGATGGGCAGAACACAATCATCGCGCAGGTCGCAAACTTTGCCGGTACGCTGGGGACTGCGGCTTCGACTTTCATCATTGATACAACCCCGCCGACCCTCGCCGTGCAAGCTCCGCCTGCAAGGACCAACAGCAACACTCCGACCGTTACGCTGTCTTATTCCGACTCCGGCTCGGGAGTGAATCCTTTCTCGCTGACCGTCGCCGTGGACAGTGTGGATGTATCCGCGCTGATCGCCCCAGGGGCGAGCACTGCCACGGGCGTCTTGCAACTGACTCCCCCGTTGTCTGATGGAACGCATCAATTGAGCGCCACGATCACCGACCGCGCGGGGAACAAATCGCAGCCTGCCACACTTTCGTTTGTCGTGGACACCAAACCGCCTGTAGTTTCGTTCACAACTCCGGTTGATAATTCCTTCCTCAACAATCCAACGCCTTCGATCACTTTGCAGTACAGCGATGGAACCGGGACTGGAGTAGCGACCTCCTCAATCCAGATTTTGCTTCAGCAGGGAACGAATCCACCAACCGACATCACAAGCTACTTTCAAATTGGTCCGCAGCAGGCGACAGGTGCCATTCCGGCGGCAGTTTCTTTGAATGACGGAACCTATGTGCTCAGCGCTGTCGTCAATGATCTCGTGGGCAACCCCGGCGGCGCCCACACTACGTTTGTCGTGGACACAGTTGCGCCTACAAGCTCGATCCAGGCTCCGGCAGCGGATGCCATTCTAAACACATCTGCTGTACCGGTTGTTTTGGTTTACAAAGACGACAGAAGCGGAATCGATACTTCAAAACTTGTGTTGACTGTGGATGGTGTAAACCAGACGGCCTTGCTGACAATCGGCCCGTCGCAGGCGACGGGAATTCTGCCGGTGCTACCAGACGGCGTTCACACCATTCAATTGACCGTTGTTGACCGGTCTGGCAATTCTGCCGCCGCGATTTCGCAAACCTTCACGACGGACACCGTTCCGCCGACAATCTCGGCCTCCGTGGCGCCTGCTCCAAATTCGGCGGGATGGAACAATTCCAATGTCACAGTCACCTTTACTTGCGCTGACGGCGGGTCAGGAGTACAGACGTGCCCCTCCCCAGTGGTGGTCACGACGGAAGGGACGAACCAATCGACTTGTGGTCAAGCCGTGGATGTGGCTGGAAATACCTCGGCTCCTTTTTGCGTGACCGTGAACATTGACAAGACCGCCCCCACAATTACCGCGTCGATTTCTCCCGCGCCGAATGCGAATGGCATTAACACGTCGACCCCGGTCACCATCAGCTTCACGTGCGCCGATCCCTTGTCCGGAATCGCCGTTTGCCCGAACCCCATAACTGTCACCACCACGGGTATGAATCAAGTTTTTGGTGGTACGGCTGCCGACAAGGCAGGAAACGCCGCCACTGCCAACGTAACGCTGAACATCCAGACGGTTGCGCCGACGCCGCCCTCCATCACCGTTTCAATTTCGCCCGCTCCTAATGCAAAAGGTTGGAACAATTCCAATGTAACGGTTTCATTCGCATGCGCGGCAGGCACGAATCCGCTGGCCACTTGCCCTCCGCCTGTCGCCGTGAGTACAGAAGGCGCCAATCAATCTATCTGTGGCAAGGCGATCGACAATGCGGGGCTATCCGCGACTGCTTGCGCCTCTGTAAATCTCGACCGTACGCCGCCAACGATCACTGCTGCCGCTTCGCCTGCTCCACTCGCAAACACCTGGAACACCACTCCGGTCACGGTAACTTTCACGTGCGCCGATAGCTTGTCCGGCGTGGCGACTTGTCCGTCATCCCAAACCGTTTCTTCGGATGGATTTCATCAAGTCGTTTCAGGCACCGCGACCGACTTCGCCGGAAACATCTCTGGCCCTGCGCAGCTTACCCTCAATATTGATCAGACCCCGCCTTCGATCCTGCAGTTCACCGCGCCCTCGCAGTTGGCGCCTGGCCAAAGCGGCACCGCCATCGTCAACGGCACGGACAATATTGGCGTTGCCGCTGTCGTAATTCAGTTGAATGGCGCAACCGTCGCGACGCTAACCACCGCGCCCTATACTACGACATTCACCGTCCCCAATTCCGCCAATGCTGGCGATACCCTTACCCTCACCGCTTCTGTGTTTGACGCGGCAGGGAACGTCAACAGCTCGGCTCGCGGAATTCAGGTTGTGCCTGCTGGCGTTGTTACCGGACAGGTTCTTTCCGACGCCACTGGACTTCCTTTCACCGGCGCCACTGTTCAGGTGCTTGGGGCCAGCGCGCAAGACACCTCGGACAATTCCGGACGCTACTCGATCGCCTCGAACAGCGCGCATCTTCTTCTGAGCATTAGCTCTATCGCCAGCGCAACTACCGGCGCGCCTGCAATGGTGTCCGTGGAGCGCGAAGTCTTCCTGCAAGCGGGTGTCGGAACCGTCCCAGTCGATGCGCGCATGACGCAGATCGCCGCCGCCATTCCGATCAATGCGACTGGCGGATCGCTCAAGAATGGATCGATCACCGTCTCGGTCGCGCCCGGCGCTGTTTCCTCCGTCACGAATTTTCATCTCACCTCGCTTTCGCAACAGGGCCCCCCGGGCCTATTGCCGCTAGGGTGGTCTCCCGTCGCCGGTTTCGATCTCCGCGCCGACACTTCCACCTCTGCGTCCTTCACCGCGAGTTTGACGGAACTTCCAAACTCGGTTGTCCTTCATCTGGTGCGCTACGATTACAACAGCCACAGCTGGCTGATGGTCACGCCAAATCTCGGCGCAGTCAGCAGCGCATTGACGATTCCGGTTCCGTCCGTAGGCGGCTTTGCACTCGTCACTCCCGACGGAGGCAACACCTCGTTGACCGTACCCTCTGCGGGCCAGGCCCTCATTGGTGTTTCGATGGTGACGTTGCCCGCCGGAGCCGCGGCCACGGGCGTTCTGAATCCGCCATCTGTCTCTCCCACCGGAGGCACTTCAGCCGCAACTCTTACGCTGCAATCGTCTGTGCCCCTTCCTTCGGGCACTGTGATCCATGCCAAAGTACAGGACACTTACTCGTTGGTCTCCGGCAAGCACCTTTCTCACGCTCCTCGTCTGGAAGACATCATCCTCTATCAATTCGCCGCACCCGCTGGCGCTGCCGCCGCCGCGATGTTCCCCGTCACGCCCGCGCAAACATTTCAGCCCGGAAAGCTCGCCTCCGGCAACGTGCACCTCGACATTCTTTCCGGTCGCGAGTCCGTGCGCGGCCAGGTTGGTGGCAGCGACTCCGTCAGCGTTACCGGCGGAGATGCCGCACTAACCGTTGCTGCAGGCTCCCTGCCCCAGGACACTGCCATTTCTGTCGCGCCCGAAGGTGTGGACACCTTTTTGCCCTCGACCACCACGCTCCTGCCCCTCGCCGAATACAACATCGATCTCTCCGGCCAGACACTGCTTTCGGCGGCGCAACTCTCCGTCGCCGCAGGCAGCGCGAAGACCGGGGACACCCTCGTGCTCGCGCAAATACAGCGTATTCAGGGCGTACCCTATCTTGTGTTTGTCAGCCTCGCCCAAGTCACCGGTAGCAATCTTGTCACCCAAGCCGCGCCCGGCCTCTCCGGCATCACGCAGGGCGGCGACTACGTCTTTTACAAGCTGACTTCACCCACTGGCTACGTTTCCGGCACGGTCAATGCCTCCACGGGCCCCGTGCCAGCTTTGGTCCAAACTGACGGCTTGCCTTTCGTTGCATTTTCCAGTTCCGCGGGCTCCTACGTCATAGTTGCGCTCGCCGGCCCGGTCAATCTCACCGCGAGCATCCCCAACACCGCCGTCTCCGGCATTGCCGCTGTGCAAGTCACCGCCGGCCAAACAGCCACCGCAAATATCACCTTGATTGGCCAGACGGAATCCGCCACCGTGACTCCGCCCAACGGCGCCGTCGGCGTCCCGCTCACGGCGGAAATCGACATCACCGCCCCGGATGCCTTCAACCCGGTTTCCATTACTGCCACGAGCGTCACCCTCACGCAAAACGGCCAGGGGAAAAGCACGCCTGTTCCCGTCCGTTTCGTTTTCTCCCAGGGCGGCACGCGACTCTCGGTCTTTCCGCTCTATGCCTTGCAGCCGTCCACCACTTACACACTGGCCGCGTCTGGTCTCGCGAACGTCCTCGGCGGACTGGTCGCTGTTCCCTCGGTTACGTTCACTACTCAGGCCATCACTCCGCCCAATTTCAATCCCGACGCGCTCGTCTTCTCCATGCCCGATCAGAACGGCAACGTCCAGGTTTCCGCTCCTCCCGGCTCCTTCCCCCCGGGTTCCACGATCCTCATCGTCGACCAGACCAACGGCGTCGTCCTCTCCCTCACCGTCTTCAACGACGGCTCCGTCTCTGGCCAATTCCCGGCCACTATTGACGACGTCCTCTCCGTCACCATCACCGCACCCGACAAAACCACTGCCACCTTCACGCGCAGCCAGTTTGTCGCCCCCGACGGCACCACCGCCGTAGGCCCCGGCGGCGGTACCGTCATCGGCCCAGGTAATACTGGCCTGATCATTCCTCAAGGGGCGCTGGTCAAAGGCACCGCCTTTAAGCTGACTCCGCTCGACCAAACCGCTTTTCCCGTCCTGCCCACCTTCCCTGGCATGATTTTCGGTAGCGGCCTGCATGTCGACGCTCCCGCAATGCCCGTCTTTAGCCAGGAAGTGAAGATCGCCTTCCCGGTTCCGGCCAATGCTCCAAGCAATGCTTTCTACTACGTCTACCGTCGGCTAATCGACCAGAGCGGCAACGTTTATTTCGACACGATCGATCACGCCTTTGTTCAAGGCACTGGCGCCAACGCTCGGGTCGTCACCGCTTCGCCTCCGTTCTGCGGCTATAGAAACAGTTACGGCAAGGCACAGAAATCTGCAGGCGAAGTGATTAGCTCCGTGTTTGCTCCATTCGTGGACTTCATTGTGCTGATGGAGATTCCCGTATTCGATGCCAACCAGCCTGGCGTCGCATCTCAGGGCCTAATCGTTGGGAAAGTGCTCCAAACCGTCTCGCCGCAGCCGGGACAGGTAGGGACTACTTTCTTGCCCATCGGAGGGGCGACGGTTTCCCTCGACTCCGACACCTCCAGGGTCGCAACTACCGATGCGACTTGCGGTACTTTCACCCTTTTCGATCCGCAATTCGGTGGCGGCCTGCGGCACCTCACAGTCTCTTACAACGGACTGCAAATGAAATCGGCTGTTAACGAGGTTAACCCAATAGCAAACGCGTCGGCCCAGGATGCCACCTTTGGCCCCTTCGGCGTTACGGCCGGCCTCGAAGCCCTTTATAAAAATATTGGCACCGTGAACTTCACGTTCCCGCCTGCCTCGCCGCCTCCTCCACCGCCGCAGATCAGCATCCGCCTGTTCACGCTTGATCCGAACGGTCACCGTGTGCCTGCCACTGGCATTCTGCAAACCAACACGAATATCGTCATCGCCTTCCAGTCGAAGCTGACGGTTCAGAGTGCATCCATTTCGGGGACCCAGTTGACTGTTTCGACGCCAGATTCTTCTGACGCTATAGACGGCCAGCCAGAACGCTACTTGCTCGATGCGCGCGTAAGCGGTACTTACCCGCTAGGAACCGCAGGCACATACACCACTACCGCAACCGCTTTGGACCCGCTCAGCCTCAATCGGATAACAGCCAACCAGAGCTTCCTTGTCGTCGCTCCCGGCGGCGGCAACACTTCTGTCAGGACTTGCACGGCTGCACCTCCTCCCGCTTCTCCAACTTCCGCCTGTACTCCACCGCAAGTTGTCGACAAGTCTCCTCTGATCAATGCCACGGGTGTTTCTCCGGCTGTTTTCCCTCAGGTCACTTTCAACGAGCCAGTAACCCATATCCCTGGCAATGTTGTTCTCGCCGATCACACGGGAACGCCCGTCCCGGTGCAGCTCATTGGAATTCGGGCTCCCAATCCTCCAAACCCCAATCCCATTGCAAACCCAGTGCAAACTTCGGACGTCATTACGTCTCTGACCATCCAGCCCCTCTACGGCCTGAAGTACAACGAGACCTACACCCTCACATTAAACGCCGCGGGCACGAATGGCTGCGTGGACGGCAATGGCAGACCCGCGCCCGCCCCTGCCAGCTCCACAGTCATAATTGATCAGAATCAGCCTCCCACAGGCCCTCTGTGCCTGGAGCCGTTCCCCAAACCCGGCGATCCCCCGTTTCAATTCACTACCTTTGGTCCGCAGGAGCTGGGTGGCACTGCCAATCAATTCTCCGCTACACGCCCTGTCATTATCGGGCAGCGCGCCTTTCTAGGTGAGCGCATCAGCCCAACTATCGCTGGCCTCGGAAGCGTTGATATCACCGATCCTTCCAACCCTGTCAATAAGGGCATCGGTGCGGGCGCATCATTCGTCGGTTTGCCCATGGATGCCTCTGGGCAAGCCTCGTCTCCCGTTACCAACGGTCCCCTTGTCGCCGTTGCTTCTGGCCAGCCGCCTATCGAGAACATCCTTCCGTCGAACGTCTGGATGTACGACGTCACTAATCCCGACGCACCCGTTCGTGTCGCCGGCGTCAGCGCCACGACCAGTTCCACGCAGGACGGTGAGCTCCTCCGCATCTTCATGAAGGACCAGTTCCTGTATACCAGCACTTTCCTGAAGGGCTTGCAGGTCATCGACCTGAAGCAGGCCGTAGCCGAATATCAGCAGACAGACCCCTCGACATTTGGTCAGGCCATCTCCACCGAGGGGAATGGATTTGCGACGGACACCGTCGTGAACACCATCCCTCTTTTTGCCAGGAACTACCAGAATACGCCGCCCGTGCCGGACTATATCGCGACGATGTTTGACGTCAAGGCCGCCGACTATGTCACGGCCCCTGCCCCGGCCGGGTCGCCCGCAGGCACACCCGGAACTACCCAGACTTTCGTTGTCGCCACTGGCCGTCTGCCGCTTGTCGTTGCGGATCCACTGCAGGCTGCCTCCAGCGCCGTTTTGTATCCAGCTTCCGTGGGCACTGCCTCCAATGGTCAGCCTAGTCTGGATCCTTCGCCGCTAAGCTTCCAAGTGCAAAACCCCGATAATTCCACTTCGACCTACATGTTCCAGACCGGCCGCGCCGTTGCCTTGGGCACACTTTCCAGCACGGATTCGCAAGGCAACAGCACTTCGGAACAAATTGCTGTCCTCGTTGGGTCCGGTGTCGCTCCTGTTTTGCCGGACGGTACCGCGGCTCAGGGCGTCTTGGTCGTTATCAATATGGTCAGCAACACGGGCGATCCGCTGCACCTCGTTAAGCCGGCAGTCCAGGGGCTGGTTGGGTTGTCCGCCCCGCCAACGGATGTCGTAATCCACGGCAATCTCGCTCTTGTTGGCACGGACCAGAATAAGATTCTCCTCGTCAACCTCGTTGACCCGACTCATCCCGTCTCCGCTGGCGAAATCGACGCGCCTCCGGGCGGCATCTTCGGCGACCGCATCGCCGTTAGCGATTCCGGCCTGATCGCCACATCTTCGCCCAACTCCACCTTCGGTGGCCTCCACATGTCTTCTTTGGGAGTGGTTCCGCAAATCTCCGTCGACGATAGTGGTCTCTTAGCAACGGATCAGGGCAAGACAAGTCAGGACATTCCAATTAATTACGGCATTTTGGGGGATCTGACTCAGGTTGCCTCTGCACAGGTACAAGTGATGGACGACACTGGTCAAGTTGTCTTCAGCACGCCAGTACCTGTCCAAGTGAATGGCTCAGTAACTTGGCCCGCAGGTCAATCTATCCATGTCTCGCCTAACACCATCAGTTTCCAAGTGCAGAACCCTGACGGCTCCTCAAGTTCGTTCGCGGAAGCAACTCCGGAAGACGCTACAAGTTCGGCTCCCACCCCCGTCATCCTCAACATTTCTCCCTCTCGCATAGTCGTTAACTCTCCCCAGCAAACAATTGATATCACTGGCCGGAACTATCTCCCTTCAACTCAGGCTCAGCTGATTTCCGCTAGCGCGGACTCCACGACTGCTCCTTCAGTGCTGGCCGTTCAATTTGTGAGCTCTACTGAAGTCAAGCTCCAGCTTACGCCTGACTATTTCACGCAGCTGAATACTTGGACACTTTCTCTTGTAAACGGGATCAGCCAGTCGAAGCCTTTTCCCCTGACCGTCGTTCCTGCTAATCTTCCAAATAGCCCGACATTAACATCGATTGTTCCCGCGCAACTCCCCTCAAGTGACGCTCCTCAGGACACTTGGATCACGCTGAATGGAAGCAACTTCCTGACCGGTGACACGATTGTAAGGGCTGCATTTGAAAGCGCAAAGAGCTCTCCTGAACTCAGCGTTCAGGTTATCTCTCCCACGCAAATGCAGGTCCTGATCCCAGCGATTTGGCAGGCCTCTCCGGTTCAAACTACACTTCATGCTGAATCAAGCAAGGATTCTACGCTCAGGTCTGCTGATATCGAATTCGATATACTGAACACACTTAACTTCCAGTGGAGCACGCCGGCACCCAATGTGCTCGATCCTATAACCTCGCCGCTAGTCTCAACGTCGCCGAATATCACATCGGTCGGAGATGGAAATGTCCAGCTCGCCAGCTCATCGAGTGCACCCCCAACGAGCGTATCGCTGCAAGGGACAAATTTTCAGGCCGGTGCAAGCGTTCTGGTTGACGTCGATGGGTTCCAGAGGCAATTGACTCCCGTTTCCGTTTCGCAGGATCAAATTCAATTGCAGATTCCTCCTTCTCTTTTTGACCTCAAGACCTATACGTTTTCCCTTAATCTGCAAATGCAGAACGCCAACCCTGCCAACCCAGCCCAGCACCAACCACAGGCACAGCACCAGGCCGTGGCGCACCAGGTCTACTTCGGGAATCAGGATATGTATGTGGGACCTCCTGCGGGCCAGGCAAAGCTCTACAACCTTGGTGGGTTTCACAGGAGGAATACTGACATACACACAGCTGGTCACCCACGCGAGTATTTCTTGATGGTTCCTGAAGCGGGGTCGAATGCCGCTAAGGTGTTCATCCCGGCTAATCTTCTTAAACCCGCCGCCACGGCGAACATTAGCTTTGATCCAGATCAGGCTGGTCACGCCACGCCGTCGCCTCTGACAACGAAACAGCGAGTGCAGCCGCTCAAGGTTACGGGACCAGGACAAGGCAATGCTGCAAACGCTCTGGTCAATCTGAAGGTGAATAGAAATGTTGGCGTTGGTCCCGCGGCGACAAAAACTTTAGTCGGCACGCTCCAGGTCCAAGAATTGAGGCTGCGCACCTATAATGTCGGCATATACTTCGTGACCGAACTAGCGCAACCCAATGCCGCTCAGAATCCGTGTACTTCCCTGCCACTTGCACCATTGAGATTGAAGAGTGCTCAAGCAGACGTGGCTGGCTTCGTCAATCGCCTCCAACAGGGACTCAACGATATATGGAAGCAACAAGCGAATGTTCAATTCAACGTTTCCGTTGTTCAAGGGCCTGCCGGTACCTGTCAGGGCAATATCATTCCATGGCCGGTCCATTACGACATGAACAACGATCACTCCTTAAGACAGGAGCCCGGCGACCCTGATAATCCGCCAGCCCCGCAAGGGAATTCCGAAATCCGCGCAGTTGTGACTCAATTGCCCGTGCCAGCTCAACTTCCCGCAGGTGTGGATCGGGCAATGAACGTCTATTTCGTAAAGCACTTCCTCGCGCGGCTGACTATCAACACCGTCGGACCTCGCACTGCCTTCAAAAATGTTCAGTACTCAGGCTTATTTGGGGCGGTGGGCGGCAACGCGCCTTACGTCTGGATAGTTAACAACGCACAACTGCCGCCGGGAGTGCAAGCTCAGCATAATGCCGACGGAACATTATCACTAGTTGGCACTCCTACTCAGTTGGGGAACTTTAATATAGATATTAAGGTAACAGATTCCGAGAATCCCTCCGTGTCCAGGTCGATCACATTCCCTCTGACTGTCCAACCCACGCCTCCGAATCCCCCTCCGATTGTGACGAACGCGCTAAATCCTCCACCAAACTACGTCACTGCGGGCTTCGTCACAAAGATAGGTGGAAGCACTATTTTCATGGACGACATTGGCACTCCCAATATAACAATCGTCCATGTTCTGGCTCACGAACTCGGGCACGCCTTGGGACTGAATCATATGAGCGAAACTCTTACCGGTAATCCCAACGGTCCGACTATTTGCACTCTGATCCCCGGGCTACACCAAATTGATAGCGATTTTTCAGATAAGAGTGCGCTAATGTGGTGGTATGGGTACAGCTTCCAGGGAGAAGGCTTTAACGGCCTGCAATCGCACATCGGTATTAGAAATTGGATTCAGATGCTCACGCCAAACAACGGCAATCAGAATTGTCAACAATAGCTAAGCTACTGTCACGTAGAGGATTTCTTTATCTACCATCTTTAGCGCTGCTCTTGCCTACCAATATTCTTGCGCAATCATGCCCGCATACATGGAAAGATCACGCTCAATGGAGCGATCTTGTTGAGCACGCAGAGGCCGCGAGCGAAGTCTTCCGTTCAGCCGCTATCGCGGGAGAGGAAATAATTTCAGCCCTTAAGCGCCTCTCAAAGCCAGACTTTGGCGTCGACACAATCCCTGGTGCTTCCCAAGTGAGCCTCGCCAAGCTCGGCGACAGGGCCGCCCTCGATGAACTGGAATACGAACTCAACCATAGTCAATACGGCGGATATGCGATCCAAAAGCTACTCCGCGTCGACAGCGACCGGGCAATCCAGGTCTTAATAACCTATCTTCAAGCCAATCTCGCCGATGCTTCTTTAGCCCGTACCTACGGCGACTACACCGTCGATCCGCGCTCCACCATTGTCCAAGGATTGGGCCGGGTCATTCCGAGTCCGCCGACAGATTCGTCGGGAGGAACGATCTTATCATTCGATGGATGGCTGGATTGGTGGCGTCAGAACAGAAACAATCCAGTTGCACTGTCCATCAGTGGAAAGCTACGCGATCCATATTTAAGATGTCTCGCCAGAAAGATCGAGTGGGGTTTCCCCGATGCAATCTTGGACATGGCAAACGTCCAAGATATTCAGCTTCTCCCCTTTTTGAAAACACTCGTGCACGTTGGCGAGCAAGCTTCGACCCTAAATACGATCAGGGGTCGCGCTGAATTTGCATTGGCGAAACTCGGTGACGAAGCTGAGTTTAGGAAGATCGTTAGCGGTCTGGACCATTCAGGGTACAGGAGTTGTATAGCAGAACTTCAGCTCATCGGGGGACCGAAAGCTGTGGAAGCCTTGGTAAATGCTTTCGACAGCCCAAATATTCTTGAGGAGCGCAAGAGCTACGGCAGACTCTATCGAAAAGAGGTGGATGAACGGGAGCGCGACTTGGCGAGCGCTTTAAAGAAGATGGTCAAATCATATTCCGAGACAGGCACAACTCTTGACAGTAAGAAAAAATGGACAGACTGGTGGGCCACGCACAAAGACACCGCCCAGTTCATTACTCCTCCCGTCCACACCTATGAATAGGGCTTTCCGTGTGACTCGCGGGAAGTATTGTCATCCTTATACTGGCGGGTGGAGCATTCTTAACGCGATGAGACGATCTTAGCAGCCGCATCCCTTTGTCGCTTGGTTTATCAAAGATCCTAAAACTGCGTTTCTGAAAGCGGGCCGCTTACGTAGTCAGAAATCAGAAGTTGCTCTTTGGCCTCTTGAAGAATGCCCGCCACGTATTCGTGTTCCCGGGCACCTTCACAACGCCGACCAATTCCCATTCCTCGGCGCCAAGTGAATTTGCTTGAGTGACCACGTCATTTTCGCTGTTTGCTGTGACGACTTGATACTCCCACTGTTGCGGGAGAACAGTAGAGAATGGTGTGACATTCAGCTGCACTGTTTGACTGTGAGATTTTCCTCCTGCAGTCCCGGTGACCGTAAGGGGAAACGAACCTGTCGCGGCCGCTTGGCTTGCCGTCAGTGAGAGAGTCGCCTTCCCTGGGCCAGTTGGCGTGATTTGGGAACTTACGCCGCTCGGTGTATTAGAGATCGTCAGCGCCGGAGTACCGGCTGCACCACCGGTCGTTGCTGTGCTGATCGTGAGGGACGATGAACCACCTTGAATCAGCGTAACCGTGGACGGAGCCAGGGAAAGCGAAAAATCGGAGCCGCCATCGGGAGAGATGAAGGCGATATCAAGTACAGGGTGGAGCTCAATGATGTTTGGGGCTGCGCCCTGCTGACCATGTGCAAAGTCAAAGAAACCTACGCCCGTGACCTGCACGGGGACATTGGCTGTTTGGAAGGATGTCGTCGCCGTGAAATGCGCGTCAAACTTGGCTCTGGCATTCGCGATCTGTGCCGCAAAAAGACTGCCGGCTCCGACGCAGGCAGGAGACGGTATTTCAGCGATCATCGTATGACCTTGATCCTCTAGAACCAAGTGGTAGTCCGAATCGCCCTTTGCTCCTCCTTCCAATTTGTAGTCCGTCAAAGTCGCATTCACGACAAAAACCGTCTCCTCCGTAGGTGCGAAGCGATTGGCAGGCGGTATCGGACTCGGCGGCGTTAGGGCAATGAGCTGGGCGATGGTTGCGTTCTGGGGACTGCTGAGATTGACGCTGCCAGCGTCGGAATCTGTTCCGGTCTTTACCGACCACCGTTCCTTGCCGCAGTGCTGCTGGGCTTCGAGTTGCGTCGAGAAAATACCCATTGCAGTAGCCAGGCCGAGGATCGCTGTGAACCGAGTCTGTGACTGGGACATAATGGTTTCTCCCTTCTAGCGAACTAGAAATGGCGCGGATCTGGGTGTGCTACAGATCTGGATACGATGGAATTGGGTTCGTTTCAGCCAGCGCAAATCGCTGGCAATCTTCCCTTTCTTGAAATCGGAATCTCCGATTCCAAGTCTACATTTCTGCGAAAACGCTAGCCCGTGTCGTATATTGAACTAGAATTATGTAAACGACGGACAAGTTCAGATGTATGGCAATGTATATGCGAGCTATTCTTTGGTGTCAAGCCCACATCACCATGCCTACAGCTTTCGCCTAGAAGTGCAGTCGGATGGTGCTATGGGGATTGTGAAGACACGGAACAAATCGTTTCACCATACATGATTTGAAAATTACAAATAGGAGCCGCTCTGAAGGGGCGTTTGAAGGAGCATCGCTGCGAGATAAAGCCAAAGGAGGGCAGTTCTTGCAGGCCTGATCGATTATTTGAGATGAGCACAGCTAGTTCTTCCTCGAGTGCCTGAGGATTTCAAGTATCGGAGCGCGGGTCTGTGCTACGCCAAAGCCGCATCCAGCGCATAATGGTGTGGTTGAATCAGAGCCTGAAGAGCACGCGAAGCGCTTAAGAATTTCTTTGGCTCATCGCGCGCTTTGTGCGCGCTTTAGAATCAGACCTACCAGCGACGTTCATGAAAGCTGATCCATGGCAATCCTGGACCACGCTAACCGGGGAGTATCCGCATATTCACTGGCAGTTTGGCCGGAGTGGGGTTTCTTATAACCTCGCGTCCCACGACAACATGCACCGTCGAGTGCGGATCAACCGGTGTCCCGGCAGCTGGAGACTGCTGGAGCACAATTCCATCCGCACCTCCTACTTTGACTGTCGCAGCCAGGGCCAAGCCAAGAGATTGGGTGATGGACTGCGCATCTTCAATGCTGGTCCCCACCAGCCTGGGTACATTAACTTTGGGGCCGAGAGAGAGCACAACGCTCACGCTTGATCCCTGCGATACCTTCGTCCCTGTGGCGGGAGACTGCGAGGCGATCAGACCGGCGGCCAAGTTACTAATCGCGCTTCCTGACACCACAAGCTGCAGTTTCAGAGCGGCAAGCGCGGTTTGTGCGGCGGCTTGTGTCAGGTTCACAAGATTAGGCACCTGGACAGTGCGTGGCATAGCGGTGGTCACGTTGACGTTGGTACCGACGACCACAACCTGCCCCGCAATCGGGTCTTGCGTAAGGACCGTGTTGGGTGTTTGGTCGCTCTCAGTTTGGGCAGTTGAGGCAAGTTTCAATTGAACTCCGCTGAGCACCATAGTCGCCTGATCGACGGCCATCCCTATCACTGAAGGAATGCTGACCGTCTTTGGCACGGCGAGGTTGAGATTGACCTTGCTGGCGGCCAAGACCTGTTCGCCTGCCCCCGGCGACTGGCTGACTACGGTGCCAACGGCCTGCGTGCTTTCCACCGAACTGACTGCGCCCAAAGCGAGATTGACCGCCGTGAGCCCTCGGACAGCCTTGTCCTGCGTCAGCCCTGCGAGGTTCGGGACTGGCACAGTTGTTCCTGAGATCGAGTAAGCCACCTGCGTTCCAACAGGTACGAGGCTGTCAGGCCCAGGAGTCTGGTCAAGAATTGTTCCCACGGGTTGTGTGCTGGGCTTTGTAGCACCGGTTCCAAGTTTTAGGTTGGCGCTGGAAAGGGCTTCCTTGGCATAATCCAAGTTCTTGCCGATCAGATTCGGGACAGCCGTCGTGATCGGCGTGGCTACCTTAATATCAACCGTACTTCCTTTGGAGGCCAGAGTGTTGGCAGCGGGATCCTGGTCAATCACAGAATCCACTGAAGCGACCGATTGCTGCGAAGCGACATTGCCCTGGACCAGTCCCTGGGCCTGAAGCAGTCCAGCCACGGCAGATTTTGGTTGGCCTGCCAAGTTAGGAACTTTCGCAGAAAGAGGAGCAGCAACTGTGACAGAAACCGCAGAATACAGGGGGGCGCCGAGACCCGGCAGTGGATCCTGGTGAAGAATGGAGTTGGGCGGTGCCGGGTTTTCCGCGCTACTCTGCGCGCCAAGGCTCAAGCCAGGAGGTTCAACTGGCTGGCCCATATTCCTCAAGATGGCAGCCGCAGCGTCTCGCAGCTTTCCAGCAGCATCCTGAGGCATGAATCCGAGGAGATTCGGGACGGTTACCAATGGAAGCGCTTTCAGAGTTGGGACGATAGCTTTACCAAGGATCACACGAACGCCCGCGGCCGGCGATTGGGAAGCAATAGTGTCAAGATCCGTGAGGGCATCTGCGGTGGGATAGGGAGGAGGCGCCAGGGCGAGGTTAGCCGACTGCAAAACAATGGGAGCTGCACTCAGTAACAATCCGGTGATGTCAGGCACCAGAGTTGTAACCGGTAGGGCCATGGTGACCTTGATGGCGGTGCCCTGGTCGACCGAAGTGCCTGCCAGCGGATCTTGATCGAGGATCGTGTCGGGCTCGGCGTTGCTTTCTTTTTTGTTCATCGGATCACTGCTGATGATTAGGTTTAGTGCGGAGAGCACGGAAACGGCTTCGGCAATCTTGAGGCCCGTAAGTTGAGGAACGATTCTGCGAGTTTTTATGGCCACCACCATGTTGACCGGCATATCCTGCGATACTTGCGTCCCGGCGGGCGGGTCCTGACGCAGCACTTTGCCTGCAGCAGGATCATTTTCTTCCTGTGTAACGATGCCCGGGCCCAACTTTGCCGTCGCCAGGGCCGTCGCGGCATCCGCCGGAGTGCTCCCGACAATGTTCGGGACAGCGACGATGGTGCTCGAACCGAGCCGAAGAAGGAACTGGCGCGTAAGGATTTCCACTGTCGTATTGTCTAAGGCCGCGTGAATCTGATGATTGATCATGAAGCCGGAATCGCGTGAGGCCGAGGCATTGCCGCCGAAGAGCCCGAATTCACGCAAGACAAACGGCGACTCATTCAGCGCATAGGAGGAGCGCACGATTAAGGTCTGTGTGAGAGGCTGGTAGGTGATGTCGTCTGAAGGGTTGACTAGCTTACGGTAAACTTCAGCAGTCAGTTTGGTATCCGTCTTGTTTGGTTTGGGAGGAGTTGTGTCCCAAGCCTTATCACCAGAACCATTCGCCCAGTATTGAATGCCGCTGAGGCCCGGCTGATTGCTGAGTAGTCCAGCAATGAGATTGACCATGCTGTCCAATTGCAAGTCCGAGTCAATGGTGAGCCGCAGTTGGCGCTGGAGGATCGACCCGGAGGCCTTTTCGATTTTTGGATGGGCCCGATAACTGAACAAATAGCCACTGCCGGGCCAGGCGGCAGCGTCACCGCCGAACACGCCAAATTCGCGCAGTGTGCCTACAGCCTCGTCTGGGGTAAAAGTGATGTTTATGGTTAGAGTTTTTGTTGTGGGGTCATAAGCCATCTGACCCGCATCAATTCTCTTGCGATAGATTTCCTTCTGAAGAGCCGTCGTCCGGAGATTGGGTTGTGGCGGCGTCGTGTCCCAGGCGAGGTCGCCCGATCCAACGGCCCAGTAAAGGAGACCAGCCAGGTTGGGCTGCTGCTTTAGAAGGCCCGCAATCAGATCCATGGCCCTAAACACGATGAGGTTGGGACGATCCCCCAGGGGAACAACGCCGGTGCTGGTGCAGAGTGTCCCGCTGAAGATTCCTCGAAGCGAAAGCATGAGTGCCTCAGCGGCTGAACCTGGAGCTGTTGAAGCGTTGCTTATGTGACTGGGCAAAACCTGCAGAGATTTGCGACGCCGCCTGGGTAATCATGGTGCTTGCGGTCTTCGACTTGGTGGCATCCAGCACGTTTGGCTGCTCCTGCTTGAGCTGCGCGAGCTGATTGCCGATGGCGTCATTTGTCTGCGAGCCGATGGCCGCCGTGGCTTCTTGCGCGATGATCTGGCCCAAAGTACCTACTTGCGCAAGTTGTTCGTCGGGCGTATCCGCATCCTTAAAGACGGAGGCTTTGAAATTGCGATGAGTATCGTCGTGGATGGCCTGCATAAGGGGCGGCAGCTTTGAAATCACCACTGTGTGATCGTAGGTCGTGGGATTCACCAAGCCTTGGCGCATGGCGTCGCCGATTCGGGCGCCAACCTGGACCTTGGAGATGATGTCCACGATCTTGGTCATGGCCCAATCTCGCACCCACATCCGGCACCGCACTTGAATGCTTCCAGTGCCACGAAC
>Ga0137418_10000677_pt1 | contig 30736 bp, 24 predicted proteins | sample CZODoug3_1_2_16f_FD_122242 | JGI IMG/M metagenome (GOLD analysis project Ga0137418, IMG submission 122242) | Vadose zone soil fungal communities from Angelo Coast Range Reserve, California, USA - CZODoug3_1_2_16fungal (Hybrid Assembly) | ecosystem: Environmental > Terrestrial > Soil > Vadose... | reverse complement strand
GGAGCCGCGACCCGAGCCAGCTGTGGTGTGGGTTCGTTACGCGACTTCTATGTGGCGTTGCTAGCGAAGCGAATGAAGCCCGAGATGGCGCGTCTGACCTTAGCCCGAAAGATCGCGGCCATTGCTTTGACACTCTGGAAGAAGGAGGAACGTTTCGACGCGGAACAACTGAAGCCGCAAGCAGCTTGAGCGTTGCACAGAACTCAGGTGATCTCCCAGGTTTCACGCCTCGGTGGTGACCGATCGGTTCTAGCGATGCTCGGGTTCGAGGGAGAGTATCCATGCGCTCATTAGGCGTTCCGGGTGCTGCCATCAGCACCCAGTCTCCGGGTCAATCCTATGCCCCCTCGGATAACCCAAAAAAGCCATAGGCCTCGAGCCTCACATAGGATGATGGTTGGCACTTAAGCCAACGGTTGGCTTGCGCAGCTTCGCAACGAATGGTGTCGGGGCCGCTGCATGAAACCACTCAAGGGAGACCAGCAACTGCGATCCGTATCCCTGTCGTACTCTGTGGCGCTCCAGGCGTTAAAACCAAAATCCTCTCCACGAAGAAGAAGGGGCCTGGATGCAAGCACCGATCGAGGTCTCACGGAGAGGAGTGGAGAAGTGTTTTTGCTTGACATCCTCTCTCATAGGATGAGCGCTATCGCTGTTTGCGTCAGTTGCCTTTCGGAGCGCGGTGGGGGAACCTGAGCGCCGTTTCGTCTCCGTCTGGCGCTCGCGGAATCTTTACCAGTCGGGCAGGATTCCCCATCGTGGCATCCGGAGGCATCCCGACTCTGCCCGTCGGAGCCGGGACGCCCCTATTATTTCTAGAACCGCCTGTACTCGCCGGTAACTGTGACCGCTTGGCTGGCTCCAAGTGTTCCATTGAAATCAACTCCAACGCTGCCATCGCCAAAGAATGGGGTTGATGACGGGAGGTTGGCGACAGGGCTGCAAGAGTCAGGGAAGCCAGATATGTCCTGGACGAACGCGAAGTGCGGCGTTTTCGTAGGGACTATATACAACATCACGCCAAAAAGGTTGAACCCGTTGTTGTATCCCCATGCGGACTCATGGTCGAAATCGAACAAGTTGTGGAAATCGCCACTATGCGCGTTGTTGGCGTCGATATCCGCGTACCGAACCAAGGCGAAATCGTGGGCAGCCACTGTATTGTTCTTGAGGGTCATGGTGATCTTGACTGCCGGTTCTACCGTGTTTCGAGTAAAGACTTGGGTTAGGGTATAGATCCCGTCGGAAGTCGACCGCTTGATCGTCAGCGGGAGGGTGACCCCGCTGACTGCGGGAGCCTGCCAGTTCCCCGAGTCTGCGGCGGCGAAATCATAGTAGCGAGTGAGAGTGCCGAAGTCACAGATGCTATAGCCTTCGAGAATTTTACCTTCTCGGATGTGTTCGAATCCCCCGGGACTGGTCAGTTGAACGACATTGCCATTGATGGTCAAACAAAATTTAAGGAAGTTCGGGCCGCCGCCGCCAGATGTGAAGGTGAATTGGCAAGTGGTCGTGAAATCGATCGAAGCCGTGTCCGAGACATGCGTATTTTGCTGGACTTGGCCGAACCCGGTTGCCGCTAGCGTAAGAACCACAACAAAAGGAAGCAATTTCTTGGTGTTCATACATTTCCTCCTTGTATTTTGATAGAAACTCAGAGATTTCGCAGACTTTTCAAGCATTCTTGTTCCCCTGTTGGTTGACGAGCCAAACTACAACACTCATTTAGATCAAACAGTGCGGGGAAAATATTTCATCATGAACGATTTCATGGCAACTTCTCCTCCATGAGGACTTAACTGTGGAGGGGAACCGACCCGCTCGGGGGGTGAGCGGGGATAACGTGCAAAGGTTAGTCTTTGTGGTGGGACCGTGTCAATTGAGCACCCGAAATGGTGCAGCGATGGGGCGTGTTATGCAACGTTCCGGAGTTGCACTCGATGCGACGGGCAATCCCTACGTTGCGGGCACCCGGCAAGGCGGGGATAGCGGCAACGGCCTTCTTGCGACGAAGACTAATGTTGATTTGCCGCTAGCGCTGAGAGTTAGTCCCTCCGGGGGTCGTGTATGTAGACGATGGAGACGATGGCCTTCAATACCGAGTGCGAAAAATTCAGTGAGCAGTATCGAGTTGCAGCCTATTCGCCGAACCGAAAACGTTGTCAATCTTCCTTATAATCCTCAGTATCTGTTCTTGGTCCAGGAGATGCGGCTTGAGTGCTCTAGCCTCGACTAGCACTTGCCGGAAGAGTGCCCGCCCCACCGATCGTTCCCCACGCGTCCGTCTGCATTTCTTGAGTCGGTCATTCACGGCCTCGCATTTCTTGGGGGCTTTCACCTGTTAAGGGAGCCACTTAGGAGGCGTTCTGAGGCATGCGTAGGGGTAAAGAGTCGCCGCGTAACTGCTTGGTACACTAGTTAACTTGCCGCGCGTCTGAAGTTCGCGCGCACCCACACTAACCTGGCAGAAGGAGACATGACCAACACCGCCCCGAATAAGCGCGTCTTCATCGGCGTAGATATTGGTGGCACGAAGATCGCCGCTGGTCTGGTGGATACCCAAGGGGCGATCCTTACGCAGCTGCGGACGCCCATGATCAGCACCAGCGACGCGGCTTCAGCCGTGGCGAGAGTAAGATCCGCAATCGACGCTGTGTTCGCAGAGGCGGAAAGGGATTCGGTTGATCAACGCTCTGTCGCTGGCATCGGCATTTGCTCGCCAGGTCCGTTGGATCCGAAGACAGGAATCATCATTAATCCACCCAACCTTCCCTGCTGGCGGAATTTCCCTTTGGCTTCCGAGATTGCGCAACACTACGGCGTTCCAGTGGTCGTCGATAATGATGGCAACGCCGCCGCACTGGCCGAGGCCCGATGGGGTGCTGGACGCGGATACCGCAACATTTTTTATGCCACCATCGGTACCGGCATCGGTACCGGGATTATTTTCGACGGCCATATTTATCACGGCCGCACCGGCGGCGCGGCCGAGGGTGGGCATATGAGCATTGACTACCGCGGCCCCCGCTGCGGATGCGGAAAGCTTGGATGCATCGAGGCGCTCGCAGCCGGTCCCGCCATCGCAAGAAGAGCACGCGCCAAGCTTGCTGCGGATGCCTCAGGGGGTTCGGCCATTCTCGGCCTGGCTGGCGGCAACCGGGATATCGTAAGCAGCGAAATGGTCGGAACAGCTTATGTGGCCGGTGACCCACTGGCAAAACAGGTTCTGCAGGAGACAACGGAATTATTGGCGCTGTGGCTCGGAAACATCGTCGATCTGCTCGAGCCGGACGTGATGATTGTGGGCGGCGGAGTTGCGGCGATGCTCAATCCATTGTTTGATGAAGTGCGGCGACTGCTCCCGAATTACAGCGTCAACTCGCGCGTCCAGGAAATCCCGCTGCTGATGGCGCACTATGGCGCGGACGCAGGCATTGCCGGAGGCGCAGCACTCATTCCTCCCCCGGCGTGAGGACTAACGTAGCAACTCCGCGAGCCGCTTTCAGTCCCTAAGACCCGCCACCCTGCCCCGCAAAACCGTTATCGAGGCTTTGGGCAAAGTGAACGTGGTTTGCGGACTTGTCGATATGGTAGTGGCGACGGGCGGATTGTCTGGATCGGCATGACTGTTCGGTCCGTCGTTGATCCAAACATACTGCTCACTGCCGAAAGTCACGAAGGCGACCGGCCCCGTGAACGACTCAGTGCGTTTGTTCTTGGAATCTTCAAACACAACACGCACGGTGTGTGGATTGGTTTCGTCACGATTTACCAGCATCAACGACCAGCTCCCGTCGGGACGACGCACCGCATAGGAAGTCACCAGCACATTTCCCTCGTTGTCTTTGACATCGGGGGACGAAGGAAACATGGAATGCAGACCCGAGCGGTGTTGTACCCATTCCAGATTAATCATGTGAGCAGCATAATAAGGAGACGTGTAGCCCTTGATGTTGTATTGTTCGTCGGAGACAAAATTTGACCACGAAGCCCAACCCAGGCAAGAAGGTTCCACGCCCTGGGGTTGAATGGGTGAGTGATAAAAGGCAGCGCCGCCACCTTCAAAAAATGACCCTACATTGTCGGCCAGCCACAGCGCCGCAAAAATCGTCGTCATAGGCCCGGTGAGGCTGGCGGCCAGGTGATTCTCCGTCACCATCAGCGGGACATCTTTTGGTACTCCATCCTCTCGCCACACCTGCAAGATGTGCTTCATGAGTTGCGGCTCGGTGTAGAGCGTTTTCCAAGTGATGGTGCAGGGCTCAAAGGGATAGTGCTCGAATGAGACAAAGGCCAAATCAGAGAGGCGGTGGTGCGCCTTCAGATAGTCCACAAAGCGTCCCATCCATGAGGTCCGCCCCTGCGCATCAGGCCATACGCGTATGTCTTCGTTGACCCCCTCAAAAATTGGCCCTCCCAGCTTGAGCTTCGGGTCAATTTTGTGGATGGCAGTGGCCCACTGCAAGTAAAGCGCGCCATAATCTTCGGGCATCGCATGCTTCCCGTCGGGCTCTTCTCCCAGCTCGATGTATCCGATCGGATAGCCGCGTTTCTCGATGTAAGCAATTTGTGCGGCTGCATCATCGGGCGTGCCGTAGAGCATAGTAACCGGGATCATCGCCGGAAGATTGTTGGTGAGTCCGCTGCCGAAGAAAACATCGAATCCGCTGTGCTGATAGGCACCACTATCGTTCACATCTTCGCCGGAATGCCAGGGATCAATAGAGGAAACGCAATATGTAGTTCTTCCCTCGCCGGAATCCTTCGCCACTTCGATCAAGGCACCGCCAGCGTCGAGCGTGCCCGGGGCGATCTGCTGAATCGCATAACCAACGCAGTTGCGAATGTCCTCCGATCCATGTTCGTCGCAGGTGTTGGAGGATTCAGTCATCCAGATGCGAAGGTATCTCGTGGCAACGGGCCGGTCCGTCAGCTTCAACGTGACCGTGCCGCCTTGGGCCTTCTTCAGGACGCCTGCGGGAAAGACTCTCCATTCACCTTTCGGTCCTCCGTCGAAATCGAGCGCGTTTGTACCACTCCAATATTCCACTTGGTAGGTCACGGCATAGGGGCTGGCCCACTGGATCCGGAGAGCACTGAGCGGCTTCTCGGCCTTCAAGTCCACGATCACCCACTGCGGATGCTGGGTATCGCTCTCGCCCGTGAACTTGCTGGTCAGATACGGATTACTCTTCCAATAGGTCAGATTAGGACCTTGAATAGGGCGATCGCCGCTGGTCGCGAAGCCGCGGTGGGGCAACGCATAGGCGAGAATGTAGCGAGTGGGCTCCTTCAATTCGGGGCTACCGGTGAAGTATCCACTGCGGTGCGCAGCATCGCTCCAGACGCCATTTTCCGTCCAGTGCCACGCGGCCATGCGGAGCTCAGTGTTGTTGCGGTATGTGATCGGACCCCAGCCCGCCGAGAGGGCTTCCTGGATGATGTGCGGCGTATAGACCTTGTTGATCTCGGTGCGAGACAGGACATCAATGGAACTGCCCAGGGCGCTGTCCGGATCAAAGGAATTGATGGCATGGCCCGACGTTGCGTCGACGCGAACCGTCGCGGCTTGTCCTGTCCCCGGACTTTGGGCAAATGCAAATCCGGTTTGCGCCATAAAGGAAAGGATGGCAATCGCCGTGATGAGCGTTCGAGTAGCGGGTTTCCGCTCAACCACTTTCCTGTTCATCCATCTCAATGCAATCACCTCGAACCTCCCTTCGTCGCACTTCCCATTTCGCAACCGCAAAACCAAGTTTCACCGTGTGAAAAGAACCGAAACCCCTCCCAGGTTCTTTCACGCGGAATCATAGCATTCACTGTGCTGATAGCACTCGGAAGTGCGCCCGAAAACAATACGGACGATCCTTCGAAGAAAAGCCGATCTGCGGGCGAGGCTTCTTGTTAGCTTGCCAGGGCGAGCATGGAGTTCCTGTGCGAACAATATTATGCCTTCTGCGAAGTACAGGCGGGACATGGAGAGCGCAAAAAACCGAATGCTTGTTCTTGTCGCCTTCGATGAGTTGAGCAACTTTGGAACCGGTTACAGCCGGTTCGATGAGTACGACGTGTCGCTCGTTCAAGAACAGAAAGCAGCACTGCGAGCCTGCCCAGCAAAGGAAAAAAGACCGGGAAGTATCGGTAAGCCTGTCCGAAAGCCTTCCTCAGGAAGTCGAGTTGTTATGTTTATCTTTGGTCGGAACTTCTTCATGCGGTCTGAATAGCGTCGTGATTCTAACCCATTGAAAAGAGAAGAAAGAGGTGGTCCTGCTCCATCCCCCGCGTTGCCTCAATGCGTTCGGCGGAATGCGGCAGATTTGTCCGCCATCGTTCAACAAAAGTTTTCGCATCCTTTTGCCCGGTTAGTAAATCGGATGCGTATGTGTTCGCGAGGTGCGTGCGAGCTGGATTGAACGATCGGCTGGCTTCGCCGATGGCGGTCGGGCGACAAAACCGCGCCTCTTCTGCCTGGGGATCGTGCAATTTGGCGCGATTGTCACGCATGCCCCGCAGCTCGACCTTCGGAAATCACGCTTTTAACCGCTGCTTACCGAATTTCTGAACGCTTGTCAAAAGTAAGGGGACATTATGGCCAAACGGATGATTCTCATGCTGGTCGCGGCCGCGCTGCTGGTCGGGGCTCTTGGTTACTTCAAATTGCGGCAAGTTCAAGCGGCTGTAAAGGGTGGTGGCTTCCAGCCACCGCCGGCGGCCGTGACCACCATTGTCGCTAAGCAGGAGACGTGGCCGTCAACACTGAGCATGGTGGGAACGACGGCCCCCGTACATGGTGTCACCGTGAGCGCGGACCTGCCTGGGACAGTCGACACAATCACCTTTGATTCCGGCAACTTCGTTCATGAGGGAGACGTGCTCGTACAGCTTGACACCCGCCAAGAACGAGCCCAGTTGGCCGCTTTAGAGGCGCAGCGTGATCTCGCAAAGATCAATTACGACAGGATGCGGCAGCTGGTGAACGAAGGCGTTATCTCCCGGATGGATTACGACAAATCGACGGCGGAGCAAAAGCAGACGGAGGCAAACGTTGGAGAAATCAAAGCGACGATCCAGCGGAAGACTATTCGCGCGCCTTTTTCGGGAATCTTGGGTATCCGGCAAGTCAACCTGGGGCAGTACATGTCCGCCGGCACTGCAATCGTCTCTTTGCAGGCATTGAATCCGATCTATGCCAACTTCAATGTGCCACAACAGGTCATGAGCCAGATGCGACCGGGACAGAGCGTAAGGATTTCGACCGACGGCGCGAGTGGCCACGAGTACACGGGACGGGTGAATGCGCTCGAGTCTACGGTGGACGAGTCTACCCGCAACGTTCAGGTGCAGGCGACGCTGGCTAATGCTGACAACAAACTGCGTCCCGGCATGTTTGTTCAGGTAGAGATCGGGGTGGGGGCGCAGCGTTCGCTCTTCCCCCTGCCGGCATCCGCGATTAACTACGCGCCATTCGGTGATTCTGTTTATATTGTCACCGACCTCAAAGGGCCAGACGGGAAAACCTACCGTGGAGTACGTCAGCAGTTCGTCAAGGTTGCGGGCGCACGCGGCGATCAAGTCGGCATCGTGTCAGGTCTGAACCAGGGGGACGAAGTTGTCTCCTCGGGTGCCTTCAAACTGCGTAACGGGGCGGCAGTGGCCGTTAACAACAAGATCCAACCGGGAAACAATCCGTCTCCCCAGCCCGAGGACAACTGATGAAATTTACAGATCTGTTCATTAAGCGTCCAGTTCTCGCCATCTGCGTCAACTTAGTTATTTTGATCGCGGGTCTGCAGTCCATCCGCTCACTCAGCGTGCGTCAGTATCCACGTAGCGACATTGCGGTCATCCAGGTCTCTACGGTGTACGTCGGCGCCAATGCTGACCTGGTTCGAGGATTTATTACTACCCCGTTGGAGCGTGTGATCGCCAGCGCCGACGGCATTGATTACATGGAATCGTCGAGCGCGCAGGGAATTAGCACGATTACCGTGCACTTGAAGCTTAACTACGACACGAATGCGGCTCTCACCCAGATACAGGCTAAGGTCGCACAGGTGCGTAATGACCTGCCTCCAGAATCCCAAGCTCCGGTCATTGACCTGCAAACCGCAGATACTCAATTTGCCGCAATGTACCTGGGGTTCTCGTCCTCTGATCTCGATCAGAACCAGATCACGGACTACATGACGCGCGTTGTGCAGCCCAAACTGAGCGCGATCAGTGGCGTCCAGCGCGCCGATATTCTTGGTAAACGTACGTTCGCGATGCGCGTCTGGCTCAAACCGGAAAAGATGGCGGCTCTGGGAATTACGCCATCCGCGGTGCACGATGCGCTGGCCAACAATAACTACCTTTCAGCCCTGGGGCGAACCAAAGGCTCCATGGTGTCGGTGAACCTGGTGGCCAACACCGATCTGCGCACCGCGGATGACTTTCGCCAACTGGTGGTGAAGCAGGACAAAGGAACGATAGTTCATCTCGGCGAAATCGCTGACGTTGTGCTGGGCGCGGAAACCTACGACGAGGATGTTCGCTTTAACGGCGAGGCTGCGACCTTTATGGGCATCTGGGTGCTGCCTACGGCCAACTCACTCGATGTCATCAAACAAGTTCGCGCTGTCATTCCCCAAATTCGAGAGCAGTTGCCCGCCGGTATGAAGGTCGGCATACCCTATGACTCGACCGCCTACATTCAGGACGCGATCAAAGAAGTCTTGAGTACCCTTACCGAGACCCTCTTGATCGTTGTTGTGGTCATCTTTTTGTTCCTGGGTTCGTTTCGATCCGTGCTTATCCCGGTGGTCGCGATTCCCATTTCACTCATCGGCGCGGTCTTCCTGATGTTTGCGGCCGGTTTCACCATCAACCTGCTGACGCTGCTGGCGATTGTGCTGTCCGTCGGCCTGGTCGTGGACGACGCGATCGTGATGGTGGAGAACGTGGAGCGGCACCTGCATGAGGGCAAGACCCCTTACCGCGCGGCAATTGACGCAGCCCGTGAGTTGGTAGGTCCGATCATCGCGATGACCATCACCCTGGCCGCGGTTTATGCGCCGGTTGGTATCCAGGGAGGTTTAACCGGTGCGTTGTTCCGTGAATTCGCTTTCACTCTCGCCGGGGCGGTACTGGTGTCTGGAATTGTCGCGCTGACGCTATCACCGATGATGGCTTCCAAATTGCTGCGCGCCGGCGATACCGAGCGCGGCTTCGCGGGATGGGTCAACCGCCGTTTTGACAACGTGCGCAACGCTTACGCGCGCATTCTGACCGGCACGTTGCAATACCGGCCGGTGGTTCTCGGGGTGTGGGTGCTCGTGGTGCTACTGGTGGTGCCGTTTTATATATTCTCCCAGCGCGAGCTTGCACCGGCGGAGGACCAGGGGGTGGTCTTCGGAGTGGTGCAGGCTTCCGCCAACTCAACCCTCGATCAGACCAAGCTTTTTATGTCAGAGATCTACGATGTTTACCACTCGATTCCCGAGAGCGAGAGCGTCTTCCAGATCACTGATCCTAGCGGCGGTTTCGGAGGCATGGTCACCAAATCATGGAGCCAGCGCAAAAAGACCGCTCAGCAACTTCTCGTCGAGTCCACCGGGCCACTATCGAAAATCGCGGGTATTCGCGTTATCCCGCTCACACCACCGCCGCTGCCGGGGGGAGGCAACTTCCCCGTGGACTTCGTCATCGCTTCCTCGGCAGAGCCTGAGCAACTCCTCCAGTTCGCCAACCAGCTCGTGGGCAAGGCCTTTGCCAGCGGGATGTTCATCTTCGCCGACTCGGACCTGAAGTTTGACCAGCCCCAGACCGAGGTGGTCTTTGATCGCGACAAGCTCCGCTCCCAAGGGGTCGACTTGAGCCAAGCCGGCAAGGATCTTTCGACCCTTCTCGGGGGAAACTATGTGAACCGTTTCAGCATTCAGGGACAAAGTTACAAGGTCATTCCACAGGTCAAGCGCGTGGAACGTTTGACGACCGATCAACTGTCGCAGATCTACGTGAAAGGATCGGACAACAAATTGGTTCCCCTGTCCACCTTCGCCACCCTGAAGACCACCACCGAGCCGCGGGAGCTGAAGAAATTCCAGCAGCTTAACGCTGTGCGGATTCAGGGCGTGGTGCCCCCGAACGTCCCGCTCGATAAGGCGCTCACGTTCCTCGAAGACGAAGCCAAGAAGATACTGCCTCAGGGCTTCACGGTTGACTACGCGGGCGAGTCTCGCCAGCTCCGAGTTGAGGGCAGCAAGTTTCTCGGTACCTTTTTGCTGTCCGCCATCCTGATCTATCTGGTATTGGCCGCGCAATTCGAGAGCTTCCGCGATCCCTTCATCGTCCTTGTCGGCTCGGTGCCGCTAGCGATCTCCGGGGCGCTCATGTTCTCGTTTCTGGGACTGACGACGCTTAACATCTACAGCGAAGTAGGACTGATCACTTTGGTGGGACTGGTGTCGAAAAACGGCATCCTTATTGTGCAGTTTGCAAACCATCTCCAGGAAACAGGAAAAGAAAAGATGGCTGCCGTCATTGGAGCAGCCGAGACTCGTCTGCGGCCGATTCTCATGACGACCGCCGCCACGGTCGCCGGTCACTTCCCGCTTGTACTCGCGAGAGGTCCCGGGGCGGGCGCGCGCAATAGCATCGGGATCATGCTGGTCAGCGGCATGATCATAGGCACGCTATTCACGCTGTTCGTGGTGCCGTCTATCTACATGCTGGTAGCGAAGAAGCATGTGGCCACTTCTGAAGCGGGAGACACGGCGGAAGCTGAGCCGGAGCTCGAGGGGGCAGTACTCTGATCATATTCATCTCGAGCGGGGTTTTTCACGCATAAGGTAAAAGCAAACCGGCAACGGCAGCACACGCGATAAGAACGGGCTCGGGTATTCTCCAGCGAAACAGCATGCCGAGGCTCAGCAAACAGATCAGCAGTGTGGGCAGATCGTAAACCGAGCGACGAGCAAGCACCACCACCGCCCCGGCAATTACCCCGGTAGCGCCCGCAGTGACGTCGCGCAGGAACGCATTCACCTGCTGGTTCTTCGCCCAGACCTTCCCGGTCGTCTTCTTTGCGGACCCGGTCCCGATCATCCACCAGGTGTTGCCGCATGGGTCCGGCAAGAGCAATCGGTCCGCCGAATCCCACGGCAAGCCACAGCAAATATCCGACAAACGGCATGAGGGGTAATTTCTTTACCTCAGGCTTTGGCTGGTGCACGATCGGGTTGGCGTCCGAGCTCATTTGCTGACTTTGTACGGTCCAGAGCGGATCGCAAGCCCTTCGCGAGTTTCACCCGCATCATCATTTTGCCCAGAAGCGCAACCCAGCATCGGGAACTCGTCAGCGCTCCGTCTGCTGGTCCGAACAACCTAGATAGTTGACTAAGTCAAGTAATTAATTGACAATCGCAATGAATCGAGCCCGCGTTATGATTGTGAATCCATCCCCACTCGACCACTCTGTTGCTCTGGCAAGGCGATTCAACCGTTTCTATACCAGGCGTATTGGTGTGCTGGATGAAGGCCTCTATCACACCCGGTTTTCTCTAACCGAGAGTCGCGTCTTATATGAGCTCGCTCATCGTCCCAATCTCACCGCCACGGCATTAGGGAAGGATCTGGGGCTGGATCCTGGATATCTCAGCAGGATTCTCCATCGATTCGAGAAACAACGTCTGCTCGCGAAAACTCCGTCCGAAGCCGATGGCCGCCAGAGCCTGCTCCGACTCACTCCGGGAGGGCGCGCGGCCTTCGCCCCACTTGAGGCGCATTCCCGTCAAGAAACGGGAGCGATGCTGAGCCGCCTCTCGAAGTCTGAACAGAATCGCCTGATCGATGCGATGGGGACGATTGAGATCGTCCTCGGCGGGACTATAGAGAAAGCCACGCCTCCCTACTTGCTGCGCTATCATCAGCCCGGAGATATGGGTTGGGTCGTCCACAGGCATGGCGTTCTTTATGCTCAGGAATACGGGTACGACGAGCATTTCGAGGCCCTGGTGGCATCGATTGTGGCCGAATTTATCGCCAATTACGACGCAAAATGGGAGCGTTGCTGGATGGCTGAGCAAGATGGCGCACTTGTCGGCAGCGTTTTCCTGGTAAGAAAATCCAAGACAATCGCGAAGCTGCGCCTTCTGTTCGTTGAACCCGCGGCACGGGGTTTGGGTATTGGCGCGCGCTTGGTGAGCGAATGTATACGATTTGCGCGGCACGCTGGATACAAAAAGATTGCGCTCTGGACCCAGAGCGAACTCAAGGCCGCGCGCCATATCTATGAGCGGGCCGGGTTTAAGCTCGTCGCGAAAAAATCACACTTTAGCTGGGGCAAGAACCTGGTTGCGGAAACATGGGAAATGAAACTTTAAACTGCCCCGCGAATGCTACCCCTTGTACTGCAGCTCGACTACCGTGCAATCGTCGCCTAGAGGCGTCCCGCCGCAAAAGGCAGCAACCGCAGCGAAGATGCCTTCCAGCGTTGGGTCCTTGGCCGCAACCGCTTCCAGCCGCCAGTCTTCGAAGAATTCTCCCATGCCGTTCTCGGCTTCGGTGACGCCATCGGTTACCAGGATGAAACTGTCGCCGGCATTCAGTTGGCAGCGCGAACTTTCATAGGTGGCGTCGGCCAGAAGCCCTACGGGCACATTACCGTGCGCCGGACGAATGGCTTCTCCGTTACAAATGAGCAGGGGAGGCACGTGTCCGCAGTTTACGTATTCGAGGTCGCCATCCCGCCGCAGCCGCGCCAGGAGCATGGTTGCATATTTTTCTCCAACCAGCTTTTCGGTAAAGAAGCGATTCACGGCCTCGACCACTTGCAGCAGCGGCATGCCTGCGCTCAGATGCGAATAGATCATCCCCTGCAGCTGGCAGGCCAGCAAGGCCGCCGAGACTCCTTTGCCGCTGACATCGGCCAACACGACCGCCAGACCCTCCTTGGTATTGACCGCATCAAAGAAGTCTCCTCCGATCTCTTTGCAGGAGAGATTCCGTCCCCGAAGCCGCGCGAACGGTACCTCGGGAATCTTCACTTGCATCAGCCGTTGCTGAATGCTCGCAGCGATGGCCAGTTCCTGCTGGTAACGGCGCGATTCCTCCTCTGCCTGCACCAGCCGCGCGTTCTCAATCAGTGACGCTGCTTCAGTCGCGATCACGTGCAGAATGTCATGTCCCACCCCGGAGATATCCCGCGAGGCAAAACGTGAATCCATGTACAAGACTCCCAAAACTTCTACGGCACTGGGTGGAGGTGCGGGCGTTTGCAGATCGCGGAACGACTGCACATGCATCGTGCGCAGCGGAATGCAGACCACGGTGCGCAGATCGTAAGCAACAATGCTCTGACGCCCCGCCATATCGAGTGATTGGCTGGTATCGCTCAAAAGAAATTCCGAGTTGGAACGCAGCGACTCTTCCAAGATCGAGTGCGAAATGGTCTTGTCATCGAGCAGGGGCTCGCCTTGGGCATTTCGTCCCGCTGCCAGGCGCAGCTTCCCATCCTCCTCCTTGAGAAAAACGTAGCCGCGCTCGGCTCGGATCAGCCGCAACGTCACGTCGAGCATGGTCACCAGAATCTCGTCGAGTACCCCTATGGTATTCAGCTTGCGCGCCGCTTCCAGGAACAGCGTTAACTTCTCCAAGTCGGTGGCTTCTTGCGAGATCTGAATGCCCGAGATCTGGCTTAAAAACTCGCGCGCTGTGTTCGAAGTGTCCTGCGCCGGGTGGAAGATAACGTAGGCCGAGTCGCGCGCGCCGAACTCCAAGCGGTCGTTGCGCTCCAGTTTCTGCCTCTGGATGCGCTCTCCATTTACGAACGTGCCATGCTTGCTGCCTTGATCGAGCAGGAAGAAATCGCCGTCTTCTAGGAGGATGAGCGCGTGGTCGCGCGACACCCGCGGGTCGGCGATTACTAAATCCTTGTCCACCTTCCGCCCCACGCTGAACGGAGTCCGGTTGAGCACAATGTTCCTTTGCTCGCTACCCTGGACGAAAACCAAACCCGGAAACACGCCCGAGCCGGAGCTATGAGGATGGGATGTCGTTTTCAGGACCATGAGATGTAACGCCAGTGTACGTTAGTCCGGACTCAAGGGGTGTTGACAGAAATATCGCCAGAAATCCATGCCCGGCGGCAAGAGCTTTCGCGAAACCAACGCTAGCGCTTCTGCCACGCCTTCGATAGACTCGGCGGCGTGCTCCCCGTGGCTGTCACTCGACCCCACTCTGTCATGCGATGGATGAAGACCCTGATGCTTCTGGTCTTATTGAGCTCCCCTACCGTATTTTTCTGCGCGCACTTCTCCGCGTCCTCGCACGGAACTGACTTTCCTGACTTCTACTCCGCTTCGCGTTTGTTGATCGCGGGCCACGGGCACGAACTCTACGATGCCCAAGTTCAGCGTCAGTTCCAGTCGCGTTACGCGGGACGAGTTGGCACGCTTTACATTCATCCGCCCTTCGAAGCTTTGTTCTATCTCGCAGTAGCCTGGCTTCCGCTGAACCGTGCCTACGCGCTTTGGACTGTGCTCAATCTAGCATTTCTTACTTTAATTGCACGGAAACTGACTAGTGAGGTATCGCCGGCCTGGGACTGGCGCCTGCTGCTCATGGCCTCGCTTACCTTTGTTCCCGTGTTGCTGAGTTTCTTGCAAGGTCAGGACTCAGTGCTTCTGCTGTTGTTCGTCACTCTTGCCTTCACCGCCCTCAGATGCCGCCGCTCTTTCGCCGCAGGGTGCTGGCTTGGCTTGGGCCTTTTCAAGTTTCATCTCGTGCTACCGTTGGCGCTTGTCCTCGCGCTGCACAAAGGCCGAAACGATTTTCTGCGCGGATTTGCTCTCATGGCCGTAGCATTGGCCGCAGTGTCGGCGGCGATCTCAGGATGGGCGGTGTTCGCCGCGTACCCAAAATTCCTCCTTCACCTCGAAGAGCAGCCGTTTGCCGGAGTTTTTCCGCAAGTTATGGCCAACTTCCGCGGATTGTCCTACCTACTCGTCCACAACAACGGATCACCTTTTGCGATCTTTACCACGGCGTTCTTGTCGGTGTCCGCACTGCTTATAGCGTTGATCGGGTGGCAGGGTGCGACCGTCGCATCGTATCCCATCTACGCTCCCCAGAACCAAGTCGCGTTCGACATCGCCTTCGGGAATACGGTACCGTTTGCCCTCCTGGTCAGCTATCATCTCAATCCTCACGATCTCAGCCTGCTTTTGTTGCCGATTTTTCTGCTGCTTTACCACGTGCGTGTCGATGGCGGGTTTGCTTTTGCTAAACCTGCGCAATGGCTGGTCGAAGGGCTGATTGCACTGCTGTTTCTGCCTCCGCTGCATTTGCTGGCATTGGAGGAGCACAGGTACGTAATGGTCGCCGTTCCGTTGCTTGGCTGGTTGATGATGTGCACATTCCTCCTCCGGCGGAACCGAGCTCAACAACTTCGTTGACTGGCTGCTGACTTGATGAGGGCACTCATCGCTGCCAGCGCCATCTCAAGGTACGTCCAAAATCGTAGGTCGCTCAATCACTGACCGCGCCACATGATCGGGCAATACGCGGTCCCGCCAGACGCGTTCCTCCCCGCTCCCAAAAAAGCAGAGCAAGAACTAGCACAGGTAGCGCGAACGTCGAATAAAGCGGCAGCCCCCAGGCGCTCTGCGCTCTCGTGGGCGACAGAAGGAAATAAGCTGCGCTTAAAGTCAAGCTGCCGATCCACGACCACGCCAAAACAACCACGGCGACCGCATACAGCAAGAGTTCGATGGCCGGCACGCGACGCCTGACCGCCCATTGCCGTGCCAGCCATAAAATTCCGGGCAAAAGTAGCACTTGGTTATAAGCAGCAACGGGCAATATCACTACGGTGAGCGCCAGCACCAGAGCAAGAGCGTGCGCAAATTCGGGAGTGTCTGCCTTTTGACGGCGCGTCCTCCACGCCACGATTCCGCACGCTAAACCGGCAAGAACGCCCAGAGCCAGTCCGACTCGTGGACCGAGTGTCCCATCGGCCAGCAGACCAAGGACCGATTGGTTTTGCGCATATTGATGATATTGGCGGAGTGCTTCTGCGAACATCCGCCACCAGCCGGGTAATAGAACTTGGGTTCCCGCAAGCAGCAGCGCCATAACCGAGACAAATCCAAATACCAGCCGCCGCCGAGCCCGCCACTCACTGGATGCCCACAACAGCAGCCAGATCACAATGGGGCCGGCCAGCTGCGGTTTGATGGTGGTCAGTGCTAATAGCGCTCCGGAACAAAATAGATACCCGCTCGCGGCACAGGCCGCAGATACGGCCAAAAAAACCGCCACCAGCAGACTCAACTGCTGGAGTTTCATGCCCTGCGCTACTGGAAAACTACCTAGAGTGAGTGCGAGACAGATCGCCATCGGCATGGGCGGTAGCTTCCAACGCAATGCCATTAACCACAGGGGAACGCTGGCCGCGCTCAGCGCTACGAGAATCCAACCAAAAACAATCTGCACCGCGGGAAAGGAAAACCCGACAAAAGGCGCCAGCAAGAACACAACATGAGCAGGGTAAACGAAGGCTTCCTGATCCCTGGGATCGTCAGGACGCGAAGCATCAAGGGGGCGCCCATAAAATCCCTGTTGAATTTCCACCGTAACGTCGTGGCTGTAGGGATTGCGACGGTGAAGCAGCAACTCACGGGCGCCCAGCCACCTGGGGTAAAGGTCGGAAAGATTACCGCGCGGCCGGTGGTGAGCCGTTGCATCTTGAACTTGATGCGGTATCAAGATCCGGTCCACGTAAAACCACATGCTCGCCACCGCCAGCAGCGTAAGGACGAAAAGAAAGGCGGATCGCGGGCGTTTTCGCAATCGGGGTGATCCCATTTCGGATAAGTCTTTAATCAAACCGCTTCATGTTACAACTTAGTGGGCGAAACATTGTTCAATGCGATGGCGCATCGCGGTCTCGATGGCAATTGGGGTTGGCAGCGGGGTCTACTGCTGGTTCCTGCTTATGCATTTTCACCTTGGCGCAGGGGATTTCAACTGGGCCATCTGGGCCGCGCAGGATGTGCTGGCGCACCGCAATCCTTACGCCCGACCCATGCAGTTGTATCCTCTCACCTGCGCCATCTTTGGCCTGCCCTTCGCGTGGATGCGCCCCGAAGCTGCCGGAGGCGCGTTCTATGGGATCAGTTCGGCTCTCATGGCCCTTGGCCTATCGCGCAATGGTTATCGCCGGTTGCTGGTATTCCTTGCCTACCCTTATTGGGCGGGCATCATCGAGGCGCAATGGACACCTCTCATTATGGCCAGCGCGTTTTTTCCCCTGCTGTTGCCAGCCACCTTAGCCAAGCCGCAGTTGGGACTCCCGGTCGCACTCACCACACCAACGCGGCGAGGTGTACTGGCATGCACCGTGCTAATGACCCTCTCCCTTCTCGTTATGCCAGGATGGCCGTGGTTGTGGGCTGGCCATTTTTATCTCTACAACCGCTTCGTGCCACTGCTGATCCTCCCAGGCCCCTTGCTCGCTCTAGCTCTTCTCAGGTATCGCGACCGCGATGCGCTGCTCTTGCTGCTGGCTGCGCTGATGCCGCAGCGCTGGTTTTACGACACCTTCATTCTTTGGCTGATTCCCAAGACGCGCCGGGAAATGATCTGGACGATTTTCTTCAGTTGGGGCGCGGGTCTCTACCGCTGGCATCATGCGCCACACAGCTACGTTGAAGTGGGACGGTGGACGGTGCTGTTCATGTACTTGCCCATGTTAGCCGTGGTGCTGCTTCGAAAAGCAGCGGAAAAGCCATCAATTGGCACCGCTTGATGCGTGCGCTCAGGCGTCAGTCCAGCCTGAACTCCGCTAATACACGTGAGAGTCAGAATTCGCCTGGACAACGACAACCCTCCCAAGATTTCAACAAGGCGGAGATCGACAGGGCAAGAGCCGGCAGAACAAGTCCCATCAAGCGGAACTGGCCTACGCGTAAAGCCAGTATCCAAGACAATGGAGTGCATAGGAGCACAGCCGCCACCGCAATAAACAGTGTTCGCGGCCAGCCGGCAATTTCAGAGCCCTCGAAGAAGGTTCCGCCGAAAAGGAGTAGTGGCATAAGAAGCAATGTCAAGTCATAGCTATACGAGTAATAGCTGGTCGCTAGCATCACCACGATCGAAAAGCAGAAAGCTGCGGAGATAAAACGTCGATCCTTGCTGCGCCAGGATCTGGCGGCAACTATGACCCCAGCGATAGCAATGCCCCCAAGAAACCACTGCGCGACTGCAGGAAGAGGCCGGTCTCCGAGGAACGTGGTCACAAGACCACGAACGTTTGGCATACTCCGCGGTTTGACCATTCCGAGTTCAGACACCTGGTTAAGGCCCCACAAATATCTCGGATAGGCCAAGATTCCAGCCCAATGTACCAACATCAGCGAGACGACGAACAGAAAAGACGCCGTTGCAAGGAACCCCATCACCACGCGGCTTTTCTTCCGGAGTGCAAATATCGCGATAAGGGGAATGATAAAGTGGAACTTGAACAATCCGAATCCCAATACTACTCCGCATTGAAGGTCCGCCCCACGCAAAAGCAGTCTTAATGCGAATACCAGAATCAACAACAACAAAACAGAGTCTTGTCCTTGTAGAAGATCGAAAGCAGCCGGAAAGAAGGCCAGGCACAACAGGCCCTCCCAGGCACGAGCAGAGATCGCCTCGCCTTTGTGGTCTTCGCGAGGCAACAGGAACGGGATCGCCAACAAAAGAATAGTCTTCAGCGCCATCCACAGCACGCACGCGGTCGGATATGTGAGGTAAGCAAGAGGAAGAAATAGAAGGGCTTCGAACGGCGGCCGAATGTAAGGCAGAGGTCCGCGACGGATCTTGACCGTCGAAGCAAATTCCTGTTGAACTTTCCACTGGAGGGCAGGGTCGTAGAGTCTTGGGCTCTGACCGCTCTGGACGATCCTGCCGGCGGTGTAGAAAGACGCGAAGTCGACGTATCCCTGAAGAATCGCATCGTGCACCTGCCAAATCATCCAAGCATTAAGCGCTGCGAAACCCAGCAAACAAAGCACTCCCGACCGGAGAGCGAAGGAGCTGATCTGGCGGGAATTTCCTTGAGCCGAAAGGGAGACGTTGCGCATTTTGGTGCAGGAGGAGCCATTCTATACTGCTTTGTGTCCGCCACGGTATGATCCATCCGCGTGATTCAGTTGCTCGAAACCCGGCGCATCTTCATCCTGATCCTGGTCTCGGGCTTGTTCCTTGTAGGTTCGCGCAACGTTTCGGATCCGGACCTATGGTGGCACCTCAAGACCGGGCAGTACATCACCGCGCACAAGTCCGTTCCGCACACCGATGCGTTCTCCTACACGCGAGGCGGACAGCCTTGGGTAGCCCACGAGTGGCTGTCGGAACTCTTTCTCTACGGTCTCTATCGAACGGGGCGATGGGCAGTACTCATTCTGGTTTTTGCTGCGATCACCGCCGCAACTTTCTTCCTGTTGTTTCTGCGTTGCGCCGCGACTCCATACGTTGCCGGATTCGTCACAGTCTGGGGAGCCATCGCCGGGGCGCCTTCATGGGGAGCTCGTCCACAGACACTGACGTGGCTGCTGGTCAGCCTATGGTTGCTAATTCTTGATCGCTCCAAGGGGAAGCGCCTGCTTCTCTGGTGGACGCTCCCCTTGATGTTGCTGTGGGTGAATCTGCACGCGAGTTACGCGCTCGGCCTCGTCATTCTGGCATTGTTCATCGTTGGTGAACTTGTGGAAGTCTCGCTCGGACTTGTCGCCGTACAGCAGGCGCGCCCACATCTACAAGCACTGGCGCTGCCCTTCCTGTTCAATTTGATCTTGGTACCGCTGAACCCGAATGGCGTTCGGTTGTATTCGTATCCAATCGAGACCTTGCGCTCTCGGGCGATGCAGGATTACATCGTCGAGTGGTTCTCTCCCAACTTGCACCGTGCGGAATTCTGGCCCTTCCTCCTCCTGCTTCTCGGAACGATCGCGGCTCTAGCCTGGATCCCCCGCACAGTCCGTGTCCACAATATTCTGCTGTTGCTCGCAAGCGCCTATGCCGCACTGTTCTCCATGCGAATGATTCCATTTTTTATCTTGATCGCGGTCCCTATCCTTTCGCGGCAGCTCCACTACTGGATTGTCCTTAGAAAGTCCGGCAACGCTGAATTCGAGCCCGTAGGTTCGGCAACGAACGCTCACAGCAGCCGCTTCTCGCCCAAATTATTGCTCAACACAGCGATTGCCGCAGCTATGATGGTTTTCGTCTGCCTGCGAGTGGTGCGAGTCCTCGAGCAGCAACCCCTGGTCGAACAAGCACACTTCCCTGCTGGCGCCGTTGAATTCCTCAAGATGCACCCGACCGACGGTCCGGTTTTCAATCACTATGATTGGGGCGGCTACCTGGTTTGGAAACTGTATCCGGATGCGCGAGTCTTCATCGACGGACGTGCCGATGTTTACGGGGAGCATCTGCTGAAGCAATTCGCGGATACGTTTCAACTGAAAGGCGACTGGAAACAGACATTGAATCAATGGCATGTGAAAACCGTGGTCGTGCCAGCAAACTCTGCTCTCGCCGAGGCCCTTCGTCGCCAGGCCGGATGGGCAATCAGCTATGAAGACCGGCAAGCGACCATCTTCACGGACACGGGTCGCGTTTTCATGAGTCATACGGCCACATCCGACGCCGAACTCGCCCCGGAAGCCCACTGAACGCACTCCAAAGCGGCCCGCTCCAGGCGCCAGGAGGTATGCAAGAAATTACGCCTATCGGGCAATTTGCAGGGTATTATGGTTTGTCGTTTTGGTTAATTCCACCAAGCTAACCGTGGTCAAGGGGATGTCCGTTGCCCCGGGCAACGATGTCTGAAGTGCGCGTACATCTTGGGAGGGAGGTTAGAGAGTATGGAACTTCTGCGCAGACTCAGTCGTGAAGATAGAGGCCAGGATATCGCTGAATATGCTGTGATGCTCGCCGTGATTCTGGTGATTGTGGTAGGTACAGTGCGGCTCATTGGCTCCAACGCGAACAATGTATTTTCCCAGGTCGCCAGTTCGATTCAGTAAGTTCTGGTGACGCAGTCGAAGGGCGCTGGTGAGTTGCTCCGAGACCCTTGGGCTGTCGTGGTGCGGCCTCGTGTTTGCCATTGTTGAGAAATGTTATGAATCGTACTCGTCTGTTGATGATCGGAATCGTGGCTCTCGCACTGGGAGCACTGGTAAGCGTCGGAGTGTACCGGAACTTGCTGTCGAAAGGTGGCGGACAAATCGCACCTGGCGTCGACGTGATGGTCGCCGCCGACGATTTGCAGGTGGGCGCCAGGGTCGAAGAGCACGACATTAAGATTATTAAAATCCCTGCTTCTGACATTCCGCCAACCGCTCCCCGCCGGAAGGCTGACGTTCTCGATCACGGCGTGATCCTTCCGATTGCCAAAGGAGAGTTCCTCTTGTCCGGCAAGCTGGCTGGAGAAAATGCTGGATCTGGTTTGCCTTCTCTCATCCCACCTGGGATGCGCGCCGTATCGGTGCGCGTAAACGAGATCGTCTCCGTCGCCGGATTCGTCGGCCCCGGAACTCGTGTGGATGTTCTCCTCACCGGCACGCCGGCAGGTAGCGCCGAGCAGCAGACCACCACCGTCCTGCAGAACGTCGCGGTGATCGCTGCCGGCCACACACTCGAGCGCACCGCATCGGGCGAGGCCCAGAACACTCCGGTAATTACCCTCTTGGTTTCTCCCGACGATGCCCAACGCCTCACTCTTGCCAGCTCGGAAGGCCACATTCAGTTGGTTTTGCGCAATCCGCTCGACACACGAGAGGATGAAGTCGCGGCGGCCCGTACCTCGGGCCTTTACAAAGGCGTGCTTGCTCCCACCAAGCCGACGGCACATCCCCATCCGGCCAAGAAGGTGGAAGCGCCTGCCCGCGCTCCAACGGTTTACGGTGTGGAAGTGTATCAGGGCGACAAGAAGCCGGACGTGGTCAAGTTCCCCGAGCAGGGGGACGGACCCAAATGAGTGCGACGGCGCTGGTCCCCCGCAGAACTACAAGGCAGCCCGCGTTTCGTCATGTGGAGAAAAATCTGACGATGAAGTTTTCGACCGCACTCCTGGGAGCGGTGTTGTGCCAGTTCCTTCTCCCAGTAGCCGCTGTATCCGAGGCCAAGGCACAACAGCCTGCGCCCGCATCTCCCGCAGCTGATGCGGCGCAGAACCCGTCTTCGGTCCCCACCGGCACCCAGACCACCACCCTTCCCCCGCAATCAGCCCAGCCGCAAGGCTCCGCACCCCTGCGTGTCATGGTGAATAAATCGTTGCTGATTAACACCACGGAACGGCTGAGACGTATTTCTGTCACCGACCCGAATGTCGCGTATGCCACGGTCATCACGCCCACTCAGATCCTGGTTCATGGACGCGCGCCCGGAGAGGTTTCCTTACTCATCTGGGACGAACTGGAGCGTTCGCGTAGCTTCGACCTCCGCGTAGATGTAGACATCAGCGCCTGCGCGGAAGAAGAGCATCGCGTCTTTCCCGACGAACAGATCACGGTCACGCCTTCACGCTCTGCTGTCGTGCTCTCGGGACACGTTTCCACCGAAGATGTGTCCAAACGTGCGGCCGAACTCGCCGGAGCCTACTCCAAGAACGTGGTAAATGTGCTTACGTTTGGCCCGGTGGGCGCTCAGGAGGTTCTGCTGCAGGTGAAATTCGCCGAGGTCGACCGCAGCGCATTTACACAGCTGGGCGCTAATTTCATCTCCACGGGCGCTGCGAATACGGTTGGGACAGCCACCACCGGACAGTTCGGAGGATTCGGAACTCAACAGATAAGTAGTCAGGGCGCAACCACCGAAACGATCAATAACGTTTTGAACCTTTTTCTTTTCCGGCCTGATATTCACTTCGGAGCCGTGATTGAGGCATTGCAGACGAAGAACCTGCTTCAAATCCTGGCCGAGCCGAATCTGATCGCGGTCAACGGTAAAGAGGCCAGTTTCTTGGCTGGAGGCCAGTTTCCGTTTCCCTTGGTCCAACCCGGTCAGGGATTCACGGCGGTTACAATCTCCTTCAAAGATTTCGGCGTCAAACTGCAATTCACTCCCATCATCATGCCGAACGGTAACATTCACCTGAAGGTGGCGCCCGAAGTGAGCACTCTGGACTTCAGCAATGCTTTGACCATCTCCGGCTTCACGGTTCCGGCCTTGAGCACCCGCAAGGCGGAAACCGAATTTGAACTACAAGATGGACAGAGTTTCGTGATCGCAGGGCTGATGGACAATCGCGTCACCGACATCTACAACAAGATTCCCGGCCTTGGCGATATCCCGATTCTCGGCAACTTCTTTCGCAGCAAGAGTTTGCAGAAAAACAAATCGGAACTAATGGTTTTGTGCACCGTTCGTAGGATTTCACCAAGTGGACAAGCGCCACCTCCTCCCACGAATCCGCAGCCTTTTTTGAATCCTGAAAAATTCGATAAAACCAATCCTAGTGGCATTAAATGAGGGGCATACACAAGTGTTAAGATCGCGGCCTAAGCTTCGAAGCCCGGTCCCCTCTCACAGAATTGGACGTTGAGCTTTCTAGGAGTGACTTTGGAGTAAAGCCCGCAAGCAGGAACTTTCCGACCCGTTGTCGGCCTGCCATAATACAGAAAACAGCGTTTCGCAGTTATGCCCGAACTTTCCGTAGTCATCGTCGCCTCCGACAATGAACAGCGTACCGTGCTTCAGGTGCTGGTGGACGGAACCAGCGTCGCCCGGACGGTGCATACCTGCGCCAGTTTGCCCGTAGCTGCCGCCGACCCTATAGTACGCCGGGTTCAGGCCGCCAATCCCGATGTCATGTTGGTGGACATTGCGGCCGATAATCCCGCTCCGGCACAGCGCGCTATTGAGCTCCTGCACCAGGAATTGCCCGACTCTGCTGTCTTCGCCATTGGAAGCCTCACGTATCCCCAAGTGATCGTAAATGCCATGCGGGCCGGGGCTCGTGAGTTCATTGAACGCCCCACGAGCACGACCGATCTGCTGGAAGCGTTCGTGCGCCTTACCGCCGCTCAGCGTAGGGTCCGTCAGGAGGGCCCCCGAGGAAAGGTCTTTTCCCTGGTAAACGCCAAGGGTGGAAGCGGCGCCACCACGGTTGCGGTGAACCTGGCCTTGGCCTTGCACTCGGCCTACGGAAATACCGCTTTGGTGGATCTGGCTCCCCTCGGCCACGCGGCGTTGCATCTGAACTTGAAGCCGCTGTTTACCGTCGCCGACGCCACCCGCAACCTCCACCGCATGGACGCCTCCCTGCTGGAAAGCTTCATGACCCGTCATAGTGGTGGTCTGCAACTGCTGGCCGGCACGAACGTCCCCGCGGCTCTGGAACCCTCATCCGCAGAGTTCGTGCGCTTGTTCGACATGCTGGTAACCCACTACCGTTACGTCGTAGTGGACACTTCCACGCGGCTTGACGCCGCGACCCGGTTGGTGGCCAACCTGTCCGAGTGTGTGCTGCTGGTAGCGCACACCGATGTGGCCTCGCTCTGGAGTGCCGCCCGTGTGCAACAATATCTGGGAGAGACGGGTAATCGCGAGCGCGTGCGACTGGTTCTCAATCGCTTCCGCAAAGTCACCGGTTTCAGCGAATCCGACGCGGAGGCCGCTGCCGGAGCCAAACTTTTGTGGCGTGTTCCGAACCAGTACTTCGCAGCATCCGCAGCAATCGATCGCGGCATCCCGCTGATGGAGCAGAGCCACACAGAGATTGCCCGCTGCTTTGCCGGGCTGGCGCAGGAATTGACACGAAACGACGTCGACGTGAAACGCGCCGCCTGGTCCCTGTTTAAGACGGTATAAGAGTGTATGGCGAATTTGCAGAGTTTCGAGCGCGCCGAATATCAGCAGGTGAAGGCTGATCTGCATCGGAAGATCCTCGACCGGCTCGATCTCGAGAAACTTGGCCGCAGTCAGGGAGATTCCGCACGCGACGAAGTACTCGTCGTCATTCGCAACGCGGTCAACGCTGAGGTCGTCCCTCTTAGCTTCGCCGAGCGGGAAAAGCTATCGCGGGAAATTCTCGATGAGATCTTCGGATTGGGTCCGCTCGAACCCTTGCTCAAAGACCACAGCGTGTCGGACATTCTGGTGAACCGTTACGATCGCGTCTACATCGAACGGGCCGGCAAATTAGAGCTCACCGGGCTGTCCTTTAAAGACAGCGGGCACCTGATGCAGATCATCGAGCGCATCGTATCGCGGGTGGGCCGCCGCGTGGATGAATCGTCTCCTATGGTGGACGCACGCCTGCCCGATGGCTCTCGCGTCAACGCCATCATCCCGCCTCTGGCAATCGACGGCCCTTGTCTCTCGATCCGCCGTTTTGGACGCGAGCCCGTCACCGCCCGCAACATGATCGAGAACCACTCCCTCACTGAGGCCATGCTGGAGGTGCTCTCGGCCATGGTAAAGGGACGCTTGAACATGCTGATCTCTGGCGGAACCGGCGCCGGCAAGACCACTCTTCTCAACGTGCTCTCTGGGTATATTCCCAACTCCGATCGTATTGTCACCATTGAAGACGCCGCAGAACTTCAGCTCAAACAGGAACACGTCGTCCGCCTGGAAACGCGTCCGCCCAACATCGAAGGCAAAGGATCCGTACGCCAACGGCAGTTGGTCATCAACAGCTTGCGTATGCGTCCTGACCGCATTGTCGTCGGCGAGGTTCGAGGCGAAGAGGCTTTCGATATGTTGCAGGCCATGAACACCGGTCACGAAGGCTCGCTTACTACGGTCCATGCGAACTCGCCTCGGGACGCTTTAGCCCGAATCGAAAACATGGTTTCCATGGCGAACCTGAACATTCCAGAGCGCGCCGTCCGTCATCAGATCGCATCCGCCGTGCATGCCGTGGTGCAGATCGCGCGCCTGTCGGACGGGACCCGTAAGGTGATTACGGTTTCCGAAATCACTGGGATGAACGGAGATCTGATTGCCATGCAAGATATCTTCGAGTTCGAGCGCCAGTCGATCGACGAAAACGGGAAGGTGCGAGGCATTTTTCGCGCCACCGGCATACGTCCCCAATTCGCAGACCGCTTAGCTACTGCGGGCGCGCGTTTGCGTCCCGCGCTCTTTGAAGCCAAAGTCGAGGTTTGAAGGACGATTCAGTTAGGTCGATAATTAGCAAACAGCCATGTCCGCCTTGATTGCCATCGTTGTTTTCATCGTGGTCGCCTTAGGCGCCTTCGTCGCAGGCTCGCTCCTCGATCAGCGCAACGCCCGCGCGCGACTCATGAAGGAGCGCCTGGCCACCGTTCAAAAACCTGCCGAACGGGAACCCAACCAAGAGCTCGCGCTCCTACGCGACGAAATGCTCAGCCAGATTCCCGCGTTGGACACTTTTCTGCGTCGCTCCGAGCGCGTTTCGGCCTTTCAGAAAACGTTGTCCCAGGCTGGCATGCAACTCCGCGCCGGCAACTTCTTAATGCTGTGCGCCGGGGTCGGAGTACTGGTCGCGGCTCTGGTTTTTGTCTATAGCCGGAATCCTGCGATAGCTTGGGCGGGGATGTTCATCGGCTTTCTACTTCCATACTCTTTCGTCTCTTACCGCCGCAACAAACGTTTTGAGAAATTCGAGGAGCTTTTCCCCGAGGCCATCGACACTCTGGCACGCGCCGTGCGCGCTGGGCACGCCTTTACCACTGCTCTGGAGATGATTTCCGCCGAAGTTGCGGAACCAGTCGCCAGCGAATTTCGCAAACTTTATGAAGAACAGAAGTTCGGCATGCCGGTTCGCGACGCGCTGGTCAACCTCACCGAGCGCATACCCTTAGTCGACGTCAAGTTCTTCGTCACCGCGGTCATGCTGCAACGCGAAACCGGCGGTAACCTGGCCGAAATCCTGGACAATCTGTCGTACGTGATCCGAGAGCGCTTCAAGATTCAGCGCCAGGTGCGGGTCTATACCGCCCAGGGACGGCTCACCATGGCGCTGCTCATGGGTATGCCTCCCATCATCGTTACCATTATGTTGACACTGAACCCAGCGTTCATTCGTCCACTTTTCACCGATCCGATTGGACACGGCCTGCTGGTCGCGGGAATCGCGCTGCAAACCATTGGATATTTTGTGATTCGCAGGATTATTCGCATCCAGGTGTAGGCATGTCATTGATTCTCGCCATTGTCGTGTTCGTGACCGTCGTGCTCGTGGTCTTTTCTTTTGCCGCCGCGGCTGTTGTGCCCTCCTCGGTGCTGGGAGCCCGCCTGCGCGCGCTGGGAAGCCAGCACACCCCGCAAACAGAAAACAAACCGGCACTCCGAGAGCGCCTGGAGCAGGCACTCGCTCCTCTGAGCAAGGCAATTCCCCTTTCCCCTGCCGACGTTTCGCGCACTCGAGGTTGGCTCATTCAGGCTGGCTTCCGCGATGCGCGCCACGTCACTTATTATTTTGGTTCCCGGGTTGCGCTGGCCTTTCTCGGCCTCGCGGGCGTGGTCTTGTTTTCCGGATTCAACAGTCTGTTCATGCTCGCAGGAGTAACCGGCCTGGGCTTTTTCATCCCTCGTTTTGCCTTGAAACGCATGATCAAAGATCGCCAGCAGCGCATCCGCCTGGGTCTGGCTGACGCCCTCGATCTCACCGTGATATGCGTCGAAGCCGGACTCGCCCTCGATCAGGCCATGATGCGCGTCGGGCGCGATCTGCATTATGCCCACTCCGATCTTAGCGACGAGTTTCATTTGGTCAATCTTGAGATGCGTGCCGGAAAGCCTCGCGCCGAGGCCCTCCGCAATTTGGTGATCCGCACCGGCGTTGACGATATTCGCTCCTTGGTCACCACTCTCGTCCAGACCGACCGCTTCGGTACCAGCATTGCCCAGGCGCTCCGCGTGCACTCCGATTCTCTCCGCACCGAGCGCCGCCAACGCGCCGAAGAGCAGGCTGCGAAAACGACGATTAAAATGGTTCCTCCCCTGGTGGTGTTCATTCTGCCTTCCATCATCTTCGTGACTATCGGTCCCGCGGTCATCGAGCTGATCCGGGAGCTTGGTCCGAAGTAACTGGGTCGAAGCAACAATAATGAGGGACAGAAAAAGGAACCCAGGACTATCGATGGCGGAATTTACCCCGAGGGGCTGCGCGTTCAACCGTACTCGCCAGGTGTTCCTGGCTACCACGCTTGCGCTGGCCAATACACACTGGTCTCGCCTGCGGGGCCTCGTCGGAGCTTCGCCAGGTGACTTTGGTAACGGCTGGGGGCTCTGGATTGTGCCCTGTCGGGGCGTTCATACTCTAGCCATGCGCTTTCCCATCGACGTGGTTTACCTTGATCGCGACGGAATCGTGGTCCACATCGATGAGAATCTCAAGCCCTGGCGCTTCGCTCGGGTACACATGCAGGCAGCGTCGGTATTGGAACTTCCGCGTCAGGTGCTGGCCGCAACGGGAACCGTTGTAGGGGATAAAATTGAAATAAAGCTCGAAAAGTGTGATAAAACATCAGCCCGGTGACTGAGACGCTCCAACTCGACGACACGATCAAATTGAAGGTAATCGGCCTGCATAGCGGACCTAAGCTTCTGGTGGAGTGGTCCTCGCCCTGGGAGGAGTTCGTTACCTCCATCCGACCCGCCCTCGCCCGATCTCCGGCGCGCCTGGCCGGCGAAGCTCCTCACGGGATTTTTCCATACCGAGGCATGCTGACCTCCTGGGTCGTGGAATCTCTCCTGCTGCTTGCCGCCATTTTTCTGCCGGCAAGGCTGGCTCGCATGCGCCCCTATGTCCCGCCGCAGTTGCCGACTTACGACGTGCTCTATTATTCGGGCGACGAATTGCCTCGGACCGAAGATCTCGGGGGCGCGAAAGCCGGCGGCTCCGGACGTGCTGGCGGAAAGCAAGCACATCACCGTTCCCAGACCATTCGTGTCGCCCGTGGCGGCTCGCTGGCGCCGCGAGTCGTGGATGCTCCCGACCTCAAGTTACCGTCTTCGGCGGGCGCTGTGGCAAATTTGCTGGCCATCAAGCCCACCCCGGGACCGCCGCCTGCAGAGGGTCTGCATTCTTCCCTGACGCTTCCGAGCCTTCCCACAAGTGTGATCGCGCCTGCGCCGACCAACCTCGCGCGCGACCGCTCCCGCAGTGGCTACGCGCTCGACTCCGTTGTCCCTCCTGCGCCCAGCATCGCGAGAGACCGCACCCTGAGTTCGCCCGCTTTGAGTCTGCCCGTGATTCCGCCATCCCCCAGAGTCTCGCGAGATCGCGCACTGGTTGCGCCTGCCCTGACGTCGGGCATAGTCGCGCCCGCTCCAGTAAATGTTTCCCACGACAAGGCACGCTCTGCGCCCGCTTTCAACGGAAGTATCATTCCGCCCGCTCCCCCCGCCGTCAGCCGCGAAGGCTCGCGCGCTCCGGTGCAGATGGCTAATGTGGCGGTGGTACCGCCGCCGGTCTCCGCGCCTGAACGCGAATCCGTGCGCGATCCCAAACTGAGCCTGCCTGCGCCGTCGGTCATTGCTCCACCCCCATCCACCGACATCTCGCGCGACCTGCACTCGCTCGCCAGCGGTGGTTTACCCGAGCCGTCCAAGGCGGTCATTCCGCCACCAGCGCAGGTCGCTGGCGGAGGTTTCATGAGCAGTCTCCTCGGCAAGTTGATCGGAACCACGGATGTAGTGCCGCCGCCACCAACCGTTGGCGGAAATAACAGCGCGGCAACCAACCGCAGCGCTCCGGGAGGCGTGGTCAGCTCATCAGCAACCAACATCGTGCCGCCGGCACCCTCTGTGGCCGGCGCTGCCATGGGGGCTGGACGATCCATGCTAGGAGGAGCGAAAGGAAGCTCGCCTAGCGCTTCTGTTGTCCCTCCGCCTCCATCTCTCACTGGATCAGCTGCTGGCCGTGACAGCGCCAGGGCAAGTAATGTCGCCAACGGCGGTGGAACTCTGGGAGCCGGCAGTGTCGTTCCCCCGCCGCCCTCGCTCAGCCCAGGATCAAGTCTGTCTGCTTCAGGCCGAGGCGCGCGAGGTGCAGGTCTTGGCGGATCGCTCGATGCGGGCTCTGTGCTCGCTCCACCCAGTGGTGGAGGAGGAAGCGGCGGCGGGTCCGGTATCGTCGTCTCCAACCAGCCCGGTCCCAAACTTGGTCTGCCCGGAAGCAGCGCCGGTTCGCTCGCTCTATCACCCGCCGGTGGGGACAAGCCAGGCGTAGGTGGCTCCGGAGGAGGCTCAGGTATCGGTCACGGTGACGGCCCCGGTAGCGGCATGACCGGTGAAGGCACCGGAGCCGCCCGACTAGGAGCCGGCCGCGGCTCTGATCCCAACGCGCGTGGCGGCATTTCTCCCGCAGTCGGGCCCGGTGGCACAGGCAATAGCCCCAGCGGCATCCCGGCGGTTCCGGGTGTTTCGGTTAGCGGCGGCAGCACGATCGTAACGCTGCCTAGCTTTGGATCGGAGGGCGGCTCCGGCTCGAACCCTCCGCAACGTTCCTCGATCAAGCAACAGCAAGGTCCCGCCATCACCATCCAGGCAACGTCACGCTCCGGTGGAGCTTTTAATTTCTACGGCAAGCTTCCGGGTGACAACTACACGGTTTATATCGACACCACGAACGGCACCGTGGTGATGCAATTCGCCGACCCCAGCTCTGCTGGACATTCCTACGCAGGAAGCCTCACCGGTCCTCAAGGCTTGCGCACCGATCTCCCCGCGGGACTTCCCCGCTCGCGCATGGTCATTGCCTGCATCCTCG
>Ga0137418_10000676_pt1 | contig 30741 bp, 29 predicted proteins | sample CZODoug3_1_2_16f_FD_122242 | JGI IMG/M metagenome (GOLD analysis project Ga0137418, IMG submission 122242) | Vadose zone soil fungal communities from Angelo Coast Range Reserve, California, USA - CZODoug3_1_2_16fungal (Hybrid Assembly) | ecosystem: Environmental > Terrestrial > Soil > Vadose... | reverse complement strand
ATTGCCGCAGCCGTTGCTGCATGGCGCGCCTGGGCACACGGATACACTGCGACGCAGCTGGGTTTGACGATTCCGGGGGGCTTCAAACTTTTCGCTATCACCGCTTGCGGTGCCATAGCGATAGTGACGCTGCAGTGGTTGAACCTGCGGCGCATGGGTCGTTCCGCAAGCCCTCTGCGCGGACCGCTTCAGGCCTTGGCGGAACGCATTCTTCCGCAAAGTCCGATGGAGCTGATTCCGTTCCTGGCGCTGGCGCTCACGGCCGGAATATGCGAGGAATTTTTGTATCGGGGCTTCGCCATGGCGTCCGTCAGTCGCGCAGGCTTGCCATCCGCTGTGGTGGTATTGTTGTCATCCGTTCTCTTTGGGCTGGCGCATCTGTATCAGGGTCGCGCCGGCTTTTTTAGCACTATGGTGCTGGGGATCCTGTTCGGTATCTCGCGGGCAGCGCTGAATAGCTTGCTGCCGGTGATCGTGTGGCATGTCGGTGTGGACGTGGTGGCTGGTATCGCTGGGCCCAGGTATATGGTTAAAAACAACAGACTTATGGCGAGTCCGTGATATATGTGTGGTGTTATGTTAACCAAAAATACGGTCCCATTGTCGGCAGAGCTAATCAGTAAGGCGCTGCGCGAATTTCAATTGGAAGCAACGCTCGAGCAAGTTGAAGCCATTCAGCGCTATATGGCCATGCTGCTGGCTTGGAACGAAAAGATGAATCTCACTGCCATTCGTGATCCGTTGGAAGTGTTATACCGGCATTTTTGCGAATCTATGTATGCGGCCGTGGCCGTGCCCCTCCAAATTGGTCGCCTGGCCGACGTGGGCTCCGGCGGAGGCTTTCCGGGCTTGGCGCTGAAAATTGCTTGCCCGGAGCTCCAGGTGACCCTGATCGAATCGAACGTGAAGAAGGCCACTTTTTTAGCCGAGGTCGTACGTGAGATCGGCTTTTCCGATGCGAGGGTTCTGGTCAGTCGCTATGAGGAGCTCGGGGAGGAGATTGCACCGCTCAATTTTGTCTGCTCGCGGGCCTTGGGGGAGTTTGCCAAGTTCTTGATTTGGGCGCGATCCGAGCGCGTCGCTGCGGAGCAAACCATTCTTTGGGTGGGTGGCCGTGATATGGAGGAAATCCGCAAAATGGGCGGGTGGAGTTGGAAGGAACCGATTGCGATTCCCCACTCGCTGCAGAGGTTCCTGCTGGTCGGGATTCGAGAGGACATAGCGCCATCGTAGGCTCGACAGCGCAGCTGGTGGACGGCCATTGTTCCACGTGGAACATAGTTGCGTCGGGAGTTGCACGGGGTTCGTCATTGGCTTAGACATTGCCTGAAGGAATGTTCCACGTGGAACATCGCGACCCCGAACGTCAAATCGATTGATTGTATGTGCTGGCCTCCAAGGACTCACTCCGCCACAATTCCGTCACCTCGATAGTGTTCCACGTGGAACACTCTCACCTTCGAGAAGTGTTCCACGTGAAACAAGTTGTTCGCTGTCGTAGTATGATTATTTCTACGGAATTCCAGTGTTCCACGTGAAACATCTTGCATCTACTTTCCAGCTTTGCTAAGTTTTCGCCCACGGGGGTTCGGTGGCGCGAATTATTGCTGTAGCCAATCAAAAAGGTGGGGTGGGTAAGACTACCACCGCGGTAAATCTGGCAGCTTGCCTGGCCGCTGCTGAACAGCCAACGCTTCTCGTCGATTGCGACTCGCAGGCCAACGCAACGGCCGCGATCGGTTTTCAGAAAGACCCCGCCCGTCGCACTCTCTACAACCTGCTTATCCTGAATGAGCCATTCGATCGAATTGCACAGAAATCACAAGTGGACCGCCTCGACGTCGTTCCCGCAGACAAGAATTTGGCTGGTGCTGCGGTTGAATTAGTCGCGGCCGAGGGCCGCGAGTACAAATTGAAGGCTGTTTTGAATGGTCTTCGCGAAAAATATCGATTTATCATCCTGGATTGTCCTCCCGCGCTGGATTTGCTCACTTTGAATGCCCTTGTAGGCGCAGACGCGGTTTTAGTGCCCATTCAATGCGAGTATCTAGCGCTTGAGGGCGTTTCGGAACTGCTCGACACATTGATGCGAATTCGCAGAACCCTGAATCCGAGCCTAGAGATTGAGGGTATTCTGCTCACGATGTACGATGAACGGACCACCCTCTCGCGCCAGGTCGCGACAGATTTGCGCAGTTTTTTCGGTACGCAGATCTTTCAGAGCATCATTCCACGCAATGTCCGGCTAGCGGAAGCTCCAAGTTTTGGCAAGCCTATTATTTTCTATGATTTACACAGCAAAGGGGCCGAGGGTTACACACAACTCGCTCAGGAGGTAATCGCCAATGACGAGAAACGCGCTGGGACGGGGGCTCGGAGCGCTCATTCGGGAGCCTGAACCGCAGGTTGCACCACCGCCTGCACCAGTCGCCGCCGGAGCTGCGGCGGCACCGGCCCGGGAAACGATGTCGGCGGGCCCACAACAGGTCGATATTGATCTCATCGACCCCAGCCCATACCAACCGCGCACGAAATTCCGAGAGGAGGCGCTTGACGAACTGGCACGTTCGATTAAGGCCAGTGGCATTATTCAACCCCTCGTCCTTCGGCCAATCGGCGCGCGCTTTCAGCTCATAGCTGGTGAGCGCCGCTGGCGTGCCGCGCAGCGTGCCGGCCTGACCAAGGTTTCGGCGATTGTCCGCCACGTTTCCGACGAATTAGCGTTGGAAATGACCCTGGTGGAAAACATTCAGCGCGAAGACTTGAACGCCATCGAGACGGCCCGCGCGTTTGACCGCCTGATGGAGGAATTTCATCTTACCCAAGAAGCCGTGGCGGAACGCACCGGCAAGGACCGTGCCACTGTTGCCAATGCGGTTCGCCTCCTGAAACTGGAGCCAAATATCCAGGAGTGGATCGAGGAAGGCAAGCTCAGCGCGGGGCACGGGCGCGCCCTACTGGCCGTCGTCGACGCAAAGCTCCGCATGCGCTATGCGCATCGGGCTTCGCGGGGTGGACTGACGGTTCGTCAGATCGAGCGCCTGGCCGCACGGCGCGCGCGGACTGGCATCGCCGTGGCGAGCGCGCCGCAGGATGCAAACATTCGCGCCGCACTTGAAGAGCTACAGCGTCATCTGGGTACTAAAATCATGCTACGCGAAAAGACCAAGGCTCGTCCGGGACAGCTCGTTCTGGAATACTACGAAGAGGCTCAGTTGATGGGCTTGTATGATCGCTTGATGAAATAGCTTTCGTCTTCGATTGTCGCAACCATGCTCTGTATCAATCGCAGCGCCGCTGTCATCTGATTCGACAACTCCATCCGAACGTTGCGTTGACTTGTGCGTAAACGCCGCTAGAGTGGAATGAGTCTCTTCTGGGGGCGTTATGGCGTGGAAGTGGCCCGGTGCAACAAAGGGCGCGAGCAACGAAGAGTGGACAGGTTTCATTGACCAAGGCGTGACTCTCGAGGGAACGCTAACCGTCACAGGCACGTTCCGCATCGACGGCAACGTGAAAGGCAACATCATTTCCGAGCAGACGGTCATCCTTGGCGAAGGCGCAAAGGTCGAGGGACAGATCGAAGGCAACCGGGTTGTTATCTCCGGCCGCTTTGACGGTGTGATTTTCGCCAAGGGTCGAGTTGAGATTGAGGCCAAGGGCGTCGTCACTGGCGAAGTTCACTCTCCTTGCATGGTCATCGACCCGGGCGGGATTTTCGATGGCCGCTGCCACATGCTGGCGTCGTCTGACGCGGTTTCAAGCGTAACAATCCCCATTCGGGCTGCCAGCACCGCATAAATTAACATAATAACCAGCTTTGTGTTCTAAATAGGTTAGGAATGTCGAGGTCTTCGCTTTGCGCTTAGGCCTCTGTAACTGGCACCTCAACCGCCGCCGCCAAAGCCTTTTGCGCCTCGACGACTCCGCCTTGAATATTCGATTCCCAATCGAGATGTGGAACGGGTGAAGTTGCCGCAGCCTTGAAAAATCGCAGGGCTTCCGCTGGTCGCTTCAATTTGTTCAGAGAGAGCCTTCCCGCAGCCATCAGCGCTAGCAAAGATTGCCGTTCGGTCGGGTAAGCGTGGGCCAATTTGTCGTATTCCTCGACGGCGCGCTCGAAATTCTGCTGGCCCTCCGCAGAGCGGCAAAGTTCCAGCCACGTGGAGGCGGGCATGCGCTCCCCACCAGAATTCAGGTATTCGCCAAAGTCCTGCCAAGCAGCGTCAATATCTTGCGCCTTCAAATGCATCTGACAGAGCTTGATTATCGTTTCGTGATATTTCGGGACGTCGTTCTTGCGCCAATAGAGTTGCGACAGCAGCGTGTAGGCATCGATCGATGCTGAGCCGCTCGCGACGTGTGGTTGCAGGATCGCGATCGCTTCGTCCAAATTCCCCTGATCCATTTTTTCGGTAGCTTGCACAATGGCAGGTTCCGCGGTCCAGCTAACTTTGGCTTCGATCGCTTGATTCGCAACATGCTCGAGGCCGGAATAGCCGAGGCCGACCGCTGCCACGGCCCCGACCACGAAACCGCCCACGTGCGCCCAATGGGCAACTCCGCCCGAGGAACCGCCAAAGATCGCGCCCGAAAAAAGCTCCATAAATAACCACAGGGGAAGAAGCCAGTAAGCTCGTGCCTGAAAACGATACGAGCGAAAACCAAAACCGAAAAGCCAAATCATCTCGATTTTTGTTTTAGGAAAGCGAACCAGGAACGCACCCATCAAAGCCGCAACCGCGCCCGATGCGCCCAGCGTGGCGGCAAGGCTCCCAGGATTCGCCCAAGCGTGAAACATGAGCGCCATGGCTCCAGAAAGGAAATAGAAAATTGGGTAGATAACGCGTCCCCAGGTATCTTCCAGGATGGCGCCGGCAAGCCACAAAAACCACATGTTGCCAATGATGTGCATCCAGCCACCATGCAGGAAATTTGCAGTGACGTAGGAAATGGGCTGCGGATGCGCGGGGATGAAGGCGTAGTGGGCCAGAATCGAATCGCGTTCGACTTCGGCATATTGCTGCTCAAGCGTATCCATTTCGCGCTGCAATTCCGCGGGGTCTTCGATTAAACGGATTTTCGCATCCCAAGCATCTTCGGGCCTGCGTGTTTGCGACGCGGCAGTCTTCCAGACGGACGGATTCTTTTCGCGAAAGTTGGACACGAATTCCTGCGCATCGGCGTTCAGGCTCAGTTCCGGGTGCATCGCTGCGAGAAGCAGAATGTGGACACGAAGCTCAGCCTGTCTCGGGTTTTGCGCTTCAATCCGCCAATGGGTTGCGAAAAATGCGAGGAAATTGATGACTATCAGAGAGATAGAAATGATCGGCCAGCGGCGGCCCTCCATATTTTCGTGGCGCAACGGAATCAGCATGGCGCGACACTCCTGGACCGAGCCGGAAAGGTATTGTCTTTAGTTTAGAAGCAGCATCGTCGCGCAACACGTTTATTCCCGTGCAATACCCGCAATAAGTAACGGTTAGCGATACGAAACACGCCCTTCGCAGAGCGTGAATTTGGGGCAAGTTGACACCAAACGGGAGTGGTCCTATCGTTCGGAAGGATCCCGCAAAGAGGCAAGTAATGAAAATCCTGGTCATCGGCGGCGGAGGGCGCGAACACGCACTCGTTTGGAAGCTGAAGCAGAGTGCGCGAGTCGAGAAAATCTGGTGCGCGCCCGGAAACGGTGGGATCGAAGCCGAAGCGGAGTGCCTGGCCGTGGATCCCGCTGATGTTGCGGCGCTAGTTGCTCTGGCGGAGCGTTTAAGCCCTGAACTGACCATCGTCGGACCGGAACTGCCACTGGTCAACGGCGTTGGCGATGCGTTCCGACGCCGCGGCTGGCCTATCGTTGCGCCCTCGCAGCAAGCAGCCCAGTTGGAGGGTAGCAAGGTGTTCGCGAAAGAGTTCCTGCGCCGCCAGCGTATCCCGACCGCGCAAATGTATGGCGTGTTTGATACGTCGCGGGAAGCTATTGCGGCGCTCTCAGGAGTAAATTGGCCGGTGGTCATAAAGGCCGACGGTCTGTGTGCCGGAAAGGGAGTGTTTGTCGCCCAGGATGCAGCGTCAGCGGAGGACTTTATCCATCGAGCGATGGACACGAACGAGCTGGGGGCGGGCGGCAAGCGGCTGCTGCTGGAAGAAGGGCTTGAGGGAGAAGAGCTGTCTTTTATTGTACTTACGGATGGGCAGCGTTATGCCCCCCTTGTGCCTACGCGCGATCACAAACGAGTCTTTGACGCCGATCGCGGTCCGAACACCGGAGGCATGGGTGCGTACTCGACAGACGAACTCCTGCCGCCGAAGCTCCACAAAGAAATCCTCGAGTCTATCGTCGAGCCCACCATGCGGGGATTGGCGAGCGAAGGAATCTTCTATCAAGGGTTCCTCTATATCGGATTGATGCTGACGGCCTCCGGACCCAAGGTGCTCGAATTCAACTGCAGGCTGGGAGATCCCGAAACACAAGCGATCGTCCCACGGATGGACTTCGATCTCGCGCAGGTGCTCGCAGAGCTCGCCTCCGGCATTCTGGAGCCGGCTCGGCTGAAGTGGAAACCTGGTGCGAGCGTCTGCGTGGTTATGGCTTCCGGGGGCTACCCGGGAAAATTTGCCACAGGCAAGAAGATTGAGGGCCTAACCGATGCGGAGCGTATTACTGGTGTGGAGGTCTTTCATGCCGGTACAGTTCGAGACGGGGGCTCGATTGTAACTAGCGGCGGTCGAGTTCTCGGTGTTACCGCTGCGGCTGATTCCGTCGAGCGAGCGCTGGCAGCCGTGTACCAAGCTGCTGCAAAGATTCACTTTGAGGGAGTGCATTACCGCAAGGATATCGCGGCCCGCGCAGGCCGGGTACACGCGGCCGGAGACTGAGTCATGGCAACTGTGCTTCACCTCTTTCGGGCAAATCAACGGCGCCTGCCAATGGAAGAGATTGCAGCGATTCGCGCGCTGGAGGATTCGGGGCTCGAGGGCTGCGCACACGCAAGGACCGGAAGTCCGCGGCAGGTGCTGCTCATGGATAGCGAGACTCTGGAGCTGATGGAACTGCAGCCAGGCATTATTCGGGAGAACATCACGACGCGGGGAATCAACGTCAACGGCCTGATTGCGGGCCAGCGCCTCCGCGTAGGAGATGCGCAACTGGAAGTTTGCCTCGCGTGCACGCCGTGCGACTTACTGGAAAAAATCAGGCCAGGACTGCGACGAGAGCTGCGGGGAAGGCGCGGAATGCTATGCCGCGTAATCGCCACTGGGATGATCCGGCAGGGCGACGCCATCCAGAAACTTTCGTAACGAGATTAGTGATTAGGCGGAGTGGGTTTCCGGCGCAAGCTCGGCGCATCCGGCGGCCGATTCTTGTCTTCCTCGGTACTCTTCTTAGCCCGCTCGACGGGCTCATCCGGCGGCACGATCCAATCGAATCCGTGCTGCTCCTCCATTTTGGCGAGGATGAATGTCTGCTTGTCCGCGATGAGAGGCAAGACGGCGCGCAGGAAATCGGCGGCATCGGCCGGAACCGCTTTCTGGGCCTGGCCCTTGTCCACTGCGTCGATCACTTTCGCAAAACGAGCGTCCGACCCGCGTAGCTGCGCAATCGTTGGATCGTTGCCCTGAATCAGCGCCATCAGCGTGGGCGCTTTCAAGTCTGCAGGATAGCGGGCTTCGACAATCATGCGCGGTGCATGCTTTTCCGGTGGATAGAGCTGCGTAAATCGAGGGCGAAGAATGCGCGTCTGCCAATATTCGCTGCGCGTTGAAACCTGCTCTTGCTGCACGCGGTATTCGACAGTCCAAACCTCAGGTCCATAATTGTTCGGAGCGTAGCCAATGAGCACCATCTCGAGCAAAGGCTCATCCGCCGGTAGGTCGATCTTGTGGTGGAGCTGCGAAGTAAGAGGCCGCAACTTCTCCAGTACGGCGACGCCGATGGTTTCCAGGTCCGGCTCCGCTTCGTCCGTATTGTATTGATACTTAGGGTCACGTCCGCGGACGCGCTCAAAATTGCGGTCCAGCCGCACCGGATTCGGGTCGGCCGGAAGCCGCCACTCCGAAGCCCCCAACAATACGGCAACGTGCATAGAGTCGACTTCCAACACACGAGGAGGAACACCGCCAGCCTCGACAGGCTGATTGATCGCGGCGAAAACAATGTTGCCATCACGCGCGACGTGAACGATTACACGGCCCCCGGCCAGGTTGGCCACAATCTCGTCTTCCGGCGCTTGCAGCTGCGCGGCGGCCCGCGGGTGGCATACGCACAGCAACGCCAGAACGGCAGCAAAGCCAACGATTAGGGAAAACGAGCGCCGGAAATGGTGGTTGCGAAGCATTACAGGTATATCGTAAGGCCGAATGCCGTAGCGTCAATACCAAGATTTCATCCAGGATGGCAAAACATGCGCCCTTCCATTACGGATGGGGGTGGGCGTCCGGCTTTCCGGTTGTCCTCGCCTTCAGTAGAATAGACGCTGAGAAACACGGAGATAGTGACACGACATGGGATTAAGGAAGACAAAAAGCATTCGGCACAACGGCAAGACAGTAGCCGCGATACTCGAGGCACATGCGCAGTTTTTCCAGGGCAAGGACGGCGGTGCCAGGGCAGATCTCACTGGCGCGGATCTTTCGCGCACTGACTTGAGCGGCGCGAACCTGAGCGGCGCTATTCTGCGCAACGCCAATCTCGAAGAAACGGATTTGCGGCGCGCGAAACTACCCGGCGCCGACCTGTCTGGCGCGAATCTCCGCAAAGCCGATCTGCGCAATGCAGACCTGACAGAAGCAATTCTACCCGGCGCGGACCTGACGGAAGCGCAAGCGAGCGGCATCGAGTTTTTCCGCTGCGACTTATCGAATGCGAATTTTCAGCGCGCGCAACTCCGCAACGTCAATCTTCGCTTAGCCAATGTGAACGGCGCGAAATTCACCGGTGCGGACTTAGGGGTAGCCATCCTGCGCGAAACCGATCTTAGTGGCGCTGATCTGTCTGGCGTCGACCTTTCCACGACGCTGATGCCCAAGGGGTGGGTCCCGCAAACCAAGCAGAAGACCGCGTAGCCAATCGTACGGGGTGCTAGCTTTTTGACTGCTTACATCCGTTGTTAATGGCAATCAACGCTCCTGCGTGGTAGCCTGCGCGAGAAGTGGCAGTCCCGGTTAAATTGTGGCCACTACGACTGCACAAATCGATCACTCAGCAACGCGAGAGCGTGTGCTTGAGATCGTGCGCGGTTTGCTGCAGGAATTGGGCAGCTTCGGCGCGCTGCCGGTCCTGAATGCCGGCTCGCATTTGGATCGCGAGCTTGGACTTGGTAGTCTGGAACGAGTCGAGCTGTTTGCACGCCTCGAAAGCGAATTCGGCGTGCGACTTCCCGATCGCGCTGCCTCCGAGGCCAATACTCCAGAAGACCTGACACGCATCATTCTAGAAACCCCGCACGCGGACTCGGTCGACGAGACAAGATTCTCGGCGCTCCGTGCGTCCGCAGCGGCACAGAAAACCCACGACGAAGCTTCCCAAGCCGGGCCTTTTGCCGCGCAAACACTGATCGACGTTCTGCGCTTCCGTGCCGCGCATGACACAGAGCGCACGCACTTGCTCATAACCGAGGATGGCGACGATGCGGTTCTCGAGCGCACGCTAACGTTTGGCGAACTCTACGCGGCCGCGCAGCGTGCCGCGGCTGAATTAGCACGCCGCGGCGTGCCTCCAGGTGGTCGCGTGGCGATGATGTTGCCAACGTCGCGCGCATTCTTTGTCTCCTACGCAGGCATTCTCCTCGCGGGCGCGATTCCCGTTCCAATCTATCCTCCGTTTCGCGCGGACCGCATCGAAGAATACGCCGCGCGCCAGGCCGCCATCCTCAACAATGCGGAAGTCTGCATGTTGCTTACGTTTCACCGCGCGGAAGCCGTAGCGCACCTGTTGAAGCCGCGCGTTCGCTCGCTCGTGTCGGTGGCCGACGCGGACAAGTTGATCGAGGCTGCCGACAAAGCGCCTCCTTCCGCGCCCGGCGCGCTCCCAGCACACTTGAGCGGCAGCCGCGTGCGCAAATCAACGGATATCGCGCTGCTGCAGTACACCTCGGGGTCAACGGGCGACCCCAAAGGCGTGGTGCTCACAAATGCGAATCTGCTCGCCAACATGCGCGCGATTGGCGAAGCCGTGCAGCTCGGTCCCGGCGACGTTGGCGTGAGTTGGCTCCCGCTCTACCACGATATGGGGCTGATCGGCGCGTGGCTCACGCTGCTCCTCTATGGCGTGCCCCTGGCGGTGATGTCGCCGCTAACGTTTCTCACGCGCCCGGAGCGATGGCTCTGGGCATTTCATAAGCATCATGGAACCATTTCCGCGGCGCCAAATTTCGCCTACGAGCTGTGCGTGCGGAAAGTAGCCGACAAAGACATCCAAGGGTTGGACCTGAGTTCCTGGCGTGCGGCGCTGAACGGCGCCGAGCCCGTCAATCCTGAAACTCTGAATCGTTTCGCGGCGCGTTTTTCACAATACGGATTTCGGCGCGAAGCACAGCTCCCCGTCTACGGCCTGGCGGAATCGGCGCTGGCTGTCACGGTTCCCCCACTCAATCGCGGCCCCTTGGTTGACCGAGTCGAACGCGAAGCGTTTACAACGCACGGAACCGCCGTACCTGCGCAAACGAAATCTTCATCCGTGATTTCCTTTGTTTCATCGGGGTACGCGCTCCCCGACCACGAAGTTCGCATCGTCGACGACCAAGGAAACGAAGCCCCCGATCGCACCGAAGGATTTCTCTGGTTCCGCGGGCCATCGGCGACCACGGGATATTTCCAAAATTCCAAAGCAACCGAGAGCCTCTTTCCGGCAGGCCGCGCGGCGAACGAGAACGAATTCGCATGGGTGAATTCCGGCGATCGCGCCTATCGCGCAGACGGAGAGATGTACGTCACCGGCCGCGTAAAAGACATCATCATCAAGAGCGGCAGAAATCTTTACCCGCACGAAGTGGAAGAATTGGCCGCGCGGGTCGACGGCCTGCGCAAAGGTTGCATCGTCGCATTTGGCCTCAAGGACGAAGGTTCGGGGACGGAAAAGCTCGTAGTTGCTGCGGAGGTAAGGGAGCGGGATTCGCGCCGCCACCCGGCTATCGTCGCGGCCGTGACCGATCAAATCTCGCAGGGACTCGGTCTGCCGCCGGATCGCGTTGAGCTGCTTCCTCTCGGAAGCATTCCGAAGACCTCGAGTGGAAAATTGCGCCGCGAAGAGACCAAGCAGCTTTTCCTCAATGGCGAGCTTCGCGCCGCGAAGGCGCCGGCCTGGATACAGCTTATTCGGCTGGGCGGCGGCAGCGCATTGCGCGGAATTGGCCAGACCCTTGCCGCCGGCTTTGGCCGAGCCTTGGAAATTCTCTACGGTGTTTATTTCGGGTTCGTGTTCTTGGTGTGGATCGTGCCGACGTGGGCGGTTGTGAGTGTTATGACCGATTCCCGCGCGGCCGGCCGCTTCACGCGTTCCGCGCTTAAGATGTTATTTGCGGTGATTGGCTGCCCCGTGCGAGTCATTGGCAAAGAGCACTTGGACACGCCCGGCGCCAAGATTTTTGCGTCGAATCACACCAGCTATTTCGATGTGCTTCCGTTGATGCTCGGCTTGGGCGTCACCTATCGATTCGTCGCGAAGATGGAAGTTCTCGGCATGCCATTCATTGGCACTTTTCTGCGCCAAATGGATCACCTCTCCTTCAATCGTACGGACCCGAATTCTCGCCTGCGGCAGGCGGATGAGATGGAAGAACTTTTGCGGCAAGGTGAATCCGTTTTTGTTTTTCCGGAAGGAACGTTTACCCCCGACGATGGCATTCGCCCCTTTCAACTCGGTGCCTTCAAGGCCGCCGCGGCGACGGGCGCGCCGATTATTCCCGTCTCGCTGGCCGGCACACGGAAGTTCCTGCGCGACGGCACTTATTTGCCACGGCCGACCAGCGTGACGATAACGTTGTCGCCACCCATCTATCCACACCAGGGGCGCACGGCGAACGACAGCGGCGAATCGTCGAATTGGCACGAACTTATTCGTTTGCGCGACCAGACGCGCACGGCAATCGCCCGCCACGTCCCAGAGCCGCTTCTTTAGTTGTAGGCACCAGCAGCCTCATAGAAGACGCAATACACAATTTCAGGTAACTTTCACCGCCCCTGCCGCATCTTTAGGTACAAGAAAAAACACGAACAAATGCGGATAGCTGCCTCCCTGCCTGAGGCACACCGCGAAATGCGCGGTCGCGCTCGAACTCTGCCGGCCTGCGCCGAAAAACTAATCTAATGGAGGCTTCATGAAGTTCAGGGTCGTGGTGTCTTTACTTGGTTTTGCGTCACTTTTTGCAGTCGCCGCACAGGCACAGGAAGAGCGTAAGACCATCGATGTTTTCGCAGGGTACTCCTATGTCCGCGACAACCCGTCAACTCCCCGTGCCAACAGTTTCAGTTTAAACGGGGGCAACGCGTCTGTCGCATACAACTTCAAGAATTGGCTGAGTGGAGTCGCTGATTTCGGCGGCTATCACAACACCAATATCCTTGGCAGCGGCGGGTCCGACACGCTTTCCACGTATCTCTTCGGCCCGCGCGTTTCTTACCGCCGCTTTGGGCGCATAACTCCGTTCGGCCAGGTGCTCTTCGGTGTGGCTCATACCGGCCGAGCGCTGCTCGCCACAACCAACAGCCAGAACGCGTTTGCTATGACCGTTGGCGGAGGAGTTGACTATCGCCTGAGCTCGCGCTTTTCGATTCGCCCGGCACAGGTTGAGTATCTGCTGACGCGTTTCAACGAGTTCACCGATCCTCGCGCGCAAAGCCAGAACAATCTCCGCGTATCCACGGGAATTGTTTTTCGTTTCTAAGGCAATGCAGTAAGGGCTAACAACGTCGGTTGTATGGTGCAGGCAGAAGGGCCGCGCGGCAGTACGGGCAGAACGCGGCTCTTCGCACCAGTTTCATTCAAGTGCACCAGTTTTGAAATCCCCTCTTCAGCCACCGAGGTTGTATATCACGCTGATGAAGGTGTCGATCTCCACCGGCTCGCCATTGAGCACTGTCGGCCTGTAGCGCCACTGCCGCACCGCATCCATTGCCGATTGGTAGAAAAGAGGATCACCGCTGACAACTTGCAGCGATTGGATTGTCCCATCCGTAGCAATCACTGCGCGCAGTTCCACACGCCCTGACCGACGAGTTTGCCTCGCCAGTATTGGGTAGACCGGCTCTACGCGGTGGATGAGCATCGCCGGATCGATGTGCGTTTGGTGCAAAATTGTCGGCCGGTCCCGATGAGCTTCGCTGGTTACCGGTGGCCGCGGCCCTTCGGACCTGATATCGATGCATCCCGCACCGGTGTTGCATGGAACGACCGGACTATTCAACGAGGAATTTGCCCAAGGATCGTCGGGCGCGTTTGATTCTGCCCGCGTGGTGGGCGTCAGAGCGGCGGGCCGCGAATTGGGACACACGACGCATACTCGCCGGATTCCAGGGTCTGGTCGTCGAATGTTGTCCACGCGGTCGGCGATGTTCCGATACGGGGGAACCGGCGTCACGATCGTCCTGTCCAGGTGAGCGGGTTTCGCAAACAGCGGCACGAGAATCAGCGCAGCAAGAAAGCTGGCCTGTAAAAATACTGACGAAACCAAGGCCTTGCGTCGTACTCGACGTTCCCGGGCACGTTGCTCGGGATCGCCTTCCACCAAACAACTTTGCAGAGAAACCAGACCTTGACGAGGGACGGATTCGGGATCGAGCGGCATCACACACCTCCATGGAAAATTTGAGAGCGAAGTTTGAAAAGTTGCGACGCCGGACGCTGCTTGCTTCTACAGTTGTCCGGCGCCGCGCTCGCAGGGATGTGAGGTTGCGCGCGTCCTCTCAAACTTGGACACCGCCACACCAAACAAGTTCCCGCTTCTGGCGTACGAAAAAAGTTGATTGAGATTACTAACGAAGCAGAAGCTTGCCTTCAGTGGAGAAAGAAGACGAGTCGGTTTGGCGTCCCAGCGTCGCCGCGAAGTCGAGTCTTGTTGTGCTATGTCGGGTTAACAAAATGTGACGCGGATGAAGCACCACAGCGCTCTCCTGTTACATTTTTCGAACGGTATTTCGCCCAGCGCCCGGAATGATGTAAAGTCTACTGCCATTGGGCAGCGTGCTGGTGGGCCGCTGCATCTTAAAGACTTACCAGCCGTGCCGATGTCCCGCGGAGTTCCGCGTCCATGAGGCAGGAGAAAATTTGAGTACCTATCAGGCGGCCACGAATGCGCTTCCGCATCAGACCAACTCTTTACACTGCTCCATCGCGGCTACGGCCACGGCTCTGCCTCCACACATCATTACCCGCGACGATGTGAAGTACTACATGGGACGCGTCTTCGATATTCCGGAGCGCCGCTTGGAAGCCATGATGAGCATCGTCGACAATGCTCAGGTTCATAAACGTCATTCGATTTTCCCCATCGAGTACACAGTCGAGCCGCGCGCCCTCTATCAGACGAATCAGGAATACATCGAGCACGCCATCAAGCTCGGACAAGAAGCAGCGGAAAAATGTTTGCAGCGCGCTGATTTGCGTCCTGACGAAGTCGACCTGATCATCACCGTTTCCTGCACCGGTTTCATGATTCCGTCGCTTGATGCGCATCTCATCAATTTGATGGGTTTTCGCTCGAATGTCCGGCGCATGCCGTTTACCGAGCTGGGCTGCGCAGCCGGAGCTATGGCTCTGGGACGCGCCGCGGACTTCCTCAAGGCTCATCCCGGCGGCAATGTTTTGATCATCGCGGTCGAACTTCCTTCGCTGACCTTTCAACGAAAGGACATTTCGCAGGCAAATCTGATTTCGTCCATTCTGTTTGGCGACGGTGCTGCTGCCGTGCTGGTCACCGGCAGGCAAGTTCGCGGTCCCAAGATCATGGTCTCGGAGACGTACACTTTTCCCGATTCCCTTGGCGCGATGGGTTTCGACCTTCGCGATTCCGGCTTTCACATCCTGCTCGCCAAGGACGTCCCGGAAATGATCGGCGAAAAAATCCGCGAACTGGTTGACGGATTTCTCGAGCGCCACGGCAAGAAATTTCAAGATATCAAAGGCTGGATTCTCCACCCCGGTGGAGCGCGCCTCCTCGGAAATGTCGAAATCGCTCTCGGCCTTACCAAGTGCCAGACCCAGCCGTCCTGGGATATCCTGAGCAATGTAGGCAACCTGTCGAGCGCTACGATCCTCTTTATCCTTCAGGAATGGCTGGAAAAGCGGCCCTTGAAACCAGGTGACTACGCGCTCGCCGCTGCGTTCGGGCCCGGCTTCAGCGCGGAGTTTTTGCTTTTGCAATGGACATAAGCGTCATCGCGTTCCTCGTTTTATTGCTCGCAGTTGGACTCCTGCGCATTTTCGAGTTGAGTGTCTCTCGTCGGCATCAGCAGCAAATGGCCGCGGATGGCGCCACCAAAGTGAAGGAGCCGCAGTTTCGTTGGATGGTCTTTGTTCACACCGCGGTCCTCATTGGCGCTGCTTTGGAAGTTGTTCTGCTGCACCGGCCGTTCATTCCCATTCTTGCCGCAGCCATGCTGTTGCTATTCCTTACGGCGAATGCGGTCCGCCTGTGGGTTGCGCGAACGATGGGCAAGCATTGGAACGTGCAGATAATGAACTCCATGAGCCTGGGTGTGGTAACGGACGGACCATTTCGCTTTGTCCGGCATCCCAACTACGCGGCGGTTTTTGTGGAGATGGTCTCCCTCCCGCTGATTCACACCGCATGGATTACGGCGGTGTTAGGTTGCATCGGCTGTGTGGTCACGATTGGCCGGCGAATTACCCTCGAAGAAAGCGTGCTCTTCGCGAATCCTGCGTATCGAACGGCAATGGCCGGCAAACCCAGATTTCTTCCCGGCCTCTTCTGATTGGAAGTAAAAGATGCGCTACAGCGCTTGTGCACTAATCTTCGTTCTATTCTTCACACCGCCTATAAGCTTGGCACAAGAATCCAGTGCAATGCCTGCTATCGCCGCTTCCGCGCCTTCCGCAACGCCCGCGTTTTATCCTGTGCCTGAACTCATGTCCGGATTCAATCAACTCTACGAACAGAAATTCGACCAAGCTCGCGTAACCTTCAGCGACTGGCATTCGAGTCACCCAGACGAGCCATTTGGTGAGGTTGCCGTAGCTGCATCCTTTCTCTTCGAAGAGCTGTATCGCCAGGGCGTGCTGACCAGCGACTTCTTCCTCAACGAAAAGAAATTTCTTCACGGTATCGACGGAAAACCCGACCCGGTTCGCATGAATAATTTCCGCGACGCCCTCACACGCGCACGCGCCTTGGCGAGGCGGCGCGTGAAAACGAATCCGAAAGATGCCGAAGGTTTGTTCGCGCTCACCCTGGCCTCGGGAATGGAATCGGATGCCGACGCAATCCTCGAGAAAAAACAGCTCGATGGCCTCAAGCGCATGAAGGAAGCCAATGAGTACGCGAAACAGTTGCTCGCCGTGCATCCTGATGCCGCAGACGCCTATGTCGCGCCGGGAATTGCCAACTACATCATCGGCTCGCTCAATCCCGGCTACCGTTTCGCTCTGTGGTTCGGCGGCATTCACGGCGACAAGAAGCTCGGCATGGAGCAGGTTGGCAAAACGGTCGAGGATGGCCGCTATCTTCGCCCCTTTGCAAAAATCATGCTCGCGTTGGCGGCGCGCCGTGAAAAACAGAACGCCCTGGCTCAAAAGTTATTGCACGAGCTTACGCAAGAATTTCCTTCGAACGACACATTTGCAGCCGAGTATGCCAAAGCCATGGGTTTGCCGGTCCCCGCAGTCATCACGCGCTGATTTCTTCGCTTTGATTTGCCGTCGAAATTCCTGCTTCTCGTGCCTGAATGCACTAGAATCCCGTTGCCGCAAAGTGACGAGACTGCGGCCATCCTAGCTCTCGGGCGGTGACCGTGTTTCAGGAAGACATGTTGAAGGATCGCGCGATTTTTCTTACCGGTGGCGGCACCGGTCTGGGCCGTTCGATGGCCCTGCATTTCGCGATGCTGGGCGCGCGCATGTTCCTCGTGGGACGTCGCGAGCAGCCCCTGAAAGATGTCTGCGACGAAATTCACCGCGGCGGGGGCACTGCGGCGTTTGCCACCTGCGACGTTCGCGACTACGGCGCCGTGGAAACCGCCGCGAATCTCGCGTACGAGCAATTCGGCCGCATCGATTCGGTCATCAACAACGCAGCGGGCAATTTTATGGCCCGCACGGAAAAGCTCACGCCCAATGCCTTCAACGCCGTCATCGGCATCGTGCTCAACGGCACGTTCAACTGCACGCAAATATTTGGCAAGAAATGGATCGCGGAGAAACTCGGCGGCAACGTCCTGAACATTGTCACCAGCTACGCCGCGGCGAACTGCGGGTCCGCCTTTGTTGTGCCCTCAGCCTGCGCGAAAGCCGGCGTGCTTGCCATGACCACTTCGCTTGCCGTGGAATGGGCGAAATATCACATTCGGTTAAACGCGATCGCTCCTGGTCCGTTCCCCACGGAAGGCGCGTGGTCGCGGCTCATGCCTTCGAAACAATTCGAGGAGCACGCTAAGGACTCGCATCCCATGAAACGCTTCGGCCGCCACGAAGAACTCACTAGTCTCGCGGCGTTTCTCTTGAGCGATATGGCCGAGTACATTAACGGCGAATGCGTAGTGATCGACGGAGGCGACTGGCTCCGCGGCGCCGGCGAGTTCAACGATCTGCTGCTGCTTCCAGACGCAGCGTGGGAAAGCATGGAAGCCGCACGCACCAAGAAATGAGTAAAACAGTAATTTCGGACTGTGCGGCGGTCACGGTTCGCCGGAAAGTACGTCAGAATTACTGCGGCAAAGCACTGTGTCGCAGCAAGACTCGCAGTTCCACCTGCCCAATCGCTTTGTCACCAGCCGTCCCGCTCACCACAATGGAATCCGCCTTGCGCTCGCTCTCCGGGATTTGCGGAGACTGCAACTCTACGCGCAAATAATTAATCTCCACGTCCGGCAAAAGAAACTTGCCCTCGCCGCTGATGACTTTCCATCCGCTCGGCGCTATAACGTTCACTTCAATTTCGCGCGCCGCAGCGGCCTTGCGGGTAATCACTAAAGGGACTCCCACGATGCCGCCATCCTTTACCGCAATCTCCGGGATGCGTGCGAGGGGTACGTTCGTCAATTGGTGGGCGTGGCGAAATTCGCGGTAGAAATGCCAGGGATCGCCCAATTCCAAAACCACAGGCTGAGCCGGATCGGTAATAACAGCTCCCGGGCCGCCCGGACCAATTACGGCGGGACGCCCCTTTGACCCGTGCTCCACGTCCGGGAAAATCGGATCCGTGGGTTGCGTCGCGACAGTCGCCTTGCCGAAAATGAGCGTCATCGGTTCCGACCACCACGAGTGGTTCGGCTCGCTCATCCTCTTGTCCAACTGTTCCTCGCTTAGAGCGGAAAGTGCATGGATCTCTCCCGGAAATTGCGTCAGGTGCGGCTTCGCGGCCTCCAGCGCCAGCCGCCAATACGGCTTCTTCTGCGACGGCGAAATCTCCCTCACGGAATACGCGGGCCCCTTGCCCACAAATTGCTTCTCGTCGCTGGCATCGCTGAAGAAATAGATTTTCTTAGGCTGCCAGGGCGTCAGATTTTCCAGGTACGGCTCCAATCGTTTGGACGCGCCCGCCATCTGCGCCGGAAACGCCACGGGGTCCCCCGCCAGGTCGAATGCCTCTGTGGCCAGAACGCCGGAGGCCTGATGATCGCCGTGGTTTTCGCCGATGAAAACGCTTGGCAGCCAGCTCAGGATTACCTCCGGTAGCGTGAGCCTGACAATTCGCACCAGTGCCTCCAGATTCGCGCCATGCCCCCAGTTCGCAAGCGAGTTCAAAACGTTCTGCGATGCCGTGTCTTTACCATCGAGAAACCAAACGTCTGTGATCCCCAGCGTAGCGCATGCCCGTCGCGCTTCTTGCTCGCGAATATCCGCCAGCGCCGGACCGTGCTCGCGCGAATAATCGTTTCCGCCGCTCCCCCCGCGCGTAGTGAAAACGACCGCCACCCGCTTGTGCTCGTCATAAATCGCACGCGCCAGATACGGCGTAGCCGCGCCCTCATCATCCGGATGCGCTACCACCAACAGAATGTCTGCCTTGAATCGCTCGTCCGGCGCGGGCAGCGGCTTCGCCTCCTGTGCCGGACTGCAGATGGGAAAAAGCAAGAAGAACGAGAAATACTTCGCGAATCCTCGCATGAATCTCCTAGGCGCATTTCGCCTTCGCAAGAGTTTACCTTGTACCAGAAATGGCGCGAAGCATAGTCGCGCGTTCAAGGCTCGCCTTGACCGGGCCAGGATGCGCCGATAAGCTTAATGTCTCTCTAGCCGGGTGAAGAGCGCATGGAGCCGATTCACATCACATTGCCGGACGGCAAAGTCCAGGAAGTGCCTAAGGGCACCACTCCCGCCGACATCGCCAGAGGAATTTCTCCTCGCCTCGCCGACGCCGCGCTCGTTGCCCGTGTCGCCGCGCCCAATGATGGCGCCGGCGAACTGATCGATCTGCGCCGTCCGCTCGACCAAGACGTAAAGCTGCAAATACTCACCGAAAAAGATCCCGATGCGCTCTTCGTATTCCGTCATTCCGCCGCGCATCTTTTAGCAGCCGCCGTAATGGAACTGTATCCCAACGTGAAGCTCGGCATTGGCCCGCCCATCGACACCGGCTTCTTCTACGAATTCCTGCGCGATGAGCCCTTTACTCCCGAAGACCTGGCCAAGATTGAAGCGAAAATGCACGAGCTGGCCGCCCAGGATCTTCCCAACGAACGCAAGCTCATTCCCAAACCGGAAGCTCTCGATCTCTACAAAAAATCCAATCAAATCTTCAAGTGCGAGCTCGTCGAAGAAAAAGCCGTAGAGCCCATCGTCTCCTTCTATACCACCGGCAAGTTCATCGATTTTTGCCGCGGCCCGCACATTCCTTCCACCAAACGCATCCAGGCGTTCAAGTTGATGAGCGTCGCCGGCGCGTACTGGAAAGGCCAGGAAGGCAATCCGCAGCTCCAGCGAATTTACGCCGCATGTTTTTTCACGCAGAAGGAACTCGACGCGTATCTCCACCGCCTGGAAGAAGCCAAGCGTCGAGATCATCGCAAAGTCGGCACGGAGCTCGACCTCTTCAGTATTCAAGACGAAGCCGGCCCGGGCCTGATCTTCTGGCATCCCAAGGGCGGCCTGATCCGCAAAATCATCGAAGATTGGCTGCGCAATGAGCTCCTCGCGCGCGGCTACGACCTCGTCTACACGCCTCACATCATGCTTCGCGATCTCTGGAAAACCAGCGGCCACACGGGCTTTTACAAAGACAGTATGTTCGGCCCGATGGAAGTCGAAAAAGCGGACTACCAGCTTAAGCCCATGAATTGTCCGGGGCACATTCTCATCTATAAATCGAAGCTCCACAGCTATCGCGATCTTCCCGTGCGCCTGGCCGAACTAGGCACGGTCTATCGTTACGAGCGCAGCGGCGTTCTCCACGGCCTCCTGCGCGTTCGCGGCTTCACTCAAGACGACGCCCACATTTTTTGCATGCCGTCGCAAATCGAAAAAGAAGTCGAAGCCTGCGTCGATTTCGCGTTCGCCGTCATGAAAAATTTCGGCTTCGACAAATTTGAAGTCGAGCTTTCCGATTGGGACGCCGCACATCCTGAAAACTACGCGGGCAAGCCGGAAGATTGGCAGCGCGCGTCAGCCGCGCTCGCCAACACCATGCAGCGCCTCAATATTCCGTATAAAACAATCAAAGGCGAAGCCGCCTTCTACGGGCCCAAGATTGACATCAAGCTGATCGACGCCATCGGCCGCCCCTGGCAGCTCACCACCGTGCAGTTCGATTTCAATCTCCCCGCGTGCTTCGGCCTCGAATACGTCGGCGAAGACGGCGCTCGCCACCAGCCCCTCATGGTGCATCGCGCGCTGCTCGGCTCCGTCGAACGCTTCTTCGGCATTCTCGTCGAGCACTACGCCGGAGCTTTTCCGCTCTGGCTCGCTCCCGTCCAGGTCGAGGTCTGCCCGGTCAGCGACAAGGTAGCGGACTACGCCAGGCACGTCGCCGAAACCCTCAAAAACCACAACATCCGTGTTCATCTCGACGGTCGCAACGAAAAACTCCCCGCCAAGATCCGCGACGCGCAGATGCAAAAGATTCCCTACATGCTTGTCGTCGGCCCAAAAGAAGCCGAAGCCGGCACCGTCTCGGTCCGCCACCGCAGCAAAGGCGACCTCGGCCCCAAGCCTCTCGCCGAAGCCGTAGCCGCGCTGCAGCAAGAAGCCGACTCCCGCGCTACGAGCTGAACTGTTTTCGCGATGGCTGCACCAGTCTTAGCCGCGGTGACGAACAGAATAATTTTGGACGAGCAATTTTTCGTTCACGCGACACGCGAACTCTGCGAACGAGACACGGACCTGGACGCTGTAATCAACAAATATGGACTGCCGCCTTTGTGGACGAGGGAGCCCGGTTTTCCCACTCTTGTTTACATCATCTTGGAGCAACAGGTCTCGCTCGCATCCGCGCGTGCTTTATATCTACGCCTTCAAGAAGCCGTAAAGCCGTTTACACCCGGTCGCTTTCTCAAGCTCACCGAAGGCGAAATGCGTCGTCTCGGTTTCAGCCGCCAAAAGGCTCACTACACCCGTCTTCTTGCCGAAGCCATCCAACGCAAGCAATTCGCTCTGCACAAGCTGCATGAACTCGAAGACGAACTCGCTCGCGAGCAGTTGACGGCCCTCAAGGGCATCGGCAACTGGACCGCGGATATTTATCTCTTGAGCGCCTTGCGCCGGCCAGACATTTGGCCCACGGGCGATTTGGCGCTAGCCACCGCGGTGCAGGAAGTAAAGCGCCTCCGCAAGCGCCCATCACCGGAAAAGCTGGAGATCATGAGCACGCCGTGGCGCCCCTGGCGCGCCGTAGCCGCCCGCCTCTTCTGGCACGCGTACCTTTCCAAACGCGGCCAGCGCTCCGCGGCGGTTAGTCTCTAACCTCCGAAAAATGGCCAATGGTATAGTTCGCCGTGCTGAGGGGCAAAAAATGGAAACGATCTGCCGGCGGTCTTTTATCGCGGTCGCGACTGGAGCGGCTTTCACCCCACTGCTAACATGGACTGCTACCGAGGTTCCTCCGCTGCTCGATCACGTTCTACTAGGCTGTAGCGACCTCGATCGCGGCATAGACTTCGTCGAGCAGTGTACCGGCGTGCGCGCCGCCCTGGGCGGTGTTCATCCGGGCCGCGGCACGCGCAATGCGCTGCTCTCTCTCGGCGAACGCCGTTACCTCGAAGTGATTGCGCCCGACCCCAAACAAGACCGCATCGAGCAGTTCGCGCAAAAGCAAGTCGAGCAGCTCAAGGCATTGACCTCGCCGCGCCTGATCGGCTGGGCCGCGCATTCCGGAGACCTCGAAAAGCTTTCCGCACATCTGCGCGATGCAGGCATTTCCTTCGACGGGCCCCGCCCTGGGTCGCGTCAACGTCCTGACGGCAAACTTCTTCAATGGACGACTCTTAATCTCAAAGACGATAAAGACGGTCTGCTCCCGTTCTTCATCGAATGGAGCGCCAACTCCCTTCATCCTTCCGCTGACGCGCCTAACGGTTGCAAGATCACGCATTTCCGCGCAGTCACCCCACGCACACAGGAACTGACGAAAATCGTCAACCTGCTTCAACTCGAGCTGCCCATCTCTTCAGGCGACAAACCCGGACTGCGAGCAACTATTACTGGCCCGAAAGGTGAGCTGACGATTTAGCGCTCGAATTTTTCCCTGCTACTTCCGCTCTGTCGCGCTCATCAAACCCCTTGTCCAAGAAACGTAGGCACGTGCTATACTTTGTAGCCCGTCCCTGAGTGGTTTCGCACTATGGGGCGGTGTCGTTGAATCGGGCCCAGGCCCGGCGAGGCGGGCAGCTCGGCGCCTTACGTTGGTTAGGGGGAATTATCGCAGAACGTAGCTTCCGGCAGAGCGACCGCACTCGCGTGAATGAGCGGATTCGGGCGCGCGAAGTCCGGGTGATAGATGAGCAAGGTGCCCAGCTTGGAGTGATGCAGCCGTACGAAGCGGTTCGTATGGCGCGCGAACGGGGACTCGACTTGGTGGAAATTTCGCCCACCGCCGACCCGCCGGTTTGCAAGATCACCGACTACGGCAAATTTCTTTACCAGCAAAATAAACAAGCGCATCAACAGCGCAAGAGCAGCCGCGGCTCCCAGCTCAAGGAAGTAAAGTTTCGACCGGCCACTGCGGAGCACGATTATCAGGTTCGCAAGAACCAGATCATCCGCTTCCTCGGAGAAGGCCACAAAGTGCGCGCCATGATTTTCCATCGCGGCCGCGAGATGGCGCACCAGGAAGTGGGACGCGCCAAAATGACGCGGCTGCTGGGGGAAATCGGCGAGCACGGCCAGATTGAAACCATGCCGCGCATGGAAGGCAACGTTCTCGTCGCATTGCTCGCGCCCAAAAAAGGCGCGCCAGTGGCCAAGCCAAGTCCGCAACAAGCCGCGCAACCGGCGTAAGGTTTTTGATTCACAGTAGGGGCGCAGCACTGCCGCGCCCCACGCAAGTAAGAAGTAGAATGAATTCTGCTGTTGTTCGGAGAGGATTTTGTAATGCCGAGAAATTCGACTAAGCCAAAGAAGAAACTGAAAACGCATCGCGGCGCCGCCAAGCGTTTCAAGATTACAGCGACCGGCAAAATCGTTCGCATGCACTCCGGCAAGCGCCATTTCACCGGCACAAAAAAGCAGGGCCGCATGCGCAAGCTCAAGAAGCTGACGCTTGTAAGCAAGGCCGACGTCCGCTCGATTACGCAAATGTTGCCCTACGGGCTTTAGATCTTTGCGCTGAGTCTCAGCGCAATCCTCGACTCGCATTTCCAGGTTGAGGCGCAACACGCGGGGCGCAAGCCCTGCAATCGTGCCAGGCAGCGCTTCACGGGTGCCTGCCGGCCGATAAAATGGTGGTCTTTAGACCGCCAGCATCATCCGAGACAAACCCGCTGCGTCGGCTCGTTTTTTTCGCGGTCGATCGCATCTAGTTTGTCTCGCCAACAAAAAAGGAGAAACCCATGGCACGCGTAAAACGCGGCACAAAACGCCGCGCCCGCCGTAAGAAGTATCTCAAGCGCACAAAAGGCTTCTTTCTAACAAAAAGCAAGCTCTACCAGTCTGCGCAAGAAGCCGCCAATCGCGCCGATCGCTACGCGTTCCGCGACCGCCGCGTGAAAAAGCGCGAATATCGCAAGCTCTGGATTCAGCGCATCGGTGCAGCCGCGCGCCAGAATGGCCTGACCTACGGCCAACTCATTCACGGCCTGAAGGCCGCCGGTGTCACCCTGGATCGCAAGGTCCTGGCGGACATGGCCGTGCTCGACGCCGCAGCTTTTTCTCAGTTAGCCGAAAGAGCCAAAGCCGCTGCGCCACCGCCGGCTAAGAAGAAGGCAGCCTAATCCATTTTGAGTGGTCAGCAACAACCTGTAGCGCGGGGCGGAGTCTGCGCAGCCCTGCGGCTTTTTCGCTGGGTTCGCGCAGGCTCGTCGGCGAACGAGCACAATACGCTCTCGCCGAGATCAACATGACCATGAGCACGCCTCAAGACAAAAACAAGACCGGGCTGCCGCTCGTCCACCTCGGCATCACGCGGCCCGAAGAACTCGCGTCGCTGTTCGCCCATCTTCGCGGCCGCTTCGACGAAGAGTGCGCGTGCGCCTGCGACGAGTCTTCCTGGAAGCAATTTCGCGACGCATGGCTCGGCCGCAAATCCGGCGTGCTAACGCAAATCACCGATAACTGGCTCAAGCCTGCGACCCAGGAGCTCAAGCGCGTCGTCGGCCAGGAGCTAAATCAACTCCGCGCTCATGTCGAATCCAAGATCGAAGAGCGCCGCAAATCCATCGAAGCCGGTGCCGAGGAGACTGCCAGCGCCCGCGAGCGCGTCGACCTCTCTCTCCCCGGCGTCATTCGTCCCATCGGCTCGCACCATCTGATCCGGCAAGTCCTCCAACAGATCGAAGACATTTTCTTCTCCATAGGCTTCTCTGCAGTCGAAGGCCCGGAAATCGAGACGCCTTACTACAATTTCGAAGCCCTCAACATTCCCGAATTCCATCCCGTCCGCGACGACATGGACACTTTCTATCTCGACCTGCCCAAAAATGCCCCACAACCGCTCCTTCTTCGCACCCACACCTCGCCCATGCAGATTCGCACGATGGAAAAGCGCAAGCCACCTGTGCGCGTCATCGTTCCCGGCAAGGTCTATCGTCGAGACAATCCCGACGCCACGCATTCCTTCATCTTCCATCAAGTCGAAGGTCTCGCAGTCGACACCGACATTACCTTCTGCGATTTCACCGGCACCATCGAATATTTCGTCAAACAATTCTTCGGCCCCGGCGTCAAAACTCGTTTCCGCCCCAGCTATTTTCCGTTCACCGAGCCCAGCGTTGAGTTCGACGTCTCCTGCATTTTCTGTGGCGGCAGCGGCACCGCAGCCGGCGGCGGCACCTGTTCCAAGTGCAAGGGCTCCGGCTGGATCGAACTATTCGGCGCAGGCATGGTCGATCCCGCCGTCTACGGCTTCGTGAAATACGATCCCAAGAAAGTCAGCGGATTCGCCTTCGGCATGGGCATCGATCGTCTCGCCATGCTCAAATACGGGATCGACGACATTCAAGTCTTCTTCCAAAACGACGCCCGCTTTCTCCGCCAATTCCCATGACCTTTGCCGACGCCAAACAGCGCTTCTCCAGCCGAGTAGCCGATTACGTCCGCTATCGGCCCAGCTATCCGTCCGAGGTGCTCGATCTTTTGCGCTCGGAGTGTGGTCTTCGCTCGGGCCACGTGATCGCCGACATCGGTTCCGGCACCGGCTTACTAAGCGAGTTGTTCCTGAAAAATGGCAATCGTGTCTACGGCGTCGAGCCCAACAAGGAAATGCGCCAAGCCGGCGAAGAATATCTCGCCTCCTACGATGGCTTCTCCAGCATCGAAGGCTCTGCCGAATCCACCACGCTCGACGATTCCAGCATCGACTTCATCACCGCCGGCCAATCGTTCCATTGGTTCGAACCGGATTCCGCCCGCCGCGAATTTGTTCGCATCCTCAAGCCCAACGGTTCGATGGTGATCGCTTGGAACGATCGTCGCATGGAAGAAGCGCCCTTCACGCGCGCCTACGAAACTATTCTCGAGCGCTTTGGGATCGACTACAAAAATGTGAAAGACTCCTATCCCGAAGCCGAGCGCATTCGAGGTTTCCTGAACACCTTTTCCCAGCGAGATTTGCCGAACGACCAAATACTGGACTGGGACTCTCTTTGCGGACGCCTCCGCAGCAGCTCTTTCACGCCTGCTGAAGGGCATCCGAACTACGCGCCAATGATGCAAGAGCTGCGGAAACTTTTTGACGAGCACCAACAAAATGGCCAAGTGCGTATGGACTACTTCACCCGCATCTATTACGGGCAGATGAAGGCCGGCGCATGAAAATTGTCTATAACTGGCTAAAAGATTTCGTCGATGTGAAAGCCACTCCCGACGAACTCGCCTCCCATCTCGCTCTTTCCGGCACCAACATCGGCGGCATCGAAAATGGCCCGCACGGCGCGGTCATCGACGCGGAAGTTTCCTCCAATCGTCCCGACTGCCTCGGCCACTACGGCATCGCCCGCGAAGTCAGCGCCATTTACAAACTCGCGCTAAAATCAGTTACGCCCAAGCCCAAAGAGAGCACTGCAGCGAAAGGTGCCGACGCCGCGCGCGTCGAAATCCAATCTCCCGAACTCTGCGGCCGCTTCACCGCTCGCATAATCCGGGGCGCAAAAATTCAGCCCTCGCCACAATGGCTCAAGGACCGCCTCGAAGCCTCCGGCGTAGCCAGCATCAACAACGTAGTCGACGCCACAAACTACGTCATGCTCGAACTCGGCCACGCCCTTCACGCCTACGACTACGACAAAGTTCGCGACCATCGCATCGTTGTCCGCGCCGCCAGGCCGTCCGAAAAAGTTCGCACCCTCGACGGCATCGAGCGCATCCTCCCGCCCGGCATCTGCGTAATCTCCGACGGCGATGGCTCCCGCGCCGTGGGCATCGGCGGCATCATGGGCGGCGCCGAAACAGAAATCTCCTTCTCCACCCAAAATATTTTGCTTGAATGCGCCTGGTTCGAACCCGTCGCTATCCGCCGCGCCGCCCGCGCGCTAAAGCTTCACACCGAAGCCTCCACGCGTTTCGGCCGCGGCGCCGACCTCGAAATGGCGGAGCTAGCCTCGCGCCGCTGCGCCGACCTGATCCTGCAGCTCGCCGGCGGCGAACTCCTTAACGGCGTTGTCGACGTCTATCCTGGTAAGCGCACTCCGAAAAAAATTCTCCTCACCCGCGCCGAACTTCTGCGCCTCATGGGCGCCGACGTTCCCGACAAGGAAATCGAGTCCGCCCTCAGCGCTCTCGGTTTCGCTCCCGTCCGCGTTGACCAAAATCGCGGTGCCGAAGGCTCTCTCCTCGCCGCCTGGGAATGCACGCAGCCCTCTTGGCGCGCCGACGTCGAGCGCGAAATCGATCTCATCGAAGAAGTGGCCCGCGTCTACGGCCTCGACAAATTTCCCCCGCGCCTGCCCGCTGCTCGCCAGGGCGCCGCGCGTCTTCCGCACCACGATGCCGAAGCGCGTCTCCGAGAGCGCCTCATCGGTCTCGGCTATCAAGAAATTGTCACCATTCCCCACGTCGCCGAAGACCGCGACGCACTCTTTCGTCCATCCGACTTTCAGCAGAACGCGCAACCGGCGCGCTTGGCCAATCCGCTCTCCGAAGAAGCCAACGTTCTCAAGTCCACCGGAGTCGTCACCATGGCCGCCGCGCTCGAATGGAATCTCAATCGCGGCCAGCGCAACGTCCGCCTTTTTGAAATCGGCCGCCACTATCGCCTGCGCGGTACCGAATCCGTAGAAACTTCCGTCCTCACCATCGGCGCCACAGGCCAAGCCCGCGAAAAAGGCCTCTACGACACCGCGCGCGATTATTCTTTCGCCGATCTAAAGGGCGACATCGACGCGCTCGGCGCATTAGCAGGAGGTTCCACGTGGAACGAAGGAGGCTCCGCGTGGCTGCATCCCGCCCGCCGCGGCCGCGTCGCGCTCCATAATGAAACAATCGGCGAAGCCGGCGAACTCACTCGCCGCGTAGCCGAGCAGCTAAAGCTGCGCCAGGAAATCTTTCTAGCTGAGCTGCAGCTTGCGCCGCTCTACGCTGCGATCCGCGAGACAAAAGAATCGCGCAAGTACCAACCCATTCCGCGCCTCCCCGCCGTTGAGCGCGATTTCTCCCTGCTCGTCGCCGACGGGACGCATTTTTCCGACGTGGCCGCCGCGATCCGCGCGCTCAATATCCCCGAAATCGCCAACATCGAAGCTATCGATCTCTATCGCGGCAAAAACGTCCCCGCCGGACAATATTCGTTGCTAATCCGCGTAACCTTCCAAAGCCGCGAGTCCACCATGACCGAAGCCCAACTCACCGACTTCTCTGCCCGCATCATCGCCGCCTTGGAAAAGCAGTTGAGCGCCCGCCTCCGCGTCTCCTAACGCAGGAACGCGCCACGCCCCGCAAGCGAAATGTGCATGCACCGGTGGCGGCAGTACGAGTGCAAGATTCCCCGCTCGGGGCAGATGTGATAATCTCCCCGCGTGAATTCCGTAAAAGTGCAAATCTTCGGTCATACCTACACCATTCGCGGCGAACTCGACGAGCGTTACGTCCAAAAACTCGCCGCCTGCGTCGACGAAAAAATGAGTGCCATCGCCGACGTCACCGCCACGGTCGACACCCAAAAAGTCGCCGTTCTCGCCGCCCTGGCCATCGCCGACGAGCTTCACACCATCCGCAAAGACCGCACCGACCAGGAAGAGCTTTTGCGCGAGCAAGCCGAGCGCTGCCTAACCCTCGTCGAGCGCGCCCTAAAACAATCCGCCTAGTTATCGCGGTGAAAGACTGTTACTGCGACCATTTCGTCGGCATCCGGTCCCAGCGATGCTTCCGCAGCTCCGCTTGCACCGCCCCAGGCAAGGGACCGCGATCGCTCGCTGCCACGTTCGTTTCGACATTCGCGATTTTGCGCATCCCTGGAATGATCGTACTCACATCCTTGTTGTCCAAGATGAACCGCAGGGCCATTTCCGCAAGGCTGATTCCGCCCCGCCGGATTTTCTTCACCTCGTCCACTCGTGCGATCGTGGCTTTCAGGTTTTCCGCCACAAAATACGTATTCCGCCAATCCCCCGCTGGCCATTTGCTCTCCAGCGTCAGCGACCCTGTCAACGAGCCTTCATCAAACGGCACCCGCGCAATCACCGCGACCTCTTTCTCCCGGCACGCCGGAAACAACTCATCCTCCGGATTCTGATCGAAAATGTTGTAAATCACCTGCACCGCATCCACCACGCCGTTGCGCACCGCCCGCACTCCGTTCCACGGTTCCCAACGATTCAGGCTCAGCCCGAAAGCGCGCACCTTTTCCCTGCTCCGCAATTTCTCAATCACCGGAAGCAACCGCTTGTCGTCCAGCCACTTGTCCTCCCAGGTATGAAGCTGAATCAGGTCCAGCGTCTTCACGCCCAAGTTCGCCAGGCTCTTCTCGACATACTCCTCGATATATTCCGGTGGGTAACAATCGTCCAGCGAGTACTCCCGCCGCGCCGGCCACTTGCGATTTTTCGGCGGGACCTTGGTGGCCGTATAAAGCCTCTTGCCGGGATTCGCACGCAAGATTTTCCCCAACAGTTGCTCGCTGTGCCCGTCGCCATAAGCCCAAGCGGTATCGAAAAAATTGCATCCCAAGTCGACAGCCCGCTGCAGCGAAGCAATCGACTCCGCATCCTCCGAACCTGTCCATCCCGCCATGCCCCACATGCCGTACCCGATCTCGCTCACATCCCATCCCGTGCGACCGAACCAGCGATATTGCATTCGCGGACACTCCTGTGGGCTATATCGGCTAAACTTTCGCCAGAAACTGCTTCTTGATGGTTCTAATCTGTGCCTCGTCCCGCTTGTAAAACGTCCACTGTTTGATGCGCTTCCCTCGAATGAGTCCCGCCTGCTGCAAAATCTTCAGGTGCTCGCTGGCGGTGGGCTGCGTGATCTTCAGTTTTCGCGCGATCAGCAGCCCGCAAACTCCATCCTTGATCAAGTCCCCATCGACCTGCGGCGGAAAATGCCGGCGCGGGCTGCGCAGCCAGTCCATAATCCGCAGCCTGCGTTCGTTGGACAGCGCCCGCAGCGCCAGCTCAAGATTCATATAGACACTTAGCCAAATCCCTAACTATAATACCAGAGTTCGCTGTGGGCCAAGAGGGAAAGTCCCATGACCAACATGCCAGTGGATCGCGAGCGCATCGCTGCAGTCGAAAAAATCATCCGGCCCCACGTGCGCCGCACGCCCGTCCTCGAAGCGGCTGGCGCCGACTTCCGCATGGATTCTATCAGCCTCATCTTTAAACTGGAATTCCTGCAGCACGCCGGCTCGTTCAAGGCCCGTGGCGCCTTTGCCAATCTCCTCACGCGCGAAGTCCCCAAAGCCGGCGTAGTCGCGGCCTCCGGTGGCAACCACGGAGTCGCCGTAGCCTATGCCGCCGGTAAACTCGGCGTGCCCGCGAAAATCC
>Ga0137418_10000674_pt1 | contig 30788 bp, 29 predicted proteins | sample CZODoug3_1_2_16f_FD_122242 | JGI IMG/M metagenome (GOLD analysis project Ga0137418, IMG submission 122242) | Vadose zone soil fungal communities from Angelo Coast Range Reserve, California, USA - CZODoug3_1_2_16fungal (Hybrid Assembly) | ecosystem: Environmental > Terrestrial > Soil > Vadose... | reverse complement strand
TGGGCAATTGCCCCAATGGTCTGATTGTGTCCCAGGCGTGGTACGAGGCGGCGATACACGATCTCGAAGATGCTTCCCTTCGTCCTGACCGCAGCGTTGGCGCATTGATTGAGAATGCGCCGCATTTGGCGGTTGCCCTTGGGGGAGCGGTGGCTCGTGGATACTCCCGCGCTCTCGTCATCTCCAGGGCACGCTCCCACCCAGGAAGACAAGTGCTTGTGCGAAGCCAACGTCGCGGCGTGGGCACCCACTTCGGCAATGATCTGCTGTGCCGAAGCCACTCCTAGACCGGGCACCTCGGCGAGCCGCTGCACTGCCTCCTGGTGCTGGCTGAGTAGGCTCGCCATCTCCTGCTCCAGTTGGACGATCTGCTGCTCGAGGAATTGCAATTCCTCCAACACCATCTTCAGGAGCCGGCGGTAAACCGGGTTGAGCTCCGTGCAAGCGCTCAACGCATCGCATAACTGGGCCTGCGTGGCACGCAACTTCTTATCGGCCAAAGCGGCCAGAGACGCGGGGTTGGTTTCCCCGTCGGCCAGCGCCCGCAGCATACGCCGTGCACTCAGACCTAGCAGATCCGAGACCAGACTGGATAATTTAATATGGGTCTCTTCCAGCAGACTCTCCAGTCGGTTCTGCAACTGTACCCGGTCGCAAGTCAATTGGTACTTTCTGCGCATCACGGTTCGCCACAGTCGCTGTTCGGTATCGGGCACAAAGCTCAAGGTCAGCTCCTGGGACACGAGCCGCTTCACCAGTCGCTCTGCATCGGGGAAATCCTTCTTCCGCCCCCGCGGCCCGCGATTCGATTGCGCCTGTGCCAGATGCAGCGATCCGGACATCGGGCCAGCACCTTCCCGCTTCTGGCAGGTCGGCTTCCAGTACCGTTCCAGTGCTCCCCAAACCGGTTTCCAATATTGCGCAGTGGATTCCATGACCACTTCCTCCACCTCCTGCTCGACGAACCATTCTGATAGCAATCGCAGGTGGTCAGGGGTGGTCCCAAACTGGCGCCTCTTAAACTGGTACTCGCCCTCGCCTTCGACGTCGGCCACAACCACGGCCAACATCTTCTTATGAACATCAACGCCCGCTATTCTGTAAGCCATAAGCTTCCTCCTGGCGGGAGCGGTAAGCGTGCCGCAACTTTCATCAACCAGGGTCGCGGGCTATCGCCCCTCCCCCAGGGGAAGAGACCATGCCCAATTATTCGCTCAATCACGCACGCTCCGGATCAGACAAACCGTCGGCTTCGACTTATCCATTGCCCGTTCGACCTCGCCGCTCCAACCTGTCGCCATGTTACCTCTGAGGGATTTTCATAAGGTTTCGCGGGCCGCAGGCCCAAAAATGACAAACCGGAGAGTATCCAGCTTGCTCTGTTCCGGCTTAATCTGTGCAAAGAGACGGCTCCAATAACGCCTCCTGCTTTCGTGCAGAGACTCAACCTAAGAGAGCACTTTGAATGATCAAGACGAACGCAGTGCGAGTCCTGGATCGACTTGCGATCAACTACGAGTTACGTGAGTACCGCGTGAATCCTGACGATTTGTCTGCGGAAACGGTGGCAGCAAAGATCGGGTTACCACCAGAGCCGGTTTTCAAAACTCTCGTCGTACACGGGGACCGGAATGGAATCTGCCTCTAGCGGTACTGTCCGCAAACCAGGAGTTGCACGTCAAGACGCTGGCAACAACAAACAGGGGATCGGAAGATCGAAATGGTTCCTTTGAAAGAAGTGCAAGCCTTGACCGGTTATATTCGTGGCGGAGTTACCGCTCTGGCGTGCAAGCAGGATTACCCGGTTTATATCGACGAGATTGCGGAAATCTGCGACGTGATCTCGGTGTCTGCAGGCATACGAGGGCTGCAGATCCTGCTCGCCCCTGCTGACTACATCCGTGCTGTCAAGGCCACGGTCGCAGCTATCGCAAAGGCGAAGTAACATCGCAATTCCAAAGCACCTCTTTTACGTTTTATGCCCGCGGTCAATGTACCTCATTGGTTTCTGATCGTCGAACTATGATTTGGTATTGCTGCCTTTTTTCCCACAGCGTGCAGAGTCTTGGATCGCAATGCTGCCTGAACAGTGCGCGTGATGTCCTTATTCCGTCGGTTTCACGCCTTTCTGAATTCCGAACTTGTGCAGGATGTCCAATGAGAACTCGCTCGCGACGTTGTAGGCGCTACCGATGCCTGCTTGCGACAAAACACTATAGGCACCACCTTTCCACACATCATGCCGTTGGGGTAGCCAGGAACTGTAAAGCATACCCGCGCCAAACGCACCGGCATAGGTCGGGATCTGGGGGCGTAGCTCTTGTTCGGTCCGGTTGTAGGCCACAAACGCTCTTGATATGGCGTGTCGCGTTCGTGGCCAAAAGCCACGACAGCGGCAGAAATCGTATCGGGGCTCATATCCAAGTACAGCATTGCCTGCCGCCACAAAGGTGTTCTGAACGACAAATTCACCGTAGCGCGCCGCGTACCGGCGACCATAGCCAGCCGTCCCGCCGCCCCATTGATAGGGTTCTCCACGTGCCTGGTCAAGACCTGCGGAAAACATTCTCGCGGCATAGGACCCTGCCGTGAGAAACGTTTGCCGTAAATAAATCTGCTCGCGCTCTCGGGTGCTTAACGGCTGGAGAACCTCCTGAACCGGAATATACGGACCGATCACCCATTCGATGGGCAGTCTCCCCAGCTTTTCCCGATGGGCTTCGATCTTTTCGCTACTCGCAGCGCTTCCCTGATCTTTCTCACCCGCAGTCTGGCTGGTCTGCTGTGCCATGCACAATGACATCGGGAAAGTCGCGACAATGCACCATCGCGCGAAATAGCCTGCCAACACAGAAGCCCTCGTGAAAAACACTTGATATTTCCTTTCCCCATCTCGCGGTGGTTGGCCCCACCTGTTGCGGGCCGGTAGGCGCATGCCTGCAGCCGTTAAAGGAAAAGCTTAAGGGCCGCCGACCCTGATTATTTGGTGCATCCAATTATCCCGCCGAAATTGTCGCACTAAAAGCACGAGGCGGTCCCACATGCCGCCATAGCTCATTGCACGAGCCATTTTCTCTCGTAAATGCTCTGTGTTGGTGCCGGACTGTAACTCGAAGCCATCGGCTGTAAGCTGCCGCTTCGGCACCGCCAGTATCCCAGCATTGTTCACGAGGAGATCCAGTTTCGCCTCACGATTGACACTCTCGGCAAATGCCCGCGCCGGACACCTTCGACCGCATCGCGGCCTTTCGCCTCGGAGCGGGCGGCCACAATCACCTCACCCCCGGCCCGCGCCAGCTCCAGAACCGCATGCCAGCCAATCCCGCTGTTCGCTCCGGTCACAACCGCGAGTTTTCCGGTCTGGGGTGGAATATCCGTGACAGCCCTTGGCGTTCTGTTCATCTTGGTGTCGACCTCTTTGCTATCTAATTGCTCACTCATCAATTGGACGCAGAGAAACTACTTCCGTGCGATGCCTGCCCAATAGATCTCAAATCCACCGTCGCGATACTTCTTTGCCATGGCTGGTTTCGATACCATCAGGTCCATCGTTGCTTCCGCCAAAGCCCCCATCACCTTCGAAATCAACTCCGTCGGAAGGTCCGCCCGGAGAATATGCTGCCCCATGGCGTTGCGAATCATATTCTGCATCTCGACGAAGGGCGCGCTTCCCGCTTCGATCGACTCTTTCGAAAGCACCCCCGAGACCAGCAGTTGGGCCAGGACTTTGCGCTGCTCAGAATTCGTCACCCCCCAATTCACGTAGCCGTCCCACACATGCTGCAACCTGGTGCGAACACTCTTTTTGCGCGGGAAACCTGACATCATTGCGTCTGCCAGTTCTAACTTGATCTCCCGGTAAAGGGCATTCATCAAATCATCCTTGGTCTTGAAGTACGTAAACAGAGTTCCCTCGGCGACGCCGGCCTCTTTTGATATCTCTGACGTTGGGGCAGCGGTAAGTCCACACTCCGCAAATACGCGAGTCGCGGCGTCGAGGATCGCGTTTCGCTTGTCTTCGCTCTTGGGACGGGCCACCGAACTCCTACATAACTGAATCTGTGTTCATCACTCTGTCTAGCCGCAGCTAGTCTTTCCGAAAGAAATAAATGAGCATCCACTCAGTTATCTTAGCATCTCATGCAGAGGAGGATATTGCAATGGCGAAGGTTTGGTTGATTACCGGAAGCGGAAACGGCTTGGGGCGGGACATCGCCGAGGCGGCGCTGGCCGCGGGTGACAGCGTGGTGGCCGGAGCTCGTCGCACGGAGGAACTGGCGCCTCTGGTGGCGCAATACGGCGGACGGGTAAAGCCCGTTACTCTGGAAGTGCGCGATGAGGCCGCAGCCAAGGCAGCCGTGCAGTTGGCGTTGTACACCTTCGGGCGGCTGGACGTGCTGGTCAACAACGCCGGTTATGGACAGTTTGCGCCCTTCGAGCAAATGAGTGCGGCAGACTTCCAAGCTGTCGTGGACACGTGCTTTTACGGAGTGGTGTACACGACGCGCGCCGCCCTCCCACCGATGCGCAAACAGAAGAGCGGGCACATCTTTCAAGTTTCTTCGGTCGGTGGTCGCCTCGCGGTTGCCGGCAATACGCCGTATCACGCGGCCAAGTGGGCCGTGGGCGGTTTCAGCGACGCTCTGGCGATGGAAGTCGCGCCCTTCGGGGTCAAGATCTGCACACTGGAGCCGGGAGGTATCCGGACCAACTGGGCGCGTCGTGCCGGTCAGAATGCGCCGGACCTGCTGCCGGACTATGAGGCCTCGGTCGGTTCGATACTCAAGCTGCTGCGAGGTCTAGAAGGGCGTTCGGAGGGCGACCCGCGGAAGATCGCGGATGTCATTGTGCAGCTGGCAAATAGCGACGAGGTGCCGTTGCGGCTGATCCTCGGTGTCGATGCGGCAGAGCGGGTGCAGCGGGCGGAAGCTGCGCGTGCGAGCGAGGCCGAGAAATGGCGACATCTCACCGTTGCAACGGTCTTTGAAGATGAGCGCTTCGACAGCCGGTTGTATATGGCCAATAGCGGAATCGATTCCTGAGTTGAAGCATCAGGTCACAATGAACTTGCACCGATCCGATCGAAAGGCAGGTCCTTCGCTCCGCCCGCGTCACAAACGTTGGGTTTCACGAAGGACCTTTCTTTTGCTGGTTCCAGTGTTCCGGCTAAGCGGTATTTCATCTTAAAGATAAAGATTAAAGATGAGGGCAGCCCACCAGGAGCTTTTACCATCAGAAGTGGAAAACGATGCCTGCAGATGGTGCACTGCGCGAGGTGGCGCGAACGCGCAAGCTGCCGCTCGCGGACCCGAATCATTGCGCGGGTCACGCTGAATATCGCAGATGACAAACAGCATGTTCTCGGTGTGCCCGCTAAGCGCTGTTGGACGGTTTCGCCTGCATCGGTTGACTGACCATCCGCGAGGTGGCTTCCCGGTTCGCCGCCGGTGCGCCCATCCCGTAGGTGTCCCATCGTGGTCGTAGGTCCAGCCATTTGCCTTCGGCAAATTGAGAGTGCACTCGTCAGAGCATTTCATGCATTTTCAGAAAAAGATGCCATAACCATCTGCCTCCGCCAAAAAGGAGTGCGGCTGTAATCAGGATTACAACGGCGAGTGTGACAAAAGATTTCTTACTCATACGTAAGCGCCTCCCGCACCGTGATTTTTGACGCTGACCACGCAGGCAGAAAACTGGCACCCGCAGAGAGGGAAACCGACACGGCAAGCCAAATAAACAAGCCCTGAAGTTGAAACAAAGAGTCCAGTGTACTGTTGAACATCAGCCTGACCAGAGTATCGCCGACGAACTTGCTTACCGGCCAGGCGGCCAGCGAGGCAAGCGCCCAGCCCAGCACCCCAACCACTACGCCCTCTGTGACAATGATCAACCAAACAGTCGAGGACCTGGCGCCAATCGCGCGTATCACCCCCATTTCCCGACGGCGTTCCATCACGTTCAGGCTCATCGTGGTTGCCAACCCCAGACCACCAACCGCCATGATGATGCCTGATATGACCACCAGAATCACGTAGATCATCAGCATGTGCTGGTCAACAGCAAAGCGGAAATCAGCCTGGCTGGTGCTGCCCAGAATGTGCACGCCTTCCTGTTTCAGGCTACCTTCAAGATTGTCCTTGACGGAGTCGATGGAGAAGGAGTCGGTCTTGTCCAGGACCAGAAAGGCGTTTGTACGCATTCCCGGATGGCGTTGATCGATGAAGGCCTGCGGGATATAGGCGACGGGAGGAGAGAAAAAGAATTCTCGCGCAATGCCGACCACGTGCCATGAAGTCAACTCCGGTCCCATGCGGAAAGACACCCTGCTCCCCGCTTTCATCTGCGGGGATGTCGTGGCCAGCGACGTGTTCACGACAACGGCATCAACGTCGCCGGGCAGCAGATCACGCCCTTCTGCAATCTCCAGTCTGATCATCTTTGTGGCGGAAGGCACGGCCATTACAGAAAAGCGTTCCCCATCCAGCGTGTGCCCTCCGTACCGGCCACCTCCAGGAAGTGGCGCGAGTAGTCCCTCTGAGATGGACCAACTCTCACTTCGAACTACACCGGGTGTGTTCTTGATGGCGCGTCCGATCTGCTCCGACGGGTACGCGCCTTCGAAGGCAATGTTTAAGTCGTACTTCTCGGAACCTAACCAGTGGTCAATTGTTTTGATCATTGAGGCCCGGATGTTGATGCCCGACATGAAGAAGATGCCGCCGGCGGCCAAAGTCATCAGCGTCAACAGCAATCGTGTGCGCCGCCGGAAACTATTGCGAATAGCAAGCAGGAGCGGGCGGGACCGTCCTCCTATCCCTGCGAGCATGCGGTCGAACATGCTGGAGCCGAAAGTGTTGCGCGAGACGCCAAAGTCGGCGAGCGCTTCCCGAACTGAAATCGCGCTGCCTTTCCAAACCGGGTAGGCAGCAGCCAGAAGCGGGACCACCAGGCCCACAATGACGGCCCACAGGTAAACCCACAGCGGCGCGGCAAAGCTCGTGATATCGAAATTGAGCAAAACAGCCAGGGGACGGCACAGAACGCGGCTGCCTAAAATACCCAGAGGGAGAGCCATTGAAAGTGCGGCGACTCCCAGCAGCAGCGCCTGGCTCAGGTAAATCCGGGCGACTTGCCAGCGTGTCGCGCCAATCGCTTTCATCACTCCGATTTGCCGGACCTGCGAAGCCATCACCCCCATGAGCAGATTCACTACAAGAATTCCGCTCAGAATCAATACAAAGAAACCGAAGCTGGACATGGTCAGCAGCAAGAGGCCCATAAGGTCCGCATGCGGGTGCTTGCCCGGACGGGGGATATCAACGCGGCGAACGCTGTGGCCGCGGCTTTCAACCAGCTTCTTTACGTCTTGGGCGACACCGCGAATGTGTTGTTCGTCAAGCCGGTTTTCCGCGACCACGAAGTTCAACTGGTCCAGATAGGGTTGTTCGCCCAGCCGGGCAAGCGTGTCCAAGGTGATGTAGCCGTAGACGCTGTTCTCCATGCGGGCCTGGGGCTGGCCGACATCATGCACGCCGCCGCTCACGCGCAGTGTTTGTTCCTTCCCCTGGCCAATCCTGATCGTCATGGTGTCGCCGATCTTCGCATGCGCCACCCGAAAGGCGTCTCTCTCAATCAGCATTTCTCCAGTGGCTGGAGGCCAAGCGCCTTGCTCCGGCACGAACTTGTTGACGCGGACGTTGCCATAGTCGTTCACCACGAAGATCACCAGATTGCGCCACACGGCCGACCCAGTCTTGATACGGCCTTCCAGGACTCTCCGTGCCTCCGCATCGCTCACATCGCGGCCGGCGAGCACAGCGGAGATCAGAGCGTCATCCACTGCGTCTGTGTGCAAAGTGGCTGAGGCCGGATTCGTTGCGAGATATCCTTTGTCCAATTCGCGTGTGAGTACTGCGTACGCGGAAAGGACGGCGGCAAAGCCCGTGATTCCAATCGCGATCGCCAGCACCACCAGGGCTGTCCGAGTGCTTTCCTGCCCGAAATCACGAATCGCTTTTTTCCAGGGCGGGTTTTGCCAGGGACCGGTCATCGGCGGGCCTCGGGTACTTCCAGGGGCGTGGGCGCCATGACGGATGCCAGGCTGCCGTCCGCCACTTCGACTTTGCGGTCAACCAGGCGCGTGATGTCGCGTTCGTGCGTGGCAATCACCACGGTTGTGCCCGAACTTGCCAGCGCGCGAAAGAGGTCAAGCACGGCGGTGGCCGTCACGGAATCCAGGTTGCCCGTGGGCTCGTCAGCCAGAATGACCGGCGGATCGTTAGCGAGGGCGCGCGCGATCGCGGCCCGCTGCTGTTCGCCCCCGGAGAGAGCGCAAGGCAGTTTGTCCGCTTGCGGCGCCACGCCGACGCGGTGCAGGAGATCTAGCGCGCGTTTCCGGCGCTCCTGTACGGGATAAAGCCGGCAAAAATCCATGGGCAGCATGACGTTCTCCGCCACCGTCAATGTGGGCAGCAATTGAAAAAACTGGAACACAAACCCCACATTGCGGCCACGCCAGACAGCCAAACGGCTCTGGTCCAAACCCTGAATGGCCGTTCCGCCAACCTCCACCGTGCCCGATGTTGGGAAGTCAATGCCGCACAGCAGGTTGAGGAGTGTTGATTTACCGCTCCCCGATTTGCCAACGATGGCCACAAATTCGCCGGCGGCGATTTGCAGATCAATGTTTCGCAGGGCGGCGAACTCTCCTGCCGGCGTATGGTAAGTTTTGCTGAGTCCTCGCAGCTTGATCATGTTTCCGATGGTAGGCAACCGTGGCTGAATCGTTCCTGAATGTGGCGTTCAGGCTGCGTTCAGCCTAGTTTGCGTTTCCTAAGAGAGAACGCAGGTGGCGATTTGCGGATCCTGGTGGTGGAAGACGAGGCATCACTCGCCAGGCAGCTTGCCACCGCTCTCGGCCAGGCCGGTTATGCCGTGGACTGCGCCGCCGACGGAGAGCGCGCCCACATCCTTGGACACGACGAAGAGTACGATGCCGTTGTGCTCGACCTTGGGCTACCCAAGATGGATGGCTTAACCGTCCTCCGCCGATGGCGCGAAGCCGGTCTCGCTGTGCCGGTGCTGGTGCTGACGGCGCGAGGAAGCTGGCACGAAAAGGTCACCGGCATTGACAGTGGCGCCGACGATTACCTGGCCAAGCCCTTCCGCATGGAGGAATTGCTCGCCCGGCTGCGCGCCCTCATCCGGCGCGCCAGCCGGCAAGTCAATCCCGAACTGAGGTGTGGCGCCCTGGCCCTGGACCCGCGGGCGGGGAAGGTAACCGTGGATGGCGCCATCGTACGATTGACCAGCCACGAATTTCGCGTGCTGTCGTACCTCATGCATCACTCCGATCGCGTGGTCTCGCAGAGCGAACTGACGGAGCACATCTACGCCCAGAGCTTTGATCGCGATTCGAACACGGTTGAAGTCTTCGTCGCCCGCCTGCGCCGGAAGCTGGGGCCTTGTTTCATTGAGACGGTGCGAGGGCTGGGATATCGCATGAAGGCGGATTCATGAACTGGCTGCGCTCTTTCCGATGGCGCATTCTTTCGGGCGCTTTTTTCTGGACGCTTGGGCTGATTCCGGTTGGGTATTTGGTATTTCTTGCCGTCCACTACCGAAACCGCGGGCGAATCACTCCGCCTTCCGTTGCCACAGAAACGGCTCTGGTTTTCGCGTTTTTCTGCCTGCTGGCGGGGATCTGGCAGATACGCGCTGGACTCGCACCGTTTGGCCGTTTGCGCAGACAATTGTCGGGCGTGCGGGATGGCTCCGGCCGCAGGATCGAAGGGACATATCCAATCGAAGTACAGCCCTTGGTGAACGATCTTAATTCCTTACTGGAGCACCGTGAGCAGATCGTCCGGAGGGCGCTGGCGAAGGCCGGCGATCTGGCGCACGGATTGAAGACACCGCTGGCGGTGCTGGCACAGGAGGCGGACCGTGTGGAAGCCGAAGGGCAACCCGAAGTAGCCGCTGCCATCCACCACCAGATCGAACGGATGCGCCGCCAAGTTGACTATCATCTGGCGCACGCACGCGCCGCTGGCTCGGGCGGGACGCCAGGCGCCCACTGCGTGGTTCTGGTTTCAGCCGAGGGACTTTCGCGCACGCTGCTTCGGATTTATGCCGCCCGCAGACTTGATATTGAGGTGGACGTCTCTCCCGAACACTCGATTCGATGTCAGCGCGAAGACCTGGATGAGATGCTGGGGAATCTGCTGGATAATGCATGCAAATGGGCCGGGTCCGTTGTCCGCGTGCAATCGTCGCGGGAAAATGACAGTATCGTCATTCTCGTTGATGACGATGGACCGGGCATTGTCACGGAGATGCGCGATGTAGTCCTTCAAAGGGGAGTGCGCGCCGACGAAGCGGCGCCTGGCTCCGGTCTTGGGTTGTCGATCGTGCGTGATCTTGCCGAGGTGTACGGCGGCGCCATCTCTCTAGGGAACTCTCCGAGGGGCGGCCTGCGCGCGCGACTTCAGCTGCCTGCTTCCTAGGCCCATACCTGGAGGTGCGGCATTCCGAGGAGGCGGCAACAGATTCAACTCGGGTAGGGGCGCGATGAATACCGAGAAACGATAGATTCCTATCGGGACTGCCCGGAAGCAGAAGTGCGGGATGGCAGGCTGGTGTGGCCGGGGCAGTTTCGATAGGGTCGTTTGAAGCGGGCCGCTAGCGTTGGCGGCGGATGCGGTGAGAGCTATCGAAATTCAATCGATTCCTGCCTGAGAAGCCTTGCCAGACGGGGACTTTGGTCAAAGGGCGATGAGCCCAGAATCTCTTCACAAACTCTCTCGCTTTTCCTGGGAGATCGGCTAACCCTTCGACACTGACATAGTCTATCTATGGCAGTAAGCTTTCGGACAGGAGGCATGGGTTGCATCGAAACGAGATTCCTCCCGGAACTCTTTACCTTCTCATTTTGAAGACGTTGGCTCGCGCGGGACAAATGCACGGCTACGAGATCGCAGGCTCTATCCAGCATATTTCCGAGAATGTTCTTCAAGTGGAAGAAGGATCGTTGTACCCAGCACTGCAGCGGATGCTGATCAAGGGCTGGGTGAAGGCGAAGTGGGGCACCACGGCCGGGAATCGCCGGGCACGCTACTACCAGCTTACGACAGCGGGCCGCAAACAATTAGAAACCGAGTTGTCGCAGTTTGAGCGGGTGATCGGGGCCATCACGCGTGTGCTTCAGACCGCTTGATCAGGGAGTGCCAATCATGGCGTGGCTCAGCGAACTGGGAAGGCGGTGTTGGATGCTCATACGTCGCCGTCAATTTGACGCGGACCTTGAAGAGGAGATGTGTCTGCACTTGGAGCTCAAGGAGCAAGAACTGGTGCGCGCAGGGCTAGCGCCAAGTGATGCCCGCTACGCAGCCCTACGGCGATTTGGAAATGCGGCGGCGTTGAAGGAGAAAAGTCATATGGCGTGGGGATGGGAAAGGTTCGAGCAACTGGTGCAGGACGTGAATTATGGTGTGCGCGCGATGCTGCGGAGCCCGGGCATCACGATTGTGGCTTTGCTTTCGCTTGCGCTTGGCATCGGCGCGATTACGGCGATCTTCAGCCTGATGGATGCTTTAATGCTACGGTCGCTGCCAGTGAAGGACCCTGGACGGCTGATCCTGTTTGGCGATGCGACATGGTCTGGAATTAGCGATGGCTTTCCCATCAACCAGCTTTACTCCTATCCGTTCTATCGCGAGATGCAAAAGAAGAACCAGGTGTTCTCGGAAATGACTGCGGTTTTCAGCATGACAAATCGCGTCCACGGATCGGTGGAGGGGCGGAGTGAAGCGGAACCGATCAATGTTCAGCTCGTGTCCGGGACCTACTTTTCCATGTTGGGTGTGCAGGCCATGGCTGGGCGCACTCTCACCGAGGAGGATGACCGTACGCGGGATGGGAATCCGGTAGCGGTAGTCAGCTATTTTTGGTGGACGCGAAGCCTGGCACGCGACCCTTCTGTGCTGAATAAAAAGCTCAGGATCGGGGAGACCCTCTTCACGATCGTCGGTGTCGCTCCGCAGGAGTTTTTTGGGACCAAGGTTGGGGAATCGCCGGATCTCTGGATTCCTTTGTCGATGCAGAAGGAGGTTCCGCCAAATTTCGATGGATACGGCGACAATTTTTCCGAGTCGCTGTACTTGATGGCGCGGCTGAAACCCGGCGTGAGCATGGGACAAGCAAGCGCAGACGCGAACTTGCTCTATCAACAGATCCTGCGGGGCTTTCCTGACGCGCCGCTGAGCCAGGAGAATCTCGAGAAACTTAGGCAAACGCGGGTTGACTTGACTCCGATGGCCACTGGGTTGTCAGCACTTCGCAGGCAGTTCTCCGATCCGTTAAAGATTCTGATGGCGGCAGTGGGATTGGTGCTGCTGATTGCCTGTGCCAATATCGCGAACCTGTTGCTGGCGCGGTCTACGGCGCGAGCGCGTGAGCTCGCAGTCCGACAGGCGCTGGGGGCTGGGCGCACTCGGCTTATCCGGCAACTCTTAACAGAAAGTCTGGTGCTGGCGCTTGCTGGTGGTGCGCTCGGCGTGGCATTGGCCTTGGGGGCGAGCCGTCTGTTGCTGCGCCTGGTTTCGGGCGGGCAGGAGGCTGTACCGCTGGATGTTTCGATGAACCTCCGTCTGTTGTTGTTCACCTTGGCGATCACGCTGGTCACCGCCGTATTGTTTGGAACGATTCCGGCATTTCGTGCCACGCGGTTGCAGCTTACAGAATCGCTGAAGGAGGGGCGCGGTTCTGTGAGCGCAGGAGGAAGGAGCCTCTTGGCGAAAGCGCTGGTGGTCTCGCAGATTGCTTTTTCACTTGTTCTACTCGTGGGCGCTGGTCTGTTTCTGCGCACCCTGATCAATTTGGGCAATGTGGATACGGGCTTCAACCGGGAGAACGTTCTTCGCCTGCAAACCGATGCCAGTTCGGTCGGCTACAAGGAAAACGATCCCCGCCTTGCCGCACTGTATCAGCAGATCGAAGAGCGAGTCGGTGCGCTTCCGGGTGTACGCGCCGCAAGCTACTCCTTGTTTACCTATAACGAGGGAAGTTGGAACAACACCGTTTGGGTGCAAGGCTATGCCGTGGATAAGGACAATAACGTCAAGCACAACGTTGTGGGTACGCACTACTTTGCGACGATGGGAATTCCCTTGTTAGAAGGCCGCACTTTTGGGTCCCAGGATACCGCGACCTCTCCGCAGGTGGCAATGATCAGTGAGACGATGGCGCGCACCATGTTTCCCAAGGGCTCTCCGATTGGGCGGCACTACGGCAGGATCGGTCCGGAGCACGCCGGAGACACGGAAGTGATTGGTGTAGTGAAGGATGCGAAGTTTGAAGCGCTGCAGGAAGATCCGCAGACGGTCGACTATTACCCCTACTCGCAACAGCTGCGATATTTGAATGACGTTGAAGTACGGTATGCAGGAGACTTCGATGCAATCGTACCGTCAGTGCGGCGCGCAATTCATGACGTGGATCACAACCTGCCGATCTCGCATGTGACAACGCTGGATGAGCAGGTGGGGCGGTCGATTGCGAATCAGAGACTGGTGGCGCAGCTTTCCATGTTCTTTGGCCTGCTGGCCCTGTTCCTCGCCTGTATTGGGATCTACGGCGTTATGTCTTATGTCGTCACCAGACGGACTAGTGAAATCGGTATCCGCATGGCGCTGGGGGCGGGTCGCTCGAGTGTGCTCTGGCTGGTGCTGCGCGAGATCCTGATACTCGTGACGAGTGGCGTCGCGATCGGCGTCGCCGTGGCGTGGGCAGGTGATCGCTTAGTCTCCAACCTGCTGTTTGGTCTCAAGCCCTCCGACCCGGTCACGCTGATGAGCGCGACGGTTGTGTTGCTGATGGTCGCGGCGATCGCCGGGTACTGGCCAGCGCGGCGAGCTTCGCTCGTGAACCCTATCGTGGCTTTGAGGTGTGAGTAGCGGCTGCCACCAAGAGACGCTCTCGCTGGATCCGTAGCCAAAAGACACCCCGCCGATGTTCAGTATGGAGTTTGCCTCGGCTTGCCGATGGATGCCGGCCAAGCGTCGCCACGGGCTATCTCGGCCGGTTCCAACTGATCCCGGTCTGTCCCTGATGTAGTTCTAGCAGTGTCCCAGCGATAACGGAATCGCGCAGCGGTCACTTGAGCGAAAAAATCTTTGTCCATTTTCGAACAGCCCATTGGGGAATTGGACAGTCTACCCTGCTCTGACGAAGGCCTTCCGAGCAGAATGAGCAACTTAACAAACCGAGATCGTGGCGTCAGAATTGCTTTGACTACCGGCAAACGGCTCCTTGCCTTTCTTTAACGAGGCTTCCATGCAGAGGCTGTTGCAAGATTTGCGCTTTGCCTTTCGGCAGATGGCAAGAACTCCAGGCTTTTCCCTGACAGCAATCCTGTCCCTGGCGCTCGGAATCGGCGCGACGGTTTCCGTCTTCAGCGTTATCTACAGTGCGATCCTCAATGCCTGGCCCTATGCAGGGTTCGACCGGGTCTGCCAGATCAACACCATCAGCAGGACTGGCGACGAAGGTGGTCCAGGGTTTACCGGCCCCCAGGTGCGACAACTCCGCCAAACGAGTGCCGTTGAAGATGTGGTTGCCGTGAACCGGTGGAACCTCATCATCACGGGAAGCGATGTTCCGGAAGACCTGGCGGCCGTTTATTTTACGGGAAATGGTTTCCAGTTTTTCGGCATGACGCCGATTCTCGGCCGCTACTTTGACTCCTCGGACGCGCCAGACCTGCAGGATCCGCAACCGGTGGCGGTGTTGAGCTACAACTTCTGGCGGCGGCACTTCAACGGCAATCCAGCGATTGTCGGCCAAAATATCCAGCTCGTCCATAAGGACTACACCATTCTGGGAGTCTTGCCGCCCCGTTTTACCTGGATGGATGGCGATGTCTACCTGCCGCTCAAGATGTCGCAAACCCAGGATGTAACCTACAACACAGTCCTCAAGCTCAAGCCCGGCGCCCGCCCCGAGGCCGCTGCGGCGGAGTTTCGTCCCCTGCTAGAACAATTCGATAAGGAGAGGCCGAACTACTACCCCGCACGATTCCGAATCGCGGTGCGAAAGTTGGGTGAGTTCTACGTTCGCGACCTTCGGGGCACGCTCTATCTGCTCTTCGGAGCTGTGGGTTTGCTGCTGGCGATTGGGTGCAGCAATGTTTCAATCTTGCTTTTGGCGCGGGGCACTGCGCGCCAGCACGAATTGGCAATCCGCTCCGCGGTGGGAGCGAGCCGCTTCCGGATCGTGCGACAGTTGCTGACTGAGGCGGTTGTGCTGGCCTTGATTGGAGCGGGACTGGGAGTGCTGCTCGCGTATCAGGCAATGGGATTCATCGTGGAACGGCTGCCCGAATATTCCTTCCCCCACGAAGCTGATTTTCACGTGAACCTGCCCGTGCTACTTTTCAGCGTGGGGCTGGCGGTTTTGTCCGGCGTGCTCTTCGGTGTCTTCCCCGCCCTCGAGTCAGCGCGGCGGGGCATTAATGAAGTCATTCAGGCCGGCACGCACAAAGTTGCCGGAAGCACACGGGGCAGGCGAATGCACACCGGACTGATTGCCGGGCAGATTGCTCTGACCTTGTTGCTGCTCACCGCCGCTGGCGCGGCCATCCAGGGATTTTCCCGCATGATGCGGACACCGCTGGGTTATGACCCTCACAACGTGATGTCGGTCGGCATCCCCCTCCACGAAAATACGCTCACTGCCTGGGCCGAGCGGGCTGCCTACATCGCGCAACTTCGCGAGCGCGTCGCCGCCATGCCCGGAGTGATCGCGGCGGGCATTTCCACCAACGCCACGCCCCCCAGCAACGGATCGAATCAGCCTTTCGAGATCCTGGGCAAGACCCCGTCCGAACAACAGGAGGCCCGGGTAAATTTTGTGAGTCCAGAGTATTTTGCCATTCTCCGTATTCCGCTGCTTGAAGGACGCCCGTGGGAGCAGAGCGAAGTCTCGCGTGGCGCTACGCTTGCGCTCGTCAACCAGGCCTTCGTTCGCCGCTACTTTCCCGGCGAAGATATCCTCAACCACTCGGTGCGCATCCCTCGATTGACCAGCCAACCGCCGAACCGGCTGGCTGCAAAGGGGAGCGACGGCTGGCTGCAAGTCATTGGCGTCACCGCGGACGCGCTCGATGACGGACTCGACAAGCCCATTTTGCCGGCCCTGTATCTTCCCTACACCGTCAACATGTGGATGGGAACACAAATCCTGGTCCGAGCCCAGGGCGAACCCCTTGCCATGCTGCGGAGCGTGCGCCAAGCGATCGCCGCCGTTAATCCCGATCAGCAGGTCGACTCGCGAGTGGATGATCTCGAGGGGTGGATCAGGAACGAACCCGAATTTGCCATTTCGCGCCTGATCTCCATTCTGTTTGCTGCATTCTCGTGCCTAGCCCTCGCGCTCGCTGGCGTGGGCCTCTACAGCGTTGTGTCCTATAGCGTCGTGCAGCGGACCAGCGAGTTCGGCATCCGGATGGCTTTGGGTGCGCAACGCGCGGACGTACTGCGGATCGTAGCGTGGTCCGCAAGTGCGAGTGTGGGGATCGGCCTCGGCGCCGGCCTGGCACTCAGCTTCGGGGTGGGGAGGGTGATCACGCGATGGATACACAACGGGGTAGCCGATCCGTTGATGGTGCTTGGAGTCTCAACGTTGGTAATTCTGGTTGCCGGTCTCGCCTGTCTGGTTCCCACGCTGCGGGCCCTCGCAGTTGATCCCATGAAAGCGTTGCGATGCGAGTAGGAGATTGCTAAAGCAGCGCCATATACTGCCGCCCAAAGCCAGCAAGGTTCCACAATTGGGGTATTTTGTCGCGGTCACCGCGGATTCGACATAGCCCCCCGAGTCACGGGCAACCAGGAAAGGAACCGAGTTTACCTCTTGTCAGCCGACCACTCACCCGGGATCGTCGAAACCAAAGTCAACCTTGGCTAGTCGCAGCCGGGGACTATGCCGAAGTAACGGTCATTTCTGTGGACCGAGGCTTACGGCAATGAAAAAAGATGACCGTTAACTCCGTGGCATACTAAGTTTCGTGAAGAACTCTCGCAGAGACGGTGAGGAGGATCGCAAAATCAAGCAGCTGCTGTCTACCCTCGAGCTTGCTTGGAATAACGAAGACCTGAATGCCTACGCTGCGCTCTACGCCGCCAAGGCAACATATGTCAGCCGAAACGGGTCTCTGTGGTTTGGCCGGAAACAAATCGAGCGGCAGCATAGGCTTGCTTTTCGTAAAGGGCTTCGTGGTAGCCAACTTCGGCTTCGTGGCGTGCGCATCCAGCTGCTGTCCGCCAGGATTGCCGTGGTTCACGCTGAAGTAAAACTCAGTAGTCGCGCATCGCATGAAAAAGCTACAAAGGCTCGGACCACGCTTGTTCTGCAGTTCAAGCGCAGTGCGGGATGGCGCATTGCCGCTGCCCACAGCTCCGAGTTGATTGTTAGCGCGATGAAAAAAAGAAAATCGGTACCAATCCGACGGACGAACCGATAGCTTTCGGCTTGCCCGTCACTGGGCCGAGATCGGCAAGACAATACCAGCCTTATGCTCAGTGGTTCTCAGCCATCGCACGCCTGATTTCCAAGGCGATTTGCAAGAGCTTTGGGCTGTCTGTGTTATCCAACAGCACTATCAATTCTCTGTACTTGGGGATGCGCTCGATTACAGATTGGAATCCGAAGATCGCTCCGCCGTGCATGAGGACTCTTTCGCCGGCGTCGGGAGAGCCCGGTTGGGGTATCAGGATTCCCCAGCCGAAGCCGTAGTTCTCCAGATTAGGCTTGAAAAGTAGATCGCGCAGGTTTGTAGGAAGTAAGCGTTCGCCATAAAGCGCCTGGTCCCACAAAAGAAGATCGCCCACGGTCGAGTACAACCCGCCTGCCGCGAATGGAATGGACATGTCGTAGAAACGAGCGTTCTGTAGGCCGTTGCCAAAACGCTCGTACCCAGCGGCACGGCGAGGAATGATTGTTTCACTGTGCGCATAGCCAGAATCGTTCATGCCCAGTGGGGTGAAGATGCGGTCTTTCAGTAGCTGCTCATAGGAACCGCCAGAAACTTGTTCGAGGACCGCACCGAGCAGGAAGTAGCCTGAGTTACTGTAATTGAACTTCGTTCCCGGCTCAAAGTCCAAATCTCCGCTGCAATACTTCTGGGCAAAGTCTTTAACGCTGTATTTCGTTCGGCTGGCCGGGCCTTCCAGGAAGCCGGAGGCAAGTATGAAATTAGGAACCCCCGAAGTGTGAGATAGCAACTGGCTGATGGTGACGCGATTCCCGGTGTCCTTGCGGTAGTACAGCAGGTAGTCTGAGAGGTGTCCATCGAGCTTGATTTTGCCTTCGTTAACCAATTGCAGTGCCAGCAGGGCTGTGAACTGCTTGGTCATTGATCCGATTTCAAATTTCGTCTGCAAGTCGTTCGGGATTTTCCACTCGAGATTTGCGTACCCGAAGGCGTGTTGGTAGAGAATGCGGCCAGCGCGCGCGACGAGCACCGAGCCGCTGAAGTCTGCAGCGGCGGCGTGGCTCTGCATGACTTGGTCTATGCGAGGGGCCGCGGTCTGCAGCGTTTCCTGCTGGGCTGAACCGAGCATGGGTGCCATGAGCACGGCAAGCAGACTGCCGGATATGAGAAGTGTCATAGAACGAACGTTTTCCATTTGTGCTCTTTAAGTTTGTGGTCTTTAAGTAATGATAGCCGTTAGCGCGAGCCATCTGGCTTGCCCATCTAGTTCCTGCTGGGCGATCCGGAAGTAATCGAGGCCCGCACCGAGCGGATCGGCGACGGGAAGTCCTAGTGTTGTATCAGAAGCGACCGGCGGAAGAGGAGTTGGAGTCCGTCAGAATCTGCGGCGGACGCTATGGGTTTTCAATCGACTTTGGTTTGGAAGTGGTTGAAAAGCAGAGTGTTTGCGACTCGATCTTTTGCGACACGATCTTCGAATCGGAATTCATGGATCTAAACCAAGAAACTCAAGCGCAGGATTGCCTCATCGTAACGCGAGACAGAGCATTCTGCCACACGACTTGTAGGAAGTGATCTCCGCCCTTGGCATCGATTCTGAGGCGGATGGCCCCTGAAATGATCCAAGGTAAGGGTTGCCGAAGACTCGGTGGTCAATCGCCGGCCAAGCGCGCTGCTTGCGTCATGAGGTAATTCCGTTCCGGGATACTCGTCGTCCGCGCGGCCGCAACTCGGTAGTGTTTGATGGCAGCTTCATAGTCTCCCGTCTTTTCCAGCAAATGGGCACGAACCGCATCGAGACGATAGTGACTGGCAAGGCGCGGGTCGGCATCGAGCGCTCTTAGCAGTTGGAGTCCTTTGTCAGGACCGTGCACCATAGCGGCTGCGATTGCGTGATTGAGAGTGACCATCGGACTGGGAGAGACTCGTTGCAGCAACTCATAGAGAGCCAGAATCTGTGGCCAGTCGGTGTCCTCGGCACGCTCGGCCTCGTCGTGAACGGCGGCGATCGCTGCTTGAAGCTGATAAAGGCCGACCGACCCTTTCGCTAGCGCGGCCGTGAGAAGTTCAATGCCTTCAGAAATCTCCACGCGGTCCCACAAATATCGATCCTGTTTATCCAACGGGATGAGTTCTTCATCCGGCCCGTTTCGGGCTGCGCGTCGCGCGTCGGTTAACAGCATCAGCGCCAGAAGTCCTGCAACCTCGGCATTCTCGGGGAGTAGCGTTTTCGTGTTGCGCGTCAAGCGAATCGCTTCTCGCGCCAGGTCGAATCGTTGCAAATGCGACCCGATGCTGCTGGTATATCCCTCGCTGAAGATTAGATAGAGTACATGCAGAACTGCGGGCAGGCGTCCAGCCCGCTCGTGCGGAGAAGGGAGACGGAACGGTGCGCCCGAAGCCTTGATGGTTTGCTTCGCTCGGCTGATCCTCTGCGCCATCGTGGCCTCGGGAACCAGAAAGGCATTGGCGATTTCAGCTGTGGTCAAACCGCCTACCGCCCGCAACGTTAGCGCGATTGCCGAGGACGGAGTGAGCGCGGGATGGCAGCACATGAACAACAAAACCAGAGTGTCGTCTGCATCCATGTCGGCCTCGATCTCGAGGAGAGATGCCAAGTTTTCCGTTTCCGCGGCCACCGCCGTTTCTCTCTGGCGGCGGGCAATTTCGCCGCGCATCTGATCCGTCATGCGGCGGCACGCCACCTGAATCAGCCAGCCCCGGGGATTTTCGGGAACACCCTCCTGCGGCCATTGGGTGAAAGCGGCAATCATGGCTTCCTGCACCGCATCCTCGGCTGAGGAGAAATCCCGGAAACGGCGAGCGACGGCGCCGAGCACCTGCGGCGCAAGTTCACGCAACAGATGCTCGAACCGAGCGTCGTATTGACGGTCTGCCATCTCAGTTTCTTTCCGCCGCAGTGTTCAGAGGCCCAAATCCGCGTGGCCACTCAGAACGGGTCGCACTTCGATGGCCATGTTTGCGGGTTTTCTGCCAGCGCCCGGCGCTTGAGAGGCCCGCGCGGCAATCTTGTAAGCCTGCTCCGGGCTCTCCACGTCGATGATCCAGTATCCGGCGAGAAACTCCTTCGACTCCGGAAAAACGCCGTCGGTGATCGGCTCTCCGTTTTTTCCCGCCCGAACGAGCTTGGCCTCGCTGGGCCACCCCAGGCCCTCGGTCGAGACAAATACACCCGTATCCTTGAGTTCTCTGCTGAATGTCCGCATAAAAGCCACATTCGCCTGTAGATCCTCCTTCGACCACCGGGCATATCCCTCGAAATCGGACTTCGTGCCGGCCATCATCAAAATGTATTTCATTTTCTTCTCCTATCAAGTTGGCGCTGCTGCTCGCGCCATCGTTACCTAGTCGGAACCAAGGTTAGCTTTCTCGACACCTGTTTATCGGGATTCAGCTTCATGGCTTGCGAACTGCCGCACTTCAATCGGCATGTTTGTGGATTTACCCCCCGGCCCGGGAGCTGAGGAAATCCGTCCCGCGATGGCATAAGCGCGCTCGGCGTTGGCGACGTCAACGATCCAGTAGCCCAACAGAAATTCCTTCGATTCGGGAAAAATACCGTCGGTGACTGGGACGCCGTTCTTCTCGCCGCGTACGGCCTTGGCTTCCCTCGGTTCGGCTAAGCCCTGGGTGGCGACAAATTCTCCGGACTCGGTGAGATCCTTGTTGATGCGCTGGAGAACCGCCATGTGCGCCTCGATATCCTGTTTCGACCAGGCGTGATACGCCTCAACGCCTGCGCTCGTGCCCGACATCAGCAAAATGTATTTCATGTCCTTTGCTCCTATCTTCCTGGTTATGGCGCCTGCGATCTGCGCTTTCATGCCGTAGTCGGAGCTGTCCCGCCATTCTCTACATCTTCCGCAGAAATTTTTTATGGCAAAAAAGTCACCGCCGGATGTCGATTTAGGAGCGCCGCAACCGACATAGGAGTGGGGGTGAGAAAATGACGACCGACGAAATGGTGCTGGACGTTAGTCAGGACTGGGCACTGGCCTGCGATGTGCAACAGGGTTTTATGCAGGCGCCGTGCACGGGTAGCGATTCCTTGGACTATAGCGCCCGCTGCGGTCAGGTTCGGGCGGTGGGCGGCGATTGCTACAATTTCATCCAACTGAGGAGCGACCGCTTGGCATTGGTCGTTGGAGATGCGTCGGGCAAAGGTCTGGCCGCGGCACTCATGATAGCCAATGTGCAATCCTCTCTTCGGACGGCGGCGTTGTTCACGGGAGATGACTTGGCCGCGCTGCTCAAGGTGGTAAATCATCAGGCATACGCTTCGTCGTCCGAGGACCGATATGCAACCTTATTCTACGGGGTATTCGACGGGTCGACCCGCACTCTGCGCTACGTAAATGCCGGACACAATCCGCCGGTCGTCATTCGCCGAGATGGTTCATTGCATTGGCTCGAGGCGGGAGGCGCGCCAGTTGGACTGTTCGCTGATTCGGAATATGGGGAGGGCATCGTAAGGCTCGAAACCGGTGATTTGCTGATCGCTTTCACGGACGGACTCATCGAAGCGACAAATCAGGACGGGAAGGAATGGGGAGTTCAGGGCTTATTGCAAGCAGCCGCTTGCGGAGTGCAATACTCTCAAGACGCCGGAGATCTCGTCAATTTGATCTTCGATACTATGGATGACTTCTCCGAGGAACACCAAACCGACGATGCGACCTTGGCAGTTGTACGGGTAGAGTTGGGTTGCGGGTGCTCTGAACATTGGATAGAGGTCCCTTCCTGATTGCTTGACTCGATTATCAGTCATGCGAAGTAACCTGGCCGCAAGATTCCTCCCGTGAGGGAAAATCGTTTTGTGACACTTGCTTGCGTTTCCGATCAAGGCTGCGACAACACGGCGGGTAACGTCTCGTGGTCAAACTGCAGCATTTGCCGATCAGTCAAAGCGATAACGGAGAGCCTCTGCCACGGCCCTATATCCAATTCGCCGGTAAATGGAATTCGATGTAGGGTTGCCCAAGTCAGTGTAGAGAATGCACCGATAGCCACGGCTGCTGAGCTGTTTCGACAGAGCATGAACGCAAGCTGCCGCGTAGCCGTGCTTTCGCTTCTCGGGTGGCGTATAGACCCCAGACAAACGAACTACGCCCTGTGCCGGTTCACGGCTAACCGCGATAGATGTTGTTTCTCCGTTTTGATCCCAAAGCCAGATCTGTCCGGCGGCCAACCCCCGGTCTACGCGAAGCACGGTGTCGTTTGCAGACTCCCCAATTTCATCCTGAAACGCACGGGTCCAGAGAATCATCAAACTGCGGTCTTTCGGACCTGCCAGCCGTAAATGACCTGCGGTCGGGGGTACTTCTCCGAGCTCTAAGAGTTCGTAGAGACGCGTTCCCTGGAACGGTGTGGCTGCCGACTTACATCGCTCACTCCATTGCCCAGCGAAGGTAGCTGCTGTTGCCGCGTCCCCATTGACGCCGGGTAGGGTCACTCCGGCTTCCCCAATTGCATCCACCATTGCCAGCACCGCTCGCGGTGCCATAGGTGTCAGGGTCGCTGCGTATTCTAGCGGTGATTGAACGACCACGCCGACGGTTTTCTCTCCGTGCAATGCGATCCAATACCGACCTGAATCGCCCTGAGCGACGCGGGAATGCAGAATCGACAGAATCAGATTGTGCAGAACCGGTTCCGACGACAGGAACTCGGCAGCCCTCCTTACGACAAATGCAGGATCTTCGCTAAACAGCACCTTGAGTTCCATTCGGGAGATCTTATCGGATCGGAGCAGCGGTAGGAATGCCTCACCCGCGAGGCGCGCAAATTGGGAGCAAGTGCAGGGCAAGCCTGAAGTAATCTCAAGGTAAGGGTTGCCGACCAACCGGAATCGGTCGGCTCGGTCAACAGTAGGGATTTTGCGCGGTCTGATGCTGACTCCGGTCAAAGGGTCATTGCTGGGGAGCGCCACATGGTCTGCGGGAACGCGAGATGCTATGGATGCGATCGATACTGGGTCGGTAGCGCCCGTGCCTTACACCCACCTGTACAGCAGAATTGGGGTCGCGACAAGTGCCAGCAGGCAAAGGCGCCTACCAGGATGCCTCCGAAGCGCCCCAGCCCTACGGCGACAGGTCGATAGGGGTTATGTGGTGACATCGCTCATGCAGAGCACTACTCTGGGTCCGCAGGATCATTGAACAACACTGTTAACTTGATGCTTCCGTGCCCAAACTGCGGGAAGTCCGGTTTGGTTGGGTCCGCTGGGTCCAGATTTGAAGCGGTGTCGTCAGGGGGAAACAAGACTAGCGAGTTGAGAAACGCCTGTAACGCGAGTTGGTCGCTGCTCCTCAAGACAGCATAGGCGTTTCTTGAAGCCTGCGCCTCACCGCCATGACGCAGAATGACGTCGTGCAGTGTGATGCTTCGCCCGTCGTGTCCATACGGACCAGTGGAGCCCGCACCCCAAAGAGGCCGAGTCAGGAATTGAGTTCGAACGGTGCCATCCCAATTGCGTTCATAGAAATTTGTACCTAAGTCGTGCCGCTTGAAGTCAGTGAAGATGTCTTTGACCACAAACGAATTCCGCAAGGGAAGCTTCAGGGGCGGCTGGCCACTGCCATCGTCCTTCGTGTAGAAGAGCGCGGTTGCGGTCGCAAACAAGTTGTTGAACACGCCATTCGCCGAGTCATAGACCGTTTCGAGATCCGCCACGCGACGATCGTGGTTAATGATGAGTTCTGGAGTGTGACAAGAGGAACAGCCAGTTCGGTTGAATACGCGACGTCCACGTTCGGTCATCTCGGTTTGCTCGCCGTGCCCTGGCTTGAAATAGTTGAGAAGGTAAAACTCGAGATGGTCGACAACAGCTGGATCAATCTCGTTTCCGTTGTGATCATCCGGAGCCGGCGGCGGGCTGATTTTGTCTTTAGAGCCATCCAGCACCATTCCAGACGGCGTCAGCACGCGTTCCCCGGCACTGGCTTTCAACAGATCAGGATCGGCGGAAGCCTCCAGCCCCATTTCGTTGTGCAGCGCGCCCACAACGAACTCCCGAATGCTCATGGTGCTTCCTTCGGCCAGAAAAGGCTTTACACGGAGGTCAGAGTCGACGCCCTGTACTTTGGATGTGTCGAGTGAGCCATCTGGATTGGCAGTAATGCTGCCGTAGTGAATACCCTTGCTGAACAGCTTGAAGGTCATAGGGCGCTTCAGCTGCTTGGCCAATGAGACGGCCAGATCCCGCGTCGAGCGCAGGTCTGTGGTGATTTCGTCGGCAAGCATTTCCTTCAGTCCAAGGCCGAAGAGGTGTCCGGCATCGCGGCTATCGGGACGTGTCACGACATTGCCGCCGGTACCAGCCGAGCCCCGTGGCCTCCCATGGCACAAGGCGCAACTGTCGGACAGCCCTGCGCCGATTGCGAGGTTCGTATTGATGTCTCCGACACCGTCCTCTTCGTTCGCGCCCTGCCCCTGCACACGCGTGAACTTTCGTTGAAAGAGTTGACGTCCCCGACGGATAGAGCGGAATGGATCACGACTAATCAGCCACACCGAAGAGCCGACAGTCATCCCATCGCCGCGACCGGCGCCAATCTCATCCTGCAGCGACTTGTGAATACCCGCATTCGCTGTGTTGGGAGCCAGTGTGTTGTCGATCATCTGTGCTGGCGCAATCGCCGCCAACAGCAACGCAGCGCTGCATGTCAAAAGCATTCTGTTTTTCGTACGTGCCATATTATCCGTCCTCGTTAAAGCGCGGCTTCTCTTGCTGCCGCTACCGAACCGCGCCTTAAGACCCGACTTGCCTTTCGGATGTCGGGGAATCGGCGGTTGCTACGGTGGATTGCCGGCCGCTACAGCACAGCAAAGGGCTCACGAAGACGAGGATGGTGCGTCTCCGTGAGCGCCCGTTTCACAGCGTTTCTTACTGACCTTCGCAGCTAACACGGTTATTCCAATCGACGAACACGCCGTTGGGGTTTTCCCGCCAGGCCCAAACATGCAATTCGAAGAACGCAGGCAGGTTGTACCGATTCGGGCTCCCGACCAACTGAAAGTCTTGGCCCTCGAGCACCGGTGGAGTGTTGTCGTGGTGTGCCAACCAGGTCTGCGCATCTACGATGAACTCAACCCCCACCAGTCGCATCCCTCCGTTCGATGGTTCGTATATGAGCGCCTCCGGCCGCGAGGCATCAATCTCGCCGTCAGCGTACAGAGCGAGGTTGATGTAGTGCACGCCCATCGCGCCGTGGTCTGGACCGCTGACACAGCCCAAGAATGGCCCGTAGCTCGCCGCTGTGGCCGCATTCACGTCGATAAACTGCCGCGTGGCTTCACGGACGTGTTGCACCAGCTTGGCCGGTGCGGCGTGCACGTCGGCGGCCTGTGTATCGGCGGCGACTGAGAGTATCGGCACGACCGCAATGATGCCGCCTAGCAGTACCCGACGCAGGATGTTCGCGGCCGATACTTCAACAATGGACGTAATTGGTGTTCTCATGGCGTTTCTCCTCCTGGGAAACAAATGTTGGTGTCCACAGCTTTCGAGCGCACATCTCAGACGCGCGTTCGTGTCTGCTGCTGAATGCTGATCCCACCAACTCCGACACTCAGTACGACGCGCAAGCGCTCAGGAAGTTCCCGAATCGGTCCAACGATTGGAACAAGGGGGTATTGAAGCGATGTGGTTGTACTTTGTTCTCGAGACCAGGCAGCGACTCATTCTGCTGCGCGGATAGGCGGCGCTGCGCTGGATAACGAGCGCGCCTACACGTCATCTGGGCTGGGTGGTTGCTCGATGCCGGCAAGCATCTAGGGTGGGCAGTGATTGCAGGGATTTGTTGTGTGTCAGAATCCCAGTGTCGAAGCGCCGTTCACCATTGCCTCGACGACCATTGCCGCCGTAACGATTTTCGACCCGGGGATCAGGTGTTCGTCGGTGATGCCACGTGGCTTCGTGCACGCACCGCACGCCCAAATCTGTCCGCCGTTGGCGAGAAAGGAGTCAATGACCTCCTGGAGTGGTTGCAAGCCTTCTTTGTGAATTCCTTCCGCATATCCTTTCGTTGCGATCCAAACACCCTCCACGGTTAGCAACACAATCGCGGCTTGGTCGGCACTCGCCGCGACATTCCCCACAATGAACGGAAGCGTGGCGCGCTCAGGGCTCTCCTTCCCGCACGTACAATTGGTCATGATCGTCGCCACAATATCGTTCCTCCTGTTTCGTTAGTGGACTTTCGTTGCATTACCTCTAAGAAGTTTTCATCCTGACAAAGTAACTAACCTGACGCGATCCCGCTTCCGCTTCGACGTTTACTAGTGTATTCCCGGTCAGACGCGTCCACGCACGCATGCCATCGGCGGCTTCCTTGCTGTCCGCCTGGACTTCGAGTATTTGACCCGGCGCCAGTGCCCGCAGCTGTCTGGCGAGCAGCGGCTCCAGAATGCCGCACGTTAGACCGTTGGCATAGAGTGTCGCGTCGCTCGCTGGCGCGTCGACTTGCCCCAGGACTGACGGTTGTGCCTTCCGTGGCACTTTCATTGGTGCCGTCTCCTCCATCGTGACGAGATGCTCGATCGTCAGACCTCGTTGTGGTTTTGCGTGCTTTCCTGAGCAGGCGAGGCGAACATCCGAATGACGCGCCCGCCGTTAAAAAAGTTCCCTCTAAGGCGATCACCGCTTGCGCAGAAAGAAACGCGTGCGACGGTCGTCTTCCTCGATCGTCGCGAGCAGGGTATGGCCAGCTACCCGACTCCAGGCGGGAACGCCCAGCCGTGCCACGGGATCATCGGCTTGTATTTCGAGCACCTGGCCGCTCGCGATGGCCCGCATCTGAGCTTTCAGAACTGGCTCTAGTTTTCCGCAGGGTTGACCGTAGCCATTGACAACGAGATTCGCCACGGGGGCAGGAGTCGTTATCTGAGATGTTTCTGCGGGATTCGCGATCGTGGATGCGGGGGGCCACCTCAACGCGGGCGGCAAAGGCGAGACAGGCGGCTTCATGGCACGCACAACAAATGAACAGGCGTTAAACGAGCGCGCAATCATGCGGGTCTCTGCGCTGGTACTCGCCGAGAAGTAGTCAAGGCGTCCAAGTGTCTCGATGCAGGCGAGCCCGGCAGCCTCAATGAGAGCCAGATAGTCTTCCTCCAGCGTTGCCCCCAAAATGCACTCTGCCCAGAACTTGGGTTCGCTGAGGCAGTCGCCGGAAAGGGGACGGCCCAGCGCAATATCGGCAATCTGCAGGCGTCCGCCTGGTCTGAGAACGCGGTGAATTTCCGCAAATGTGGCACGTTTGTCCGGGACCAGATTGATAACGCCATTACTGGTGACCACGTCCACCGACGCGTCCCGCAATGGAATATGCTCGGTGTTCCCTTCCAAGGCGCGCACGTTTGAGGCACCGGCGGCCATGACGCTTTCTTCCAGCTTTTCGAGCATGGCTGTGGTGAGTTCAAGAGCGATTACTTGTCCCGAGGATCCGACACCCCGCACGGCAAGGAGCACGTCCGTGCCCGAACCTGAGCCGATGTCGAGAACCGTGTCGCCTTTGCGGATCACGTTTGCGGCGAAAGGGTATCCCACGCCGGCGAACGATTCCACAGCACATGTCGGTAACCGGAGAAGTTGCTCGGTCGGATAGCCAACAAACTTGCACGCTTCTTGGCCCGTTGGTACGTGGTAGCCGCGAGCCGGATCGCGTGCGATGTCGGTGTACATCGCACGGATCGCGTCAAAGATCAGCTCTTTCTTCGTGGAGTTGATGTAAACCATGGCACGTTCCATCCGCTGCAAGCCCAAAATCGGGCAGTGCGCACGGCGTCATCATTTGAAGGTGTCAACCAAAGCGCGGATGCGGCCCTCCAGTTCAGGGGTTACCGGTTCTTGGCGAAGGTTGGCGGTGCACGTCCTTAGCCGTTTCTCGAACTCGACCCGCGAAAAGCAGCTCCGGCAGCGTTCGAGGTGCTGTTCCATTTCGCGGAGGGACGTGCCCTGCAACTCGGCGTCGACGTATTCAGCCAATCGGCGCAAAGCTTCTTCGCAGGCGATCATGTGGACCTCATTCATGGTTTAGTTTCGCTTTCAATGGCTTGCGGCCTACGAGCCCCGCGTCCTGTGCATGCGTCCACAATGCCTTTTGCAGGAGGGCACGCGCCCTGGCGAGACGGGAACGGACCGTGCCGACTGGCACTTGCAGGGCATCGGCGATTTCCTGGTAGGAAAAACCGTGCATGTCAGCAAGTATGACCACCACTCGAAATTGATCGGGCAAGGCAGCCAAGGCACGAGCGAGGTCTTCACGGAGAAGTTTATTCAGAAACTCCTGCTCCGGCGAACTCCACCACAACAGGATCGGGGCATGAAGTTGCTCGAACAGCGAAAACCCATCCTCGTTATCGTCCAGCGATTCTTGCACGCCATGCCGGGCGTCGGTCCGCCGATGACTCAAGAACGCGTTGGTCTCAATGCGAAACAACCAGCCGCGCAGTCGGGTCCGGTCCAGCAATGCATCAAGATGGCTCCAGGCCCGGGCTACAGTCTCGGCAACCAGATCCTCGGCATCTGCGCTGTTACGCGTGAGCCGCAGCGCCGTGCCGTATAAGTCGGGCAGCAGTTCGACAACGATGCCCTCGAACCACGCGCGATCTGCGGGCGATCGAACAGACTCCATCTCGCGTATAGCCACCCCATCCTCAACTGTCACCGCTAACTCCGCTTATCCTTCGTGTCGCTCCGCACGCGTCGTTGGCCACCCTTGTGTTGGCCACCCTTATAAGGATCGACGCCCAAGAGCGCTAAAAGTTCCCGGGAAGACGTCGGGAGAAGCGAGTGCATGCCCCTCGCCCACCCTGTAGGAGCACATCGCGTCTCCGGCCGCGGATTTCGCGATCGATTCTCTCATATTGACTTGCAGCGGGCGATCCAGGAAGTGAGACAAACCGAACGGCTTGCCGCGGATCGGCCGCATGTCCGATGGGCGCTTTTTCCGAAGCGAGTCTTCGCATTGGCAAAGTGACAGAGGACCTCGTTATAGACGTGCGGCTTCCTCTTCGCAGCTAAGAAACCCATTTTATGCTGTGGTGGGCAGTTCATTCCTCGCGCAGCAATATGACAGGATCAATGGACAGCGCGCGTCGCGCTGGAATCCACGTTGCCAGTAGGCCCAGCAGCGCCATAGAGGCGACAACACCAGCCAGTACCAGCGGATCTCGGGGAGTTGCTTCGTACACGATGAAAGCCAGCACTCTGCTGGCCAGAATCCCCACGAGAAGCCCTGCTGCCGAACCAAAAGCCAGCAACTTGAAGGCGCGTCCTAAGGCTGCTATTAGCACTTCCTTGCGCTGCGCGCCAAGGGCAACGCGGATTCCTAACTCGCGCAAGCGCTTGCTGACGGAGTATGCGGCCATTCCAAAAATGCCTGTGATGGAGAGCATCGCGCCCAGCCCGCCCAGCACTCCCAGCGCCATCGAGGCCGCCCGCGCAGGGAGCAGCGCCGTTCCCAGCTCTTTGTCCCATGTGTTGATTGTAAGCGGCAGCCCTTCGTCCAGGCTGCGGAACGTCTGCTCCAGGACCGGCGCCAGATCCTGCACGTTGTGATTTGCGCGCACGATCATCCAGGTCCAGGTCGACGGTGATTGCAACATCGAAAGGAACATGGCTGGCTGGGGTTCTTCGCTTAGGGTCTTGTACTTTCCGTCTTCCACTATGCCGACGACCCGCACCTGCGTGCCGTCGCCGAACTTAAACGAATTGTCGATCGCCTTCGCTTCCGAGCCGAAGAGCACGCGCGCAAATTCCCGGTTCACCACGGCGACGCGCGGAGCGCCTTGCTTGTCATCCCATGTGAAGGCTCGCCCTTGCAGCAGGGTTGTGCCAGCGGCATGAAAATACCCGGGCGATACGGAATACTCCATGGGATGCGCCGCCGCATTCGAACTACGAAAGTCTGTTGTGTTGTCCTGGAAGACCGTGTTCTGGCTCCAACCCAGGTTCAACGGGATTCTCCCGGCGTAGGCCGCCGCGGTTACCCCAGGAATGTTCTCGACGGCGGCAAGCATACGTTTTTGCATGGCCGCGGCCTGCTCGCCCTTGTAGCCGGCCATAATCAGTTCTGAATTCACCTGCAACACGTTCTGAGGCGCAAACCCGAAGTCGCTATGCAAGGAGCGAATCATTCCCCGAACCGCAACCAGCGACGAGGTGACCAGCACTGCGCACACCGCAATCTGCGCGCCTAGTAGCAAGTCGCGCAGTGTGACGCGCCGTGAGTTCGTCCATCCGCTGGTTCCAGTCTTGATTCCCTGGTAAGGATCGGTC
>Ga0137418_10000672_pt1 | contig 30826 bp, 17 predicted proteins | sample CZODoug3_1_2_16f_FD_122242 | JGI IMG/M metagenome (GOLD analysis project Ga0137418, IMG submission 122242) | Vadose zone soil fungal communities from Angelo Coast Range Reserve, California, USA - CZODoug3_1_2_16fungal (Hybrid Assembly) | ecosystem: Environmental > Terrestrial > Soil > Vadose... | reverse complement strand
TCGGCGCCGCTGAAGTCCGTGTCGATGAACTTGGATTCGCGCAGGTCGGCGCCCGACAGATTGGCCCGCGCCAGCGACGTTCCGCTGAAGTCCCCGCCGAAGATGCGCACGCCGCGCAGATCGGCGCCGGCCAGCGTGGAGAAACTGAAATCGGCACGCGACAGGTCAGCCTCCCGCAGGTCGGCCCCGCTCAGGTCCGCCGAGCTGATCACCGCATGCATCAGTCCCATCGACTGGTTCTTCATGTCGGCCGCGCCATCCAGGCGGGCCAGATGCGCGCCCCGCAAGTCCGCCTGCCGAAGGTCGCCAATGAAGCGTGCCCCGGTCAGATCGGCCCCGCGCAGATCGGCGCCGGCCAGTTGCATCGAGAACATCACTGCGCCGCGCAGGTTGGCGCGCTGCAGGTTGGCACGCTCGGCGAAGCTGACCGTCAGATTGCAGCCGGACAGGTTGGCGCCGGATAAATGGGCGCCGTTCAATACCGCGGCGGTCAGATTCGCGTGCTTGAAGTCCACGCCCGACAGATCCAGTCCCGACAGGTTCTTGGAACTGAGGTTGGCCGGCGTCTGCACCGTCGCCTCGGACAGCCGGGCCAGCACCTGGGTCCGGTCGATGCGCTCGTACCCTGAAAAATCGCCCATCGGCGGCATCTGCGCACACACCGGTGCGCAGCCGAACAGCACCGCGCAGCCCGCAAGGATAGCGGGCGAGATGGAACGTCCTGCCCGGCGCGAGCCTGCATCCGTCATGGGTCACCGCGAGCGACGATTTCCGTTCGCACGTTACACCACGCCGACACGCAGCGCAGGGCAACGCGAGTCGTACGCATGCCGCGGAGTATGATGCCCCGCTGCTCGCGCGGGGGCTTTCGCGGCTCCATCGACATTCAGAAGAACGGGAGGTCTTCGGTGCCCTGCTCTTTGCGGTTCACTCGCCTACTGGTGGCGGTGATTGTCGCGGCGGTCCATGCGATGGCCACCGCAGAAGGGCCCGACCAGACCCTGATGCGGTTTCCGACGCTGCACGGGAACACGATCGTGTTCGCCGCCCACGACAACTTGTGGGCTGTCGCACGAAGTGGAGGAACGGCGGCACGGCTGACATCGGATCCCGGCCGCGACCTGATGCCCCGCTTTTCACCGGACGGACGCTGGATTGCATTCACGGCCGACTACGAGGGCAATCGCGACGTATACGTGATTCCGGCCGAGGGAGGTGCGGCGCGGCGGCTCACTTTCACCTCCGACGTGGTGGACGATGCCCCGATGCGCTGGGGCCCGAGCAACATGGTCGTCACATGGACCCCGGACTCCAAGCGCATCGTGTTCCTGTCGCGGCGCGACGCGTGGAACGTCGCGTGGCCAAGGCTGTTCACCGTGTCGGTCGACGGCGGATTGGCGCGGGCGTTGCCGCTGGACCGCGGCGGATTCCTCAGCTACAGCCCGGACGGCCAGAAGATCGCGTTCAACCGCATCTTTCGCAATTTCCGCACGTGGAAACGTTACGAAGGAGGGCTGGCGCAGGACATCGACATCTACGACTTCTCCGCGCACAAGCTCACGCATGTGACCGACTGGCCGGGTACCGAGACCTGCCCGATGTGGTATCGGCAGACCATCTATTTCCTGGCTGACCACGACTCCAATCGCCGCGGAAACATCTGGGCCTTCGACACCGTGAGCGGCAAATTCCGCCAAATCACTCATTTCTCGGACTACGACATCGATTTTCCCAGCCTCGGTTCGGCCGACGGGGATGACGCGGGCATCGTGTTCCAGAAGGGCGGCAAGCTCTACGTGCTGGACCTGCCGTCCGAGCAGCTGCACGAATTGCAGGTGACGGTCCCGGACGACGGAACGCGCACGGGAGTGCACTGGGCGGACGCCGGCCCGCTCATTCGGGATAAGGACATGGCGCAGCAAACGGACTTCGACCTGGCGCCGAGCGGCAAACGTGCCGTGTTCTCGGCGCGTGGGGACTTGTTCACGATCCCGGCCGAATACGGCAATACGCGCAACCTGACCCAAAGTCCGGGCGCGGACGAGGACCATCCGAGCTGGTCGCCGGATGGCAGGACGATCGCGTACACGACCGATGCGACGGGAGAGCAACAGCTTGCGGTGCGCCCGGCCGAAGGCGGACCGGAGAAGGTTCTCACCCGTTTCGCGACAGGGTACTTTTACACGCCGCGCTGGTCGCCCGGGGGCGACCGCCTTGCGTTTTCCGACAACGAGAATCGTCTGTGGATCGTCGCGGCCGAGGCAGGCGAGCCAAGGGAAGTTGCCCACGATCTGTACAACGAGATCCACGACTATTCGTGGTCCCCCGATGGAAAATGGCTCGCGTACAGCGTAACGGCGTCCAATCAGCAGCACGGGATCTGGCTCTACGACGTGGACGGGCGCAAGGCGACGCGCGTCAGCGAATTGCTCGCCAACGACTTTGCCCCGGTATTCGATCCGAACGGAAAGTATCTGTACTTCCTGTCGACGCGTCACGAGAACCCGACTTTCAGCCAGTCCGAATTCAATGTCGCGACATTGAAGATGACCGGCATCTACGTGGCGACACTGGGGCGGGGCGCCGCCTCACCGTTTGCGCCCCGGTCCGACGAGGGAGCCGCCGAGTCGACCGACAAGGACGCGGCGAGCAAGACCGCAGGTGACGGCAAAGAGCGCGGCCAAGGCGGGAACGGCCAGGGCGGCGACACGCGCTGGAAGCCCGGCGCGAGCAAACCGTTGAAGATCGACCTGGACGGGCTGATGCAGCGGGTCGACCGAATGCCTGTGATCGCCGCCAACATCACCCAGATCGATGCCCGTGACGATCGGGTGTTCTACCTGACGGTTCCGAGCGACTTGATCGAAGGCCCTTTGCCGGGCGAAAAATCGGCGCTGCACGTGTTCGACATGAAAAAGCGCAGGGACGCTACGGTGGTCGAGGGTCTGAGCGGCTACGCGATCTCGGCCGATGGCGCCAAGGTCCTGTACAAGCTCGAGAAGAAGTACATCGTCGCCGATGCCAAAGCCGCCGGCGCGGGACCGGGCGGCGCGGGCGATGACGGGCCCAGAACGCTGGACCTGTCCCGTCTGCGCGTTCGCGTCGACCCTCGGCAGGAATGGCGCGAGATGTTCGCCAACGCGTGGCGGATCGAGCGCGATTTTTTCTTCAGCACGAAGATGAACGGCGTCGACTGGGCCGCGGTGCGCGCGCAGTACGAGAAGCTGCTGCCGCTGCTCGGGTCGCGCACGGATCTGAACTACCTGCTCGGGGAGGTGATCAGCGAATTGAGCAATTCGCACACCTACGTGGGAGGAGGAGACGATTTGCCGGCCGAACGCAGGGTGCCGACGGCCTTTATCGGCGCCGACTTCGCGCTGGACAGTGCGTCGGGCCGTTATCGGCTGGCGAAGATCTACCGCGGCGACAACACCCGCGAGTATTACCGTTCGCCATTGAACGTACCGGGACTCGAAGTGCGCGAAGGCGACTACCTGCTGGCGGTCGATGAGGTCGAGTTAAAAGCGCCGATCGATCCCTACAGCCTTCTGGTCGGCAAACAGGATGGCACCGTGAAGCTGACCGTGTCGGCTGCGCCCGACGGCAAGCGCCGCGACCTGGTCGTGCAGCCTGTGAAGAACGAGTTGCCCTTGCGGCAGAAGGAGTGGATCGAACACAACCGGGCCCTGGTGGATCGGCTTTCCGGCGGGCGGATCGGCTACGTGTATCTGTCCGACATGTATGCGGTCGGCATGGATCAGTTCGTCCGCCAGTTCTACCCGCAGCTCGACAAGCAGGCGCTGATCGTCGATGAGCGCTGGAACGGGGGCGGCTTCATCGATCAGATCGTACTGGAACGGCTGCGCCGGCTGCTGGTCGGAATGGACACGAATCGCAATCGAACCCCGACGACGATTCCGCAGCAGATACTGAACGGCCCGAAGGTTTGCCTGTTGAACCATTACTCGGGCTCGGACGGCGACCTGTTTCCGTTCTACTTTCGCAAGTACGGACTGGGTCCGTTGATCGGAACCCGCACTTGGGGCGGCATACGGGGCATTCGCGGTGACTGGGGCCTGCTCGACGGCGGATACATCACGGTGCCCGAGGACGCCATCTACGACCTCGATTCGCAGTGGGCGATCGAAAACCACGGCGTCGATCCCGACATCGTCGTCGATGATTCACCGTCCGACTGGGAATCGGGCCACGACGTGCAGCTGGAGGCCGGAGTCAATTACCTGTTGGAGGCGTTGAAGAAGGCGGCGCCGGTGTTGCCGCCGCCGCCTCCGCTGTTGCCGGCCTACCCGCCCGGCGTGCCAAGCCCCTTGCCGCCGTCCAACTGATCGGGGTCGGGGTCCCGCGTGACCCGCACCGCCACGGCGAGCTCGTGCTCGCCGCCGCCACGGATCACGCCCCGCAGCGGAGCCACGTCGCCGTAGTCGCGCCCGACCGCAAGCGTCACATGGCGCCGCTGCGGGATCACGTCGTTGGTCGCGTCCAGGTCGACCCACCCCAGCACCGGACAGTGGACCGAAATCCAGGCATGCGAGGCATCCGCGCCGATCGGACGCTGCGGCTGTGGCGCGCCGGCGGTGAGCAGATAGCCGCTGACGTAGCGAGCCGACAGGCCGATCGAGCGCAGGCAACCGATCATCACGTGCGAAAAATCCTGACAGACGCCGGTGCGCGCACGGAACGCCTGCAAGACGGGCGTCGAAATCTCGGTGCTGGCCGGGCGATACCGGAAGTCAGCGTGAACCCGGTGCATCAACTCGATGGCCGACTCCAGCAGCGGCCGGCCCGCAGCGAAGCTCGCGAGTGCGTACTGCGCGAGCTCCCGCTCGCGTGGAACGTACGGCGAGGCGAACGCGAACTCGGACGCCGGCACGTACGGCCCGGCGGCCCGGAACTGAAGCGAATCGCGCACCATCCGCCAGTCGGGGCTGGCTGCCGGATCCAGGTCCGGGTTGCGATCGCGCACGCGCAAGCGGCTGCTGGCCTCGACCCGCAGACGCTCGTGCGGAGAGAAGATCGAAAAGTACGAGCGGGTATTGCCAAACGAGTCGGTGCCGTTCGTGTAGTCGTTGGGTGCCGGATCGATCCGCAGCTCGCACTTTTCCACGCTCTGGTAGACCTCGCTGCGCGGGGTCAGGTGGGCCACGTGATGGCCGAGCTCCACCCGGGCGGAGTAGCGATACTCGGTGACGTGCGAAACCGACAACAGGGCGTCGCTCATCGCCCGGCTATGCGAGCATCGAGCGAAGCGGGGCATCGGCATGCGCGAAATAGTGCAGGTCGATCCAGTCGGACAAGTCGAACGCCCACCCTCGCAACTGGGTCGCCAGAGCGACCAGTCGGATCCAGCGCGCATCGTGGTCGCGCACCCGCAATTGCGCCAGCGACACGCCCAGTTTTCCATCGAGCAGGCCCTCGCCGGCGGGCGCCGGTCGCGCCCCGGCCGATTCGACCAGCGCCGCGACCTCACGCGCCAGCAGTTGAACGGTGCAGGCGGCCGAGCGGGGATTCGAGCTGTCCAGCACGAGCAGGTCGATCAGTGCGTCGATTTCCTGCCGGCCAGGGTAGCGGGATCGGTAGGTGATCGTGCTGTCAAACAGGGCGAGCGCCAGGTCGAAGCCGGCTTCCAGGCTGATCGCGTCCGTCTCGAACAGCGCAAGCAGCGTCGAGCTGATCGCGGTCAGCCGCTCGATCTGTCGCCCGATCGTCAGCAGGCGCCAGCCGTCGTCGCGCGTCATGCCGTCGGCCTGCACGCCGGTGATTGCCCGGATTCCAATGCTGACCGCCTCCAGCGCAGGCAGCGCATCCTCGGCGGTGCGTGTCGGGTCGCCGTGCGGCAGCGAAGCGGCGAAATCGCGCGCGGTGCGGTCGATCAGCTGCCAGTTCTGCAATGCCAACCGGTCGCGCAGCTCCGCCGCGTTGCGAACCAGCGCGGCCAGGTCGAATGCGACGCTCGTTGCACCGCTGCGATCGGTCAGGGCCGCCAGAACCGTGCGCTCGAACACGCGCGCCCCGCTGGCCGGCGGGGGCACGCGCTCCGGCACCAGGCCCAGCGCAGCGCACAGTCGTCCGACGGCGTGAAGCACCGGGGCCATCAGCGGCTCGTCCCCGTGCAAGGCGGCCAGCACGTTCTGGACGGCGCGAACCGCGTTGTCGGTTCGCTCGGTGTAACGCCCCATCCAGAACAGGTGCTCGGCAGCCCGGCTGGTAACGATGCGGCGTCTGGCCACCTCGTCGTACCGGGGCCGGCGATCGAGCAGCGTGTCGGTGTCGACCTCGCCGCCGGTGATCACCCACGTGTCCGCGCTGCTGCCGCCGAGCTGCATCGACACGTCCTTCTGCCGCTCGCCGATGCGTGTCAGCCCGCCCGGCAGTGCGTGCCACCCGCCGTCGGCGTCGGCGATCGCGTAGGTCCGGATCACCGCAACGCGCGGAGCCAAGGTGTTCATGCGCCAAGTTGGAGTCTGCGAGAAGGGCAGGTAGGACTGCACCGTGTAGAGCTCCGGATCCGCATCGATCCGTTCGCGGATCTGGGCCAGGTTGACCGGCAGGCCCTCGGCGTCCGCAGCCGGCGAGGGGACCGCCCCCGGATAGCTGGCGCGTATCAGCGCGCGCTCCAGGTTGGCCAGCGCATCCCGTCGGGCCGCCGCTTCGCCGCACCACCACGTGTTGCGCGCCGGCAGCATCAGGTCGGTTCCCAGCAGGTGGCGCGCGATGGCCGGAAGAAACCCGTGCACCGCATGCGATTCCAGGAACGCGGACCCGATCGCGTTGGACACCAGCACCTGACCGGCCCGCACCGCCTGCAGCAGCCCCGGCACGCCCAGCGCGGAGTCGGGCCGAAGCTCCAGCGGATCGCACCACGCGTCGTCCAGCCGGCGCAGCACGCCGTGCACGCGCTGCAGTCCGTGCAGCGTACGCAGATACAAGCGCTTGTTGCGCACCGTCAGGTCGTTGCCCTCGACCAGCGGAATTCCCAGGTAGCGAGCCAGATAGGCCTGCTCGAAGTAGGTCTCGTTGTAGGGGCCCGGAGTCAGCAGCACGGTGCGCGGCGTCTCGTCCGGCTCGCGAGGCGCCAGCCGGTTCAGTGTCTCGAGCAGGCGCCGGAAGCCCGATGCCAGCCGCTGCACGTGCATCGCTCGGAAGCTGTCGGCGAACAGTCGCGACATCAGGATCCGGTTCTGCAGCGCATACCCGAGGCCGGATGGCGCCTGCGTGCGCTGCCCGACCACCCACCAGCGCCCGTCCGGACCGCGTGCCAGGTCGAATCCGACGATATGCAGGAACCGGCCCCCAACCGGCACAGTCCCCCGAAGCGATCGCAGGTAGCCCGGATTGCCGAACACCAGCGCCGGCGGAAGCAGGCTCTCCCGCAGCAGGCGCTGCTCCCCGTACACGTCGTCGAGGATGGCCGACAACAGACCCGCGCGTTGCACGATCCCGGGCTCGATCTGTTCCCAATCTTCGCGCGAGACGATGAACGGCAGCAGGTCCAGCGACCATCGGTGCGAGGGGTCGTGCTGGTCGCTGTATACGTTGTAGGTGATGCCGTCCTCGCGCACCTGGCGGGCCAGCAGCGCGGCGCGGCGGTCGAACTCGGCGATGCCCGCCGGCCCCACGTTCTGGAAAAACTCCTGCCAGATCGGCCGTAGCGCGCCTTGTGGATCGCGCAGCTCATCGAAATGACCGGCCGCCGCCGGCGCAGCCAGACGCGCCGCCGCCAGTATCGGATCGGCCAGGTTTTCCAGTTGCAGGTCAGCCCGGGTCACGAAGTCCTCAGCGAGGAATCAGGGCGGCGCAGATCCAGCGTGAACGGATACTCGAGGCTGCGCCGCTCGACCTCCACGTTCAGATCGCCCGGCGTGTGCGCGGTGCGCTCGAAGCGGGTCAGCCGCCGGCTCTCTGCTTCGTAGGCGTTCACCGGAAAAGTGTCGTAGTGTCGACCGCCGGGATGGGCCACATGGTAGCGGCAACCGCCCAGCGAGCGCTGCATCCAGGTATCGACAATATCGAACGTCAGGGGCGCGTGAACTCCGATCGTCGGGTGCAGGCAGGCCGGCGGCTGCCAGGCACGGTAGCGGATCGCTGCGACGAATTCGCCCACGCGCCCGGTCGGTTGTAGCGGCGCCGGCCGCCCGTTCACGGTGATCGCATGGCGGTTGTCGTTCAGACCGCTGATGTGCAGCTCGACTCGTTCCACGGAGGAGTCGACATAGCGGGCGGTCGCACCGCCCGCGGGCTCCTCGCCCAGCACATGCCACGGTTCCAGAGCGCCGCGCAGGGTCAGATGGATGCCCCGAGCGCTGACTTCGCCGTAGCGCGGGAAGCGGAATTCGAAGTGCGGCGCAAACCAGCCCGGATCGAATTCGTACCCGGCTCGGCTCAACTCCTGCAGCACGTCCTCCAGGTCCATCCTCACGAATGTCGGCAGCATGAAGCGGTCGTGCAAGCCGGTGCCCCAGCGTGTCAGTCGCGCCGTATACGGCTGGTTCCAGAAACGAGCGACCAGCGCCCGCAACATCAGCTGCTGCACCAGGCTCATTCGCGCGTGCGGCGGCATTTCGAATGCCCGCATCTCCAGCAGCCCCAGGCGTCCGGTAGGTCCGTCCGGCGAGTACAGCTTGTCGATGCAGAATTCCGCGCGATGCGTATTGCCGGTCACGTCGACCAGCAGATTACGGAACAGGCGATCGACCAGCCAGGGCGGCGCGGCGCCGCCCTGCGTGCTGCGGTGGCGCAGCTCCTCCAGCGCGATCTCCAGCTCGTACAGTTGCTCGTCGCGAGCCTCGTCGATCCGCGGCGCCTGGCTGGTCGGGCCGATGAACAGCGTTGAAAAAAGGTACGACAGGGCCGGGTGGTTGTGCCAGTAGCTGACCAGGCTCGCGAGCAAGTCCGGACGCCGCAGCAGCGGGCTGTCGGCCGGTGTCGGGCCGCCCAGAACAAAGTGGTTGCCGCCCCCGGTGCCGGTGTGACGGCCGTCCAACATGAATTTCTCGGGTGAAAGGCGTGACAGGCGCGCAGCCTCGTACAGGAACTCGGCCTGGTCGACCAGCTCGTTCCAGCCGGAAGCCGGGTGGATATTCACCTCGACCACGCCCGGATCGGGTGTGATCGACAACTGCTTCAGCCGCGGATCGCGCGGCGGCGGGTAGCCCTCCAGCACCACGCGCACGCCGAGCTCCGCCGCGGCGGCCTCCACCGCGGCCAGCAGCTCCAGATAATCTTCGAGCCAGGCCAGCGGTGGCAAGAAGACGTACAGATGTCCGCCGCGGGGCTCCACGCACAGCGCGCTGCGGGTGATCCAGGCGGCCGACTCGAAGCGGCCGGGTTCGGGCTGGCTCTCGCTTCTGGCCGGCGCGCCGGCCGACTGCCAGCGCAGCAGCGACGCCTCGGCCAGCGCCGGGCGCGGCGCAAACGGATCGCGTTCGAGTACCTGCGCAGCGTCCGCTTCCGACACCCAGGGCAGCGAATCCAGCGGAAGCCGGTAGCCCATTGGCGAATCCCCGGGGATCAGGTACATGCGCTGATCGCGCAGGAACCAGCGTCCGGTCACCCAGGTCGGTTCGCGCCGCGCCGCACCTCGATCGCGCCGGATCGGAAGCGCGTATCCGATGGACTCGGCAAGGCCCTGCGAAAAGATGCGGCGCAGGCGCGCTCGCTCCAACTCGTCGTCCAGCCGCGAATCGAAGGGGTCGACGTTGATCGGAAGGCGCCGCTCGCGCCACAGGTAATACCAGGTGTCCTCGTAGCCCGGCATCACGAACTGCGGGTCCAGCCCGAGCCGCGTCGCCAGTGCCGTGATCAAGCCGAGCGCATCGCCCTGCGCATAGCTGGACGCCTTGCGCTCGTCGCCGAACAGCGATGGGTCGTTCCAGCAGGGCTGCCCATCGCTGCGCCAGATGACGGACAGCGCCCAGCGCGGCAGCTGTTCGCCCGGATACCACTTGCCCTGCCCGAAATGAAGGAAGCCGCCCGCGCCGAACCTGTCCCGCAGCCGATGCAACAGCTCGGTCGCATAGAGCCGCTTTTTCGGTCCGACGGCCGCCGTGTTCCATTCGTCGGCGTCGCGGTCCTCCGTAGCGACGAACGTCGGCTCTCCGCCCATCGTCAGGCGCACGTCCAGTCGGTCCAGGTCCGCATCGACCTGGTGACCCAGGTCATCGATGGCGCGCCATTGTGCCTCGGTGTAAGGCTTGGTGACGCGCGGCGATTCCAGAATCCGCTGGATTGCCATCGAATGGTCGAAGTGGACCTCGCATTCGTCCACGCTGCCGCTGACCGGCGCGGCCGAACCCGGCTCCGGCGTGCAGGCGACCGGGATGTGGCCCTCGCTGGCCAGCAAACCGGATGTCGGGTCCAGGCCAATCCAGCCGGCGCCCGGCAAATACACTTCGCACCAGGCGTGCAGGTCCGTGAAGTCGGAGGCGGCGCCTGCAGGGCCGTCCAGGGTCTGCACGTCGGCCTTCAGCTGGATCAGATAGCCCGACACGAACCGCGCCGCCAGGCCCAGGTGTCTCAGGATCTGAACCAGCAGCCAGCCCGTGTCGCGGCACGATCCGCTGGCGTCCTGCAGCGTCTGCTCCGGCGTCTGAACACCGGGCTCCATCCGGATCAGGTAGCGGACCTGGCGCTGCAGCCGCTGGTTCAGCTCGACCAGGAAATCGATCGTGCGCCGCGGTCGCTGGTCGATCGCCGCCAGGAAGCGGCGCAGTTGAGGTCCGGCCTCGCCGTGCGCAACGTAAGGGCGAAGATCGTGTTCGAGGTGGGACTCGTAGCGGAACGGAAATGTCTCGGCGGATGGCTCGAGAAAAAAATCGAACGGGTTATAGACCGACATCTCGACCACCAGGCCAACGGTCAGCAGCAGCTCCTGCGTCTTTTCGGGAAAGACCAGCCGGGCCAGGTAGTTGGAGAACGGATCCTGCTGCCAGTTGATGAAGTGGCCTTGGGGCGCAACGTCCAGCGAATAGGACAGCACGCGAGTGCGGCAGTGCGGGGCCGGGCGCAATCGCACGATCTGGGGTGACAGGCTGATGCGCCGGTCGTAGCGATAGCGGGAGACGTGGTTCAGCGCGACATGGATCATGGATGTGCGTTGCCTAAATGAATGACAGCTGAGCTTCGACCCCACCGTGGCCTGCGACAGAAAAGCGGGAGGATCGGATGCGAGGGGGCCTGGCCGGCCCCCTCGCGCTCCCCCCGCCAATGAGACTTCGGTGGCTCAGCTCTTAAAAACTTCAACGGGGTTTCGGGTCGGGAGTCTGTGCTACCAGCTGGATCGGCATCGAGCCGGGAAGCTGGTCGGTTTCCAGTCCCGCCGGCAGCGGTGCGCGCACCGGCGCGCAGGGTGCTGTTTCCAGGCGCGGAGTCTGCGCAGGTGCCAGCGCGTCGCGCCAGGTCGGGTCGGGTATCTCGGAAAACACCTGGCGCAGGCGCGCGCCCCAGGTGTTCCGGATCATCTGCATGTATTCGTTGTCCTGATCGATCTGGACGAACTTCGTCACCCGCAACTGGTCAGCCTCGTACACCAGCAGGTCCAGCGGCAGGCCCACCGAAATGTTCGAGCGCAAGGTGGAATCCATCGAAACCAGCGCGCACTTGGCGGCTTCGCCCAGCTCAGTGGCGGGCGACAGAACCCGGTCGATGATCGGTTTGCCGTACTTGGACTCGCCGATCTGGAAATAGGGATTCTCGGGCGTGGCCTCGATGAAATTGCCGGCCGCATAGACCTGGAACAGTCGCATCGATTCGCCGCGGATCTGACCGCCGAATATGAAGCTGCAGTTGAATTCGATGCCGGCCTCCTTCAACGCCTCGGCGTCGCGGGCGTAAACCTCGCGCACCGCGTTGCCTACCACCCGCACGGCCTGCAGCATTCCACCGGCGTTCCACACCGACGTCTGCCCGGGTGCCAGCCGTTCGCACACGATCTGTTGCACTGCCTGGGTGATCGCCAGGTTGCCGGCGTTCAACAGCACCATCAGGCGCTCGCCCGGATGCTCGAACACGGTCATCTTGCGGAACGTCGAGATCTGATCGACGCCGGCGTTGGTCCGCGAATCCGACAGGAACACCAGCCCGCTGTCCAGGCGCATTCCCACGCAATAGGTCATTTCAATCGATCTCCTGGACCGGATCCCGGCGGCGCCACCTGCTAGTGCTCATTGTGATCGGCTGATGTTAAACCGCACCGGCTCGAGAACTCGACCCTTTCGCAAGATTTAATCGGACCGCCGGCGGCACCAGAAAGTCCTGGCTGATCCGCTGGCCCAGGTCATTGACCCGCTTCAGGAACGCAGTCAGGAACGGGTGCAGGCCGGTATCCAGGATGTCGTCGATGCGGCCGTATTGAAGCCCGGCGCGCAGCAGCCCGGCGCGCCGCGACGTCTCGTCGGACTGGTCGTTGCGAATCTGATCGAGGGTGCTGCATACCTCGTTCATCGAGGCCAGCAGCGAGCGCGGCATGTCGCCCCGCAGCATCAGCAGCTCGGCCACACGCGACGGCGTGATCACGTCGCGGTAGACCTTGCGGTAGATCTCGAACGCGGACACCGAGCGCAGCACCGCCGCCCAGTAGTAGAAATCCAGGTACGGCTCCTCGGTCGAATCCTCGACCGGCGGCAGGGCGCTGGGCTGCGGGCCCACCCCGTGGAACTTGGTGTCCAGGATCCGGGCCGTGTTGTCCGAGCGCTCCAGAAAGGTTCCCAGCCGGATGAAGTAGTACGCCTCGTCTTTCAGGGTGGTGCCGATCGTCACGCCGCGCGACAGGTGCGAGCGGAATTTGACCCATTCGAAGAACTCGTGCGGATCGCGCTCGAGCAGCCCGTTCTTTAGATGCGGCTGCAGTTGCAGCCAGGTGTCGTTGTGGGTTTCCCACACCTCGGTGGTCAAGGTCCCGCGCACCGCCCGCGCGTTCTCGCGGGCGGCCTGCAGACAGCAGTAGATCGAGGACTGGTTGCCCGGATCGCGCACCATGAAATCGAGCACATCGCGGGGCGTCAGCTTCCCGAAGCGGGCGTCGAATGCCGGTTGCAGCTCCGAGATGCCGAGCATCGCGCGCCAACCGCGCTCGGCCGCTTCGCGCGACATGGGCAGCAGCGATGTCGTCACATTCACGTCCAGCATCCGGGCAGTGTTCTCGGCCCGCTCGATGTAGCGGGCCATCCAGAACAGGTGGTCGGCGGTGCGACTGAGCATCGGTGCCGGTGCTAGCGGCCAAGGACCCAGGTGTCCTTGGTACCCCCGCCCTGGGAAGAATTCACCACCAGCGATCCCTCGCGCAGCGCAACGCGCGTCAGACCGCCCGGCACCATCGTGACCTCGCCGCCCGACAACACGAACGGCCGCAGATCGATGTGTCGCGGCGCAACACCCGAGTCCACGTAGGTCGGGCAGGTCGACAGGGCCAACGTCGGCTGCGCGATGTAGTTGTTGGGGTTGCCGCGCAGCCGGCGGCCGAAGTCGTCCAGCTCTTCGCGCGTTGCGGACGGACCGATCAGCATTCCGTAGCCGCCGGCGTTATGAACTTCCTTCACGACCAGCTGCGGCAGGTGCTCGAGCGTGAATTCGAGCTCCTCGCGGTTGCGGCACTTGTAGGTCGGCACGTTGGCAAGCAGCGGCTTCTCGCCCAGGTAGAACGCGATCATGTCGGGCACGAACGGATAGATCGACTTGTCGTCGGCCACCCCCGTGCCGATCGCGTTGGCCAGCGTGACGCGCCCGGCCCGGTACACGTCCAGCAGGCCCGACACACCGAGCGCGGAGTCCTTGCGAAACACCTTCGGGTCGAGGAAATCGTCGTCGATCCGGCGGTAGATCACGTCCACCCGCTTGGGGCCCCGCGTGGTCCGCATGTACACGCCGTTGTCCTGCACGAACAGGTCCTGGCCTTCGACCAGCTCGATGCCCATTTGCTGGGCCAGGAAGGCATGCTCGAAATACGCCGAGTTGTACATGCCTGGCGTCTGCAGCACCACAGTCGGATCATCCACACCGAGCGGCGCTACCGAGCGCAGGTTTTCCAGCAGCAGATCCGGGTAGTGCTCGACCGGCGCCACCCGATTGCAGGCAAACAGGTCCGGGAACAGCCGCATCATCATCCGGCGGTCTTCCAGCATGTACGACACGCCGCTCGGCACCCGCAAGTTGTCCTCCAGCACGAAGTAATCGCCGCCATCGGCCCGCACGATGTCGATTCCGGCCACGTGCGCGTAAATGCCGCCCGGAACATCGATCCCCTTCATCTGAGGTCGGTACTGGGCGTTGCCGAAAACCGCCTCGGCCGGAATGCGGCCAGCCCGCACGATTTCTGCTTCGTGGTAGATATCGTGAAGAAACAGGTTCAACGTCTTCACGCGCTGGCGCAGTCCGGCCTCGAGCCGGCGCCACTCGTCGGCCGGGATGATGCGCGGAATCACATCGAACGGGATCAGCCGCTCGGTGCCGGCGCTTTCGCCGTAAACGGCAAATGTGATGCCGACCCGCCGGAACACCAGGTCGGCCTCGGCTCGCTTGAGCCGCATCAGGTCATCGCTCTGGCGCGACAACCATGATTCGAACTCGCGGTAGTGGGAGCGCACGCCCCCGTCTGCCGCGTACATTTCATTGAAGGTGGCGTGCGACATCGGCTGCCGGGCGCGGACAAGAGGACAAGAAACCTAAAGCACGCAAATTCCACGCCTGAAAGGCGGTCAATGCAAGATACTCGGATCTGCGGCCCGTGTGCACGAAAATGGGCCGCTCAGGCCGGCGAGGTGCACCGACGCGGTGCGTCGGGAGCACCGGCACTGGGGTGACGCCGATCAGAGCCGGATCCGCGGCACGCGCGAGGCGAACCAGGCACCGATCGCAGCCACCGCCGCCAGCGCGCCGAAGCCGATTCGTATCGCGTGGCTGAGCTGTGACGCCGTCGTTGCCGCCAGGTTGTGCGGGTCGATCCGGGCCGCACTGCCGGGCGCCAGCGCGAACACGAAGGCGCCGAAGATCGCCGTGCCCAGCGCCGCCCCGATGTAGCGCGACAGCGATACGGCGGACGCCGCGGCGCCGAGGCGATCCCGCCCGGCCAGCGTCTGGCTGACGATCTGCGCGGTCGGCATCACGCTGCCGAATCCGAATCCGCACAGCGCTCCGAGCACGGCGATCAAGTCGCTGCGCGGAGGCAGTACGCACATCAGCACCAGCGCGACGCACGAGATCGAAAGACCCGCGATCGGCATTTCGGCGGCCCGCCCGGTGCGGCTCACGATCCGGCCCGTGACCGTGGAGCCGGCCACGATACCCAGCGTCATCGGCAGCAGCAGGGCACCGGACTGCCTCGCGTCCGCCCCGTGTCCGATCTGCGTCAGGATGGGCAGGAAAAAGATCAGCGCGAACAGGCAGGACGCGAATGAGACGATCGTCAGGCACAGATACCGGATCGATCGTTCGCGCAGCAATTCGATCGGCAGGAATGGATCGGGCCGGCGCAGCTCACGGGTGATGACCACGGCCCACAGCACAGCACTGCCGATGGCCAGCATCAAGCCGGTGGGCGAGGTCCAACCGAACCGGTAGCCGGCGAAGCTCGCCCAGACCAGCGAGACGGTCACGGCGCTGGCGAACGCCAGGGCTCCGAGGGGATCGGCCGGCGTCGCTGCCGGATTTCCGGATCCACGCGGCAGCCGAAGCAGGCGCCAGCCCGCAATCAGGCACAGCGGCAAATTCACCAGGAACAGCCAGCGCCAACCGACGTGATGCACCACCAGCCCGCCGATCAGGGGTCCGCCCACGTTGGCCAGCGTGAAGACGGACGCGAAATACGCCTGGAAGCGGGCGCGCTCGCGTGGTGGCACCAGCTCCCCGATCAGCGACTGGGCCATCACCATCAGTCCGCCCCCGCCCAAGCCCTGCAAGACCCGCGCCGCCACCAGCATGCCGAGCGAAACGGCCAGTCCGCAGGCGGCAGAGCCGGCGCAAAATACGGCGAGCGCCACCAGCAGCGTGTCGCGCCGCCCGTAGCGATCGCCCAGTCGCCCGTACAGGGGCACCGTGGCGGTGATCGCGATCAGGTAGGCGACCGACACCCAGGTGGTATCGCGCAGCCCTCCCAGCTCGGCGGCGATACTGGGCGTCGCCGTGGCGAGCAGCGTCTGATCCGCAGCCGCCAGGAACATCGGCAGCATCACCGCTGAAAAGATCTGCAGGAAGCGACCGACCGACACCGATCGGCCGGGCCGTGCGTTCCCTTCCGGGTTTGCATCCACGTCGGACGACACGATTCGGCCGGTCTCCGACTCAGGACACGAGTTTCATCTCGGAAGGCTCAAAGGTGATCTGGATGTGCTTCGGTTGCGACGCGACGCGCGTCAGCCAGTGCCCGACCGCTGGAAAGGGCGCCAGGTCGAGCTGCGCTTCGTGCGCAACGTGGGTGTAGGCGTACAGAGCGATGTCGGCAACGCTGTAACGCTCGCCGGCAAAGTATGCGTGAGTCTTCAAATGCGTTTCCATCACGTCCAGAGCGGCCCGTCCGCGCGCCAGCCGGTCGGGCAACTCCGCGCGACGCGGCGAGTCCGCAGGCAGGTGCTTCAGTATGAAGCGGGGCGTGGCGACATAGGGCTCGTGGCTGTATTGCTCAAAAAACATCCACTGCAACGCTTGAGCCTGCGCAAGGGGTTCGTCCGGAACGAAAGGCGAACCCACCCCGAGATACCAGAGAATGGCGTTGGACTCCGCAAGACACACTCCGCTGTCGAGCTCGAGCATCGGAATGCGTCCGTTCGGATTCTTCGCCAGGAACTCGGGCGTGCGTGTCTCGCCCGCCATGATGTCGCGCTCCACCCGGCGGTACCGTAGATCGAGCTGCGCCAGCAGCAGACGGGCCTTGTAGCCGTTGCCGGAATCCAGATAGTCGTACAAGGTCAGCATCAGAATTCCTACTCTAGCAGGCGCGGCCTTCTAGTTCTGCTTTGGCAAGGCTTCCCAGCCGCCGCCCAACGCCTGGATCAGCTGTACGGTGGCGGCGGCTCTGCGGCCGTCGATCGCAAGCGCATTCTGCCGACTCGACAGCTCGGTCGTCTGCGCCGTGATCACGTTCAGGTAGCTCACCGTGCCCCCCTTGTACTGGCTGATCGTCAGGGCGAGTGATTCCTGCGCCGCCTTGACCGCGGCCGCCTCGACGACGCCCTCCTGGGCCAGTATCCGCAACGAGGCCAGGCTGTCCTCGACGTTTTGCAGCGCGGCCAGCACCGTCTTGCGGTAGGTGGCGGTCGCCGCGTCCCACCCTGCCACCGCCTGATCGCGAGCCGCCGAGCGCGCGCCGGCGTCGAACAGCTTCTCGGCCAGCGCGGGCCCGAGCGACCAGACGCGGAAAGGGACCGAGAACAGCGACGCGCCCGACGGGGCCGAGTAGCCGCCGGTAGCGCTTAGCGTCACGGTCGGGAAAAATGCGGCCGTTGCGACGCCGATCTGAGCGTTGGCAGCGGCGGCGCGTCGCTCAGCCGCCGCCACGTCCGGCCGCCGCTCCAGCAGCACGGACGGCAGCAAAGCGGGTACGGCCGGAAACTGCAGCTGGTAGGGCCGAACCACGATCGACAAATCCGCCGGCGCCTTGCCGCTCAGGACCGCGATCGCGTGCTCCAGCTGGGCACGCGAGATTCGCGCGTCGATTGCTTGCGCGCGGGTCGCCTCCAGCTGCGCTTGCGCCTGCGTCACGTCGCTGCGCGCCGCCACGCCGGCGCGATAACGGCTCTCGGTGAGCTGCAGCGATTTCTCGTACGCGTCGACCGCGTCCTCGAGCAGGCGCCGCTGCTCGTCGGCCACGCGAAGCGACAGATAGTCGGCCACCAGCTGGCCCTGCAGGCTCAGCGTGGTCGCGGCCAGCTCGCTTGCACTGGCCTGTGCCGAAGCCTGCGTCTGCTCCAGGCTGCGCCGCAACCCGCCCCACAGGTCGACTTCCCAGGACGTACCCAGCGTGACCGAATCGAATGTGGTCGGCCGCACGCTGCGCGAAGCTGTGGTGCCGCTGGCGCCCTGGGTCCGGACCGACGATGCATTGAGACTGATGACCGGAAACAGGCCGGCGAACGCCTGCCGGGCCAACGCGGTCGCTTGGCGGTAGTTGGCCTCGGCCACCCGCACGTCCTGGTTGGCCGCGGCGACCTGGTCGACGAGCGCATCGAGATCCTGGTCGTTGAAGATCTGCCACCAGGGGGCGGATATCCGGCCGTCGGACGGCTGGGCCGGCTTCCAGTCGGGGTCCTCCTTGAAACCGGCGGGTAGCTGCAGCGCCGGCCGGACGTAGTCGGGCCCGACCGCGCAGGCGGCCAGAAGGAGCGCCGCCAACAGGAAGGCCGCCGAGCGGCAAGCGATCTTCATTGCGGTTTCCCCGGATCGGCCGCGACCGGATCGGGCGCGCTGCGCTCAGGCGCGGGGCCGCGCGCGCGCAAGGCAGCGACCTTCGAACGCAGCCGATCCAGGCTCAGGTACACGACAGGCGTGGTGTAAAGCGTCAACAACTGGCTCAAGATCAGTCCCCCGACGATCGAAATTCCCAGCGGCTGGCGCAACTGCGCGCCTTCCCCGGTCACCAGCACCAGCGGCAACGCTCCGAACAACGCGGCCAGCGTCGTCATCATGATCGGGCGAAAGCGCAGCACGCAAGCGCGCCGGATCGCTTCACGCGGGTCGACCGCTTCGCGACGCGAGGTTTCGATCGCCACGTCGATCATCATGATCGCGTTCTTCTTCACGATGCCGATCAGCAGGATCACGCCGATCAGCGCCATGATCGTAAATTCCGTGTTGAAGGCCATCAAGGCCAGCACGGCTCCCACGCCGGCCGACGGCAGCGTCGACAGGATCGTAATCGGGTGGATCATGCTTTCGTACAACATTCCCAGCACGATGTAGATGGCGACCAGCGCCGCCAGGATCAGCAGCGGCTCGCTGGATAGCGACTGAAGAAACAACTTGGCGCTGCCCTGGAAGCCGCCCTGCAACGACGACGGAACGCCGATTCGCGCCATGGCCCGCTCGATTGCCGCCGTTGCCTGCCCGAGCGACACCCCGGGCGGCAGGTTGAACGAGATCGTCGAGGCGGCCAGAAGTCCCTGGTGATTGACCGCCAGCGGCGTGGTGGACATCTCCCACGTCGCCAGCGTGCTCAGCGGCACCGGCGCTCCGGACGGCGATATCACGTAAACATCGTTCAATGACGACGGCTGCTGCCCGTATTGTGGCGCGGCTTCCATCACGACGTGATACTGGTTCAGCGCCTCGTAGATCGTGGAGACCTGCCGCTGACCGAACGCGTCGTTCAGCGTCGAGTCGACCAGGCTCATCGTCAACTTCAGCCGGTCGACGGCATTGCGATCGATTTGAAGGTTGGTCCGCAGCCCCTTGTCCTGGGCGTCGGTGTTTACGTCCGCAAGTTCCGGAAGCTGCGAGAGTGCGGCGCGGATCTTGGGCTCCCATTCGCGCAATTCAGTGACGCGGGCATCTTGCAGCGTGTACTGATACAGCGAATTGCTTTGCCGCGCTCCCATCCGCAAGTCCTGTACCGGCTGCAGGAACAGGTTCGCGCCCGCAACGTGCGCGAGCTGGCCGCGCAGCCGCGCGATCACCTGGTCGCTGGTGGAATGGGTTTGAGAGATCGGTTTGAGCACCGCGAACACGAAGCCTCCGTTGGTCTGCCCGCCACCGGTAAATCCGTTGGCTGTCTCAACTGCCGGATCTGCCGCGATGACTTCAAGAAATTGCGCGAGCTTCTTCGACATCAGCTGAAACGAGGTGCTCTGGTCGGCCTGGATGCCCCCCATGATCAACCCGGTTTCCTGCGTCGGGAAAAGTCCCTTGGGGATCCGCACGAAGAGGAACACGTTGGCCACGATGGTGACGGCAAGGACCATCAGAGTGATCACCGGATGCCGCAGCGCGACGACCAGCGAGCGCTCGTAGCCCCGCGCGGTGGTCGATCCGATCCGCGTCACCGGATTCCAGAACCCGCTCGCAAAGCCTCGGATCAGCCGGCGCCAGCCTGATTGCGCGGGCGCCACGGCGGGGCGCGGTTCGCGACGCAACAACCTGGCGCACATCATCGGCGTCGTGGTCAACGACACAACCAGGGAAATCAGGATCGCGACCGACAAAGTGACGGCGAACTCGCGGAACAGACGCCCCAGAAATCCTCCCATCGCCAGGATCGGAACGAATACGGCGATCAGCGACAGGCTCATCGACAGCACGGTGAAGCCGATCTGGCGCGCTCCGCGCAGCGCCGCGCGCATCGGCGTCATTCCGCCTTCGACATAGCGCGTGATGTTCTCCAGCACCACGATCGCGTCGTCCACCACGAAACCGGTGGATATGGTCAGCGCCATCAGCGTCAGGTTGTTCAGGCTGAATCCACACAAGTACATCACGGCGAATGTGCCGACCAGCGACACCGGAACGGCCACCGCCGGGATCAGCGCGGCCCGCACGTCGTGCAGGAACAGGAACACCACGAAAATCACCAGGCACACCGCGATCAGCAGCGTGCGCTCGGTCTCCTGCAGCGAAGTGCGGATCGTGGGCGTTCGTTCCATCATCACGCGCATGTCGATGGCTGCAGGGATCGATGCCTGCAGAACGGGCAGCAGCGCCTTGACTCGATCGACCGTCTGCAGGATGTTTGCGCCCGGCTGCCTTCGCACGAAAATCAGGATCGCGGGCTTGCCGTTGGAAAGCGCCAGGTTGCGGACGTTCTCCACCGAATCCTGCACGGTCGCGACGTCGGCAAGCCGTACCGGCGCTCCGTTGCGGTAAGCGATGACCAGCGGCAGGTATTCGGACGCGGCGCGGGCCTGGTCGTTGGCGCCGATCTCCCACGTGCGCTCCGCGTCGTCAACCATTCCCTTGGGCCGGTTCGCATTGGTCGCGGCGATCGCGGTGCGCACCGACTCGAGCGGAATGCCGGCCCGGTTCAGCTCCGCGATGTTCATCTCGACCCGGACTGCCGGCAGTGCGCTGCCGCTGACGTCGACCTGCCCGACACCGCTCACCTGGGCGATCCGCTGCGCCAGCACCGTCGATGCGACGTCGTACATCTGGCCGCGGGTCAAGGCGTCCGACGTGAGCGTCAGAATCATGACCGGCGCGTCCGACGGATTGGCCTTGTGATAGGTCGGGCTGCTCGGCATTCCGGAGGGCAGCATCGGCCGGGCGGCGTTTATTGCGGCCTGCACGTCGCGCGCGGCCCCGTCGACGTCGCGCGACAGCTCAAACTGCAAACTGATCCGGGTTGAACCGAGCGAGCTGGACGAAGTCATCTCGGTGATCCCGGCGATCACCCCGAGCGACCGCTCCAGCGGGGCCGCCACGGTGGCGGCCATCGTGTCCGGGCTCGCGCCCGGCAGCGACGCTTGCACCGAGATCGTCGGAAAGTCCATTTGCGGCAGCGGGGCCACCGGCAAGTTCGCGTACCCCAGGACTCCGGCCAGCGCGATCGCCGCAGTCAGCAGCGTGGTCGCCACCGGTCGGACAATGAAAGTCGACGAGAGATTCATCGCTTACGCCGAGAAGTCGGCCCTGCCGCTTGCGCCAGAGACAAGGCCCTTCCGAAGCCGAGGTTCATGGAATGGGCTGAGGGTGAGGGCTGCCCGCCTGAATGCGCTGCGCCAAGCGGTCGAATGCCAGGTAGATCACCGGCGTCGTGAACAGCGTCAGCGCCTGGCTGACAATCAGCCCACCCACGATTGTGATCCCCAGCGGGTGGCGCAGCTCGGAGCCGACGCCGGTGCCGATCATCAGCGGAAGCGCTCCGAACAGCGCGGCCAGCGTCGTCATCATGATCGGGCGGAAACGCAGCAGGCAGGCCTGGTAGATCGCTTCGGTCGCCGGCAGCTTTTCGCGCCGTTGCGCTTCGAGCGCGAAGTCGATCATCAGGATCGCGTTCTTTTTCACGATCCCGATCAGCAGGATGATGCCGATGATCCCGATCACCCCCAGGTCCTGGCGTGCGATCAGCAGCGCGAGCAGCGCGCCGATGCCGGCCGAGGGCAACGTCGACAGGATCGTGATCGGATGGATGTAGCTCTCGTACAGCACGCCCAGCACGATGTACATCGTGACCACCGCGGCCAGGATCAGCAGCACCTCCGATCCGAGCGCCGCACGGAAAGCGAGCGCTGCGCCCTGGAATTCGGTCCGGATCGACGGCGGCAGCCCGATCTGCTGTTCGACCGCTTCGACGGCGGTCACCGCGTCTCCGAGCGAAACGCCGGGAGCGACGTTGAACGACACGGTCGTGGCTGGAAATTGCGCCAGGTGGTTCAGCACCAGCGGCGTTGCGCGCTCGACCACGTGCGAGATGGCCGACAGCGGCACCTGCTGGCCCGTGCTTGAGGGAACATAGAGCTGGCCGATCGCGTCCAGTCCACGTCGCGACTCGGGCGCGACCTCCAGCACGACCCGGTACTGGTTGGACTGCGTGAAAATGGTCGACACCAGTCGCTGGCCGTAGGCGTCGTACAGCACGCTGTCGATCGCGGCCACGGTGACGCCCAGCCGCGAAGCCGTGTCGCGGTCGATGTCCACGTAGGCCTGCAGTCCCTGCTCCTGGGAATCGGCGGCGACCTCGCCCAGCTGCGGAAGCTGCCGCAGTCGGTCGACCAGCTTGGGGACCCAGGTCGAGAGGTCGCCGGGGTTCGAGGAGTCCAGCGTGAACTGGTACTGGGTGCGCGAGACCCGGTCCTCGATCGTCAGGTCCTGCACTGGCTGAAGGTACAGAGTGATTTCGGGGACCGCCCGGGCTCGCTGCTTCAGGCGCTGCAGCACCGTCGCCAGGTCCGAGCGGTCCGACCGGGCTTTCAGGTTGATCGTCATGCGGCCGGCGTTCAGGCTTTGATTGGTGCCGTCGACGCCGATCTGGGAGCTCAGGCTTTCGACCGCCGGATCCTGCAGAAGCGCCTCGGCCAGCGCCTGCTGCCGGGCCGCCATCGACTCAAAGGACACCGTTTGAGGTGCTTCGGTGATGGCCTGGATCGCGCCAGTGTCCTGCTGGGGCAGAAACCCTTTGGGAACGACCACGTAAAGCGCAACCGCCAGCAGCAGCGTACCGATCGCCACCCACAGGGTCGGCTTCTGGTGTGCCAGCACCCAGCGCAGCCCCGACCCGTAGCCGGCCAGCATCGAGTCGAAAAAGCGGGCGGTCACGCGCAGCAGCCACGACTTTTCCTCGTCCGGGACGTGGCGCAGCAGCCGGGCACTCATCATCGGCGTGAGCGACAGCGACACGCCGGCCGAAATCAGGATCGCGACGGCCAGCGTGATCGCGAATTCGCGAAACAGGCGCCCGACCACCTCCGACATGAACAGCAGCGGGATCAGCACCGCGATCAGCGAAATGGTCAACGAAATGATCGTGAAGCCGATCTGCCCGGCGCCTTTCAGGGCGGCCTGCATCGGCGATTCGCCCGCCTCGACGTAGCGCGCGATGTTCTCGATCATCACGATCGCGTCATCGACGACGAAGCCGGTGGCCACCGTCAGCGCCATCAGCGTCAGGTTGTTGATGCTGAAGCCGGTCAGGTACATCACGCCGAAGGTGCCGACGATCGACAGGGGCACGGCGACGGCCGGGATCACGGTGGCGGCGGCGCTGCGAAGAAAGACGAAGATCGCCAGCACGACCAGCACGACCGCCAGCAGCAACTCGAGCTGAACGTCTCGAACGGAGGCGCGTATCGTGGTCGTCCGGTCAGTCAGCACCATCACGTCGACGGCGGCGGGCAGGCTGGTGCGCAGCTGCGGCAGCAGCGTCTTGATCCGGTCGACCACCTCGATCACGTTGGCACCGGGCTGGCGCTGGATGCTTAATACGATGCCGGGGGTCCGGTTGGCCCAGGCGGCCAATCGGATGTTCTCGGCGTCGTCGATCACGGCGGCGATGTCCGACATCCGCACCGGCGCGCCGTTGCGGTAGGCGATCACGATCTGCCGGTAATCGGACGCCGAGCGCAACTGATCGTTCGCATCGATCGTCGAGGCGCGCTGCGGACCGTCGAAACTGCCCTTGGCCTGGTTCACGTTCCCGTTGGCGATCGCGGTACGAACGTCGTCCAGCGACAGGCCGAGTGAGGCGACTGCCCGCGGATTGACCTGCACGCGCACGGCTGGCTTCTGGCCGCCGCTGATCGTCACCAGCCCCACGCCGCTCAATTCAGACAATTTCGGAGCCAGCCGCGTATCGGCCAGGTCCTCGATCTGGGTGGTCGGCAGCGTGCTGGAGGTCAGCGCCAGCGTCAGCACCGCTGCATCGGCCGGATTGACCTTGCTGTAGACGGGCGGCATCGGCAGGTCGACCGGCAGGAAGTTGTAAGCGGCATTGATCGCCGCCTGCACCTCCTGCTCGGCCACGTCCAGGGACAGCTTCAGGTCGAAGCGCAGCGTGACCGTCGAGGAGCCTCCCGCGCTGGACGACCACATTTCGGTCAAACCCGGCATCTGGCCGAACTGGCGCTCCAGCGGAGCGGTGATCGAGGAGGTCACCACCGAGGGACTGGCACCGGGGTACAGCGTCGTGACCTGGATCGTCGGGTAGTCGATCTGCGGCAGCGCCGACTGCGGCAGCAGCGTATAGGCGACTATCCCCGCCAGCAACACTGCAATCATCAGCAGCGAGGTGGCGACGGGGCGGAGGATGAATGTGCGCGACGGATTCATCGCGCGAGTGCCCATTCGGAAAATGGCGGACGGGCACTCCCCGCCCGACCGCTCCTCGCGCGCGCCGGCGGGAGAGGGCAGGGGGTGAGGGTGCGCATCACGACCCTCCGGGTGGCGATCCGCCAGCCTTCTTGTCCGCGCCGCCAGCCGACGGGCCGTTCCGGTGCACCGGTCCGGCGGCGGCGCCGCGGGTTGCGGGATCGATCAACTCGACCGGGGCGCCGTCGCGCAATTTGTCGACACCGTCGACCACGACTCGTTCGTTCGCGGCCAGGCCGTCGAGGACCTGGACCCGGTCGCCTTCGGTCGGCCCGGTCTTCAAGGGCCGGATCTGCACGGTGTTGTCCGGCTTCACGACGTACGCGTACAGGCCCGGCGCGCCGCGCTGGACCGCGGCGGAGGGAATCGTCAGCGCATTTTCGATCCGCTCCAGGTGAAGATGAACATTGACGAACTGGTTCGGGAACAATGCGCTGTCGCGGTTGGCGAACTCGGCCTTCAGCTTGATCGTTCCGGTCGTCGTGTCGATCTGATTGTCGGTCGTCAGCAGGGTACCGGTGCTCAGCTGAGTTCGATTGTCGCTGTCGTACGCGTCCACCTGCATCCGCGCACCCGAGGCGATGCGCCGCTGCACTGCCGGTAAACGGTCCTGCGGTATCGGGAACACGATTTCGATCGGCTGCACCTGGGTGATCACGACGAGCCCGTTGGCGTCGGCGGCGTGCACCACGTTCCCCAGGTCGACCTGGCGAAGGCCGACCCGCCCGTTGATCGGTGAGATCACGTGCGTGAAGGACAGCTGGAGCCTGGCGCTGTCGACCTGGGCCTGATCCCCCAGCACCAGCGCCTTGTCCTGCTGCACCAGCGCGGCCTGGCCGTCGAACTGCTGCTTCGGAATCGAGTCGTCCGCGATCAGACCGCGATAGCGCTCCAGGTCGACCATGGCATTGGCGAGCTGCGCGCGGTCCTTCTCCAGAGTGGCCAGGGCGTTGTCCAGCGTGACCTGGAACGGCCGCGGGTCGATCACCGCCAGCAGATCGCCTGTATGAACGATCTGACCCTCGCGGAAGGCGACCTGGACCAGCTCGCCGTCGACCCGCGCGTGGAGCGTGACCGTATTGCGCGCGATCACCGTGCCCAGCGCGCCGAGCATCACCTCGAACGACGGCTGGATCGTTGCCGGCTGGGCCGCCACCGGGGTCGGCCTATTGGCGGCGTCCGGCCCGCGCTGGCCTTTGCTGGCAGCGGGTGCGGTGGCTGTGTCGGCCTTGGTCAGGCGCCAGGTCGCCGCGCTCAGCAGCACCAGCAGCGCAACGGCCGGCACGGGCCACCAGCGCCTGAGCCAGCCCGAGTCGGAGGGCTGGGCTTGCGCGGGCGTATCGCTCTTCTCGCTGACATTCCTGAAGGGCATCCACGCGTTCCACAAGAATGGATCATGTGTCCGGCCGTCCGGTCGAACACGCCGTTGGATCCGCGCCGGGACCGCTAGGTTCCGCGGTGCCTGCACGCCGGCGCGTGCGGGCATCTACGGGAGCTATCTTAGATGAGTGCTGTTACCGCCCGCCGCCGATTTGCCGGGCGGCCCGTGCGGCGCAAGATGTGGTCGCAACTGGAAACGATCGGGAATTTGCGGTTCACTCGCTGTTAACGCACCGAGGTCGCGGGCACAACGCGCCATCCACTGGGGCAGGCTGGCACGTAGGGATAGTAGCCGCCGGCCGAATCGCAGTAGTACCAGTACTGCGGCGGAGGCGGAGCCGCGGCAGGCGCCGCGCTGACCACGGGTGGGGCGACCACGACCGGCGGTGCGTAGGGATCCGGATACGGATAGATCGGGGTCGGGTAGAAGTACCACGAGCCTGCCGCGAGCCACCACCAGCCGTAGCGGCCGTCGTGATCTCTGTGCTCCCAGCGGCCTTCGCGCCAGACGTGAAAGTCGCGCTCGTGAAAGCGCTCGATGTGGCCATGCCAGTTCCCTCCTTCGTGAAAACGGCCGGATTCGTGGAACCGTCCGTCTTCGTGCCGTCCCTCCCGGTGCTCATTGGCACGGACCGGCAGCGCGGCTGTGACCGCCGCCAGCGCCGCGCTCAGCGTGATCACCGTGAATGCAAAGCGTTTCATCGTCGACCTCCAAAGTCGCAACCATTGCGTTCGAGCCTAATCGATCAACGCTCGCGCGGGATTGTCGATGACGTCGGGCCGGTAATTGGTGTGACAGAAGGTTTCCAGCCGCCTCGGGGCCCGGAAGAGGGTCATGTAAAATCCATCCCGCGCGCGCCCGTAGCTCAGTTGGATAGAGTACTTGGCTACGAACCAAGGGGTCGTGGGTTCGAATCCTGCCGGGCGCGCCACTTTTCACTTGAAATTCAATGATCTGCAAGCAACTATTGCAGGCCATTTTTTTTTGCTGTCCCATTGAGCAAAATTTCGGAATCGAATGGGACAATGTACGAGCGAATCGCCTTGGGTTAAAAGGATTCGATTCACGGACGTTGTTCACTTGGCCTTGGCCATCTCAGTCAGCTCCTTCAGCGTGAACAGATAGCTCGTATTTGCACGCGGCTTGTGGCAAGCGAGGCATTCGGCCTGGTTGACGCCCGCCCTCGGCTGCCTATCCGCGGTGAACGCGGCGTAGTTCCAGTTCTCGTTGCGCAGCATCTGCGGAATTTCCGCACCCCAGCCCGCGTCGCGGCCCATCGCGGCATAGCCGGCGATCTTGTCGGCGACGAAAAACCCGTCAGCGCCCATCACCGGCTTGTTATCGGCGTCGAGCTTCGCCCGATACTGCTCGGCGAACAGCATCGAGCCATCGGGCAACGGCTCTCCGGCCCTGGCCGCACGAATCGCGACGTCGTTGGCGTAGTAATAGCGCACCTGCTGGTTATCTGGGACATTGATCGTGTTGTACTTGGTGAACGTGGCCTTGTAATTCTCCGGGAACGTCACGCCGGTCTTCGCCAGGTTGGGCAGGAAATCCGATTTCGCCAGGCTGGCTACGCCCTGCAGGGACGAGAAATACGCAGCGACATTGGCGATGTCGGCGTCGCTCAATTGGGCCGCGATCGTGCCCATGATCGGATTCTTGCGTGTGCCGTCGCGCAGCGCCTTGAGCTGGGTCTCGATGTACCGGCTCTTCTGTCCGGCAAGATTGGGAATCGTATCGCTGACGCTGGCGCCGAGGGCGCCGTGGCAGGCGGCGCATACCACGCCAACCTTGGCCTTACCGGCCTCGATGTCAGCGGCAATGGCGCCGGATGCGCCGGCGAGCAGTGCGAACGACATCACAAAGATTCTTCTCATGGCTCCCTCCCGACGTTTGAGCTTGCCGGCGGCCCGATCCCGCCGCCTCACTCTTAAAGACAAGCTGCCGCGCCGTTTTCGGACATCGCACGAGGGCGGTGCGAGTCGGTTGCCGGCGGCCCGGTGCACTTGCCAATCTCGATCGGCCGCAGTGGAATGGGGGGCGAAGCTGGCTGGACAGTTTCCTGGGGGTCCCGGATGGCCCAGATCACGCACCTGCTGCAAAGGATGCACGCCGGGGACGCCGCGGCGCGCGACGCACTGTTCGCGGTTGCCTACGAGGAGCTGCGCCGGCTGGCACGGGCCCGGCTGCGCGACGGCGGCCGCAACACGGTGCTGGAGACGACCTCGCTGGTGCACGAGTCGTACCTGCGGTTCGTCAGCGCCGGGGAGCTACGGGCCGAGGACCGGCGCAGCTTCTTCGCTTATGCTTCGCAGGTGATGCGCTCGGTGATCCTGAATGGCGTGCAGGAGCGTCGGGCCGAGCGGCGGGGAGGTGATGCGCCGCAGGTGACGCTGTGCACGGAACTGGCGGAGAGCCTGTCGGGCGACGAGGAAACGATCCTTAAGGTGCACGAGGCGCTGCTGGTTCTCGAGCAGGCCGATCCGAGGCTGGCGCAGGTGGTCGAGATGCGCTACTTCGGCGGCTACAGCGTGCACGAGATCGCCGAGACGCTCGAATTGACGGAACGCACGGTCTTGCGCGACTGGGACAAGGCCCGGCTTATCCTGCTGCAGGTGCTGATGTAAGGTCTCGGATCGGGGATCGGGTAGCGTCTTTGGAATCGAATCGGTTGGGCGGATCGTGATGGCGCTGTCGGTGGCGCAGATTGCGCGGATCAGCCGGCTGCTGGACGAGGCGCTGCCGCTGGATCAAGCGGCGCGGAGCCAGTGGCTCGCGGCGCTGGCTCCCGAGGACAAGGAGTTGGAGGCCGCACTGCGGCGGGTGCTGCTGCCGGACGGCAACGACGGCGTCGAGGGGCCGGTCACGCTGCCCAGGATCGGCTTCAGTGAACATCAAGCCAAGGTCGCCACCCTGGGGCCGGGCGATCGGATCGGCCCCTATCAGCTGGTGCGGGAGCTCGGCTCCGGCGGCATGGCCGAGGTATGGCTGGCGCAGCGGGCCGATGGGGCCTTCAAGCGTGAGGTGGCCCTGAAGCTGCCGATGCTGGCTCGCCCGCGCAAGGACCTGGCCAGCCGTTTTGCCAGGGAGCGCGACATCCTGGCGTCACTGGAACACCCGAACATCGCGCGCCTGTACGACGCCGGGGTGAGCGCGGACGGTCTGCCGTACCTGGCGATGGAATATGTGGCAGGCCGGCCGCTGACGGCCTGGGCCGATGCGCTGCGGCTGGGCGTTCGGGAACGGCTCAAGCTCTTCCTGCAGGCGCTGAATGCGGTGCAATATGCCCATGCAAGACATGTCATCCACCGCGACATCAAGCCTTCGAACATCCTGGTGAGCGAGGCGGGGCTAGTGCGACTGCTGGACTTCGGGGTGGCCAAGCTCCTGGCCGAGGACGACGAACAGAACACGCAGCTCACCGCGCTCTACGGCCGGGCCCTGACCCCGGACTATGCGAGCCCGGAGCACGTGATGGGCGAGTCCGTGGATGCGGCCAGCGACATTTATTCGCTGGGGGTCCTGCTCTACGAACTGCTGGCCGGCAGGCGGCCCTACCGCCTCAAAGCGGGGGCTTCTCTCACCGCCCTGGAGCAGGCGGTCATCAAGGCGCAGGTACCGCCGCCCAGCACACAGCTCGCGGAGCAGGCCGCAGCGGCGCGCGCCACGACCCAGCGAAAACTTGCCGCAAGACTGCGTGGGGACCTCGATGCGATCGTGCTCAAGGCGCTGGCGCGCTCGCCCAGGCAAAGATACGCGTCGGCGTCCGCCCTGTCGGACGACTTGCAGCGGCACCTGAGCGGCCAACCGGTGCAGGCACGGCCCGATAGCGCGGCCTACCGAGCCGCCAAGTACGCATCGCGCCACCGCACCGGGATCGCAATGAGCGCCGCTGCAGCGGTGGCCGTGGTGGCGGGAGTTTGGCTGGGGCAAAACCGTGCAGCGGCACCTGTGCCGGCGGTGGATACGACATCGGCGCTGGCCGCCTTTTCTCCGCCAGCCCATTCCATCGCCGTGCTGCCCTTCGTCAATATGAGCGGCGATCCCAAGCAGGAGTACTTCTCGGACGGGCTCTCCGAGGAGTTGCTCAATTCCCTGGCCGCCCTGCCTGGCCTGCAGGTGGCAGCACGGAGCTCTTCATTCGCCTTCAAGGCCAAGGATGTGAATGTTCGCGATATCGCCCGCAAGCTCAACGTCCGCGTAGTACTGGAAGGCAGCGTGCGCAAGGACGGCAGTCACGTCCGGATCACCGCCCAGCTCGTCAACGCCGTCACAGGCTTTCAGTTGTGGTCGCAGACCTATGATCGGGACCTGAAGGACATCCTCAAGGTTCAGGCTGAGATAGCAACGGCGGTGACCACGGCGCTGCAGGCCAATGCACATCGGTCTCGGGAGGCGATCGGGGAGTACGAGGAACCACGGTTTCAGGCGATCGAGCGCTAGCCCAATCTTCGAAATTGAGTGCGCGGCCCCGATGCGCGCGAAGGCCGCAATTGAAAGTGTGCAATGGTGAGATCTGTCTACGGCCCGCTGCGGTCCTTCGCTTCGACTGAGGGCTGCGCGCCGTGAGCGGCCATCTGTCCGGCCCGGGTGCAAGGTCCGCGAGCTTCCTCTTCCATCCAAAGTGTTGGCAGAGGCACGCCATTGTTGCCGTCGACAGTCTCGTGGGGTAGGTTTCTTCATGCCGTGGAACGACGAATCCTGGCG